>ENA-OQEX01000980-OQEX01000980.1-human-gut-metagenome-genome-assembly--contig:-NODE-980-length-12208-cov-2.824766_pt1 | contig 12208 bp, 16 predicted proteins | sample MGYA00242802_ERZ504649 | MGnify/ENA primary metagenome ERZ504649 (study PRJEB26092, sample SAMD00036194) | human gut metagenome | host: Homo sapiens | study: EMG produced TPA metagenomics assembly of... | reverse complement strand
TAGCTTGTAGATACTTGGCTCAGTAGAGTCATTGAGCAAGAAGCCCCCACTTCAAAATCTGGGATTTAAGTGGTGGGAGCATGTCACGGTTTATTCCATTACAGATAAGAGTTTTGATGAAACATTTGGATTTACAGATGCGGAAGTAAAGGAACTCCTCCGGTATTATGGACAGGAAAAATATTATGAGACAGTGAAAGAGTGGTATGACGGCTGCGGTTTGGAAATGTGGATGTTTATTGTCCATGGGATGTGATCAATTTCTGCAGCGATCATCTGGCAGATCCTGGACTGGAACCGAAGAATTACTGGGCGAATACAAGTGGAAACAGTGTGATCAGTCATTTCATTGACAGTGTGGGAAAACCACAGAAGCTGACCAGAATGGAGCTGGAACAGGAAGGGATTCATACAATTATAAAATATGGAATCGCCTGTTACAGAAAGAAATGTAAAGTTTTGATGAGAATAGATAAACAGTAAACACAGTTTTGACCTCATTACCGAATGCAGAATGAACGGTAATGAGGTCTCGTCATGTTATCCTTTAAAGAAGAAGCTTTTTCCGCGTTTGCAATTGACATCTTAACAGGAAATGATTATGATATTTCTGACAGCGTTTTTTTGCTGTCCGGATATCATATCAAATCAAATACCCTGTTGCCAGTGGGATATTTGATTTGATATGAAATGGCTGAGGAATGGCGAAATACGAAGGAGAGTTAGAGTTATGAGTATTTCCATGATTGGAATTGACCATAATATGGCACCGGTGGATATTCGTGCGAAATTTGCATTTACAAAGAAAAATGCCGGTGAAGCAATGGAAAAATAAAGAATCAAAATGGAATATATGGATGCGTGATCCTGTCCACCTGTAACCGCCTGGAGGTCTGGGCAAGTGTGGATGATGAGGTGGATGTCTGTCTTTATGACTGCCTCTGCAGGATAAAGGGAATTACTGAGGATTCTTACAGACAATATTTTGTAGAGCGTAAGGATCAGGAGGCAGTTGAGCATCTTTTTTATCTTACCAGTGGTCTGAAATCACAGATCATAGGGGAGGATCAGATCCTTACACAGGTGAAGGATGCCCTGAATCTGGCAAGAGAGAATTTTGCGGCAGATGGTGTTTTGGAGGTTCTGTTCAGAATGGCTGCCACAGCAGGAAAGAGGATTAAGACAGAGGTTCCTTTTTCCCATGGAAATCCGTCAGTGATCCATCAGCCATCGGATTTCTGGCAGAGAAAGGGTATTCTCTCAGGGATAAGACCTGTATGGTCATCGGTAACGGTGAGATGGGTAAGGTGGCTGCTCAGGCTTTGCAGGAGCAGGTGCAGATGTGACAGTGACCATCCGTCAGTACAGAAGCGGAGTTGTGAATATTCCGCTGGGCTGTAAGCGTATTAATTACGGTGACAGAATGGAGTATGTGCCGCAGTGTGACCTTGTAGTGAGTGCAACTGCAAGCCCGAATTTCACATTAAGAGAAGAATTATTCCAGGGAATCCGGACAAAGGATGACTTGATTCTGATCGATCTGGCAGTTCCCAGAGATATAGAGCCATCTGTTGGAAAGCTTCAGGGGGTCACACTTTATGACATGGACAGCTTCCGTATAGAGGAAGTTCCTGCAGAACTTCAGGAAAATCTGGAGGCAGCAGGCGCGATCGTAAGAGAGCAGATGGATGAATTTTTCCAATGGCTGGATGGAAGAGACCTGATCCCAAGAATTCAGGATATTAAAGATGAGGCAGTCAATGACCTGAATTTAAGGATTGCAAAGATATTAAAGAAAACACCTATGGAAGAGGATGACAGGCAGAATCTGGTCCATGCAGTGGATACGGCAGCAGGAAAAGTAGTAAATAAACTGATCTTTGGTCTGCGTGACAGTCTGAATCAGGAGATTTTCCTTGAGTGTGTGGCAGGACTGGAGAAAATATATGAAGAATAAGCCGTATTTTCCAATGTTTATAGACTTATCAGATAAGAATATCGTGGTTGTAGGCGGTGGAAACATTGCAACCCGTCGAGTGAAAACCCTTTTATCATTCACCAGAAATATCAGAGTCATTGCTCCGAAGGTCACCATGGAGATGATGGAGCTTGGCAAAGCCGGCTATGTAGAGCTGATCACACGTCCGGTGAAGCGTACAGACTTTGCGATGGCATATATGGTGATCGCAGCTACCAATGACAGAAGTTAAATGATGAGATCCACAGGATCTGCAGGCAGGAAGGCGTTTATGTTAATGTAGCCAGTGACAGGGAGCAGTGCGATTTTTATTTCCCGGGAATTTATATGGAAGAGGGACTGGTGGTGGGAATCACAGCCAGTGGTCTGGACCACAAAAAAGCGCGCAGGATAAGAGAAGAGATTCAGAATGCCCTGGAGAGAGTTGCGCAGGAAGATGATAATGAGGAGGAAAATGATGACTGAGGTGATCATTGGAAGTAGAGAGAGTAAGCTGGCAGTTCTCCAGAGTGAGATGGTAAAAAGCTACATAGAACAGAAAAACCGTGAAGAAAATGCCGGCTCTGAAATAACAGTAAATATCCTGACTATGAAAACGACAGGAGATATTATTCTGGATCGTACCCTGGATAAGGTGGGCGGAAAAGGACTGTTTGTAAAAGAACTGGACAGGGCATTGCTGGATGGTAAAAGCAATCTGTCTGTACACAGTCTTAAGGATATGCCTATGGAGGTTCCAAAAGAGCTTCCGCTTCTGGCCTTTTCAAAGCGTGAGGATCCAAGAGATGTACTGGTGCTTCCTGAGGGAGTGGCGGAGCTGGATCCGGATAAACCTCTGGGATGTTCCAGCTTAAGGAGAACTCTTCAGTTAGAGAAGCTGTATCCTGAGATGGAGGTAAAGAGTATCCGTGGAAATCTGCAGACAAGGCTTCGCAAGCTGGATGAAGGAGAGTATTCCGGGCTGATCCTGGCAGCGGCAGGCCTGAAACGACTGGGACTGGAAAGCAGGATCAGCAGATATTTTACACCGGATGAGATGATTCCTTCAGCAGGTCAGGGGATTCTGGCTGTGCAGGGACGCAAAGGTGAGGATTATGGGTATCTGGACGGATACTGTGACAGGGATGCCTGGCTTGCAGGAGCTGCAGAGCGCGCATATGTAAAATATCTGGACGGAGGATGTTCTTCGCCTGTAGCTGCATTTGCAGAGGTGGACGGAGATGAGATCTTTATCCGCGGTTTATATTACAGTGAAGCTACAGGAAAGTGGCTTACAGGTCAGATCAGAGGTGCAGCAGAGGATGGAGAGAAGCTGGGAATTGCACTTGCAAAGCAATTGAAATCTGACTGTGAGGGAAGATAAAAAAATTTATAAAAAGAAAATTCTTGTGACGCAAAAAGGAGAAGAAACATGGCAGCTGGCAAGGTTTGGCTGGTTGGTGCGGGACCGGGTGATATCGGGCTTTTTACATTAAAGGGCGCAGCGGTTCTGCAGCAGGCAGATGTGGTAGTATATGACAGTCTGGTAGGCGAAGGGGTTCTGGCAAAGATCCCGGAGCATGCCAGACTGATTAATGTAGGTAAAAGAGCAAATCACCATACAATGGTGCAGGAGGATATTAATAAGGTTCTTCTGGAAGAAGCTGAAAAAGGAAATAAAGTAGTAAGACTTAAAGGTGGAGATCTTTCTCTTTGGAAGAGGCGGGGAGGAACTGGAACTTCTTTCTGAGAATGGAATCCCTTATGAGATTATACCCGGAGTGACATCTCCCATTTCTGTTCCTGCTTATAATGGGATTCCTGTGACACACAGGGATTTCTGTTCGTCCTTACATATTATTACAGGACATAAACGCGCAGGGCAGGAGTATGATATAGATTTTAAAGCACTGACCCGGACAAAGGGAACACTGGTGTTTCTAATGGGAATTGCAGCACTGGAGGATATCTGCAAAGGGCTTCTTGCAGGTGGAATGGATCCGGATATGCCGGCAGCAGTTCTTCAGAAAGGAACAACAGCAGGACAGAAGCGGGTGGTTGCTACTGTAGGTACCCTCAAGGAAGAGGTGGACAGACAGGGGATAGAGACACCTGCCATTATTGTTGTGGGAAAGGTATGTTCTTTGGCTGACAAATTTGCCTGGTATGAGAAGCTTCCTCTGGCAGGCTGGAAGGTTCTGGTCACAAGACCAAGACAGCATATTTCAAAGACAGCAGATCTTCTCCGTCAGAAAGGTGCCGAGGTTCTGGAGCTGCCGTCTATCTGTACAGTACCTGTTGAGGATAATGGCAGACTGTATGAGGCATTTGAGAAACTGGATACTTATCAGTGGATCATTTTTACAAGCCCTGCAGGTGTGGAGATCTTTTTTGACGAGATGGACAGAAAAGAGATGGATGTGCGCAGCCTGGGACAGGCGAAGATCGCAGTGATCGGTGAAGGAACGAAGAAAAAGCTGAAAGAGCATCACCTGCTGGCTGATTTTGTGCCAGATGTGTATGACGGAGATACTCTTGGAGCAGAGCTTGCAAAAGAACTTCAGGGAAATGAAAAAATCCTGATCCCAAGAGCCGAAGCCGGAAATAAAAAGCTGACAGAATTGCTGGAGCAGACAGGGGCACAGGTGGATGATATTGCAACCTACACTACTCGTTATGAGAAGAGCAGACTGATCGATGAGAAGAAAGAACTGGAGACAGGAAGTGTGGACTGTGTAGTATTTACCAGTGCATCCACTGTAAAGGGCTTTGTGGAAGGCACAAAGGGACTGGACTATACGAAGGTAAAAGCTGCCTGTATCGGAAAACAGACCAAAGCTGCAGCAGATGCTTATGGTATGCAGACCCGCATGGCAAAGAAGGCTACCATCGAAAGTCTCATAGAGCTTGTGGAAGAGATGAAACAGGAAAACTGATAACTATTCTGCAAAAAATGGAACAGTTATGAGAATTGTTGATAAAAGGAGCAAAAAGACATGGACTTAATTCAGAGACCAAGAAGATTAAGAGGCAGTGAAAATTTAAGAAAAATGGTAAGAGAGACAAGAATGGACAAGTCTTCCCTTATCTATCCCTTATTTGTAAAAGAGGGAACAGGAATCGAAGAAGAGATCCCTTCTATGGAAGGACAGTTCCGCTACAGTGTAGACCGTCTTCCTTTTGAACTGGAACGTCTGCAGAATGCAGGAGTAAACAGCATTATGCTGTTCGGTATCCCGGATCATAAGGATGAGGTGGGAAGCGGTGCGTACGACCCCAACGGAATCGTACAGAAGGCCCTGAGAGAAGCAAAGAAACAGTTCCCGGACATGTACTATATCACAGATGTATGTATGTGTGAGTACACTTCACACGGACACTGCGGAGTGCTCTGCGGTCATGATGTAAATAATGATGCAACACTGGAATTACTGGCTAAGACAGCTGTTTCCCATGTAGAGGCAGGCGCAGATATGGTAGCTCCCTCTGATATGATGGACGGACGTGTACGTGCTATCCGTGAGGCTCTTGATGCGAACGGACATTATGGAGCACCGATCATGTCCTATGCAGTAAAATATGCATCTGCTTTCTACGGACCATTCCGTGATGCAGCAGGTTCTGCACCGTCTTTTGGTGACAGAAAGAGCTACCAGATGGATTTCCATAACAGAAGAGAAGGAATGAAGGAAGCTCTTACGGATGTGGAAGAGGGCGCAGATATCATTATGGTAAAACCTGCCATGTCTTATCTGGATATGGTCTCTGAGGTATCAAAGGCTGTAAATGTGCCGGTTGCAACATACAGTGTAAGCGGTGAATATGCAATGGTGAAAGCAGCTGCAAAGATGGGATGGATCGATGAAGAACGTATTATGTGTGAGATGCAGTCAGTGCATACCGTGCAGGTGCCCAGATCTATCTTACTTATTATGCAAAAGAACTTGCAAAATGCATGGATGAAGGGAGAATCGGCTGATGGGTTTATCAGAAGAATTATTTGACAGAGCGGTAAAGGTAATTCCGGGAGGAGTAAACAGTCCTGTACGTGCCTAGGTGCTATCGGTATTGCACCGAGATTTATCGACCGTGCAGACGGATGCCATATTTATGATGTTGATGGAAAAGAATATGTGGATTATATCGATTCCTGGGGACCGATGATCCTGGGCCATAATTTTCCGGAAGTAAAAGAAAGTGTGCTGAAGGCGTGTGAAAAGGGCCTCAGCTTCGGATGCGCAACTGCAATCGAAGTGGAGATGGCTGAGTTCATCTGTGACCATATTCCACATGTGGATATGGTGCGTATGGTAAATTCCGGTACAGAGGCTGTTATGAGTGCAGTCCGTGTTGCCAGAGGATTTACAGGAAAGAATAAGGTCATTAAATTTGCAGGATGCTATCATGGACACAGTGATGCCATGCTGGTAAGTGCAGGCTCCGGTGTGATGACAAGCGGTGTTCCGGACAGTGCCGGTGTTCCTAAGGGATGCACAGAGGATACCATGACTGCTGTTTATAATGATCTGGACAGTGTACGTGCACTGATGGAGCAGGCTGACGGACAGACTGCTGCTGTTATCGTGGAAGCTGTAGGCGCAAATATGGGTGTGGTTCCCCCGAAAAAGGGGTTCCTGGAAGGTCTGAGAAAGCTCTGCGATGAGTACGGCGCCCTTCTGATCTTTGACGAGGTTATCACTGGTTTCCGTCTGGCTTTTGGCGGTGCTGCAGAATATTTTGGCGTGACCCCTGATCTGGTTACCTATGGTAAGATCATCGGTGCAGGTATGCCGGTAGGCGCATACGGCGGACGCAGAGAGATTATGGAACTGGTTTCCCCTGTGGGAAAGGTTTACCAGGCCGGTACCTTAAGCGGAAATCCTATTGCAATGGCAGCAGGACTGACACAGTTAAAATATCTCTATGAACACCAGGGAATCTATAAAGATCTGGAGGAAAAAGGAAAACGTCTCTATGGCGGTATGGAGAAAATCCTGGCAGAGAAAAATCTGCCTTACCATATCAATTACGTATCTTCCCTGGGAAGCCTGTTCTTTACAGAGCAGGAGGTTGTGGATTATACATCAGCCAAATCTTCAGATACAAAAGCTTTCTCTGAATATTTCAAGGGAATGCTTGCGCAGGGAATCCATATGGCTCCGTCACAGTTTGAGGCAATGTTTTTATCTGTTGCCCATACAGATGAGATCATAGACCAGACACTGGAGGCTGTCAGAAATTATTTTACCAAATAAACAGCAGAGCGCTTATCCGGTATAGAACTTAGCCCAAATTCATTCCAGATTGCCTGCGGCAATAGAATTTTGGCTTGTATGTGAACAGTAACGACAGTAACCCATGAACTGGAAAAAATACATAAAACTGAGTTCCGTAATCTTGTTCTGATTAGGAAAATGTGCTATAATCACCTTATCGTATGACATCGTCCGGCAATATCGGGACGAAAATATTATTGCTCGCTGACAGCAGACGGGAACAGAGTGAGCGATGATAAATAAACTTCAGGACAGCAGGAGGAAAAAAGCATTATGAGTGAAAAGAAATATGTAGCTTATGTGGGTTCTTATACACATGGCTCTTCCAGACAGGGAATCCATGTTTATGATGTTGATGTTGAGAATGGCACTCTTACAGAACGCAGCAGTGTTGAAGTAAGTAATGCATCCCACATGGCTGTTTCAAAGAATGGTAAGTATCTTTATTCTATCGAGGATGAGGGTGTTGCAGTATTTAAACGTGATAAAAATGGTGATCTGTCACGTATCAACAGTGTAAATATTGATGGAATGAGAGGCTGTTTCCTTTCTACAGATGTTGACGGTAAGTATCTTTATGTTGCCGGATATCATGACGGTAAGGTGACTGTTGTACATACTCATAAGGACGGCAGACTTGGAAGCCTGATGGATGGCGTATTCCATACAGGACTCGGAAGTGTTGCAGAGCGTAACTTCGTCCCCATGTGAACTGTGTTCGTCCGACTCCGGATAATAAATATCTCTGTGCAGTAGATAACGGAATTGATCAGGTGAAGATTTACCGTGTCAACAAATTGCGCAATAAGCTGGAACTGGTAGACATCCTGAGATGTCCGAGAGAGAGCGGCCCGCGTATCATTCGTTTTAGCATGATGGTAAGTTTGCTTATATTCTCTTTGAACTCAGTAATGAGATCAGGGCTTACAAATATGATGGAAGCGGTAAGGTTCCGGCGTTTGAACTGATCCAGACGATTGAGACAAGTGCGAAGAAGGATGTTCATGATACACATAATGCAGCGTCTGGTCTTTCTCTTGCAAATGATGGCAAGCATCTTTTCTGTACAACAGCAGGTGAGGATACAGTTTCCATGTTTGAGCGTGATGAGGAGACTGGTATGCTGACAAGGAAGTTTACACTTCCGATCAGTGGTGAATATCCGAAAGATCTGGTACTTTTACCGGATGATAAGCATCTGGTGCTGGCTAATCATGCAAGTAATACACTGACTACTTTTACAGTGGATTATGAGAAGAATATTATTGTGATGAACGGCAAGCCGATTAAGATTACAGAGCCAAACTGTATCAGAATCTGGCCGGTTCCGGAAGAATAACAGATTCGTTACATAGAATCAGCAATATAGGCAGATAATAAAATACCTTCATTTGAAACTGAGATCAGCTCAGAATTCAAGTGAAGGTATTTTTGCGTGGATTAATTGGAATTATTTCCGATAAAAATCCCGAACCTTATCCATCTGGGAACTCATATTGACAAAGAGCGCATCCGCCAGTGTGATTGCTGCCATAGATTCTACCACAACCACTGCTCTTGGGACAATGACCGGATCATGTCGGCCATGGATTTCCAGAGAAAGAGGTTCTTTATCTTTGGTTACGGTCTGCTGCGGCTGGCTGATGGATGGGGTTGGCTTGATATGGGCACGAAGTATGATTTCACTGCCGTCACTGATTCCTCCCATGATTCCGCCTGCGTGGTTGGAGGTTTTGATGATTTCACCGTCTTTGACTGTGAATCCATCATTGTCAGTGGAACCGTTTGAGGAAGTCACTGCAATGCCGTCACCGATTTCAACAGCCTTGACTGCACCGATGGACATCAGGGCGTGGGCAAGAAGAGCACTGAGCTTGTCAAAGACAGGCTCGCCAAGTCCGGCAGGTGTTCCGGTAATACGACATTCGATCACGCCGCCTGCACTGTCCTGATTCTTCATACATTCTTCCAGATATTCACCGGCCTTCACTGCTGCCTGTGCGTCCGGCATATAAAATGCATTCTGATGGATTTCTTCTTTATTAAAAGAAGCAATTTCAACAGGTCCGATAGATTTGGTATAGGTGCAGATTGAAATGCCAAGTTCTCCTAATATTTTAGAAGCAATGGCACCTGCTGCAACTCTTCCGATGGTTTCCCGCCCTGAAGAACGTCCGCCGCCTCTGTAGTCGCGGAATCCGTATTTTTGGTCAAAAGTATAATCTGCATGTCCGGGACGATAGGAGTATGCGATATTTCCGTAGTCTCTGGAGCGCTGATCTGTATTTCTTACCATCAGAGAAATTGGAGTTCCGGTGGTTTTGCCCTCAAAGACACCTGAGAGGATTTCTACCAGATCTCCCTCTTTACGGGCGGTGGTGTATCTGCTCTGTCCGGGTTTTCTTCTGTCGAGGAATTTCTGAATGTCCTCTTCACAGAGAGGAAGGCCTGCCGGGCATCCGTCTATCACAGCTCCGAGAGCTTTTCCGTGGGATTCTCCCCAGGTGGTTACCTTAAATTTATTTCCAAATGATGACTGGCTCATATGATTTGTATCCTTTCCTGTTATTGTATTAGAGCGTGTCTGGAAAATCATTCCCACAATCTGCACGCCCCACTTGCGGGATATTTCACCTGAATTCAGTTGCCGTAGTTAGAGCGTGTTTGGAAAATCATTCCCACAATCTGTACGCCCCACCTTACGGGACTTTTATAAATAAATACTACTTTATTATAGCGAAGTGTAAAAGTTTTGTAAACCGAAAGCATTGGAATTGACAAAAATTCATGTTCAAATTATAATGATGTTTGAGTCTTTGTGAAAATAAAGAGTAAACGTAACTGTTCAGTAATCTCTTGCAGAAGCTCTGAATAGTTGCAGATTTATTGTTACTGAGAACAGAGTAAACAGTAACAATCTATTGAGGGGAAATCGAGAAAAAGAAGGGAAGTGTGGATCGTGGTAAGGATTTTTAAGACAATCGATGGCGCTATCCATGAAATACAGGAACCACAGGAGGGCTGTTGGATTGCACTGACGAATCCTACGGCAACAGAAATTTTTGAAATTTCCGAGCAGTTTGGGATAGAGGTGGACGATTTGCGCGCACCTTTGGATGAGGAAGAGCGTTCCCGTATAGAAGTGGAGGACAATTATACCCTTATCCTTGCAGATGTACCTGCGATTGAAGAACGTAACGAGAAGGACTGGTATGTGACCATTCCTCTTGGTATTATCGTGACTCAGAAGATGATCTTTACTGTATGTCTGGAAGACACACAGGTTCTGACAAGATTTATGGAAGGCAGGGTAAGAAACTTTTTTACCTATATGAAAACCAGATTTATTCTGCAGATTTTGTACCGTAATGCCAGCATGTATCTGAGATATCTGCGTATTATAGATAAGAAGAGCGAGCAGATTGAGGAGAAACTTCATCTGTCTACAAGAAATCAGGAATTGATGGAACTTCTGGAACTGGAGAAATCACTGGTATACTTTACCACATCTCTGCGTTCCAATGAGATGGTTCTGGAGAAACTTCTGAAGGTGGAGAGTATCAAGAAATATCCGGAGGATACAGAGCTTCTGGAGGATGTTATCATTGAGAACAAGCAGGCTATCGAGATGGCTAATATTTACAGCGGTATCCTCAGCAGTATGATGGGAACTTTTGCGTCAGTTATTTCCAATAACCTGAACATTGTCATGAAGGTTCTGGCTGTTATTACCATTGTTATGAGTATTCCGACTATTGTTTTCAGTGCGTATGGTATGAACCTGAGTGCTGCGGGAATGCCGTTTTCCAGGACACCATGGGGATTTCTTATCGTTATCATCCTTTCTGTAGTGGCAAGTATTATTGCAGCGATATTTCTTTCCAGGAAGAAGTTTTTCTGATTTTATGTCTGAACTGAGAGGCAGTTATTCGGTGCAGAATTACGCAGAGAAAGCAGATTGTGGATATCCGCTGTAACGAAAGAACGAATAGCATTTTGTGAGAAAAGGAGATTTATGAAATTTATTGACAAACTGGAACGAAAATTTGGAAATCGCGGGATTGAGAATCTTACGATTTATATTATTGTAAGTTATGTACTGGGATATGCATTGATGTATATTAATCCGGGGGCTCTTTCCATGTTGAGTTTGAATGTCTCTGAAATCCTGCATGGTCAGATATGGAGACTTGTTACATGGATTATTTATCCGCCGAGTACGTCATCTGCTTTATGGTTTGTGATTGCGATATTGTTCTTTTATTATCCGATCAGTGCATCGCTGGAACGTACATGGGGATCATTCAGATTTACTGTATATATTTTATCTGGAATGATTTTTACAGTAATTTCTGCGTTTATTTTGTATTTTATCACAGGTGGAGTGTTAGATGCTTATCTGAATGGATCACAGTTTTCAACGTATTATATCAGTTTATCTATTTTCTGCATATGCGCTGACATATCCGGATATGAAGGTTTTACTGTACTTTGTAATCCCGATCAAGATGAAGTGGATGGCGATTGTATATGCTGCTCTTGTGGTATATGATATTGTCAGATATTTTATGGGAGGAGCATGGTTTATGGCACTGCCGATCATCGCATCCTTACTGAACTTTATTATTTTCTTCCTTGGTACAAGAAATCTTAACAGATACAATCCGAAGGAAATCCATCGCAGAAATCAGTTTAAGAGAGCAATGGGAGAAAGTAAGACCGTTCCCTTCCCGGGTGGCAGCAAGTCAGGGGAAGTGACGAAGCACAAATGTGCAGTCTGTGGCCGTACAGAGAAAGATGATCCGAATCTGGAATTCCGTTTCTGTTCTAAATGTAACGGAAACTACGAGTATTGTCAGGATCATTTATAATACACATATACACAAGAAGTAAGAGGAGAAAAGATTATTAATGAAAAAAGTACCATTTGTCACCCTGGTATAAAACTTCAGGAAAATCACCGCGCAGTTTTCCT
>ENA-OQEX01000979-OQEX01000979.1-human-gut-metagenome-genome-assembly--contig:-NODE-979-length-12217-cov-2.981390_pt1 | contig 12217 bp, 17 predicted proteins | sample MGYA00242802_ERZ504649 | MGnify/ENA primary metagenome ERZ504649 (study PRJEB26092, sample SAMD00036194) | human gut metagenome | host: Homo sapiens | study: EMG produced TPA metagenomics assembly of... | reverse complement strand
GTGTTGATCATTTTTTTACGTGTTTCCTTTGGTCCGATACCGTCTTTCCAGTGGTATTCATCTGCGAAACATCCACCCGGCCAGCGAAGTACCGGAATCCTGATATGCTTCAGTGCTTCTACTACGTCTGTACGCATTCCGTTCTTGTTCGGAATCGGGGAATCCTCACCTACATAGATTCCTTCGTAGATACATCTTCCCAGATGCTCTGAGAAATGCCCATAGATCTCTTTGTTGATTTTGCTCTGTTTCTTTGATGGATTAATTACAAGCTTAGTCATTTTTACCTCCACAGTTTATGATTTCAGGTTTTTATTTTACCTTTTTCTAAAATAATATACTTTATTTTGCTTTTTCATTATACACAACTTCTGTCTGATATTCAATATATTTTCTGCAAAATTGCTATGATAATTTTGTATAAGAGTTACTGTTCACATACCACTATCCCAAGACATACAAGCCAAAATTCCATTGCCGCGAGCAATCTGGAATGAATTTTGGCTAAGTTACTGTGAACGGAGTGAACAGTAACGTATAAGAAGGAGTCCTGCCCATAGAACTTTATTCTGTTACAGAAACATCACGGAGTAATTTCCTGCAACAGAAATAAAAAGAGCCACAACAGATTTCATATCCATCTGTTTGCGACTCTTCTCTTTTACAGTCCTACAGTCCTACATTCCCGCTGTTCAGCCCTTCTTTACTGTCCTTATCAAGTGGCAGCCAGTCCAGTACTTTCTTAATATAACGGTTCCAGAAATCCCACTCATGTGCTCCCGGACCTTCCTCGTAAGTTACATCCACACCCAGTTTCTGCATGGTATCTCTGAACTTACGGTTCGGAGGAAGAAGCGGATCATCCAGTCCACAGGCAAGGTACATATGCGGAAATGGGATTCCATCTTTTTTCATATTTTCGGCAATCCATTCCGGATTGATCTCACAGTCTTTGATCCGGGACAGATCTCCAAATACACTCTCCAGAAAACTTTTTTTCTCAAAGAACATAGGAGAACTGTCATCTGCTGTCCCCATTTTTCAAGTATCATGGCTGACGAAAGGCCTGCGATATATCCGAATGTATCATGGTATTTCAGACCATTTCGGATTGCACCGTATCCTCCCATAGATAACCCGGCGATAAATGTATCTTCTTTTTTGTGGGATAACGGAAACATTCTTCGTGTGATCTTTACAAGTTCTTTTCCGATAAATTCACTGTAGTTTTCATTTGCATTCGGATGATCCATATAGAACATATTTGCTCCGGAAGGCATAACTACTGCCAGATTCTTTTCTTCTGCCCATCGCTTAATACATGTTCCTGTTACCCAGTCTGTGTAATTTCCCATTACTCCGTGAAGCAGATACAAAGTCTTAAACGGTTTGTTCTCTTCTTCTGTTTCTTCTCCAAAAACACTTTATCAGCCGGCAGGATTACATTCATCGTTACCGGACGCATCAGTGCTTTTGAAAAGAAGTTCACTTCCATTAATGCCATCTTCTTGTTCTCCTTATGTATATACAAAATATCCTGAAATATCTGGATTTATTATACAGAAAATGTATCAAAAAAGCTACTGTCATATCCGACAGCAGCCATTTTTGTTAATGCTGATGTAAATATTTCTCTCTGGTAGCGAGCCCACCTCTGATATGCCGCTCCTGCTTGTTCACATCCAGAACCTGTCTCACTTCACATGCCAGTCCCGGATTGAGCTGACTGAGACGGTCAGTGCAATCCTTATGTACAGTGCTCTTACTAATCCCGAATTTCTTTGCCGCCTGACGCACCGTTGCCTTTGTATCAATAATATAATTTGCAATTTCCACTGCCCGCTCCTCGATATAATCTTTCACGGATAAGCCTCCGAAGACGCTGTTTTTACAGTGTATGCACAGAAATTCCCGAATATGTAGCAATCATTTTTATAGTTGTGCCTTATAAAAGAACGGCCGTCCATACCGGACGACCGTTTCGCTCATTGCAATCTTATTTAAATTTAATCTCTTTCCCTTCCAGTCTCCACTGTCTGAATTCTGCGGAAGCAGATAACAGAAGATCTGAAGAAGAGTTCAGAGCTGTTTCTACAGAATCCTGAACTACGCCAATGATAAATCCTACTGCAACAACCTGCATGGAAATGTCATCTGAAATTCCGAACAGAGAGCATGCCATCGGAATCAGAAGAAGTGATCCGCCGGCTACACCGGAAGCGCCACATGCTGACAGAGCTGCAAGAAGACTCAGGATAATTGCTGTCGGAATATCTACATGAATACCAAGAGTAAATGCAGTTGCCATTGTCATAACCGTAATAGTGATAGCCGCACCATCCATATTAATAGTTGCACCAAGCGGAATGGTTACAGAATAAGTATCTCTGTCCAGTCCCATCTCTTCACAGACTTTCATGTTTACCGGAATATTAGCTGCGGAACTTCTTGTAAAGAAAGCTGTCAGCGCACTTCTCTTCAGGCAGTGGAAAATCAGCGGATATGGATTCTGGCGGATGCACCAGTAAACCAGAAGCGGATTGGTCACAAAATAGATAAACAGCATACATCCTACAAGAAGAAGCAACAGTTTTCCATAAGTCGTAAAGATATCCAGACCGTTTGTAGATACTGTGTTAAATACCAGACCAAAAATTCCAAAAGGTGCAAGATTAATGATCCAGGTTACTACCATGGAAATACCATCTGCAACATCAGCCAGAACCTTCTTTGTCATCTTATCAGCTGCACGAAAAGCAAGCCCAAGAAGAACAGCCCACATCAGGATCCCTACATAGTTTGCATTTACCAGTGAAGATACCGGGTTGGCAACTACGTTCAGAAGCAGGTTATTTAATACCTCAACGATACCCTGTGGTGCACTTGTATCTGTTGCTGCATTTGCAAGTGTCATCTTTACAGGAAATGCCATACTCGCAAATACCGCAATCACTGCTGCCAGAACTGTACTGAACATATAAAGAATGATAACTGTCTTAATAACTCCTCCATGAGATTTTCCTGCATTACACAGGGAACTGACAACCAGGAAGAATACCAGCAAAGGTGCGATTGCCTTTAATGCACTTACAAAGACATCACCCAGAATTGCGATTCCTGTTGCCTGCGGTACAGCAATTCCCAGAATCGCACCCAGAATCAGGCCAACCAGGATTCTCTTTACCAACGCAATCCTGGTCCATTTGTCCCAAATTTTTTTCATTTCTTTAATCCTCTTTCCCTTTAATTTGATAAAACAATGATACGTTACATTATAAAGGAAGCACATAGAATATGCAAGAACATCTTTATAAGTGTATTGTATTTCTGTTTTTAAATTATTCAAAAAAGCAGATGTCGTTCAATCATTTATATCTGATTGAACAACACCTGCTTTCTCTCCGGCGCAGTGCGATTCTGTCCGGAGGACCTTTTTATGTTATAGGTATATTACGAAATAATTTCCTATAACATGAAAAGTCTCAGCAACTCTGCCTCCGGAAGTGGTCTTGAGAAGTAATATCCCTGGACCATGTCCACACCCCACTCTCTCAGCAGACTCACCTCTTCTTCTGTTTCTGCTCCTTCTGCTACAATTATATATCCCATATTCTGCATAACCGTCACAATACTGTGGTAAAAAACAGCAGCCTGTTTATCACAGGTAATTCCTGTTAACAAAGATCTGTCCATTTTCACCACATCAAACGGAAGTCTCAATACTGTATTCAGATTTGCATACCCTGAACCAAAATCATCCAGACATAATCCGATTCCCGCATTCGTAAAATCCTCCACAGCTTTGCAGAAACTTTCACTGTATTCAGTTGCCACTGTCTCAGTAATCTCAAACTGAAAATATTTCGGTGAAAGTTCATACTCCTTCACTATATTGATCAGAAGCTGACTGTGTCCCGGTTTTAGCAGTTCGGAAGGTGAAAGATTGAACTTACATTCTTAATCCGTTTCATCATATATTCATTCTCTTTAATAAAACGGCACACCCTTCTGAACTGAAGCAGTCCGATCTGTGCGATGAGACCCTGCCTTTCTGCAATACCGATAAACACATCTGGCGGAATCATTCCCATACAGGGATGCTTCAGCTGCTCAAAGCTTCCAGAGTAATATAACGATCTTCCTTTATCCAGAATACCGGCTGATAGTACACTTCAAACAGGTCTTTATCCACTGCTGTTTTCAGGAAATGCTCCACCTCTTTTTCATAACGGAAGCCCTCCAGAATCCTGTCATCTGACTGGATCACTACCGTTTCATCTGCACGTTTTACCAAAGATATCAGATACTCGATGTATGCCAGCAGTACATCTTCCTTCTCCATCTTTTCACCGTTGATAATCCCGCAGATGATTGCCGGAAAAGTAATTTTTTCCCCGTCAGTTTCAAAAGGTTCTTTGAAATAGTTCTCAATCTCCTGTCTTTTTTTCTCATATTCTGTCAATGAATCTGTAATGATCAGAAAACAGTTTCCTGTGGTTCGGAACACCTGTACAGAACCTGTAATGTTTTGCAGTTCTCTTGCAATCTGTACCAGAAGCAGATCACCTGTACTGCTTCCGTAAACCTTATTAATCTGTTTCAGCATAAACAGCTCTACAGCAATCACATGAAACTCGATTCCTTTGGTAAATTTCTCCTGTATCCAGTTATCAAAATATCTTTTATCAAATGCTCCTGTTGTACTGTCTATATAATCACCTGGATTGTTCATCATAAGATAGAGAAATATGAGACCAAGTGCCAATCCAAAATCTGACAGAAATATGTATCCTGTGTACAGTTCCACTCCTATACATACGCCTTCGATCACAAGAAATTCGCCTGCAATACTCATCTTTTCCGGCGTATAGTCCTCCCTGCTTCTGATCATACGCAGCATTATCAGAACGATATAAACCAGGGCATAGAGATAAAGAAACACGTACCCTGTTCCTTTTTGAAAAACGCCATTACTGTCAAAACAGAAGAATCCCCCGCTTCCAAGGTTTCCAAGCATAGCTATCGTCATAGCCACCGTAATCCCGGCACAGATCACAGACAGTGCACCGCTCTTTTTCTCATTTTCACGCGAATCAGGAATACATGAATACAAAATATAAGGAATCAGAATATCAAACAAATAGATTCCTGTCAGAATACCCATGACAGTTCCTTCATCTTCACTGTGTAATTCATAATTGTCAGCGTACCCAACAGGTCAGACAAAATATATAAACCGCTCAGGACAAGTATATATGTAAATGTTTTCACATTTGCATTATGCAGTTTCTTCTGCGTCAGAAAATGATATAAGAGTAACGCAATAATAATAACTGCCGCTACCTGAAAGTTTATATTATAATTCATGTGTCTTTCTCTCTTTCATTTTATTCTGATACATATTCGTATCTGCCTCATACTTCCATTCACCGGTTGTCTTCAGCTTTCCCCTGTCATCCCGAATTGAACTGAAACCTCTTGAAATAGACAGTCGATATCTGCTGTTTCTGTTATAACGCCTTATTTCTTTATCCAGTTTCTCAGACAATGTATTCCTGTCTTCCTCCGGATCAAATACAACTACCGCAAACTCATCTCCTCCTGTGCGATAACATTTTCCGATTGCTCCAAAAACATTCTCAATGCATCTGGCAGCCGCCACAATAACCTCATCTCCTGCCGCTCTGCCAAAGTCATTATTGATTCTGCGCAGATAATCAATATCCATAAAAACCAGCAGGATATCCTTATGCTCATTCATGGTTTTCGGCATTTCCGCCAGCAGATTTTCAAAAGGTTCCCTGCTCTGCATTCCGGTCATCCAGTCCTCTTTCATCAGTCGTTCATATGCCTGCATTTCTGTCCGGTAACGGACCTTTCCAACAAGACTGATCACAGTGTCTGCAATGATCATAACCAGAAATACCAGTATTCCAAACTCAAATATTGCTCCATAATAGGATATTTCAAACAGCCAGTACAATGACAATGACAAAAGCCCACTGAACAATAATATCATATAAGCGATCAATATGATCTGCACACTTCGATCCGGCTTCTTTCTATATTCTTTCCAGAGCAGTACCGCTACGATCAGTACCCACGTTATCAGCAGAACATGTGTTACAAACAGCATATCTGCAAACGTGAATACCCCGAAATAGGCCAGAAGTCCCTGAATAAATGCATTCAGATAAAACACAGCAATTCCTGCATCCAGAATGCGTTCCTTTTTCAGTCCACCTATTTTCTGGGCAAAATGCAGCATCGGTACCGAATGTAACATAAACATATAAAAAGAAATCGTACAAAGCATATCCGGATGACTGCTATAGGTCTGGATCGCAGAAGAATCTGTAATCAGCCAGACTGCACATATCATAAGGAACAATGCTACATCGCGAAATCTGGCATCCGGCATCTGACGGTATTTCAGATAAACTGTAATCAACAGAGAAATAACGCTCAAAACAAGAAAACACAAAGCAATACCTATAACTATTCCTGAATTCTGTAAATGTAAAGCAATGACTGCACTTCCGGTTCCAATATAAACAGAAGTCAAAACATACTTTCCGTGATGTGGATTTGAATAAACCAGCTTCAGCGGCTCATTCTGCATGTCTGTAGGGATTTCCCCTACACATTCCAGTTTTGATTTCATCTGCGTATTTCTTACAAAGGTTGTATCCTGATATTCATAAATGGGACGGTCACCCAGCCAGATTTTCAGGTCATACTGTGCACCTCTGGTTGTAACTACCTTACCGGCATCCAGATCAGTAATCCCGTCATTATATAATATCAGTTCTTCCCCTTCCTCTGCCTGTATTGTATCCGGAAGAGTAACTTCTGTTCTTTTTCCATTGTCATAATAGTACCAGCCAGAAGATATCTTCCTGATCTGGTTCACCGGCTGCATCTTTTCGCCCAGTGACATAACTCCCAGAACAGCAGCAAAAACAGCCATTACCATGATAAACAGAAATATCTCTACGTTTTCTTTTTTCTTCTTCTGATTATATTTCACACGCTTCTCCTTCTCTTATTTCCAGAATCATAACTGTTTATAGCAGTCCTCGTAAGTAATGCATTTAAGACAGTTCAGCAGAATTTCACACTCTGATGGGCTGGATTAAGATGCACTATTTTAGAGGATTGCTATAGTACCTCAGCAGGATAATAAACTGCCGAATAGTTACCTTTATATATTTTCTGAAGGTGCTATCAGAAAATAATATAAAGGTACTATAAACCAATGTTATACTAACATCCCACTATAAAAAATACAAGACACAAAAACAGCCACCTTTTACAGTGACTGTTTTACTTCTGCTGTTCTTTTTCCTGTTGATGATCCGTCTCATTATACTGCTCAAAACGGCTCTCAATCTCTACCAGCATATTCGCATATTCTCTTAATTCCTCTTTTAGCTGTTCTTTATCTGTGCGTTCCTTTTTGTAGGAAATCCGATGCTCCATACTGGCCCAGAAATCCATGGACATAGTACGAAACTGTATCTCCACCGGGAAGTATTCCATTCCATCCAGACAATATACCGGCACTCCTACGATCACATGATAGCTCCGATATCCATTTGGCTTCGGGTTTCCAATGTAATCCCGTTCTTTGATTACTATCAGATCACTCTGACTCTTCAGAAGTTCTGTCAGATTATAGATATCATCTACAAAATAGCAGATTACCCTGACACCTGCAATATCCTGAAGATAATCCTTCGCATTCATCACAGTAGGTTCTTTTTCCTTTCGCTGCAGTTTTTCTTCAATACTCTGTTTCTTCTTAATCCTGCATTGGATGTTGTGGATCGGTCTTGCAGATGCCTCACCGTACAGGTTGTGATTCAACACATCAAGACGTGTGAGAAGCATCTGTTTAGCATCTTCATATGGTTGTATAAATTCATAGTATTCTTCATCTGTCATAACTTATTTCTCCTGTAAAAACCTCTGCAGTTATTCTTCTGCCTTTCATATTTCTTATTCTGTACTTCTTTGCAGAACTTGGCATTTTTCCACATTTGTACTGCAAAATAACCATTTTTTCCCCATTACGTCTCCATCATACAAAAGAAATGTGTTTAATCAGTGTTCCAATTCTAATCATTTTATAAACAAAATTCTCGTCTGTTTACACTTACATACGGCACTGCTTCTCATGCACAATCCCGCCACACTCAGAGCCTCAGCAGACTTATGGGAAATAAAAAAGCCCTGACTGTAACAGTACTCCATTACAGCCGGTGCTTTTTTATTTCATCTTATAACCATTATTATTTACATAATCTTACGGAACAAGTCTTTCAGATCTTCTACGCTTGCATCTTTCGGGTTTCCCGGTGCGCATGCGTCTGCATGTGCGGATTCTGCCAGGAACTGGAGATCTTCTTCTTTGATTGCTTCCAGTTTAGTCGGGATTCCTACATCAACAGAGAGTTTCTTAACAGCTTCGATTGCTGCTTTTCTGTATTCATCCTGAGACATTTCATCTACGCCTTTGACACCCATTGCTCTGGCGATCTCACGATATTTCTCACCTGTGCATTCCTGATTGTATTCCATAACAATTGGAAGCATCATTGCGCAGGCAACACCGTGTGGTGTGTCATAAACAGCACCAAGTGTATGAGCCATGGAATGAGCGATTCCAAGACCTACGTTAGAGAATCCCATACCAGCGATATACTGTCCAAGAGCCATTCCTTCACGACCTTCTTTTGTGTTTTCAACAGCACCGCGGAGAGATTTGGAGATCAGCTCGATTGCTTTTAAATGGAACATATCTGTCATTTCCCACGCAGCTTTTGTTGTATATCCTTCGATTGCATGAGTGAGGGCATCCATACCTGTGGAAGCTGTCAGTCCCTTTGGCATGGAGGACATCATTTCAGGATCAATAACTGCGATGATCGGCATGTCATGTGGGTCAACGCATACAAATTACGTTTTCTTTCTACATCTGTGATAACGTAATTGATAGTTACCTCTGCTGCTGTACCTGCTGTTGTCGGAACTGCAATGATCGGTACACAGGGTTTCTTAGTTGGAGCTGTACCTTCAAGACTTCTTACGTCTTCAAATTCAGGGTTTGCAATGATGATACCGATTGCTTTGGAAGTGTCCATGGAAGAACCGCCGCCGATTGCAATCAGATAATCTGCGCCTGAATTCTTAAATGCCTGAACACCATGCTGTACGTTCTCGATTGTCGGGTTCGGTTTGATGTCTGAATACAGTTCATATGCAAGTCCGTTTTTCTCAAGAATGTCTGTAACTTTGCTTGTTACATGGAATTTTACAAGATCAGGGTCAGAGCATACGAAAGCTTTTTTAAAGCCATGTGCTTTTGCTTCGTTTGCGATTTCCTCGATTGCTCCTGCTCCGTGATAAGAGGTCTGATTTAAGTTAATTCTGTTTGCCATAATGATTTCCATTCCTTTCAGTATTAGGTAAGCTTCCGCAGCGCTTATCTTTGTTATTATATTAACAATGTGAAGCAAAAAAAGAAAGTTACATTTTCGCCCAAATGTAACTTTCTCACAATGTTTGTGCAATAGTGCCGAAAAACTGGGTGCAAAATTATGCACTAATATTGTTATATTTATGACAATATTTCCAGCTTTTCAAACAATTCCGAGAGTTTTCCCGGCATCCCGTCAACTAAAATTTTCGCCAGTCCCTCCGGTGCACATTCCAACTCTCCCAGTACCCATTTTACAGTCATATAAATAGAACTCTGGCAGTACATTTCCAGAATACAATGTATAGTCTCATCCGGGATTCTTCCTGTTTTCTCACGGATCAGATTTTCATAGAAGTCCAGGATCAGTTCAAAATCATGTTGACGCAGACTATTTTGCTGTCGTATTTAAATGCTGCTGCAAAGAAAACATGCTCTTCCTGAATATAGGTAAATTTCTTTACCAGAGCATCATAAACAGTTTTCCCCATTCCCATATGCTCAAAGGATTTCGCCAGAAGCTTATCAAAATACCAGTTGATCAAGTCAAATTTGTCCATAAAATTCCGATAGAAAGTCTGCCTCGTAACACCACAATTCTCTGTAATCTGTTTTACCGTGATGTTATCTACAGACATCGTTTTCATACATTCCTTCATTGACCGCGCAAGACGGTATTTCGTTTTCTCACCCTTACCTGCTTCATTTATCATATCCATACAAATTCCTCTCACAGATAAAACTTAGTGTGTTCATTATATCAATTTCTTCCCTGTATTTCCAGATAGTTTCTTCCTGAAATTCGTATTTTAAGAAACATATTTTATTTTGATTTTTCTGTTTTTATTTACTTCAAAATGTTATAATCGTAAAAGATAAAAAGTAAATAATCCGCTTTAAGAAGGGAGACATTCTTATGGATTTAATAAAAGAAGCACTTTCCATGGGTTTCGCAGATGCGGCGATCATGGATACAAAGGATCTGGTATTTGTGCCGGAATACAGACAGTTCTGCGAGGACAATCTCTGTGGAAATTACAACCTGGTTCCTGCATGTCCACCTGCCTGCGGTACTGTAGAAGAAATGCAGGCAAAAGCATTGAAATATGAAAAGGCACTGGTTCTCCAGACTGTTCTGAAAGATCCGATCATGGATCCGGTTCTTTTCAAACAGGCAAAGCATGCACAGAATATTCTTACAGAACAGCTTGCCAGACAGATGCAGGAAGCGGGAAAAGAAGATATCCTGATCATGAGCGCAGGACCGTATAAGAATTGTTCCTGTATGTCCGCCTACAGTGTAGATGCACAGAAAATGGCTGATGCAGTAGGTATGGTCTGCTGGCAGATGACTCAGATGTAAGATTCTTTACACAGATTCTGTTTCACGAAGATTATAGCAAGCCTCATAAATAATTGCATATTGATTAAGAGGTTGCTATAGTATAAATACGGCTGCACTATATCCGCATTTAACCCGGATATAGTCAGCCGTATTTTTATACCCTGTTTTATATTTATGTCGAACCGATAAGCTCATTTGCTTTGCTGTTCACTTGAGTTGGTCGAACCCATTTCTGTCTTACTTAAGTATTTATTTATCCTCATGATGCTTATGATGTTCATGCCGTTTATGATGTTTTTCCTCTGATTTATGATGATGGTGTCCATGCTTATGTTTCTCATTTCCGCACACTTCACATCCTACTTCAATCTTACCCTGTGTATCCTCATCCCAGGTACCATAAGAAACCATCGGCGTATCCTTCATAATGCACAGACTGATGGTCTGATAAAGAATAATACCACCCATTTGGCTCTGTATACAAACAGTTCACGTCCAAAATAATCGCAGATTCTTCCCAGTACTTCGCCTTCTTTAAAGGTCTCACCGGGCTGTTTCGCCGGATACCAGCAGCCTGATACCGGGGCATCTTCATAGATCACAGGACTTACTTCTATCGGTGGTTTGCCATGAATATGGGACTTCCCGCGAAGGATTCTCAGATGTCTGAGGATATTCTTCACATCATGAACATCCTCCGCTACCAGATCTTCGCACCAGCGGGAACTGTGTCCACGTTCCAGCAGGATACTCGGGATTCCCATGCTTCCGGCATAGTTATAAGCTCCGCCTGTTCCACACATGGAAGTTACCAGATAGTCCACATGTGCGATTTCCGCCATCTCCCGGCTTTTTGCAGCTACTTCCGGAATTGCTGCACCTGTACAGTATACATAAGATACCAGTCCCTCAAATCCATCACCGCAGTGCAGATCCACATAGTAATCTGCCTTCGGGAAAAATTCTGTCACAACAGTATAAGCGATCCTGTCACTAAGTGTACCATTCGGATTTCCAGGGAAAACTCTGTTCAGGTTTTTTCCATCCTCATAAGTAAGACTCATGGTACGGTGTTCGAATCCAGTTCGGTTCATCAGACGGATCACTATGATATTTCCTGCGATCTTCTTCGGATCCAGCTCATCTGCAAGCTGCATAGCTGCCTGAATTCCTACATATTCTGCATTATGTACCCACCGGAGATCAGAACAGTCTCCCCCTCTTTTTCTCCACAGATCAGTGTTACCGGAATTCCGAATTCTGCCCCGATGATGTGCACAAATCCTGATACTTCTCACCCGGTTTTGCTTCCAGGTCTGCTACTCGTAATGTCGCATCAATCATTCTCCTTCCACTCATTCCATCTCTGCCAGTGGATGATAAGATCTGGC
>ENA-OQEX01000978-OQEX01000978.1-human-gut-metagenome-genome-assembly--contig:-NODE-978-length-12218-cov-1.708461_pt1 | contig 12218 bp, 9 predicted proteins | sample MGYA00242802_ERZ504649 | MGnify/ENA primary metagenome ERZ504649 (study PRJEB26092, sample SAMD00036194) | human gut metagenome | host: Homo sapiens | study: EMG produced TPA metagenomics assembly of... | reverse complement strand
TCCAGCCAATAGTTACTGTTCACTCCGTTCACAGTAACGCGCTTCGCGATGCACAGAAATCATGCAAAGCATGATTCGCGCCGCAATTCTCGGGTTTTCTGTGAACTTTGTTCACAAAAAACACCTCGCGGAACATTACCAGTGAACAGTAACTATTACTGTTCACTGGTAACATTCCGTGAGAAGTAAACTTGACTTTTTCTTAGATTAATATTTTTTACAAGGTTCAAAACAGAAAAACCAGATATACACAATATCTTATTTTTATAAAACGGAGGATTTTTCTTATGGAAAGACACAGCTTTGCTATGGAAATCAAAAAAGGGAAAAAAAATGAATACCGCCAGATATTAGGAGAGATCTGGCCAGATCTGACTGCATTTCTGGATCAGGAAAAGGTACATAATTTCAGCATCTGGAACTGTGATTCCCTGATTTTCGGATATTACGAAACAGACGAAAATAACGAATTTTCAGAAGAGAAAAAAGCTAGCATCCAGGCTCTCACCTCCAGAATTGACCACACCTTCACCTGGATCTCCACCCCTGGCGAAAACATGCGTCTGATGTACCACAATTTCGGTGTTGTCCGCGAAAACAAAGAGCTGATCCGCCACAGAATGTTCATGACCAGACTGAAACCTGATTGCGAGGAAGAATATAAGGCAAGACATGACGGACTGGTTGCCGCAAGAGAAGGCAGGATTGACCCGGTCCTGACAGCAACTTCAGCATCTGGAGCGCAGGCGGATATATTTTCGGCTACGACGAGATCGACACCACTATGGAGACTGAAGAAACACCGGAAGCCCATGAAGCTACCGTTTCCTGGGAAACCCGTCAGCTTGGCATCATGGACTGGATCACCAATGACTGCGACTGGCTCACAGGAACAGTCCACTCTGCAAGTGTAAGACTGGCATGGCATATGGGGAAATAAAATCATAATATGCCAAAACCCTCAATGATTTTCAAAGGTCATTGAGGGTTTTTCTTGTACAGATCATATTTCAATTCTTTTCTGAGAATCTCCAATTCTTCGCCAGTCCTTATGGTTCTCATTTCCAGATAGACCCAGTCGTCTACAATATGACCAATAACCGGAGTATCCATTTTCCGTAAGCAGTCACTGATTTCCTGCGCGGAAAATCCTCTTCCATTCAGGCTTCTTATCTGCAATGCAGCTCCAGGCAGTGTTTTTCCAGGTGTAGTACCACCGCCAACAGGATTTCGTGTAGAGGTTACTGCAAATTCATATTCAGAAGCATCGGCCAACAGTTCACCCATAAGCCATAATGCATTCCGCTTAAGTTCTTCTGCACTTCGACTCATCATATCATAAACCGGAATCTCTTTCTCCAGCTGACCCTCATCAAGATAAATACTTACTGTCTTATCCAACGCGGCAGCTGTAAACTTATCGATTCGCAGTGCCCGCATGAGAGGATGCCTGGAAATCTTTTCGATCAAATCTTTACGTCCTGCCAGTATTCCTGCCTGTGGTCCGCCCAGAAGTTTATCTCCACTAAAAGATACAATATCTGCACCTTTCTTCAAAAGCTCCTGTACGGTCTTTTCAGGCTCGATTCCATAAAAGGCAATGTCCACAAGGCTCCCACTTCCAAAGTCCACCAAAAGGGGAATTCCGCGGTTATGTGCCGCTTCTGCAAGCTCTACAAACTCTGCTTCATGGGTAAAACCGGTAATCTGATAGTTGCTGGTGTGCACTTTCAGAAAGGCAGCGGTATTCTCTGTCACTGCATTTTCGTAATCCTCCAGATAAGTCCGGTTGGTAGTCCCCACTTCCACAAGCATCGTTCCACTCTGACTGCATACATCAGGAATCCGGAACTTCCCGCCAATCTCCACAAGCTCTCCTCTGGAAACTACGGTTTCCCCTCCAGAGGCCAGCGCTGTCAGCATGAGCAGCACTGCTGCCGCGTTGTTATTCACTGTAATGGCAGCCTCAGCACCTGTCAGCTTACAGAGATTTTCAGCAAAATGATCATATCTGCTTCCCCTCTTCCCATCTTCCAGATTCAATTCCAGATTGGTATATCCGGTCATCAAAGGTACAAGCCCAGACACAAGTCTGTCCCCTAAAGGCGCTCTTCCCAGATTTGTGTGGAGGATCACACCGGTAGCATTGATCACCCGCTGCATCTGCCTCCGGCTTCTGTGCGCAAGCAGTCTCTTCATTTCCTGCAAAACATACTCTGTATAATCTAATGTTGTCTCAGGCAAAGCCTTCAGATCAGACAGCTTTACCGGTAAGCCATCCTTCTGTCCTGATAGTCCGGATGTATCCAGGAACACAACTGGCTTTTCTTCCACCAAAATCTGCTGACGCATGGCATCCCGCAGCTGCTCTTCCACCTTTCTGGCAGCTTCCAGCACTGCACGATACCCATACTGTTCCGTCAGTTCTTTCGTCAGTTCCATTCCCATGATCCTGTCAATTTTGGGCAGTCTGCGAAACAATTCCTTTCTCCTGTTCAGAAAGCTTTTCTCTTCTTTATGGGCTTTCGAAGCATGCAGCTTCCTGTCACCTTTATCCATTATTTTTCTGTGCCTCAATCTGCTCCGCCAGATCATTCAGATACACCCAGCGATCCATTTTCTCTTCCAGCTGCTTCTCCGCCGCCTCTTTATCTGCCATGATCTCACGAAGCTTCACGGAATTGGTGGCATTTGCCATCATATCATTCTCCAGCCTGGCAATTTTCTCTTCAAGTCTGGCTATATCCTCATCAATAACAGCATATTCCCGTTCTTCTTTATAAGTAAATTTCAGTTTTTCAGACTTCTGTCCCTGCTTCCAGTCTTTTCTGGTAGGTTTTTTCCCTTCATCCTCTGTACTGTTATTTCCGGAAGCTGCTTTATCCGACAAACTGCTGCCGGTCCCGGCACCAATTTCACTGCTTCCAGCCCCATATTTCCGCGCTTTCGCCTCCGCATAATCTGTATAACCACCCTCATACTGGGTCAGTTTTCCATTCCCTTCAAAGGCAAAAATGCGGTCCACCACATCATCCAGGAAATAGCGGTCGTGAGATACCGTGATCACAATTCCCGAAAATGTAGAAAGATAATCTTCGAGAATTGTCAGTGTAGGAATGTCCAGATCATTACTTGGCTCATCCAGAAGAAGTACATTTGGCGCCTCCATCAGTACCTTCAGGAGATACAGACGTCTCTTCTCTCCTCCTGACAGCTTGGCTACCGGTGTATACTGCATTGCAGAATCAAAAAGAAAACGCTCCAGCATCATAGATGCGCTAATCTTTCCATCACGTGTAGGAATAAACTCTGCTACATCACGGATATAATCAATCACCCGCTGGTTTCCATTCATATCCGGCACTTCCTGGGCGAAGTAACCGATCTTGATCGTCTCCCCAATCTCCACGGTACCGGAATCCGGTTCCACCATTCCGTCAATAATACGGATCAAAGTAGATTTTCCGCATCCATTTGGTCCGATAATTCCAAGTCTCTGATTTCTCAGCACAATATAGTCAAAATCATCCAGAATCACCTTATCGCCATAGCTTTTGGAAATGTGATGAAGCTCTACTGTCTTTTTCCCCATTCTGGTCTCCACAGAGTCCATCTGCACATCTGTCTCCTGAACAGGCGCCTTGCCATTTTTTAACGCTTCCAGACGCTCCAGACGGGCGCGCTGCTTGGTGCTTCTTGCACGGCAGCCACGCTTCGCCCATTCCAGCTCCATACGGAGAATGCTCTGTCTCTTCCTCTCGGAAGCCAGTTCCATCTCTTCTCTTTGTGCTTTTAATTCCAGAAATCCTGAATAATTGGCATCATAGGAATATACTTTTCCATGACTGATTTCCAGAATTTTATTGGTAACTTTGTCAAGGAAATAACGGTCATGCGTAACCATGATCACAACGCCTTTAAACCGGTTCAGGTAATCCTCCAGCCAGGTTACCATCTCATTATCCAGATGGTTGGTAGGCTCATCCAGAATCAGCACATCAGAAGGGTTTACCAGAGTTCTGGCCAGAGCTACACGCTTCTTCTGTCCACCAGAAAGCTGCTCCACAGGGACATCATGTTCTGTAATCCCCAGCTTATTCAAAATATTTCTGGCCTCACTTTCCGTGCTCCAGTCCTTCTGCCATTTCCCATCAGCCACATAGTCCTGTACAATGGCACCCTTTGGAAAATCTGGCATCTGAGGCAGATAGGTGATACGAAGGCCATTCTGGGAAATCACCTGTCCCTCATCTGTCTCCTCTTCCCCTGCAATGATTTTCAGCAGAGTACTTTTTCCAGTTCCATTGATTCCAATGATTCCGATTTTATCCCCATCATGGATTCCATAGGAAATATCATCAAAAATCTTTTTTATCTCCAAAAATCTTGCTTACATGTTCAATGTTCAGTACATTCATAAAAACCATAACTCCTTTTTCACTATCCACTGGCATTTATTTCAGTATTTTCCGCCTCTGTCAGTTTCTTTTTTTCTCAAAACCATGGATCCAGTCTGATTTCAGATAAAAAATCAAAAACAAAATGGAGCTTAATGACCAGGTCAGCGGATACGCCCAGAATACAGTCTGGATCACCGGATGCAGCTTCACAGCGATGGTTATATAAGTCACACGGATCACGCACCAGCAGCCCAACATAACAAACATGGGCACCGTAGCTCTTCCCGCTCCACGCATAAGTCCTGCAATGCAATGGGAAAAGGCAAGCAGAAAATAGAACAGAGTAATGATATGTGCTTCTTTCACTCCAAAAGCAATCACTTTCGGATCATTGTTAAAAGCGGCAATAAATACCGGACTTGCAAAATACACAATAATTCCCACGATCTCTGCCATCGAAATACTGCAGAGGATACCAATACGGGCTCCTTTTTTGCCCTGTCATATTTCTTTGCGCCCAGATTCTGACTGATAAATGTGGTCAGTCCCATAGAAAAACAGGTAATAGGCAGAAAACCAAATCCCTCAACCTTGGAATATGCCCCGCATCCAGCAACAGCCAGCTTGCCGAAGCTGTTGATATTAGACTGCACTACCACGTTTGCAATGGCGATCACGGAATTCTGGATGCCAGCAGGAAGACCGTTGGATACGATCTGTTTCAGCATATAGGAGTCCAGGCGAACATCCCTAAGGGAAACCGTATACTCCTCCGGGCTTTTTTTCATCAGACGGTACAGGCACAAAAATGCACTCATAAACTGGGAAATGATAGTGGCAAGAGCTGCGCCCTCCACACCCATTCCAAGTCCGCCTACAAAAACCATATCCAGAGCTACATTCAAAAGTGATGAAAAAATCAAGTAATACAATGGATGACGGCTGTCTCCCACTGCCTGCATAATGCCTACAAAATTGTTATAAAGAACCAGACCCAGGGATCCCATGGCATATACCTGGAAATACAGGGTGGATTTCGGCAAAATATCTGCTGGTGTTTTCATAAGGATCAGAATCTTCGGTGCAAGCACAACACCGCCAGCTGTAAGAAGTATACCGCACAGAATACCAAAAGCCACCGTGGTATGAATCGCCCTGTGAAGCTCCTTCTTCTGCCTTGCGCCAAAATATCTCGCTATGATAACGCCTGCTCCCATAGCAAGACCCTGAAAAATCCTACCAGCAGAAATGTAAGACTGCCGGATGAACTTACCGCAGCCAGTGCATCACTTCCCAGAAAGTTTCCCACGATCAGAGAATCTGCTGTATTGTACAGCTGCTGGAACAGGTTTCCCAGAAAAAGCGGGAACGCAAATCCCATCAGTTCTTCCAGATAGACCCCTCTGTCAGCAGATTTTTGTTTTGTGAATTATTCATCTTTTTCCCCTCCATCAATCCTTTTTATCGTAACATACCGCACCTGCTTTTTCAATCGTAAGTTGCGATATGCTGTCCACTCCACCCCCCTGCAAGCGTGTTTCTCTTCACTCCATTCATGGCAACACGTTTCGCGTTACACAAAACTCATGCATCCGCAAGATTTCACGCTCAGATTCTCGTTTTTTCTGTGAACTTTGTTTGCAAAAACACCTCGCGGAACATTACCAGTGAACAGTAATGTTGCGGAACGGGTTTTCGCAAATCCAATTGCAAACGTCCATATTTCGTGTATAATAAGACATATCATTATAATTATTTTTTCATACTTTTCGTAAATTTAAGGAGGACATATATTTGAAAAATCTGGAAACCATTTGGAGCAAAGCGGCTGCCCGGGGACAGACTCTGAAAGAATATCCTCGTCCGGGTATGGTACGCCGTCACTGGATCAATCTGAACGGCATGTGGGACTATCTGATTACTGACAGCCGCATTCTTCCATGGCAATTTTACGAAAGCGAATATTTCCCCTTTGACGGACAGATTTTGGTGCCCTTTTCACCGGAAGCACCTCTTTCCCAGGTAAAGCGCCAGCTTTTGCCAGATGAAACCTTATGGTATTCCCGTACCATCCAGTTGCCAGAGAACTGCCTGGATACAGAAAGTCAGCGGCTTCTTCTGCATTTTGGAGCTGTAGATCAGATCTGCAGTGTGTACATTAACAGAAAGTTCGTCACCTATCACAAGGGAGGCTACCTTCCATTTACCACAGATATTACAGACTTTATCACAGAAGATCTCACAGTCTCTATCCTAATAAGTGTCCATGACTTCAGTGACACCTCCTATCATGCCCGAGGCAAACAGCAGCTGAAACGCGGCGGTATGTTCTATACTGCCCAGAGCGGGATATGGCAGACTGTATGGATGGAGATCGTACCGAACGAATACATAAGAGATGTGCGTGTTACCCCGGATTGGGACAATGGTCTGGTCCGGATGCGCATCCGCGTATCCTCCATCCTTGACTGAAAATGTATCTCCTGCCCATATAAGTCACACGGCATCGGATCAGACAGATTCTCAGGAAACCGTTTTGGCTTTTTCACCTGACAGGCAGAATTCATCCAATGTGATCTGTAAGGTTTACCCACCTGTTTTTCTCGAAGCAGACGGACTTAACGATACATTATGCCAGGATGAAATAACTGCCGCCGCAATCCGTCCCGGAAAAGGAGCCACCCTCTCCATCCCGGAAAATATGCAGAAGTCCTGGACTCCCAAAGAGCCGTGGCTTTACCCCTATTCCCTGGAATATGGCAAAGACCGGGTTCTTGGATATTTCGCACTCCGCAAATGTGACGTACAGATAGCTGACGATAACTATCCACGCTTTTTCCTGAACAATCAGCCATATTTTCAGAGCGGCGTGCTGGATCAGGCTACTGGCCCGACGGGCTTTATACAGCACCTTCCGACGAAGCTTTCATCTACGATATTCGTGCAATGAAAGATCTTGGCTTTAACATGCTCCGCAAGCATGGCAAAATCGAAGCAGACCGCTGGTATTTCCACTGTGACCGCATGGGAATGCTGGTATGGCAGGATATGCCTAACGGCGGTTCTTCCTACCATCACTGGTTTGTCACCTATCTGGCCACATTATTAAACTGGATGCGCATTCCAGTAAAAGCCCTCCACGCCCGCCTGCTCTCCCGCACAGATGAATTCGGCCGTCAGGAATACATTGACGATATCCGGGATATGGTCAGGACACTGTATAATCATCCTTCCATTGTCACATGGGTACCTTTCAACGAAGGATGGGGACAATTTTCCACCAAAAAAGTCACAGATTTTATTCACCGGCTGGATCCTTCCCGCCTGGTAGATTCTGCCAGTGGATGGTTTGATCAGGCTGTGGTGATATTAACAGTCTCCATTATTATTTTCTTGGACTTCCAGTACCAGAATCAGACCGCGTACTTGCTTTATCGGAATTTGGAGGTTACTCTCTTCGCCTGCCAGAGCACAGTGCCTGTAAAAATATTTACGGATATAAGAAATTTACCACCAGCGAGGCGCTTACCGACAGCTTCTCCAGGTTGATGGAAAACACTATCGTACCTTCTGTGAAAAAAGGATACTCTGCAACTGTTTTCACGCAGCTTTCTGATATTGAAGAAGAAACCAACGGACTGATCACTTACGATCGTAAAAAGATTAAAATGAATCCGTTGATTGTACAGAAATGGAATACGAAGCTGAAGAAATCTTTACACAACTAACTGTTAAACGCATATTTATCTGATGAAACAAAAAAACAGAAGCCATGCAGTCTTTTTCCATATACTGCATAGCTTCTGTTTTGTTTTCTTAAGCGCCAGCTTCAAAATTTATTTCCAACTGACATTCACGTTTCGCATTTAAATTAGTTATTACTGCTGATTCCATTTATAGCAATTAGTTTGCTGCTTCCTCGTCAGCTGCCGCATCGGTCTCAGCCTCTGCATTTTCCTCATTGTCTTCTGTCTTGATCAGAGAAACGAAAAGGGTCTCAGCGATAGCTGAATGTCGTCAGATTTCGGTCCGATCTGTACATTGTACATCATTCCCTCAGCATCCTCCAGGAAAGCGATTCCGTATGTACTTTCAGTCTCGAAGGAAACTGCATAGAGTCCGTTAATGCAAACCTTCTCAACATCTTCATACTCTGTAGCCAACTCATCAGCCATAGAATACAGATCATACTCTGTTCCAACATCTGTAGCAGTCACTACCATGTTCACGCCTTCTTCAGAATCCGGATCCTGTGCCTGGAACATAACACCGTCTGCAGCATCTTCATCTGAAATTTCCAGAACATCCCAGTTGCTTGGTACATAGAGATCGAAGCCTGGCTCAAAAGATAACCATGTTCCTTCATATGCAGCTTCATCAAGCATGTCCATTGTTAATTCTGTAATCTCATCATCTGCAGCCTCAGTATCTTCTGCTGCATCTGCCTCTGCCCACACAGGAGCAGAAAATCCGGTTACCATTGCTGCGGCACATAACATAGCCATAACTTTTTCCAGTTTTTCATTTTTCTACCTCACTTTTATCATATTTTGTGATATTATATAGAGGACCTTAAAGCTTACAATACTTTCTAACGCCTCATCACCTTGAGATTACTATATCCGATTTATTTAAAAAAAAACAATATACATGGGATGAAATGACACTTTCAGTGATATTTTGATTTACTGCAGGTTTTCATTCTTTTGGAGGATTTCAGCATTGAACATTGCAATAATTGATGATGTGCAGCAGGATCTTGATGCACTTGCAGAAGCTACCCGGGAACATTATGACCAAAGACAGAGTATCTATCCAATTACATACCTTCTCTTCACCTGAAGACTTCTGGAACAGCTATTCTCCCGGCAGTTATGACTGATTTTTCTTGATATCTACATAAAGCAGGCCAATGGTATGGACTTGGCCGCCCAGCTTCGGGAAAAAGGCGACTCCTGCGCTCTTATTTTTGTTACCAGCAGCGATGCTTTTGCGGTTGCCAGTTACGACGTGCAGGCAGCTTATTATCTTCTGAAGCCTCTTGATACAAACAAGCTCACAAAGGTATTGGACTCCATTCAGATCAAGCGTGTACAGGATACACGATATATAGAGGTGATCTGCGATCGTACCCTTCTGCGTGTTCCTGTAAAAACCATTTTATATGCAGACACCTTTCACAATGCTGTCCAGCTTCACACAGACGCAGGAGTTCTGCGCACATACCTGACTTTCCAGAAATTCGAGGAACTGATTCACGATCTCCCCTGTTTTCTCTCCTGCTACCGCGGCTGTCTTGTGAATATGGACCGCATTCACAAAACCCTGGAGGAGGGCTTTCTTCTGGACAACCAGGAAACCGTCCAGATCCGTAAACGGGGAGCTAACGCAATCAAGAAGGAATATCTGAATTATCTTTTCTCGTAATACAAAAGTCTGCACAACTGGTTGCGCAAGACTTTTTATGTGGAAGAAAGACCCGGCAAAATTTCTCAGCCTGTCAGCCGGCTTTGTCCGAAAGCCGTAAATCCATATCTTCCAGTGGAATAAACACATTCGCCCGGAATATACCGTTTCTGGCAGAAAAGTCGGCATATCCACCATATTTCTCTGCTGTTTTGGAAACAGAAGCAATTCCAATTCCCTGCCGCTGTGACTTGTGGAATAAAAAGCTGCCCCATTTCTCTGCACTTCTCCTACATAGGTGTTTTCAATATTGATCAGAAGTTTTCCCATTTTTACTTTGCAGATGCAATTTACATAAGCCTCATCCGCGTTCTCTTCTTTTTGCACTGCTCTCACCGCATTTTCCATCAGATTACCAAAAATCCTGCAGATATCCAGATCAGAAATTTTCATTTTCTCTGGAACCTCTACTGAATATCTGTACTTTATACCTTTTTGCTCCAGCTGTGACGCATAGTAATGTAAGATTGCATCCACAGACATGTTCTTGCAATAGCATACTGGTGTTCTGCATTTTTCGGTGCTCTCCTGTGCAAACTGATGAAAATACGCTTTCAGTTCTTCATAATGTTCCTGTTCCAGCAGAATGGAAGCAGTACGGATATACTGTCTGAAGTCATGTCTTGTACGGCTTGCCTCTTCCAGTGCATCAGTTAACTTCTCATAATGCTCCTTTTGCATAAGCAGACGCAATTCCATCTGTCTGGACTGTTCTTCATAGATCAGCCGCATCCGATAGCCTTCTGTCAGTTCTCTCCAGAGAAACATTCCAAATATACCTGTCAAAATGATGCCGCCCCATTCCGGAAACCAGCCGCCAATAATCGGATCATACAAAGACCATATGCGGTCTGCTGCCAGAGATACTGCGTAAATTACGGTTCCTGCAAGAAGAGAAATGCCCTGCATCCCTTCCGTATAGAAAAACGCAGTTAAAACAAGGCATACAGCGGTAAACCATTTCAGCACCTCTGTTGCCGCTGAAATACCATAAGAAAGAGCTGCGGTCTCCATTCCCCCTGCAAAAATCCCGGCAAGCGTAACCCCAAGACCTGCCACAGCTGTAGCAAGAACCCCCCATACCATCCACTTATACTTTTGCCCGGTGATCTCATATTCCAGCAAAAGCATTGCCGGAAAAGCAAGAAAATAGAACAGCATTTCAACAGAGAACCAGGGCTGTACTCTTAGCGCCAGGTATGTATGCAAAAGGGGATAGCAGGTATACCCGAGCACACAAAGGCATACTCCTGCAAAAAGTACATTTGCCCTGCTTCTGGTTTTAAAAAATGCCCATACGGAAAACGCCAGAACCAGAATGATCAAGGTAAATACAGAGGAATTGATAAACACCGAAATTCCCCTTATGGTGTTTATTTTTAAAGGATTTCCAAAAACAGGTACACTCTGGATTCCCGGAGAAGCAGAGCTTTTATCTGTCACTGCAATCAGAATTTCTAATGAAGTATTGGCCCTGAAGGTAAACATTCTGTTCTGAGTCCGTTCCACATAATGATCCGGGTCCGGATTTCCCATCTGTCCGACCAGAACACCATCCACATACAAATTATATGCTGAAAAAATTTCCGGCAGATACAAACCATATGTATGCTGCTCAGCGGGAAGCATGATTTTTAACCGGTATGTACCACTTCCATACGGACTTCTCCCACTGTTTCCAAGTTCCATTCCACCATATTCCCCAATAGAAATATAACGAAAATAATATTTATCCAGATCATCCTCCGGCGTAAGAAGTGCATCCGGATAATATTCCCATTCTCTGGACAAATAATAGACAGGAAAGCTCTCATAGGAGCCATCTGCATACAAAAGTCCGTGTATGGCTTTTTCCTCTCTTGTCATATATTTGTTATTTGAACAATACAACACGTAAAAAACATAAAGGATAGAATCATGGTTATGATTACAGTTCCCCACAGCAGCTTCCTTCCTTTTTTATTTGCTTTGTTCTCCTTCACCCCGTTCCCCCTTTCGGAGCTTTTTGCCGCGTCTCATTGGTATATTCCATAACAATATTAACAAAATTACAATTATTATAACAATTGAAGCCGTTTTTTTATGTTGACTGTTAAGATTCTCATCTGAATTCGCTTTCTGGTTTTTGACATTTTCCGAAAGAAGTTCCTCAACCTGTTCTGACAGCTTTTCTTCCCCTGAGTCCGCCGCATTTTCCAGACTGTCCCCTTCCGGATCATCCTCTTCTATATTTCCATCATTCTCCGTCTGATTTTGTGGTTGCTCTTCCACTGTATAATCTCCGGTTTTATCAATGGGAATCACCGCAGCGTTCTGTGCATCATTTACCGAACCTGTATAGGAGTTACCTTC
>ENA-OQEX01000977-OQEX01000977.1-human-gut-metagenome-genome-assembly--contig:-NODE-977-length-12219-cov-2.131905_pt1 | contig 12219 bp, 16 predicted proteins | sample MGYA00242802_ERZ504649 | MGnify/ENA primary metagenome ERZ504649 (study PRJEB26092, sample SAMD00036194) | human gut metagenome | host: Homo sapiens | study: EMG produced TPA metagenomics assembly of... | reverse complement strand
CGCCAGCATCTGCAACATCTCGGTGTTGTAGTAACGCAGGCTGCTGCGAAGTTGGTAGGAACTGCATGATCTTTCCGTCATAGGTCATTCTTTCGAAGATACCATCTGTAAAGGATGCGTACCAGTCTGCTTCCTGCTGTAAACTCCTTTCCGGGTAAGATCAGCTGCTGCGCCTGCATTTACATATACGTCCATGTTTGGACCAGGGTTACAGATGTAAACGTCCGGTGTCTGTCCGGCTGCGATCAGTGCGTTCAGCTTGCCATCATACTCTTCCAGGTTGGTGGTGATCGGAGTTACGTGATATTTGCCATCGTACTCTTCGTTGAAACGATCAATGACTTCTTTGTAACCTTTGGAAATAAGATCTTCCGTAGCTTCCAGGTCATCCCAGAACATCCATGTGATTTCTTCAACATCATCAGCATAAACCGGTACAGATGTAGCCAGAGTTCCAGCTGCCATTGCTGCAGCTACTAATATTGAAAGTGCTCGTTTCTTGTTCATATTGAACCTCCTTTTAAAAATTTAGATCTCGTATTTGGTAATTCTTACTATAGCAGAGATTGCCTGGGTTTTCTTTCTAATTCTTGTTTGTTTACTATCAATTATTGCTATCTAAAATTGTACAAAAACAAGTACATGTCAAAGTATATAATTTAAAACATAGAAAATTATGCAATATAGACAAAGATAAACGATACTTATTTAGATTTAAAATATAAATTTGGCTATATATTGATAAAAAAGCAACATTTGATACAATACAAACATATTGAAAAACGCAATATTTGAGAACCAAATGACAATATTTGATACTGACCGTCGGAAAATGATATATGTTGGGAAAATTCAAACATGCTCTGGTAAAAGGGTGAAACTCAGGAGCATTATAATAAGAATATACAGGGAAGGAGCATGGGGAAATGATACATAAGCTTAGTGGAATACATGAAACAGTAGATTTCCGGGAGGATGAGCAGGTTTGTCTCTATTATAATGATGAATACGAGAATTACCCACCGCACTGGCATACCTCCTTCGAGGTACTTATGCCAATCGTAAATGGCTATAAGGCACTGTGCGGTGGAAAGGAATACAATCTGCGTGAGGGGGATGTGCTGATTATCGGTCCGTGTATGCTTCATGAGCTTTTTGCTCCGGAAAGCGGAGAGCGGATTATTTTTCAGCCGTGTCTGAACAATATTTCTACCAAGGAGCTGAACTTGCTTACTATGATTATAACCCCGGCTACTTTGATTACACCGGAGGGGTATCCGCAGATTTATGAAAAAGTAAAAACGCTTATGCTGGAAATCAAAGAGGAATATTTCGGTGAGTCTCCCTATCTGGAAACTATGATTATTTCGAAATTCCTTGAGATTCTTACATGCGTTGGAAGACAGCGTGTAAATGCACATACTGTAGCGGGACAGCAGAAAGAAAACGGAGCAAACAGCAGGCAGAAGGAATATGTGGAGAAGTTTATCCTGGTTACAGATTATATTAACAATCATTTTGCGGAAGATTTGAGCCTGGAGGGAGTGGCTTCCCAGGCAGGATTCAGTAAGTATCATTTTTCCAGGTTGTTTAAGCAGTATACAGATTCTACGTTTTATAAGTATTTGAATCAGAAGAGAATTGAATTTGCAAAAACGTTGCTGCAGGATCCGGGAGTGAGTGTGACGGAGGTGGCATTTAAGTCAGGCTTTTCCAGTCTGTCGGCGTTTCTTAGGATGTTTAAGCTGATGAATAATTGTACGCCTACGGAGTTCAGGGAGATGTATGACAGGACGAAGATGGGGAACTAGAGCGTGTTTGAAATAGCAGGTGTCAATTTTATTTAGGTATTGATTTCTTATAGGAAGAAAATTATTATGGCATTAGAGCCTGTTTGAAAAAGCATTATTGCAAACTGCACGCCAAAATTGTGACGCACGTCTTACAGAAAGCTTTTTTCCAAACATGCTTTAGGGGATAAGCTGGTTATTCCTGACATTATAAAATGAACGAAATATATACAACAGGAGGCTCGCGAAATGATTCACGAAAAAATAGAAATCCAATTGAAAGATTCTGAGTTTAAAGCAAATTTATTTACATATTTCCTGGATAATTCCCCGGAGATCGAGCCGGAGAGAAAGAGATCGGTTGTGCTGATCTGTCCTGGCGGCGGCTATCAGATGACTTCTGACAGAGAGGCAGAAGCTCTTGCTGTCAGATTTATGGCAATGGGCTATCATGCTGCGATTTTGCGCTACAGCGTTGCTCCGGCACGTTTCCCGGAGGCGCTTCTTCAGCTGGCTACAGCAGTTGCAATGCTCCGTGAAAATGCAGAAAAATGGCATATTGATACAGAGAAGATCGTAGTCCAGGGTTCTTCTGCTGGTGGACATCTGGCGGCAAGCCTTGGTGTATTCTGGAACAAGCCCTTTGTTGCAGAAGCTTTGGGCATGGACTCCGAAAAGTTTCGCCCCAATGGCTTATGCTCAGCTATCCGGTAATCACTTCTGGCGAGAAAGCACATAAGGGTTCTTTTGAAAGCGTTCTGGGAGAGGATTATGCAGATGAAGAGAAACGCAGATTCCTGTCCTTGGAATATAATGTTACGAAGGATACCCCGTCGACTTTCCTGTGGCATACAGCACCGGATGATACTGTACCGGTAGAGAACTCCCTGCTGTTTTTCCAGGCACTTCACGCTCTGGATATTCCGGCAGAATTGCATATTTATCCAGTGGGCAGTCATGGTCTGGGACTTGCCACTGCAGAAACAGCATGCCCCAATGGCTATGGAATCCAGGCAGAATGTGAGAGCTGGATTCAGCTTGCCGGTGACTGGATGAAGCACCTGTTTGAAGCGAAGGAAGTCGTAAAGGCACCTTGGGAATAAAAAGATGGGGTGTTGGTGAAATTTCCACAGTTGGTAAGAATATGAAAGTAATAGAAAATATAGATTAGGTGAGTAGAAGCTTTAAAGTCCGTTGCCTTGGGGATTCCCAGACAGTGGACTTTTTCCTGTTCTGAAATGTGTTGCTGCAAATCATGCGTGGCGTGATTATAGCACAGAACAAAATGTACTTCAAGTATTGTTTTTACATTATTTTGCTGATATACTTTTTCTATCTTAAATATACGGGAGGTGAAAGAAATGTTGACGAAAGAAGATCTACAGGCGATTGCAGGATTGCTGGTGCCCATTGAGACACGGATTGGGAATTTGGAAAGCCGTTTCGATAATTTGGAAAGCCGCTTCGACAAGTTGGAAAGTCGCTTCGATAATTTGGAAAGCCGTTTTGACAGCTTAGAAACTCGCGTTGACAACTTCGAAAGCGAAACCAAGAGGCGCTTTGAGAATCTGGAAGCGAACTTGCGCAGCGTAGACAAGCATGTATGTGAATTGGATGCATCAGTATCAGAATTGCAAAGAAGTGTAAAAGAACTCTGGCTTCATGTGGAGAACACTACAGACTGGAAGCTTCAGGTTGTAGCAGAGAATCATTCCAATCTTTTACAAAAGCTGGAAGAACAACAAAAGAGATGGGAAACGCAGGAAAGACTTTTATTTTACGTGAACAAACATGAGAAAGACATCACCGCGATAAAGCAGAGGCTGTGTATGTGATTGACAGAACCATTCATACATAAGAATGGCTGTAGAAATACTCTCAGAAAAATGAAATATAAAATGCATCAGAAAAACGTAATAGAAAAACAAAATAGAAAAACGAAACAGAAAAATACATATAGAGAAAGCAAATTGCAAGTAATATATCATTTTATAGAATTATAGAAATACTAAAATACAAAAGATAAATTAACACAAAGAACGAAGAAAATAAGCTTAACAATTATAATTATAAGCGTTAAATACCATACAAAACAGAATTGGTGTTCAGAGCATTCAGAAGTCATTACCCTCTGTGCACGAATAGATAAAAGCGGGGAGTACAGCACTGTTGTTATAACATCTGTACTCCTGATTTGTTTAAAATGTGAAAAATTTGTATTGTTTTATAATTGTCGATAGTGGGTTTGGCAAGTAGAAGGGCTTTTTATGCTGGAAATCATGAGATATCCAGTTCCGGCGGTTTATCCATCGTGTCGGAAACGTATTTCCCATTTTTCTTGCGCTGTCGGACGCATTCAGTAAGCAGATATTCGATCTGACCGTTGACGGAGCGGAAATCATCTTCTGCCCAGGCGGCAATCTGGTCATAAAGCTTGGCAGAAAGCCTGAGCGGGATCTGTTTCTTAGGCCGGGTATCTCTGGTTTCAGCCATTAGTACAGACTGCCGGAATTAACCACCGGCTGGGCATCGTGATTGCCGCACAGCACTACGAGAAGATTGGAAACCATGGCAGCCTTCCGCTCCTCGTCAAGTTCTACCACATTGTTTTCATTCAATCGCTCTAATGCCATTTCTACCATACCAACAGCACCGTCTACGATCATCTTTCTTGCGTCGATGATAGCGGAAGCCTGCTGTCTCTGCAGCATAACCGCTGCAATCTCAGGTGCATAAGCAAGGTAGGTGATGCGGGCTTCAATAATTTCCAGACCGGCATCTGCTACTTCTGCTGGATTTCATCACGGATGCGTCCGGCTACGATTTCACTGGAACCGCGAAGACTTCCCTCATCTGCTACACCATCCCCAGTGGTATCTACATTGGGTGCTACGTCATAAGGGTAAATTCTCACGATATTTCGTAGCGCGCTGTCACACTGCAAGGAAAGATATTCCTTATAGTTATCTACGTTGAAAACAGCTTTCGCAGTATCTGTTACACGCCACATAACGGCAATTCCGATTTCTACCGGATTTCCCAGGCAGTCGTTGATCTTCTGACGGTTGTTATTTAAGGTCATGATCTTCAGGGAAATCTTTTTGTTTACATATGTACTGCTTGTGGAAGCGGAAGTTCCGGTGGCCAGTGTGAGAACGGATTTGGCGGCATTTCCTCCATCTACGTCACCGCTCTGGTTCAGTCTCGTCTTTGCAGCCGGGTTTACAGCTGTACAAAAGGATTTACCCAATAGAAACCGTCATTCTTTAAAGTTCCCACATATTTGCCGAATAAGGTGAGTACAAGGGCTTCCTGCGGCTTCAGCACTTTAAGGCCAAGGAACGGGATCCATCCAAGTGAAGCCCAGATGATACCGATGACCATAAGGGGAATCTGTTCGAAGCTGCGCCGAATATTACAGCGGCTGCGGCCACGGCATAGAGCAGAATAAACAGCACCATCATTCCCATACCATTTTTCTTGTTGTCCAAAACTTTTTCTTTCATAGCAATCCTCCTGATAATGAAAATTATCTTTTACGAGATATAAATATGATATTATTTAGATATCAAAATGTCAATACATACAAGAGAGTTATAGAAAATTTTTCGTTTTTTTCCAGGTAAACAAATCGTCGATTGACGAAAATCCACATTTTAGTGTATATAAGAGAGTAACGCAAAAGAATTATGGAGGATATCATATAGTGGACGCAAAAAGGTTTGGGGCATTTATTTCGGAAAGAAGAAAAGAGCATCATATGACACAGGCCGATCTTGCCGGAAAAGTCGGAGTGACGGATAAGGCGGTCAGCCGTTGGGAGCGGGGACTTGGATTTCCGGATATTAATACAATGGAACCATTGGCTGAGGCACTGGATGTATCACTTTTGGAGCTGATGCGATCAGAAATGCAGACAACCGAAGGGGCTAACGTGAAAAAAGATGAGGCAGCAGAAAAAGATGGGACAGTAGAAATGAATGAAGCAGCAGAAAAAAACGGGATGGCAGAAAAGAGCGAGAAAGCAGAGAAAAAATACACGTCTGCAGAGGTGACTGAGATGATGCAATCAATGGAAGAAATACGAAAACAGCAACAGCATCAGGATAAAATCGCAGGCTATCTTGCGATACCGGTAATTCTGCTCATTGTGGCTGTGTTTAAATTCTCTGGTCATGCAAACCTTGGCGGTGCGTTATTTGCCGGGCTTCTTGGCGCGGGAGCTGCTGTGAGTGGATATTATCTGTGGGTGAATCGGGAAGATAAGGAAAGCAAAAGAATTTATGGATTTTTTACAATCACTCTGACCGGCATATTTTTCACAATATGTTCTTTCCTGGTTCCTGACGGATTCTGGGAACAACATAGACAGGAAGCAAGTCTCATCACATGTCTGGTGAATCTGGCGAGTGTGATATACGCATTTGGATTTGCAGTAAAGAGAATGTGCAAGGAAAAAAAGAACCCGGTACTTATTGCTGTTGTGGTGGTTCTGGAGATTTTGATAACGGCGTGGACTTTACATGGCTTTGCTGCCAGGTCCATAGAAAATGCCATGGGAACCAGCAAGGGGGATGTGGCAGAACAGTACGCAACACAGCTGTTGCTCAATGAAAAAAATCTTGAAGAAGACTGGATACGGGGATATAGTTATGTTCAGATTGATCTGCATCCGGATATCTACCGTGTAGGTTTTTCCTATTATGCAGATCAAAAAGACGCAGAAGTGGGAAAAGAAAGCATATATGGCTATGATATTCAGGTGGATTCTGATTATAAAATTACGATAAAAGAAGGAAGTTCTGCAATTGGAATGGATTTGTGGAGTGAAAAAATAGAAGGGTAGATCGTATTTGAAAAAACGGGAGAAAAGAACATGAAAGTAGTAATTGCAATTGATTCATTCAAAGGGAGCATGAGTCTATAGAAGCGGGTGAAGCTGCCGCAGCAGGCATTCGGAAAGTATATTCGGAAGCCAAGACCAAGGTTTATCCGCTGGCAGATGGCGGGGAAGGGACAGTGCGGGCACTGGCCCAGGGACTTGGGGAAGCTTGGAGAATGTGACAGTTACTGGACCACTTGGAGCCCCGGTTGTCTGCGAATATGCAATTTGGGAGAAACGTAATATAGGCGGTTCAGGTAGAATTGATTTTGTGGGAAAAGAGATGATGGCTGTTTCAGAGAATGCTTCCGTAGTAGAAAATACTTCTATAATAGAAAGTAAACGTGGCTACAAGAATGAGAAAAAGTGCGGAAAGACTGCATTATAGAAATGGCTGGTGCAGCGGGATCACTTTGGTTCCACCTGAACTTCTGAATCCTATAAACACTACAACCTATGGTGTTGGAGAGGTCATAAAAGACGCCATTTCCAAAGGCTGCCGAAATTTTATCATCGGAATCGGAGGCAGTGCAACGAATGATGGTGGAATTGGTATGCTTCAGGCTTTGGGAGGAGAGCTTCTGGATAAAAGTGGAAAACAGGTGCCATTTGGAGCAGAAGGTGTGGAAAAGCTTGCCTCCATCAGTTGCAAAAATTTGCTTCCGGAATTAAAAGAATGCAGCTTCCGCATTGCCTGTGACGTGGACAACCCTTTATATGGGGAAAAAGGCTGCAGCTATATCTTCGGCCCCCAGAAAGGCGCAACACCGGAGATGGTGGAGCTGATGGACGGGTGGATGGAAAACTATGCAAAGATAACAGAAGAATATTTTGCAGATTCCAAAACCCAATTGGGAAAATTTAATTATGATCCAAACTACCCAGGCTGCGGAGCAGCCGGAGGCCTTGGCTTTGCCTTCCGTACTTTTCTTCATGGAAAACTGGAACCAGGTATAAGCATTGTCCTGGAAGAAATCGGCATAGAAAACCAGATAAAAAATGCAGACATCGTAATCACTGGTGAAGGTCGTCTGGATGGCCAGACCGTTATGGGAAAAGCGCCCATCGGAATTGCCAGACTTGCAAAGAAATATGGAAAGCCAGTGCTTGCCTTTTCTGGCTCGGTCACTGAAGATGCTGCCTCTTGTAATGAAGCTGGAATCGACGCTTTTTCCCAATCCTCCGTCAGGTGACCACTCTGGAAGAAGCCATGGATCCGCAGACTGCACAGAAAAATATGGAAAGTGCTGTAGAGCAGGCGTTCCGGGTGATTAGGCTGAAAGAAAGGAATTGGTGAAATTATGGGCGGAAAAGTGCTGGAATTAGAGTCGGATAAACTGATTGAGCAAGGACTTGAGCTTGGAAGACTGGAAAATCAAATGGCTACAGCCGTCAAAATGTTGCAAGTGGGCAAGTATACGATTGAGGAAATTGCAGATATTTCTGGTTTAACGGTTAAAAAATATGTGCGTTGAAGGATGAAAAGAATCTGTGAGCCAGAGAAATATGGAGAAAACCATGAATTCTGCAACTCCCCCTCTTGACTTCTCCCACAAACAAGAGTAATATGAACTACAACGCAATGGCGCGTTAGTGTGATAACGCCGCCATTGCATTTTTTTTACCCGGAAATGGGGAAACAACCTCGAAATGAGGAAACACACCGATAAAATATCGGTGGTGCTGTGATTAATGAGTTTTTTACAAAGAGGAGGAAAGAAAAATGAAGAAGAGCTATTTATGGAGAAAAATGACAAGTGGTCTTATGGCAGCAGCTGTTACCGTGACAGCAATGCCGGGACTTGGACTTACAATGGTACAGGCAGAAGAGAAGAAAACATTAAAGGTAGCAATGGAGTGCAGCTATGCACCATACAACTGGACACAGCCAGATGATTCCAACGGAGCTGTTCCCATTTCCGGAAGCTCTGATTACGCATATGGATACGACGTTATGATGGCGAAAAAAATCTGTGACGAGCTGGGATACGATCTGGAAATCGTGAAACTGGACTGGGATTCCCTGGTACCGGCTGTCCAGTCTGGAAAAGTTGACTGCGTAATCGCAGGTCAGTCCATTACATCCGAACGTCAGCAGATGGTAGATTTCACAGAGCCATACTACTATGCATCCATTATTACCCTGGTAAAAAGCGACGGCGATTATGCAGATGCAAAAAGTGTGGCAGATCTGAAGGGCGTTACCTGTACTTCCCAGCAGAACACTATCTGGTATGATTCCTGCCTGCCGCAGATTGAGGACGCAAACATTCTTCCTGCACAGGAAAGTGCGCCTGCCATGCTGGTTGCCCTGGAATCTGGAAAATGTGACGCTGTTGTAACTGATATGCCTACCGGAATGGCCGCCTGCGTAGCTTACCCGGATTTCAAACTTCTTGATTTTTCTGGCACAGACGGAGATTTTGAGGTATCAGATGAGGATATCAACATTGGTATTTCCGTACAGAAAGGCAATACAGAGCTTCTGGATGCCCTGAACAGCGTACTGGATAAAATGACAGAGGATGATTACAAAGAAATGATGGACGAAGCAATTTCCGTACAGCCGCTGTCAGAGTAAGGGTTACAGTGATTTCGCTGCATTTGAGTCTGTTTGAAAAATCATTCCTGCATTTTGTAAGATTCACTTTGCAGGATATTTCGCAGACGGTCTTTGTAAATAAAGTCGAGAGAGATAGGAGAGAAAAATATGCTTCCTGAAACCTTCTGGGGCCGGATCCAGTATCTGCTCCAGCAATACGGCGCCTCCTTTTTATCAGGAGCCGGAAATACAATGATCATAGCCATTGTAGGCACCTTTTTAGGGTGCCTTATTGGCTTTATAGTTGGAATTATTCAAACAATTCCTGTAGATAAAAGGGACTCCGCCGTTAAAAAGACACTGGTTGGATTTCTCAAATTTATTATGGCATGCTACGTGGAATTTTTCCGCGGCACCCCAATGATGGTACAGGCCATGTTTATCTATTACGGAAGTGCTTACCTGTTCAATATCAACATGTCCATGTGGTTTGCGGCATTTTTCGTAGTATCTATCAATACCGGAGCTACATGGCAGAAACCGTCCGAGGCGGAATCCTTTCTGTTGACGAAGGTCAGACAGAAGCTGCAAAAGCAATCGGAATGACGCATGTACAGACTATGATGAACGTAATCCTTCCACAGGCATTGCGCAACATCATGCCTCAGATTGGCAACAACCTGATCATCAATATCAAGGATACCTGCGTTCTTTCCATTATTGGAATTGTAGAACTTTTCTACACAACAAAAGGCGTAGCCGGAGCCTATTATACTTACTTTGAATCCTTTACCATCGCTATGGTAATGTACTTTATCCTTACTTTTGTATGCTCCAGACTGCTCCGCCTGCTGGAACACAAGATGGAAGGTCCGCAGAATTATGACCTTGCCACAACGGATACACTGGCTCACACAAGTGGTCTGTATTCCTACCCTAAGAAGAAGGAGGAGAAATGATCATGAGTGAAAAAATCCTTGAAGTCAAGCATCTGGGAAAAGCATTTGGCAGCAATCAGGTACTGAGAGATATTGATTTTTCCGTAAGTCCGGGAGATGTGACGTGCATTATCGGACCGTCCGGTTCTGGTAAATCCACGCTTCTTCGCTGCCTGAATATGCTGGAAACTCCATCCACCGGAGAAATCAATTATCATGGAACTGACATCACCAGTAAGAACGTAAACGTTCCGGAATACCGTTCAAAGGTAGGTATGGTGTTCCAGAATTTTAACCTTTTTAACAACATGACTGCTCTGAAAAACTGCACCGTAGGTCAGGTAAAGGTTTTGAAAAAGAGCAAAGAAGAGGCAGAGAAAAAAGCTTTGTATTATCTGGAAAAAGTAGGTATGGCGCCGTACATCAACGCCAAACCCAAACAGCTTTCCGGAGGTCAGAAACAGCGTGTGGCAATCGCAAGAGCCCTTGCCATGGAGCCGGAAATCCTGCTCTTCGATGAGCCGACATCCGCACTGGATCCCCAGATGGTAGGCGAGGTTCTGGAGGTTATGAGAGACCTTGCACACGAAGGCCTGACCATGATCATCGTCACCCATGAGATGGCATTTGCCCGTGACGTTTCCAAGCGTGTAATCTTCATGGCAAATGGCGTTATCGTAGAAGACAGACCGCCGAAGGAACTGTTTGAGAATCCGAAAGACCCGCTGACAAAAGATTTCCTGAGCCGCTTCCGCAATGCATGAGCCGGAAAGTCGCTTTGCAGATGGGGATTCTGCATTTTTTATCCTTACTTCAATAAGTTAATGTTCACAGTGGCGGTAAATGTGTGCTATACTGGACAATAGATTGGGAAGCTACTGAGAAATTTTATATTTAACCGTAATTGAATTAAGGAGAATCCATGATTGAAATAGGAAAAAACAGAAGCTTATTGTGGCAAAGACCGTAGATTTCGGTGTTTACCTTGCAGAAGATAAAAATGCAGGCCAGGAAGACAGAGTGCTTCTTCCTGCGAAACAGGTTCCGGAGGGAACCAGAGAGGGCGATACTTTGGACGTATTTATTTACAAAGATTCAAGAGACCGTCTTATTGCAACCACCAGAGAACCGCTTCTCCAGGTTGGACAGACTGCTGTTCTGAAAGTGCTTCAGGTAACCAAGATCGGTGCATTCCTGGATTGGGGCTTAGAGAAAGACCTGCTCCTTCCATACCATGAGCAGACCAGCCGTGTGCGGGAAGGACAGGAGTGCCTGGTAGCCCTTTATGTAGATAAGAGCAGCCGTCTCTGCGCCACCATGAAGGTATACCATTACCTTTCTACCAGAACCCCATATGTAACAGGTGATTCCGTAAAAGGGCGTGTCTACGAGATCAGCGATCGTTTCGGTGTTTTTGTAGCTGTTGATGACAAATATTCCGCCCTGATCCCAGCCAGAGAAGCCAGCGGCAAATACCGCCCGGGCGAAGTCCTCGACCTTCGCGTTTCCGAGGTGAAAGAGGATGGCAAGATGAACGTCACAGACCGTCAGAAAGCTACATCCAGATTAACGAAGATGCCGAGAGCGTCCTTAGCATAATCGAAGAATTCGCCGGCGTCCTCCCCTTCGATGACAAAGCCTCACCAGAAGTGATCAAACGTGAATTCGGTCTCAGCAAGAATGCCTTTAAACGTGCTGTGGGACACCTTCTGAAAGAAGGGAAGATTGAGATTAAGGACAAACGCATCTACAAGAAATAATGGAATCTGATACACCCTTTATTGGAAAATAATAAAACCTGCATACCATATTGGAATACCCAAAATATGGTATGCAGGTTTTTTCTCTAAAACACGAACGGGTGTTTACCGGGGCTTGAACTTGTGTTAAACTATTTATTAATCATACTTGCTATTTAATGTGTTGAAAATTTCTTCAGTAGGGACGCATTTGGACAATGTGTATTACTCACTCGCCGGCGCAACGCTCCAGCGAACTAATCGCTAACTGCGACTAATGCGTCGGGAGAGCCCTCACGCATAAGTCTTCGTAAGCGCTGGATTTCGC
>ENA-OQEX01000976-OQEX01000976.1-human-gut-metagenome-genome-assembly--contig:-NODE-976-length-12228-cov-1.865796_pt1 | contig 12228 bp, 22 predicted proteins | sample MGYA00242802_ERZ504649 | MGnify/ENA primary metagenome ERZ504649 (study PRJEB26092, sample SAMD00036194) | human gut metagenome | host: Homo sapiens | study: EMG produced TPA metagenomics assembly of... | reverse complement strand
TGAATGGTTTCCCCATATTCTCCAGGCAAGGATAAACATCCCTCGCTCTCGCGCTGCTCACCCTCTGCTTCTATAATCTCCGGGTTAACAAGCTCCAGAAGGCCGTCGCCACATCGACTACGACGACGCGGCGCAAAACGCCGACCTGTACGGCAGCAAGGCCGACGCCCTCCGCGCTATAAAGCGTTTGTCTCATATCGTCTAAAAGCTCGGCAAGCCTTGCGTCAAATTTTTCAACCGGCCGGCTTTTCTTTTTTAAAACCGGATCGCCCTCCACCACGATTTTTCTCAATGCCATATGGCACCCATCCTTTCCTATGTTCTCCTCTGTTTTACAAAATAAATATGGCTGACATATGAAGAATCTATCATTGAAACATAAAATTTTTAATAAATATTCTCCGGATTCAGGTCGGCATATACCGTTACTTCCCTAAACCGCGCATCCTTTGGGAACTGTGTGAGGAGGGTTTCAATCATGGATCGAAACCCCTTCGTATTGCGGCACTTGACAATCAGCCGATAGCGAAATTTATTGCTCAGCTTTGCAATTCGCGGCGGCATGGGGCCGAGCACAATAAATTTCTGCTCCGGATATTCCAGCTGGCTCAGGGATTTCATCAGTTCCAAAAAGCATTTGGAGGCCGCCGCTACCTGCGCCTCCTTTTCCCCGACAAACCCGATACAGAGCAAATCGCAATACGGCGGATAAACCATCGCTTTACGCAATAGGATTTCCGTTTGATAAAATGCATCATAATCCTGTTTCGCCGCCAGGCGGATCACTGGGTTTCCGGCGTGAGCGTTTGGATGACGGCGCGCCCTTTGATCGCACCGCGGCCGGACCGCCCCACTACCTGGGTGAGCAGCGCAAAAGCACGCTCTAGGCTGCGGTAATCGTCGTTATAAAGCTGCTGATCGGCGGAGATCACGCCGACGAGCGTTACCCGCGGAAAGTCAAGCCCTTTTGCCACCATTTGCGTGCCGAGCATAATCTCATACTCTCCATGAGAAAAAGCCGCAAGCTTATCTTCATGCGCATAGCGGGCCATCGTCGTATCCGCATCCATGCGCAAAATCCGCGCTTTAGGGAAAAGCAACGCCAGCTCCTCTTCCACCTGCTGCGTTCCAAAGCCTGCATAGCGCACGTCCTGCTCCCCGCATTCCGGGCAGGTATCCCGAAACGGCTCAGAATAGCCGCAGTAGTGGCACATCAGCCGACCATTTGCCCGGTGATAGGTGAGCGATATGCTGCAATTTGGGCAGGTAACCACGTGGCCGCAGGAACGGCAGGCCACAAAAGTGTGGTAACCACGGCGGTTCATGAGGAGGATTGACTGCTCGCCAGCCTCCAGATTTTTTTGCAATTCAGCGGCCAGCCTGCGGCTGATCGCCGTGCGGTTGCCCGCCGCGTTCTCCTCACACAAATCAACCGTGATCACTTCGGGCAGCACGGCGTTTCCATAGCGTTCATCCAATCGATTGAGCGAATACCGGCCGCTTTTCGCGGCGGCATAGCTTTCCACAGAAGGAGTGGCCGAGGCCAAAATCAGCAGCGCATTTTGCTGGGCACAGCGGAACTTCGCCACATCACGCGCATGGTAACGGGGTGCGGACTCAGATTTGTAGGTATGCTCCTGCTCCTCATCCATGATAATCAAACCAAGATTCTCAAACGGCGCAAACACAGCGCAGCGTGTGCCGACCACAATGCCCGCCTCTCCATTTTTGACACGTTTCCACTCATCCATACGTTCCCCCATGGATAATGCGCTATGGAATACGGCAACCTGCTTCCCATAGCGGCCTTTAAAAATGGCCAGTGTCTGCGGGGTGAGAGCAATTTCAGGCACCATGACAATCACGCCCCGGCCTTGTGCAGATACTTCGTCAATCATCCGTAGGAATACCTGTGTTTTACCGCTGCCCGTCACGCCAAAGAGGAGCGAAACGCCGCCGCGGCCCAAACGGTATTGGGCATTGAGCTCTTCAAAGGCGCCTGCTGCTTTCGCGTCAAGCAAATAGGCGCCTGGGGGACCTGCTCTGCTTCCGGCTGCCTAGCCGGATCGCGGTAAATCTCATTTTCATAGTAATCTATCAGGTTCTTTTTTTCAAGTGCCGCAACAACGGCCGAGGTTACGCCTGTGAAATAACACAGCTCCTTCACCGAAGCGCAGCCCACATCCAGGAGGACGTCCATCACAGCGCGCTGCTTTTGGGTAAGGGAAGGCAAGAGCTGCTCTAGCTCCTCCCCCGCAACGCACAGGCGCACCATGCGCACCGTTGCATCCCCAATGCGCTGCGCGGCCTCGTCATTGCGAACGACCAGCTGTTTTTTCAAAAGGCGTTTGAAAACATCGCTGCCTTTCTCAAGACCTGTCAGCTGCATAATCCGCTCCTCGCCGACATAGGCTTGCCGCTTGTGCAGCAATTGCAACACCTCGCGCTCATCCGACGGAAATGTGTCCAGAACCAGATCCCCTATTTCCGGAGCGATCCGATATTGCATTTTGTGCCGGAGATTAATTCCGGACGGTAAAATCGTGCGGACCGCCTCATAAAGCGTGCAAAAGTATGCGCCTTGAGCCAAACTGCCAGGCGCAGCATGTTCGCATTTAAAAGAGGCTCTTCATCCAGCACGCAGGAAAGCTGCTTGAGCCTACCGGACGGTTCTTCCTCAGAAAGGGAAAAAAGCATACCAAACCGCTTCTGGTTTCCCCTGCCAAAGGGAACGCTGACGCGGCAGCCAGGCCGCGCACGCTCCCGCAGGCTCTCCGGAACGCAGTAATCGTATGCTTTATCAAATGATAGGAAACGTTTTCCAACGCCACCTTTGCGATGAGAACAGGGGCCATGGGATCTCTCCTTTACCTGCTGCCTGAGGCGGCTTACAGGTCGCGGATTTCCTCAGGCTCAATAATCTCATATTTCCCAGCAAGCATTTCGCCTAGGGCGATGCTCACGGGCTTTTCCGTCAGATGATCCCCATTGAAGTGCGCTTCGTCCGCAATGGCACGCGCGCGCTTCGCAGTGGCCGTTACCAGAGAATAACGGCTGACATGGTTTTTCAACAATACGCTCAAATCCGGATTAAACATGCTCCAATACCTCTTTTACAAATGAATTCATACGGGCGGCCTTCAAATTTTCCGCCTGGATAATGGCACAGATATCACTGACCGCATAGTCTACAATATCATTCACCACAACATAGTCATATTCATGCGCACGGCCAATTTCATCCTGCGCTATCCGCATACGTGTTTTGATATCCTTCTCGCATTCACTTTCGCGGTTGCGCAGCCGCTCCTCCAACGTTTGCATGGAGGGGGCATTAGGAAAATGCTCACCACATCCGGATATAGCCGGCGGATTTTTTCCGCTCCCTGCACCTCAATTTTCAGGATGACGGTTTTCCCCTCTTCCAGCCACTGATCGACCGGATCGCGGGGCGTGCCGTAATACTGCTCGCCGTATTGCGCGTATTCTAAAATTTCCTGGCGCTCCAGCTTATTGAGAAAATAATCCTTCGTTACAAAATAATAGTGAAACCCATCGATCTCCCAATCCCGTGCCGCACGGGTCGTTAGGGAAATGGAAAGCTGCACATTGGATCGCGCTTTGCAAGCTGCTCCAAAATCGTATCCTTCCCAGAACCGGACGGACCGGACAGGATAAAAAGCATCCCCCTCTTTTTGTCACTCATCGTCCGGCGCACCCTCCTCCGTATCAATTTCATCCTCATCGTCGTTGAGGCGGTTTGCAACCGTTTCAGATTGCAGATAGGTAAGGATCACATGATCGCTATCCGTGATGATCACAGCGCGCGTCCGCCGCCCATGCGTTGCGTCAATGAGTGTGCCGCGCTCCTTGCAATCCTGAATAATCCGCTTGATGGGCGCAGATTCCGGGCTGACGATCGCAACCAAACGGTTGGCGTTGACCATATTGCCAAAGCCGATATTGATGAGCTTCATTCACTTTCTCCTCCCGCATTTTTACTGTTCCTGCCATAAGCCGCTCTGTTGGAAAAACGCGATTATTCAATATTCTGCACCTGTTCACGAATTTTTTCAATCTCCGCCTTGATATCCAAAACCTTGCGGGCAATCTCCACATCCTGCGCTTTGGAGCCGATGGTGTTGGCCTCCCGGTTCATCTCCTGCACCAGGAAATCCATCTTCCTGCCAATTGCCTCGCCCGCTTCAAAAAAGCGTGCAGCTGATCGATATGGCTGCGGAGCCTGACCGTTTCTTCATCCACGGCAACTTTATCGGCATAGATTGCAGCTTCCATCAAAATCCGCTGCTCGTCCACCTGCGCATCCGCCAGCACCTCCTGCATTTTGGCATAGAGCTTTTCGCGGTAGGCACGCACGGTTTCCGGCGAACGCTGCTCAATGAATGCAACGCAATGGAGAATGGTATCCATCCGAGAGAAGATATCAGCCCGCAACCGAGCGCCTCCTGCTCACGCATGGATACACAGGAGTCCACGGCGCGCTGGGCCACCGTGCGCACAGCGCCCCAGATTTTTTCTTCATCCGCCTCAGCTTTATGGATCGAAAGCACATCGCTGTAGCGCCCTAAAGCGGAAGCGGAAATATCATCCCGCAGCCCATACCGCTCCATCAGCTCGCGCAGCGCGGCAACATATCCATCTGCAAGGGAATGGTTGACCTGCACGGTAACGTCCGCATCCTCCAGCGTATCGATCTGGACAAAGCAATCCACCTTGCCGCGGGAGATAAGCGGCTGCACAAACCGCTTCAGCCTATCTTCCAAAAGCCGTAGCTTCTCGGCACCTTCGCGCTGAATTCGAGATAACGGTGATTGACGCTTTTCATCTCAACGGCGATCTGCATCCCGTCGATCACATCTTCGGCGCGCCCGTAGCCCGTCATGCTTTTCACCATAGTATTCTCCTCTGATCCGATCTAAAATTCACCGGCCGGCCCGGCCTTGTGAGGCAGATATTTATCTTGTATTTTAACAAAAACGAATAGGGTTTGTCAAATAAATTCCGCTATTCAAGCCCCGCTCTCCTCAAAAAGCCACTGGTTCAATTGCAGACGATCCTATACGGAAAGCACAGATCGGATTGCCGGCGGCAGATTGGCCTGGGCAGCGCCCCGCCACCCATCTACGCGCCCTATCATTTCACTCTTGCATTACGGGAGGATAGAGCCAATGTCAATCAGCTTTTCCCCCTGGCCCAGCAATTGCGAGGTTTTACGCCATGGCGCTCCATAAAGGAGAGGATCTTTTTGCCATCCGGGTGTGTCAAGGGATCGCCCGCGAATGCCATTGTGGCAGCATCCAGCTTGCCGCAGCACCCGCCGATAAAGCCATAACCATAGCCCGGCAGACGGATGCAGCCCGGAATAATTTTCAGCACATCCAGCCCCGCCCGACACAGCGTGTATGCCAGCCCTTCATCCGCTGTGATCACGGCGTTTTCCGATACGATGCACAAGCTGCACTTGGCATACCCCTGCTTAACGGGAATCAGCTCCAACCCCATCCGCCGGGCAGCCTCCAGCAATTCCGGCGCAGCGGCCTGCTCATTGCAGACCAAGCGGCTGCCAATACGCGCTGCATTCAGCGCCACATCTCCTGGATAGTGCGGGGCAAGCTCCTTTTTCAAAAAAGTAACGGCAAAACCAAAACCGCTGAGCGCATTGCAAAGCCGGCCTTCCCCCTGTGCCGCGAGCACCTCCCCATTGCCCAACGGATGCACAAGCATATCGGCATGGCGGCACAAAGCGGCCGGCAGGCTGCGGTTAGGGCCTGCGGCAATCGTCCAGACGCCCAGCGCTTCCAGCGAACGAATCACACGCGGATCAACGCTTCCCACTACTGCGGCGGATACCTTTTCGGTTGGAAGATTTGGGCTGTAAACCGGAATCATTTCTCCACGCTTCCTTTTCCGGGCCGTGAAACAGCCCTTTTGAAACCAATGTTTTTCTCTGCTCAGCGTATATTTGCTAAAAATTTTTTACACTATCCTACACAGGCCATTCTATCACGCCGGAAGAAGGAACAAAGCTATGAATTTGATCCCATGCAATGCGCAATGCCGCTATCAGGTAGAGGGCTGCTGCACGCTGCACAAGGCGGAAGCAGTCAACAGCGTACAAAAGGGATGCGTCTATTTTGTACCGCGTGAAAAAGCGCAAAAAGATGGGCTGCGCTAACCAATCATTGCTTCAAACGCCTCGCGGACAGTGCGCACACCGATAATCTCGATCTTATCCCGAACGCCTGATGCCAGCCCCTTCAGGTTGTGCCGCGGCACTACACAACGGCGAAAGCCCAAACGAGCCGCTTCGCTGATGCGCTGCTCCGTATTGCCCACAGCGCGGATTTCTCCGGCCAGGCCGATTTCTCCAAAGGCCAATACATCCTCCTGCACAACGCAATCCTTCAAGCTGGATACCAATGCGAGCGCGACCGATAAATCCGCCGCAGGCTCGTCCAGCTTGAAGCCCCCAACCACATTAACATAGGCGTCCATATTGCCGAAGAAATACCCGGCCCGCTTTTCCAACACTGCCAGCAGCATCGACATCCGGTTATAATCGAAGCCTGTTGCCATGCGGCGCGGCGTTCCAAAGCCGGTGGGCGCCACCAAGCCCTGCACCTCCGCGAGGATCGGCCGGGAGCCTCCATCACGCAGGCGACACAGGTGCCGGAAGCATTCTGCGGCCGCCCGGAAAGGAGCATCAGAGAGGGGTTTTCCACCTCGCGCAGGCCGTTATCCAGCATTTCGAACACACCGATTTCATTGGTGGAGCCATAGCGGTTTTGACTGCGCGCAGAATCCGGTAGGAAAGGTGCCTATCGCCTTCGAAATAAAGCACGGCGTCTACAATATGCTCCAACACCTTTGGCCCGGCAATATTGCCATCCTTATTCACATGGCCGACAACGATAATCGGGATATCCACGCTTTTTGCCGTGCGCATCAGCAAACCGGTGCATTCCCTGACCTGTGTTACGCTGCCGGAAGAGGAGGCAACGTCGGAGTGGTTCATGGTCTGGATGGAATCGATGATCACAAGATCCGGCTTTTCCGTTTGGATCAATTCTGAAATAAGCTGCACATCCGTTTCACACATGATATAGAGATTCGGTGTTGCCACGCCCAAGCGCTGGCCCGCAGCTTGATTTGGTGCGCCGACTCCTCGCCGGAAACATAGAGCACGCGCAGCGTTTCCCCTAAAAAGCCGCAGATTTGCAGCAGGATCGTTGATTTGCCGATGCCGGGATCGCCGCTGAGCAGCACAAGCGACCCTTTGACGACACCGCCGCCCAGCACCCGGTCCAGCTCCTTTAAGCCGGTTGCGTAGCGGTGTTCCGCGTCGGCGGAAATCTCATTGATCTGCACCACGCGAGGCGCGCCCCGCCCGCCCGATGCGGATTTGGGGCCGGAAGCAGAAACCGGGGCGCGCATTTCCTCGGACATGCTGTTCCACTCCCCGCAGCCGGGGCATTTGCCATACCATTTGGGGCTTTCATAGCCGCATTGGCTGCATACGAACACGCTTTTTGACTTCTGTGCCATAGATGCTTCTGTCCTTTCCAGACCATTTGATTATTGGGCGGCCGGCGTCGCGTCGGCAGTGCCGATTCCATTGAGGTAGGATAAAACGCCGTAAAAAATTGATAACGCCAATTCATTCTGATAGGCTTCTGTGCGCAGCTTTTCCGTTTCCTGCGCGTTGGACATGAAGCCGCACTCCACCATAACGGCAGGCGTTTTCGCCTGATAGAGCAAATAGATCTCTGTGCCGGATTTTTTTACCTTGCGGGTATTCTGCGGCTGGATCAAATGGATGACGGACTGCTGAATAGCCGCCGCAAGCGCCTGGCTCTCCGGGTGATTGGGCGAATAGAATACCTGTGTGCCTGTGTTATTCGGGTAAGGATAAGAATTTTGATGAATGCTGATAAACAGGCAGTCCGGCGTTTCATTAATGAGCTTCAGGCGGTTGTGCAAATCAGAAATTTTCTTTTGCCGGATCGTTTTGGCGGAATCGTCATGGATGGAGATATCCTCCCGCCGCGTCATGACCGTGTCAAACCCCATCATGCGGAAAATAGTTTCCAGCTTCAGCGCAATTTCCAGATTGATCCCCTTTTCCACTGTGCCGTCTTTTGCGACTGTGCCGCCGTCAACGCCGCCGTGCCCTGCGTCGATCAGGATTGTGGGATGCCCGGAAACGCCTGAAGCGGAAACGGATTGCAGCGCATCCTGGTTTTTTCGCTCCACAATAATTGCAAAAATACAAAATAAGATCAAAACCGCGGCGACAGCCGCCCAAATCAGCCTGTTTTTCTTCATCTCTGACACCCCGCTTGCAAAGTTGCTCTTCTCTAGATATATGCGGGAAAACAAAGATGATGTTTCAAAACGGTTTTAGATTAATGCAACATATCCACAAGCGCGCAAGTGCGAACGGGTATGCTTCCATGTTCTCCGAAGCTCGAGGTTCGTGAGGCTATCTACATATGTGCAAAACAGCTCTAGCTTCAAACAAAATGTTGGAAGCTTACGCACATAGGCTAATCTCTGCGAAAAATGGCGCTGCCGCTCTGCGGCAGGAGGCGTTTCGCGCCGACAGACATTTTTCCAATGCTTCAAACAAAGTGTTTGAAGCTATTATACCTCAAAAACGCCCCGCTTACAACGCCGCTCTTTGGGAAGAGAAAAAGGGCGCGATTCATTATGAAGATACACAAAAAAGCGTTTGCGAGCCACAATTTATGGCTCGCAAACGCTTTTTCAGGGGGATTGTTTTGGCATGCATGATCGGAGCAACAGCGGGTTTCAACGCCATGCGGCGCTGTTCTCCCTTTGTTCATTGACGCTTCGCCCCATAGCAGGCTTCGGCCCGCCCGAAACCACGCCCTCTTTGCGCTCTAACTTCATGAAGTAAGAATGCTCCGCCTGTGTGGGGAGCGGTTCTCTCATGGCGGCAAGGCAGCTTTCATAGCCCGCATTGATTTCCGCATAAGCATCCATGAGCTTGATGGCGCACACGCCCGGCGGGCGTAATCTGATAATAAACGCGCAGCCGCCTCCCCCCGACAGCCCTCTGATCCTCCGTAATGTACCCCCGCTCCATCATCGGTAAAGCGTGGGGTACATCGCTCCTTCCGGAATTCTCAATTGGCCGCCGCTCCCCTGTTCTACGGATCGGGCGATCTCATAGCCGTAGCTGTCGCCCCGGCAAAGGCGGGAGAGGATGAGGGTTTCCACAAGCGGCTTTAACAGATTGCTTCTGGATTTTTGCAGCGCTTCTTCCTGCGTGAGCGTGGCGGCTTTGCGGTTCTTTTTGAACCGGGTGATGGTTTCCTGCATTTTTTGTGTGAGCATTTTTATCGGCCCCTTTTTATTTGGAATTACATCCCACATCATTATCCAAAATCATGGCGGTTTCCCCTCCCCGCTTCCGATCTGTTCCAAGGCACACACGATTTCCTCAATTTTTTGAAAACAATCCGGATCTTTTAGCTCGTCATCCTCTATGATCTCCTTAATCTGCTTCAAAGTTTGATAGCTTTTCATTTCGACAAGTTCACTTGCATGGTTCGTCAGATTGGGGAATTCGATACAAATCTCTTCGCGGGATAGGATATCGGCTAGGATTTCCTGATATAAGTTCATGGGATCACCTCAAAATAATTGTGCAGGCTTTTGAGCGTCGGGTATGGAAATAAATATACAATTGTTGTAAAATCCATTTATATATGGCTAATCCAAACGAAATGAGCCAAGTTTTTTTATTTCAATCGTACCATTTATCTTCTCAAATTCATTCACACGTTTTTAATAAACTGCTCCATTTCTTTGTTTGCCGACCGGCCCTCTGACTCCGCAACATATCGGAATTTCTGAAAATATAATCGATCCACACGCAATGTATAACGTAATAATTTGCTCTCCATAGCCCCACCTCATTTTTACATATCTGTTGATCTACAAGATTATTTTAATAGAAAGAATCGAATAAAAACAAAAATGGTGGTATATTGGTGTAGAAATGGTGAATTATTTTTTCATATAACACGGCAAGGGAAAAGTGATTCATGAAATGGACTTTGCTATCTTCTGACGATTGTATTGCATCATATGATAGAATGCAGACAAAATCAGAGCATTTGATCCAAAATAAAATCACTGACAAAAATAGAAAAAAATCTCTCAACCCCGTAGGGGCGAACTGCGTTCGCCCGCATGATTACCGTGAGGATAATATAAATGGCATTTGTAAAAAGAAAAAAAATACGCTTAGAGGGCTATGACTATTCCTCCTGCGGTGCATATTTTATTACGATTTGTGTGGCAGACCGGAACCGGTTATTATGGCAAAACGCAGAAGCGGACTACGATCGCAAGCGAGCTGAAGCCTACTCGCATGAACCGCCTCTATTATCGGGCGCCGGAACCATCGTTAAGAACGAAATTCAAAAATTAAGTACGATTTACGGCAATGTGATGGTTGATCAATATTGCATTATGCCAGACCACATCCACCTCATTCTTTTGATTCTTCCGGATGAGAAGGGGCAGGCACACCCCGCACCCACCGTATCTAGGATCATCAAACAATTCAAAGGTTCCGTAACCAAACAAATCGGAAATTCCATTTGGCAAAAATCGTTCTACGACAAAATTATTCGCAATGAAAGGGATTATCAGGAGGTATGGCAATACATCGATGAGAATCCGTTCAAATGAAAGCTTGATGACGGATGAAAACGCGGGCGAACGCAGTTCGCCCCTACAGGTTGAGAGACATTGATCGATCTGTTCATTGCATTTATAACGGACAAAATGGCAGTTGAACCTTTGATATATTCAGTATAAGGCTTACTCTGAGAAACGTTAGGGTAAAATTGACCTACTAAACAAAAAACGGTAAAGCACAACGCTCTACCGCAATGTTTTCTGATAGGTATTGCAAAATTCATTTCTCATCATAGAGAAACAGGGGGCATCGCCATAATAGACGGCTAGAGTGTCCCCTTGATTAAACGAACTGCTCAAGTGAAGGGACGCGGGCAGTTTGTTTTTTTACTACGAAGATGAGCAGCAATATCAACACAAAAAATATTCCCTTGATTTTAAAAAATCGCCGCCTGCAAACGGATAAATTCCACTGCAAGCGGCGATATACAATTAGAACTCTTTCTCCAAAGGAATCATGCCATAGGTCTCTCCCAGCTCCCCGCCATTGAGCAAATATTGCTTCACGGCACGCTGCAAGCTTGTATCTTCCGGATACGACGCCACATCACCGCCGGACCGATACCAGATAAAACGGATTGCGGCATGGGAATGGTCGTTATCCGTATGTATGATCTCAAAAAGCTCCTGAAATTGCAGGATGCGGGAGGAGGCGGGCAACAACGTTTTTAAGTTTGGATCCAGCAGCCAGGAATGCGTTGTAAAGCCTTTGAATGAAAACTCAGGGTAATAGTTTGGGAAAAACTCCTTCGCCTGCCGGATCGAATCCAGGCACGCCTCACGATCCAGCGGCGCGCCTTTGGGGATATGGATATAAAGGCTTGGGGAGCCATTGGGGAACGGAAGCTCCTCCAACTCCTGCCGGCTCAGCTTACCACGCAAATTCACCTTGGAGAACTGGAACTGCAGCCGGCCGAGCTGAAAAAGATGCATTGTGATATAATTGCGTGCCCAGCCGATTTCGGAAAAACCCGGCACACCGAATTCCGCCCTGCCATTTTCCGTCCATCGAGTGATATCCGCCATCATATCGTAATAATAGCGCTCCGGAATTCTCTTCTTTTGGTAGGCTGCAAAGGTGTATTCTGCTGCACAGAGGAGCACGGCAAGCACCATGGGGGCATTTTTTTTGCGGTCAATTTTCAGCAGCCCCTGCAAATGGCGCACATCATTGCGCTGATACATCCGCCTTGCAAACCGCTCAATGCGCTTGGGCTGACGCTCCATTTCCTGAAAAGCGAGCTCACGGTCTTCCTCCGGCAGTTGGATTTTGGCACATAAATCTTCTAAAAAAGCCTTGTTCATTCAATCGGCCTGCCCTTCTGTTTTTCTTTCCCGGCGTAAAAGAGCGCCGGGCGCAATCGGATGCTCACAGCGGAGCCGCACCTGCATCATGGGGTGCGGAGCGCTCTCCAAGGGGAGGCCCTCCGCATCGTAAAGCGCCGTATGCAATTACCGTGCAGGAGCTTTACG
>ENA-OQEX01000974-OQEX01000974.1-human-gut-metagenome-genome-assembly--contig:-NODE-974-length-12246-cov-3.234260_pt1 | contig 12246 bp, 15 predicted proteins | sample MGYA00242802_ERZ504649 | MGnify/ENA primary metagenome ERZ504649 (study PRJEB26092, sample SAMD00036194) | human gut metagenome | host: Homo sapiens | study: EMG produced TPA metagenomics assembly of... | reverse complement strand
CAAGTATATTTTTGATTTGTTGATAGTGTTGCATGTATGAGTCAGAAAGAACAAGAGAAGAAATATTTATAAGAATAAAGGGTGACAACATGAGCACTTTTGAATGCGTTACAAATTCGCAGCGCCTGTGGTTGATTGTCTGACCGCAGCTGCGGGCATTTTGGCTCGCAGCCAGGGAGTTGTCAAAGGAACAGGCGCGGATCAGCGATTTGTAAAAAACGCTTTCAAAAATGCGGAGTGTCACCCTTTATTCTTATAAATATTTCTTCTCTTGTTCTTTCTGACTCATACATGCAACACTATCAACAAATCAAAAATATACTTGCTATTTCCCCACACGGGTGTTATAGTTAACATCTGGATGGTATTCTTGAAAGAAATCATACCGGCAAATCAATTTAACTTAGAACATCACCCGCAGGAAAGCAGGTGATATATGTATGAAAGTAGGATTTATCGGAGCGGGGAAAGTAGGCTGCTCTCTTTATGATTACTTTGTACACAACAATATACCCGTTACAGGTGTTACACCCGTACACAAGCAAAGGTAAGTGGAACGGAAAAACAGACTCAGAAGATATTTACAACCTCAATTGATAAAATATTAACAAAGAGTGATGTTCTATTTTTAACAGTACCAGACGATGCAATAGCCGCAGTCTGGGAACTAGTCAAAACTTATCCGATACAAGGAAAGTTTATTTGTCATTGCAGCGGATCATTAGGATCAGCTGTTCTTTCTGGAATTGAAGAAACCGGAGCGTACGGTTACTCTATTCATCCAATGTTTCCATTTAAGAGTAAAAAAACTGCATACGAAGATTTATCACAGGCTCTATTCAGTGTGGAAGGAAATGAAGAACACATAGAAGAGATCATGGATCTGTTATCTGCGTGTCCAAATCACATCGTAAGATTAAAAAGCGAAGATAAACCAAAATATCATGCAGCAGCTGTGTTTGCATCGAATCTTGCGGTCGGACTGATCAATCAGGCCAAAAGACTGCTTATGGAGTGTGGATTTGATGAAGATGCAGCACTGAAGGCATTGAAACCGCTGACAGTTACGAACATGAACAATATATTTGATGTTGGAACATGTGATGCACTGACAGGCCCAGTGGAACGCCATGATATTAAAACAGTACAGAAACATCTGAATGCCTTGGATCAGGAGACAAAGGAAACTTATAGTGCCCTGACAAAAGAGATCATAAAACTTGCGCAGATGCGACATCCTGATATTTCTTATGCAGACATGAAACATGTATTGGAGGAAGAAAAATGAAAACAACAGTAAGCACAGTACAGAAGATGAAGGATAATGGAGAAAAGATCACAATGCTGACAGCATATGATTATTCCACTGCAAAATTATTTGACGAAGCTGGAATTGACACGATGTTGGTTGGAGATTCTCTTGGAATGGTTATGCTTGGATATGATTCAACGATTCCTGTAACTGTTGATGATATGATCCATCATGGAGCAGCCGTTGTAAGAGGGGCAAAAAACGCTATGATCGTTGTCGATATGCCATTTTTATCTTATCACACATCTGTATATGATGCGGTAGCAAATGCTGGACGAATCATGAAAGAAACAGGTTGTACAGCAGTAAAATTAGAAGGTGGAAAAAATGTATGTCCACAGATCGAAGCAATCGTGAATGCACAGATTCCAGTATGTGCCCACATTGGACTGACACCACAGTCATCTAATATGTTTGGTGGATTCAGAGTGCAGGGAAAAAGCGAAGAGGCAGCAAAAGAACTGATCGAAGCTGCACAGGCAGTTGAGAAAGCGGGAGCATTTATGCTCGTTTTAGAAGGAATTCCTGAGAAATTAGCAGCGATCATCACAAAGAAAGTACATATTCCAACGATCGGAATCGGAGCAAGTGCTGAATGTGATGGACAGGTATTAGTTTATCAGGACATGTTAGCAATGTATGGAACTTTGTACCAAAATTTGTAAAACAGTTTGCACAAGTTGGAGAAGTGATGCAGGGAGCAGTCAAAGATTATATCAATGCAGTCAAAGAAGGAACTTCCCTGGACCAGAAAATACATATGCGATCAGTGATGATGTCATTGAAAAATTATATTAAGATCAAAATAGACAATAAAAAGGACATAATTTATATAAATAGATTCCCACGTATAATGGGAAGAAGGAGTTTTAGTAATGAAAATCGTAGGAACAGTCAAAGAAGTCAGAGAACAGGTAAAAGAGTGGAAGAAACAAGGACTAAGCGTAGGTTTCGTGCCAACGATGGGCTATCTTCATGAAGGCCACAAAAGTCTGATGGATGCAGCAAGAAAAGGTAACGATAAAGTCGTTGTAAGTATTTTCGTAAATCCAATGCAGTTTGGACCAACAGAGGACCTTGCAACATATCCAAGAGATTTAGACCATGATGCAGCATTATGTGAAAGTGCAGGAGTAGACCTGATCTTCCATCCAGAAGCAGAAGAAATGTATGAAAAAGATTTCTGTTCTTTTGTGGACATGACAGGACTTACAGAAGGACTTTGTGGAAAAACTCGTCCAATTCATTTCAGAGGCGTATGTACGGTTGTAAATAAATTATTTAATATCGTAACACCAGACCACGCATATTTTGGACAGAAAGACGGACAGCAGTTAGCAGTGATCAAACGTATGGTACGTGACTTAAATATGGATATCGAGATCGTTGGATGTCCGATCGTTCGTGAAGAAGACGGACTTGCAAAGAGTTCAAGAAATACATATCTTTCTTCTGAAGAAAGAAAAGCAGCACTGATCCTTTCTAAGACGGTAGCATTAGGAAAAGAACTTGCCAAGACAGAAAAAGATGCAAACAAAGTCGTAGAAGCAATGAAGAAAAACATTGAGACAGAACCACTTGCCAAGATTGATTATGTAGAAGCAGTTGATGCTTTATCTATGGCACCAGTTGAGAAACTGGAAGGAACATGTATGTTAGCTATGGCAGTTTACATTGGAAAGACAAGACTCATTGACAATACACTGATTAACGAATAGACTTAAGGAGAAAGAAAAATGAACATCAGCATGTTAAAAGGAAAAATTCATAGAGCAACAGTAAAACAGGCAGAATTAGATTATGTAGGAAGTATCACAGTCGATCCTGTATTATTAGAAGCAGCAGGAATCTTAGAATATGAACACGTACATATCGTAGATGTGAACAACGGAAGCCGTTTCGAGACATATACAATTCCAGGAGAGCCAGGAAGTGGGATGATCTGCTTAAACGGACCTGCAGCACGTTGCGTGGCAACAGGAGATAAGATCATCATTATCGCATATGCAGATATGACACCAGAAGAAGCAAAAACATTTGAACCAAAAGTTGTATTTGTAGATGATGAGAATCAGATTTCACGTTGCACAAACTATGAAAGACATGGACGTTTAGAAGATATGTAGGAGAAAGATCATGTTAAAAGGAAAAACGATAGTATTGGGTGTGACAGGAAGTATTGCAGCTTATAAGATGGCAAATGTAGCGAGTATGTTAGTGAAACGTGGATGCGAAGTTCACGTAGTCATGACTAAGAATGCAACAAATTTCATCAACCCGATCGCATTTGAAAGTTTGACCAATACAAAATGTCTTGTAGAAACATTTGACCGTAATTTTCAGTTTCATGTAGCACATGTATCACTGACAGACAAAGCAGATGCGATGCTGATCGCACCAGCTTCAGCGAATATCATTGGTAAGATTGCAAATGGAATCGCAGATGATATGTTATCAACAACCGTAATGGCATGTAACAAACCAGTGATCATCTCACCAGCGATGAATACAAAGATGTATAATAATCCAATCTTGCAGGATAATCTTGATAAACTAAGAAGATTTGGATATGAGATCGTAGAGCCTGCGAATGGACATCTGGCATGTGGAACAAGTGGTGCAGGAAAGATGCCTTCAGAAGAAGTGCTGGTTGCACATCTTGAGAGAGTGATCGCCAAAGAAAAAGACTTAAAAGGCAAGAAAGTCCTTGTGACAGCAGGGCCAACGATCGAAGCAATCGATCCAGTACGTTATATTTCCAATCATTCCTCAGGAAAGATGGGATATGCGATCGCTAAGATGGCGATGCTTCGTGGAGCGGATGTTACGTTAGTCACAGGAAAAACAGCGATCGAACCCCCGATGTTTGTAGATGTTGTTCCGATCGTGAGTGCACAGGATATGTACGATGCAGTGATAAGCAGAAGCGATGAACAAGATATCATCATCAAATCTGCAGCTGTTGCAGATTATACACCAGCGAATGTCAGCGATCAGAAAGTCAAGAAAAAAGACGGAGATATGGCGATTGAACTGGTAAGGACAAAAGATATTTTAAAGACACTTGGAGAGAAATAAAAAAGAAGGTCAGTTCTTATGTGGTTTTTCCATGGAAACACAGAACATGTTAGAAAACTCTAGAGCTAAACTAGAGAAGAAAAAGATCGACATGATCGCAGCCAATAACTTAAAGGAACAGGGAGCTGGATTCAACACAGATACAAACGTGATCACACTGATCACAAAGGATGAAGAAAAGCAGCTTCCAAAGATGACAAAAGAAGAAGTTGCAGATGCACTTCTTGATTTTATCGTTTCTAAAAATTAAATAAAATAATCGATCAAATTCTGGTTTCTTCGTATGACTATGGTATAATAATAGATATTAATACCAAAGGAGAGTTAATGGGATGAAAGCAGTAAATAAAGTTCGGTTGATCTATTTACCAGCGATCGTGCTACCAATCTTTGTGATGATAGTATCGATCGCTGGTTTGAGTATAGGGTATTCAAGAATCAACAAGGCAGACCTCTCAGCAGGGTCTTTTGAACGATTTGTGAATCCATTAAAGACGATGAATACCGAGACACAGGGAAATTTCTTTGAATTAGAAGATCACGTAAAGAAAGATCCACAAATCTTTGACAATGAACAGTATTTAAATGATCTCAATGAACGTTTAAAAGCGAAGGATTCCTATCTGATCGTCCGTAAAAATGGTCAGATCCAATATATAGGGAAGAAAAAAGTATCTGATAAATTAATTCATAAACTTCCATCCTATGGGAATAAAGACAGTGATGCAGACCGTGGCTTTTTTGTCAGCAGACCAGGAAACTATCTTGTAAAACAGCAGGACTTTAAATACAATGATGGCGGACAAGGATCTGTTTTTATCATGACAGATCTTGGAACAGTACTTCCACATTACCGCAATATTATTATTCAGGTATCCTGCGCTGTGATAGGGGTACTGATCTTAACAAGTACCTTTTTATCATGGTTTATGTATCGTGAATTCGTCGGCCCGATCCGTGAATTAAAAGCAGGTGCAGAACGTATCAAGGAAGGAAATCTTGACAACGATGTAGTGATCAACAGTGGTGGAGAAGAGATCAGGGAATTGTGCAATGCATTTAATGAGATGAGGCAGAATTGAAAGACTCGATCGATGCAAGAATTGTTTATGAGAAGCAAAACAGAGATTGATCAGTAATATTTCCCATGATTTGAAGACGCCGATCACAGCGATCAAAGGATATGTAGAAGGATCATGGATGGTGTAGCCGATACACCTGAGAAGATGGATCGTTACATTAAGACGGTCTATAACAAGGCAAATGATATGAATGTATTGATCAATGAATTATCATTATACTCTAAGATTGATTCGAATATCATTCCGTATAATTTTGAGAAGATCAACATCAATTCGTATTTTAAAGACTGTGTCGATGAGATCGGAGCAGACCTTGAGCAAAGAGGCATGATGTTCTCTTATCGCAATTACTGTGCAGCCAATGTCATGGTAACAGCAGATCCGGAACAGCTTAAGAGAGTGATAAACAATATTATCAATAATGCATGCAAATACAATAACAAAGCAAAAGGAAAAGTAGGAATTACGTTAACAGAATATGACCGAAAGGTACAGGTAGCGATCAAGGACAATGGAATCGGAATTTCCAAAGAAGATCTTCCACATATTTTTAGAAGAACCTATCGTGCAGATATGTCGAGAAATTCAGCAGGTGGAAGTGGTCTTGGATTATCTATTTGTAAGAAGATACATCGAAGAACATGGCGGTGAGATTTGGGCAGAGAGTAAGCTGCGTGCTGGAACGACAATATTCTTTACACTAAATAAAGTAATCGATCAGTCAAAGGAGAAATAACATGAGCAAAGTATTAATCGTAGAAGACGAACTTTCAATTGCAGAATTAGAGAAAGATTATCTGGAATTAAGTTCTTTTGAAGTAGAAATCGAAACAGATGGACAACAGGGACTTGAGAAGGCTCTAAAAAGTGATTTTGATATGATCATTTTAGATATCATGTTACCTGGAGTTGATGGATTTGAAATCTGTAAGCAGATTCGAGAAGCAAAAGAAATTCCGATCCTTATGGTATCTGCAAGAAAAGAAGATATCGATAAGATCCGAGGGTTAGGACTTGGTGCAGATGATTATATCACAAAGCCATTTAGTCCAAGTGAACTTGTAGCAAGAGTGAAGGCACATCTGAATCGTTATCAGCGCCTTGTAAATAATCAGATGGAAGTCAATGATATCATTGAGATCCGTGGATTGAAGATTGATAAGACTGCAAGACGTGTATACTTAAATGGAGAGGAAAAAGTCTTTACAACGAAAGAATTTGATCTTTTAACATTCCTTGCAGGACATCCAAACAGAGTCTTTACCAAGGAAGAATTATTTAATAAGATCTGGGATATGGAATCTTTAGGAGATATCGCAACCGTTACGGTTCATATCAAGAAGATCAGGGAGAAGATCGAAGTTAACACAGCAAAACCTCAATATATCGAGACAATATGGGGTGTTGGATATCGTTTCAAGATGTAGGAGATTTTTATGAGAAAGAATAAAAAGATAAATATCATATATAAAGATGACCAGATCGTTGTCTGTGAGAAGCCAAAAGGAATCCCAGTTTCCAGTGACAAGACGGGCGACATGGATCTTTTGCATCAGCTTAAAATCAACTGTTTTTGAGGAAATACAGATGGGGAGCCACAGCTTTATTTAGTTCACCGCTTAGACCGTCCAGTTGGCGGGGTAATGGTATTTGCAAGAACCAAGAAGGCAGCTGCATCTCTGACAGAACAGATCAAAGAGCATACTTTTGAGAAAGACTATCAGGCAGTATTGACCGGATGGCTGCCTGACGACGAAGGGACATTCAGGGATTATTTATTAAAAGATCCGAAGAATAATGTATCCAAAATTGTCAAAGAAGGAACGCCAGGAGCCAAAGAAGCGATCCTTGACTATGAAGTTATTGATATGATGGAAGATTCCAAGATGAAATACACGTATTGTCTGATCCATTTAGAGACAGGCCGTCACCATCAGATCCGTGTTCAGACATCAAGCAGAGGATTTGGAATCTGGGGAGATACAAAGTATAATCCGATCTATCAAAAGACAAAGAAGAAATACAAAGAGATCGGTCTATTTGCAGCACGGATCGCATTTGAACATCCAACAACAGGTGAGAGAATGGTATTTAAAGCAGATCCAAGTGGAGAAGCATTTGACTTATTAGAGATGACAGAATAAACAGGAGATGATAAGAAAAGATGAGATTTAGACCATGCATTGACATTCACAATGGCAAGATCAAACAGATTGTAGGAGGAAGTCTTCTTGATCAGGGAGATTTTGCAACAGAGAATTTTGTATCCGAAAAAGATGGTACATTTTATGGAAAATTATATAAAGAGAATCATTTGAATGGTGGACATATCATCATGCTGAATGCCAGAGATTCGAAGTACTACGAAGAAGATAAGGTACAGGCATTAAAGGCGTTGAAAGCATTTGAAGGGGTCTTCAGATCGGTGGAGGGATCACAGATGAGAATGCCAAAGAATTCATTGAATCTGGCGCATCACATGTGATCGTAACATCTTTTGTATTTGCAGGTGGAAAGGTTCATTATGACAGACTGGATGCTCTAAAAGAACAGGTAGGAAGAGAACATCTGGTACTTGACCTTAGTTGTCGAAAGAGAGATGACAAATACTATATCACAACAGACCGCTGGCAGAAGTTTACGGAAGAAGAATTAACCATAGAACTTCTGCACAAACTGGAATCATGGTGTGATGAATATCTGATTCATGGAGTTGATGTAGAAGGAAAAGCACAGGGGATCGATCAGGAACTCGTGCAATTATTAGCTCGATATAATGGCAATAAAGTCACATATGCAGGTGGAGTTAAGAATTTTGACGATCTGGAATTGCTGAAAAACTATGGAAATGATAAGATTGATGTGACGATCGGAAGTGCCTTAGACTTATTTGGTGGAGATATGGAATTTTCGAAAGTCTTAGAATATTGCGATGCAACGATAACAAATCTGAATTAAGTAATACTTTCACATGGAGTGGAAAGAGTATGGAAGGGAGGCTTGAATATATGAAACTATTATATGAAGCCAGCAATTTTACGATACAAGCAAGATGGGTCATTCCATTTGCTATTTTAGGAATTATAGGAGTATTACTGCTCTTATGTTCACGGAAACCATTTTTTAAGTTGTTAGCTGCAGTGTGTCTTGTAATCTGTGCGATCGCAGCACTTAGATTCTGTTTTGGATATGTGCAGGTGATCCAAGCATATAAGCAAGGAAATTACAAGAGTGTTGAAGGATATGTAGAGAATTTTATACCAGCATCCAGCGGTGGAGAAGATCAGGAAGATATGGAAGAAGAAAGCTTTGATATTAAGGGTGTTCATTTTTCCTATGGTGATAAATTTATTAAGAAGTTTGGTTACCACAGACCATCGACACAGGTGGATATATCAAGAAAGACGGTCAGTATCTCAAGATTGGTTATATTTCAACGGAAAAAGGATATGTCATCGTTAAGATCAGGAAAGAAAATAAAAGAATATTTTACAACAAAAAATACCGGAAACTTTCAAATGATAAGTTTCGGTATTTTGCATTTTTAGATTCTTATACAATAATAAGAAATTAATTCTTACGCATAAATTCAGCACTCTTCTTAGTAAGTTTTGCACGCAGACCACGTTTTTCAGGTTCAGGTGGTGCAACATTACGAAGATTCTTGATGGATGTGATATAAATACCACTGACAACAGCTTTGATCTCAGCCTTTACAGGAACGTCATCGAAGATTGCCTCATCACACAATAATGGAGTGATCTTTGGTCCAATCTTTGCTTTAACAACTGGTACCTTAGACATCTTAGCACGTTTCGGAATGTTATCAGTTACCATCTTAGGAAATCCAGCTTCCATGATCTTCATTCGCTTCTTATCTATGACAAGCATATTCACTGTCTGTGCCATCTGATCTAACTGCGCACGCTGATCTTCCTGTTTCGCCTGCATCTTTCTACCAACAAAATACAGAACACCAAGAATGATCGCAGCAATTACCGCAATAATAAGGATAACTGTCCATACACTCATATTATCTTCTCCTCCTAATATATACATTTGAATATCTTAACTATTATAGCATTTTTTCCTTAACTTGTCTTATGTTTTTTTCGCATTTCGATAATTTCTTCACGAATTGTAGTACCGAGATGCTTTTTCTCAGCTCTTTCAAGCTGATCAGGATAGATTGGCTGTCCAAAAGTAATATGAACAGTCGTTGGTTTTACCTGAAAACGTCTGTTATTCTCTAAGATATCAGCAGTACCTGAAATTGCCATCGGAATTACAGGAACACCAGCTTTCAGAGCAGGACGTAAACTTCCTTCTTTGAACTCATGAGGATCTTCATCCTGACTTCTGGTACCTTCTGGGAAGATCGCAATGGAAAAACCATCTTTCAAAAGTTTTGTACCTTCATTCATGGTAGCAAGTCCAGCTTTGATATTCTTACGATCTAAAAACAGGCAGTTGATAAAACGCATCCAGTGGGATAGACAAGGAATCTTTTCCATTTCTTTCTTGGCAAAAAATCCCATTCCACGTTCAGTAGCAACGTAGCTGCATAAAATATCATAATAACTGCTATGATTTCCAACATATAAAACAGCACCATCTTCTGGTATGTTTTCCTGGCCATCAACAATTAATTTTGTACCAGCCATAGCAAGACAGATCTTAAAAGATCGTAAGATCATGCGTTGTGCTATGGATGAACGTTTATGAGCTTTTCCAGTTTTGTTCCAATGATCAAACAATGGATAAAGCGGTGCGGTTAATGTCAGGAAAAAAAACAGATAAATAATATCTGCAAAAAAACGAATCATGATCGTTCTCCCTTCTATAAATGATTTTATTTTTTGTGATTTGCATCAAGCAATTCATTCTTTAATTTGTAAAGAGGCATGGAAAGATCGACATATACTTCCTGTGGATTCACAAGACGTCTGCTCTCATCCCATAACGTGTTCAATTCATCCTTACAATAAGAACGAATATCCATAACAGAAGGACTCTTGTAAACACATTGACCTTTGATAAAGATTGGAACTAATAGTTCACGCATTGTATAAGTACCACCAGCAAGTGTAGACTTCTTCCAAGTAGCCTGAGGATCAAAGATTGTCAGATCGTCAGATTCATCATAACGTTCCCCGACAAGACAGATCAGATCACCACGGATCTTTCCATCTTCCTTTCCGTAGATACGATAAATCGTTTTATTTCCAGGATTTGTGATCTTTGCAGGATTCTCAGAAATCTTGATCTTAGCAGTAAATTCATCAGCACCTTTTGGTTTAGAGGCAGCAAGTTTATAGACACCTCCAAATGCAGGACAATCTGCAGAAGTGATCAGTTTTGTACCAACACCCCATGAAGTGATCGGTGCACCCTGAGATTTTAAGCTTGTGATCAGATTCTCATCAAGGTCTCCAGAAGCAGCGATCACTGCATCAGGAAAACCTGCTTCATCAAGCATGATACGGGCTTTCTTTGTAAGATAAGCAAGATCCCCACTGTCTAAACGGATTCCATAGTGCTTTGGCATATGACCTTCTGCTCTTAATTCTTCAAATACACGGATCGCATTTGGAACACCAGAACGAAGAGTGTCATAAGTGTCAACAAGTAAAGTGCAGGAATCTGGATAAAGATCTGCATAAGCACGGAAAGCATGATATTCGTCATCAAAACTCATGATCCAGCTGTGTGCATGAGTTCCAAGGATCGGAATATCAAAACATTTACCAGCAAGTACATTCGAAGTACCATCACAACCACCGATCACAGCAGCACGGGCACCATAAGTACCAGCGTCAGGTCCCTGAGCACGTCGAAGTCCGAATTCCATAACACCACTTCCACCAGCAGCATAAACTACACGAGAAGCCTTCGTAGCGATCAGACTTTGATGATTGATGATATTAAGGAGCGCAGTTTCTACAAGCTGTGCCTCCATGATAGGTGCTTTCACTTTCAGAAGCGGTTCTCGTGGGAATACAACAGTTCCTTCCGCGATCGCATAAATATCTCCTGTAAAATGATATCCAGCAAGATATTCCAGAAAATCTTCATCAAAAATCCCTTGATTACGAAGATAATCAATATCATCATATGAAAAAGATAAGTTTTTGATATAATCAATGACCTGATCGAGTCCGCAAGTGATCGCATAGCCACTTCCAGAAGGATTATCACGGTAAAAAACATCAAAAACTACAGTTTCATCATTCCCTGTTTTAAAATATCCTTGCATCATGGTTAATTCATAAAGATCTGTGAGCAAGGTAAGATGATTTATATCCATTGAATACTCCTTTTCAACATAAAAATAGAAGGGTCAGGATAAGCTGCCCTATAACAACTTCAGTATAACATAATCTGATAAAAACGAACAGTATTCTTATAAAAGTTGTGAAGTGACAATTTCCTTTAATTTCTCCATTGTTTCATCCTCGTCAGATCCAGAAACGATCAGACTTACTTTATCATTGTAGGAGATACAAGCAGACATTAGACGGATCGCATTGGATACATCGATTTCTCCTCCATCATATTCTAGTGTAACACAAGAAGCACTTTTACATGCGATACTTGCAAGAGCAGCTACAGGCTGTGCGTGAAGTCCACGGTCAGATGTAATTGTAAAATCATATCTTTTCATAAAATATAAGAGTCCTTTCATATTTTTTTCTATTGTAACATAAAATAGTAAGACGGACAAAAGGAGGATTGGAATGAGTACAAAATGACATATATATTATTTTATTTTTT
>ENA-OQEX01000973-OQEX01000973.1-human-gut-metagenome-genome-assembly--contig:-NODE-973-length-12249-cov-1.955948_pt1 | contig 12249 bp, 15 predicted proteins | sample MGYA00242802_ERZ504649 | MGnify/ENA primary metagenome ERZ504649 (study PRJEB26092, sample SAMD00036194) | human gut metagenome | host: Homo sapiens | study: EMG produced TPA metagenomics assembly of... | reverse complement strand
GTTTTTTCTCGCTGAGCTTTTTGGAATCATTCAGCTGCGATCTCCTCCCCCGGGCGCAGCACAACGCATGCCGCAAACACGGGGCCTGCAAGCGGCCTCTGCCGGCCTCATCAATGCCGCACACGCATTGGAAGCCTCCTGGGCCGCCGCCTCTTCATAGTGGTACCAATTGATCTCTTCCATTCCAATTCCCCTTACACATAGAAAAAAGGCCGGATTCCCCCAGCCTTTCTTGCTTAATCCGCCGGTGGAAACTCCAGCGTAATCCGCCCGAGCCTGCCCGCGCGGTATTCATCCAGCAGCATAGCGCTCGCCCGCTCTGTATCGATCTCTCCGCCGCGCATGAGCATGCCACGCTTGTGGCCGATCAGCTCCAGCAACTCATAGGGCTCGCTCTGGGATGCCTGTTCCCGATCGATCTTATAGCGCTCGCACAACCGCGCCGGATACTGCGCGCCCAGCACAGCCAGCAGCCTGACTGCCATCGTTTCCACATCCATCACCTCATCTTTGACCGAGCCGATAAAGGCCAGGCGGTTGCCCACCTCCGGATCGTCAACTTCGGCCAGAGCACGCCGGCGTATCGAGCAGCTCGATTCCTCCGCCGATGGCAAACCATTGGTTCTGCCTGGTCACACCCGGCCGATCGCACCTTAGCGCGGCTACGGCCCGCCATGCGGTTGATAAAAGAGGATTTGCCCGTATTGGGGATGCCGACAACCATCATGCGCAGCGCGCGGCCCGCCATCCCTTTTTCCAGATTGGATTGGATTTTATCCCGCAGCAATTCGCGCACCGTATCTCCATAATCGTTCAGCCCGCGCCCGGAACGGCAATCCACCGCTAAGGCAGGGCTACCCTGCCTGCCGAACCACGCCTTCCAGCGGCGCGTGGCCGCCTCGTCCGCCATATCGCACTTATTGAGCAGCACAATATGCGGCTTGCTGGCGATCAGTTCATTTAGCTCCGGGTTGCGGCTGCTCAGGGAACCCGCGCATCCAGCAGCTCCGTCACCGCATCCACAAGGGGGAGGCTTTCTTTGATCTGCCTCCGGGTTTTTGCCATATGGCCGGGAAACCACTGCACCGTCTGTTTCTGAAAATCACTCATTGATTCCTTACCTTCCAGATCCCGTCAATAGACCGACCAGTGCCCCAGAGGCGTAATACGACCCTCTACCTTGCCCAGCACATAGCGCACATCAATAAACCCAATCATGGGCGAGCGGCTGTCTGTTGACATGTTACGGTTATCCCCCATCACAAAGATGTGCCCTTCCGGAACGGTAACGGGAAATTCTACGCCCTCCTTCGTCAGTGTCGGCGCATTGACATAGGGCTCGTCGAGCGCTTTGTCGTCGACATAGACGATCCCTTTTTCAAAATCAATATCTACCTTCTGCCCCTCCGTGGCAATCACGCGTTTCACAATTGGCTCGTGAAAAGCGTTGGGCTGTGTGACGATCACGATATCCTGATACTGTGGCTCATACTGCCGGCTCGATACCAGCAGACGGTCATTCTCCTGCAAGGTGGGCACCATGAGGTTCCCTCCACGCCTACCAAACGGAATAAAAAAGTAAAAATCAAAAAAATCACCAGCAAGGCAGACACCAGGATATCCGCAAATTCATACACAGCGGATACCAGCTTTTTGCGAGCGGGCGACATCTGCTTTCTCTTCGGCGCCTGCGGCGCCACCGGCTGCCCTTCTTGGGGGACTTTTTCTTCTGTATCCATCTGTATAACCTCCGCTCTGAAATAGGATCCTGTTTCTCATCCGATATGTTTTACCCGATTTGCCACTGGCCCGCCGGGAGCAGCCGGAACACCGCTTTGCCAGAAAGATAGCGCGTATCGATAAACCCGATCGTAGAGGAACGGCTGTCAAGCGAATCGTTGCGGTTATCCCCCATCACGAAAACATAACCTTCCGGCACTTGGACTGGATAGGTAAGATCCCCTGCCTTCTCCACCGGCTCGCTGATATAGGCTCGTCCAAATTTTCGCCGTTTACCGCAACCGTATGCGCCTGCGGATCAATCTCAACCGTATCCCCCGCCACGGCGATAATGCGTTTAATCAGCGGCTCGTTGAGCGCATTCGGCTGCGAAATCACAACGATATCGCCGCGCTGCGCATGAAAGCCGAGTGTGGTGACCGCCACCCAATTGCGATCCAGCAGCGTTGGCTCCATTGAGGCGCCGCTTACCCAAAATGGGCGGCACACAAAAGCGAACAGCACCATCACAAGCAGCACCGCCAGAGAAAGGGAATCCAGCATCTCATAGATCACATTCCACTTTGTGCGGCGTGCCGGGATTTCATCAAATTGAATGGTATATTCTTCATATCTGCGCATGTAAATCATCCTAACAAAAAAGGGACATAGGTGTCACCCTTGTCCCTTGTGTACTTCTGCCCTCAGCGAAGCTGTTCCTTAACTTTTGCAGCCTTACCGACCCTGTCGCGCAGATAGTACAGCTTGCTCCTGCGCACCTTACCGGAGCGAACCAGTTCCACTTTTGCAACATTGGGAGAATGCACTGGGAAAACACGCTCCACGCCAACGCCATAGGAAACGCGGCGAACGGTAAAAGTTTCAGATACGCCGCTGCCCTTCTTCGCAATGATCGTGCCTTCAAACACCTGGATTCTCTCGCGCTCGCCTTCACGGATCTTTACATGAACTTTCACCGTATCACCCACGCGAATCACCGGTGCGTCCTGCTTCATCTGGCCTTCGGTAATGATCTTCAAAGCGTCCATTTCTAAAATTTCCTCCTTTAATTTACAGGCGTTCATACCGCCTACGGCGGAAGCGGACCGTCCGTTTCAATGTCTGGCCTCTCAGCCGGCATGAACCCCGTCGCAATGGCACGACGGAAAACAAATGCTTAAATAGTTTAGCATAAAAGCACAAGGGATGCAAGAGAAAAACCAAAATCAAATGGATTATTTTGTGGAGCATTCGCCATTTGAAAATCGGACCAAAGAAAAGCGCTATTGCGCCTGTTTGCTGATGCTACCAACAACAGATGAAGCGCATGCTCTGCATTGGTTTGAAGGCCGATCCGCTTTGGCAAAAAAGCAATTCTTCTCTAAAAATTGAGTATGAAAGTTTAATATACGATTTTTCGTAATAAAATATTGCAAAATGTATTGCATTTTTAAAACTTCATGGTATAATTAGTTATAGATGGTTCCAATGCTTACTCAAAAATAGTTTCGTAATAAATGAATAAGATGTGCGCCAGGTATTTACTATTCAATATGATCGTGTTATGATATAGGAAATGTCTTGCTTTCGCGAAAAACGACAGCTTCCAGATTGGCGCTACGGAATGGAGAGGCAAAACCATTCAACTGTAGTAAAATTATAATTAAGAAATGAGGTGCTTGCTCGATGGGGAGCGCCAAAGACAATTTTAAAAAAGGTGCCGTGGAAATGCTGCTGTTGACAATGCTGTGTGAAGAGGATATGTACGGTTATCAGATGGCTCAGCTCGTCAAAAAGCGCAGTAAAGGGGAAATTACGATCCCGGAAGGCTCTATGTATCCCACCCTGTATCGCCTCATGAGCAAGGGCTATATCACCGACCATCAGTCCACCTCTGGGCGCGCCAGCTGCGCGTTTATTATCACATTGAGCCGGCGGGGCGCGAGCATCTGGAACAAATCCGAAAAGACTATTTTGATGTCAACCGCGGCATCCAGATGGTGATGGATAAGAGCGCAGAGGTCATCCGGGGCCTTCTGGAAGATCAGTAAGCCAGAAAGTTAACTAAATATACAACCGTGCTGCCACATAGAAAAGGGCCTGTGGCAGCACGGTTTTTTTGCCTAATTTGCCTAAATTCCTTCTCAAGGGCACATGCTGTCGCCAAAAATGCGCGTGCTTCACAGATAATCTGCGGAGCACGCGCACTGTGTTTTTAGAAGCTCTCCGGCACTTATTCAGCCGCGCGTAGAGATCCTTGAGCTTGAGCAGATGCTGATACTTCTCCTTGGAATACTCCTCGGATTTCTCGAACAGGCACTCTGCGCGATCCGGGAAGGCGCGAAGCAGGGAGTTGTAACGCACTTCGTTCATAATGAAGTCGCGGTAGCTCTGGCTCGGCTCCTTGCTGTCAAGGGAGAAGGGGTTCTTGCCGTCCGCAGCCAGGCGCGGGTCGAAGCGGAAGTTGTGCCAGTAGCCGGAGGCCACAGCGGCCTTCTCTTCCGTCATGCTAATGCCCATACCGCCCTTGATACCATGGTTGATGCACGGCGCATAGGCGATGATGATGGACGGGCCATCGTAGCTCTCCGCCTCGTGGAAGGCCTTCAGGCACTGGTTGTAGTCTGCGCCCATGGCGACCTGCGCCACATAGACATATCCGTAACTCATGGCGATTGCAGCGAGGTCCTTCTTCTTAACAACCTTACCGGTTGCGGCAAATTGCGCGACAGCGCCAGTAGGCGTTGCCTTAGACGCCTGGCCGCCCGTGTTGGAATAAACCTCTGTATCAAAGACGAGGATATTCACATTCTGGTTCTGTGCAAGCACGTGATCCAGGCCGCCGAAGCCGATATCGTATGCCCAACCGTCGCCGCCGAAGATCCAGATGGACTTCTTATTGAGATAATCCTGATCCTTCAGGATCGCCTCGGCAGCAGCCTTGCAGCAATCCTTATCAAACGCTGTGTCCTCAAGGAGCTTAATGAGCGCTTCAGATGCAGCCATATTGGCGCCGCTGTCGTTCTTTGTGTCAATCCAAGCCTTCGCAGCTTCCGCCACGCCAGCCTTATCGCATTCAGCAAGAACGTTCACGTTCTCCTCCAGGCGCGCACGGATCTGTGCGTTGGCAAGGAACATGCCGTAGCCGAATTCCGCGTTGTCTTCAAACAGGGAGTTCGACCAAGCCGGGCCCTGACCCTTCTTATTCACCGTGTAGGGCGTGCTCGGTGCGGAACCGCCCCAGATGGAAGAGCAGCCCGTTGCATTGGCGATATACATACGATCGCCGAACAACTGGGTAACAAGCTTTGCATACGGCGTTTCGCCGCAGCCGGCGCATGCGCCGGAGTACTCAAGCAACGGAGTCTTAAACTGGCTGCCCTTGACGGTGGTCTCCTTGAATTTTGCGGCAACCTCCGGCTTTTCGGGCAGAGCATGCGCATAGTTGAATTTCTCCTGCTCATGAGCCTGTGTCTCAAGCGGCTTCATCACAAGCGCCTTCTCGCCTTCATACCGGGGCAGACGTTTGCGCAGGAGCCGCAGCCCGTGCAGTCAAGCGCGGAGATAGCAACTGAGAACTGCATGCCGGGCACGCCGGTCATCGGCTTCATCTTCATGCCCTCAGGGGCGTTCTTGGCCTCTTCCTCTGTCAGTGCGAACGGGCGAATGACCGCATGCGGGCAAACATAGGAGCAGAAGTTACACTGGATACAATTTTCCGGAATCCAGCAGGGCGTATCAACTGCGATGCCGCGCTTTTCAAACGCAGCGGAGCTGCGGGAAGGTACCGTCCGCCTATCCTTGAAGGCGGATACGGGCAATTGATCGCCAAGCTGGGCGCTCGCGGGCTCAAGAATCTCCTTGACGAACTTTTTAAGCTCGGGGCGGTCGGTGTTGACCTCTGTCTCCACAACCGTATCCTCAGCATTTGCCCAGGTGGCCGGGATCTCAACCTTTACCGTGCCCGCAACGCCGCGCTCAATCGCAGCGTGGTTCATAGCAACAATCTTCTCGCCCTTCTTACCGTAGGAGCGGGTGGCAGCGTCCTTCATGAGCTGAACAGCCTTCTCTTCCGGGATGATGCCGGAGAGTTTGAAGAAGGCAGCCTGCAAGATCGTATTGACACGCCCGCCGAGGCCAAGCTCTTTTGCAATGTGGGTAGCGTCGATGGTATAGAACTGGATATCGTTCTGCGCAATATAGCGCTTCATGGAGCCGGGCAGATGCTCATCGAGCTGCGCGGCATCCCAGGAGCAGTTGAGCAGGAAGATGCCGCCCTTCTTAAGATCCTCAACCATCTTATATTTTGTCACATAGGATGGGTTGTGGCAGGCCACGAAATCCGCCTGATTGATCAGATAGGTGGATTTGATCGGCTTCTCACCAAAGCGCAGGTGGGAGGTCGTTACGCCGCCGGATTTTTTGGAGTCATAGGCAAAATAGCCCTGTGCATACATATCGGTATTATCGCCGATGATCTTAATGGAGTTCTTGTTTGCGCCGACAGTACCGTCTGCGCCAAGACCCCAGAATTTGCAGGAGTGCGTGCCCTTCGGCGTGGTATCCGGATTCTCGCTCACCGGCAGGGAGAGATGCGTCACATCATCCTCAATTGCGATGGTAAAACGCTTTTTCGGCTCCGCCGCCTCCATATTACGGAAAACGGAAATGATATGGCCCGGGTTTGTATCCTTGGAGCCGAGGCCATAACGGCCGCCATAAACCGGGATATTTGCAAACGGCGTGTCGTGCAGGGCCGCCACAACATCAAGATAAAGCGGCTCGCCCAGGGAGCCGGGCTCCTTGGTGCGGTCAAGCACGGAAATCTTCTTGACGGAAGCTGGCAGAACCTCAACCAAATGCTTCACAGAGAAAGGCCTGTAGAGATGCACCTTCACAAGGCCGACCTTCTCGCCGTGTGCGTTGAGGTAATCCACTGTCTCCTCAATGGTATCGCAGACGGAGCCCATTGCAACCACAACATTCTCCGCATCCGGCGCGCCATAATAGTTGAAGGGCTTATAATCTGTGCCAAGGCGGCTGTTGACCTCGTCCATGTAGTGAACGGTCGCCTCAACGGCGTCGTCATAGTAGGGGTTGCAGGCCTCGCGTGCCTGGAAGAAGATATCCGGGTTTTGAGCGGAACCGCGCAGTACCGGATGCTCCGGGTTCAGGGAGCGGCGGCGGAATGCGTCTACTGCATCCCAGTCAAGCATTTCACCCAGAGACTCATAATCCCAAATTTTGATCTTCTGGATCTCATGAGAGGTGCGGAAACCATCGAAGAAATGCAGGAAGGGCACGCGGCTCTTAATGGTGGCCAAATGAGCCACAGCGCCGAGATCCATCACCTCTTGCGGGCTGTTAGAGCAGAGCATCGCATAGCCGGTCTGGCGGCAGGCATAAATATCGGAATGATCACCAAAAATGTTCAACGCATGTGTGGAAACGCAGCGGGCGGAAACATTGATGACGCCCGGCAGCAGCTCGCCAGCGATCTTATACATATTCGGGATCATCAGAAGAAGGCCCTGGGATGCGGTGTAGGTCGTGGTGAGCGCGCCGGCTGCAAGGGAGCCGTGCACAGCGCCTGCCGCGCCGCCCTCAGACTGCATTTCAGCGAGCTTTACCTTCTGACCGAACAGGTTTTTCTGGCCGGCTGCGGCCATCTTATCGGTCTCCTCCGCCATCACGGAAGACGGCGTGATCGGGTAAATAGCGGCAACTTCGGTGAACGCATAGGATACGTATGCCGCGGCGCTATTACCGTCCATGGTCTTGGTTTTTCTTGCCATACTCAATATTTCCTCCTTTTGATTCAGGCGGGAAAGGCTGCTCCGCCCGCATTCGCATTGGTGTGCCTCTGCGGACAGACTGCTCTCCATGCCTTTGGGGACAATAGATAAAGATAGAAACTGCCACTCATTATACTAACACGTTTGTCCGTTTGTGTAAACCAAAAAAGCGGGGTAAAAGTATGCAAAAATCGGGCTGCGGAAATTTAACAATTTGTGAATTTTTTGAAACCGCCCGAAAATAGCCGTTTTTGCCGCATTCAGCCCTCTTTTGAACCACTTGCAAAAGGGCTTGCGCAGCGCCCTTCCGCACACCGTTTGGCGATTTCTCAGCCTTTCCTTTCGGTTTGACACGCCCTGATAAAACGGGTATAATAATGCAAATCTACTTTGCAACTTTGCAACGCAACGGCACCCCGCGCGTGACAGGGAAATTCACAACCATAGCGCAGCCACCCTTCCACTGTGAGTCTGCCTGCCCGGCACACGTCCCGTTGTAACATTCCTGCAAAGCAATTCAGAAAGGAGCCAATCCCCTATGGATGACCCGGACCTGCCGGAAACATTATTTTGCAGCTATTATTGCTGCTTGTGCTGATTTTGGTAAATGCCTTTTTGCCATGTCCGAGATCGCAGTGATCTCGCTCAACGACAACAAAATTCAGAAAATGGCAGAGGAAGGCCACAAGAAGGCCAAACAAATTCTGCGCTTGACGGAAAACTCCAGCAACTTTCTCTCCACCATTCAGATCGGCGTTACATTGGCCGGCTTCTTGACCTCCGCCTCTGCTTCGCAGACCTTTGCGGATAAGCTTGCCACGGCAATTGCGCAGCCGAAGGTTGTCGCAGTGATCCCCTACAGCGTTATCAGCGGCTTTGCGATGGTGGTCATCACGCTGATTATGTCTTATTTCTCCCTAGTGCTCGGCGAGCTTGTGCCGAAAAAGATCGCCATGCAGAAGCCGGAAAAGGTCTCCTTCCTCGCGGTCGGCCCCTTGCTGTTTGTGGCAAAAATAACAAAGCCGGTGGTTAAATTCCTCTCCTTCTCCACCAACTTGGTCGTGCGGCTGTTCGGCTTCGATCCGAATGCGGATGAAGAGGACGTCACCGCGGAGGAAATCCGCATGATGGTGGATGTGGGTGAAGAAAAGGGTGTCATTGAAAATACCCAAAAGGAAATGATTAACAACATTTTCGAGTTTGACGATATGGACGTTGGCGACATTATGACGCACCGCACGGAAATGTTTGCGGTGGAAGTCGACGACCCGCTCGAGGACGTTGTGAAAATTTCGATGGAAGAAGGCTACTCCCGTATCCCCGTATACGACGATGATCCGGACAATATCATTGGCATCGCCTATGTCAAAGATCTGCTCAAGTATGTGGGCCGCAGCTTCCCAAGGATAGAACCCTGCGCGATATCATGCGCAAGGCGTATTACGTTCCGGAAACCAAGCACTGCGACGAGCTCTTCAAGGAGATGAGTGAGAGCCATGTGCAAATGGCAATCGTGGTGGATGAATATGGCGGCACGGCGGGCCTTGTCACGCTGGAAGACGTTTTAGAAAGCATTGTCGGCAATATTCAGGATGAGTATGACAATGAAGATGAGGAGATCTCCAAAATCAACGACACCACCTTCACGATCGACGGCATAACGGATCTTGACGAGGTGGATGAACTCATCGGCGCCGATCTGCCGGAGGGCGATTACGACACGCTCGGCGGCTTCATCACAAGCAGCTTGGCTTCCTCCCCGGAGACGGGGAAATGAATGTGGTGGAGTATGAAAATATCCGCTTTACCGTGTTGAGCGTGGAAGAGCGCCGTATTGGGAAGTCCGTGTGGAAATCCTGCCCCAAGGGGAGGCGCCTGTGGAAGAGCCGGATGCAGGCGAAAAAAAACGCCGCCGCTTGTTGCACGAGCGGGATGCGGAAGGAACAAGCGAAGAGAATGCTGGGCCGAAGGATTAAGCTGCTCTCTTTCTTGCATCATAAAACAAAAAAGGCACGCTGCATTGTTGTTTGCAGCGTGCCTTTTTATCCTTTTTATCCCTGTTTTTCCGTCAGGCGGCCGCTTTCTTTTCGGCATGCAGCGGCGGTTCTTCTTCAGGCATTTCATTGAGCTTTTCCAGCTCTTTGCGCCGATTGCGCTCATAATAGGCCGCATCCTCTTTCCAGAAAGCGTAGTCCGGATCCTGCCTGCGATCCGGCAAGTCGTAATGCTCCTTGAGATATGCGCCGAGGTAGTCTGTAGCAATTTCTGCACCGAACAGGTTCAAATGATCTCCCCCATCCTTGGAATGCTTCGTCCAATCGAACACCATGCGGCCCTGCTGCGCCTCCACGTTCAAATCTAGAAACGGCAAGCCGTTCTGCCGGGCAAATTCCGAAACAGCCTGATGCTTTTCATAGCTCCAGGAGCTTGCGGAAGGCATTTCCAGCAGCATGAGCTGAATCCCGCGCTCTTTGCACAGCTCCATCACTCTATGCAGCAGCGCAGCGCCTCCTTGCTCAGCGGCTCGTCTCTGCCACCCGGCTCCATATAATCGAAGCCGCCCTGATAGGGAACAGTCATTGTATGGATCAAGTAGCCCTTGCCGACATAGTGGTAAAATTTACGGCGGATATCTGTAAAATCATCCCGGGTGAGTTCCTTCCAGCGGGAATGGTATTTCACGCCGGCAAAAAGGTAGCCAACGCCCGTGCCCACTGCATTATTCATAAAAGTATCGGAATAGCCGTATACCTGCCGCGGGAAGGCTTTCACCTTATCCACAAACATCTTCCAATGGTTTTTGTGCATGTTGGGGTTGCGGTACATCGCATCCACTTCCAGCACCAGGACGCGGGGAGATTGGCGGGCGAGCGCCTCCTTGACGCGCAGCCATGCAGTCAAAGGATTCTGGCGCGGCTGGCCGCTGGCAAAGCTTGTAATGCCATATTGACGATACATTGCAACCGGCGATATTCCATTATTGAGATCGCTGTTGCCGACCATAACGACATCCAGCGTATGATCGGGCTCCCCCAGATAGCCGAACACTACCGTATTCAGGGTGGAATCCTCCGCCTTATCGTTGCGGGGAACCAGCACCATGGAAGCCCCCTGAAGCAACAGGAGAAAAACAATAGAGAAGGCGATGCATTTTACAGCCCTGCGCCCTATTTTAACAGCCAATTCTTTTGGCACCTTCTGCATACTTTCCATCATACCTTTCTAAGGTCAGCTTCTGTTTCCCACTCAAAGACAAACCAGCCGGGCGCTTTATCTGCCTGCCGCCTGACTTCCTGAGGAATGCGCCTTCCCTCTCTGCTTTGAGGGAGGCTTTTTCGAGGCCGTCTTTTGCGCCGCCTGTGCAATTTTCTCCGCTCGGAGCTCCTGATACCGCGCGATATCGTCTTTCCAAAAAGCATAGCTCGAATCCAGGCGACGGTCCGGCAGGTCATAGTGCTCTTTCAGATACGCCCCGAGGTAAGCGGTCGCCTTTTGCGCGCCGCTGAGATTCAGGTGGCTGCCCGCATCTTTGGTATCCGTTGTCCAATCGAATAAAAAGCGGCCTTCTTTTGCCTCAATATTCATATCCAGGAAGGGAATCCCGTTTGCCTCAGCAACGCCGCCACCGCTTGGTGTTTTCATAGCTCCATGCTTTGGCAGAGGGCATGTCAAGCAGCATCAGCCCGATTCCGCGCTTGCGGCACGTATCATTCACCTTGTTGAGCGCGTTTTTCGCCTGACTGCTCAGCGGTGTATCCGGGCTGTGCCCGGGCTCCATATAATCAAATCCGCCTTTGTAGGTTGGGCTTTGACATTCAGGATATAGCCCTTCCCTGCATAATGATATGCCCTGTGAAACGGATCAATAAAATCCTGCCAGGTGATCTTCTTCCAATTTGAGTGGTATTTTATAGCCGGAAGCACAGACCCCAGTTTTGTGCCCAACGCATTGCTAAGCTTACTGTCTGAATATTTGAGCAGCGAATTCTGAAAGGCACGGGTAGATTCGCAAAGCGCCTTCCAGTTGAGCGACTTCCAAGTAAATGTGTTCTCTTCCTGAAAAAGGCAATCCGTTTCGAATATTAAAACCTTCGGGTTTCGTTGATAACGCAGAATATCACGCTTTGCCGCCATGCACCCAACGCGGATTCATAAGGACGCCCTCCAGCATAGCCTGCAATACCAAAATTCTGATAAAGATCAATGGGAATCACCGAATTATAAAGATCGCTGTTGCCCACCATTACAATGTCCAGAGAATCTTTTGGCTCGCCACGATAGCCAAAATGGATCGCTTCGCTGGAGCCATCCTCCCGTTTATTCACCTTTGGAGTCAAAATAACGGAAGCGGTATTCAGCAAAAGATAAAAACAAGAAGAAAAGCGGCAGCCTTTATTGCCCTTTTCAGCCAGAGCAAAAGCTGTTTTTGAAAAGAATTCATTTCCACCCTCCTTTAAAACTGACCGTAAAGGAAGGTTCCAACGTGATACCCATCTCCATAAATTCCAAAGATAATCACGCTGAATAAAGCCGCAAAATAAATCACCCAGCGTATGGGCAGCGGCAGCTTTGCAATCAGCGCACGCACGCTAATATCCCGCTCCTGCAACACGCTCACCACAAGCATCAGCAGCACGGCAATGCTAAGCACCAGCCAATCAGCCGCCTCAAACTTCGGCAAAACCCAAGTCTCCGCCCAAAAACGGCCCCTGGAACATGGAAACCAAAAAATCCT
>ENA-OQEX01000972-OQEX01000972.1-human-gut-metagenome-genome-assembly--contig:-NODE-972-length-12259-cov-2.579459_pt1 | contig 12259 bp, 14 predicted proteins | sample MGYA00242802_ERZ504649 | MGnify/ENA primary metagenome ERZ504649 (study PRJEB26092, sample SAMD00036194) | human gut metagenome | host: Homo sapiens | study: EMG produced TPA metagenomics assembly of... | reverse complement strand
GAGTTCCAACGCCTCGCGGCGGAACCCGTCGTCGTAATGTCTCCTCCGATCCTCGCGCATATGAGAGAACCGCACCTCCGATCATCGAATCTGAATTTCTTCAGTCCAACAATCGGGGTGCGGTTCAAAAGTGGATGGGGGCTTTCGTTATCTGTTATGTTGCGATTGTGTGGTGATTGCAATGGCCCACAGTCACCGCGGTGATCGAGCGTGGCGATCAGTCGTTGAGATGATCGAGCGTGCCGCTCTTCAGGCGCAAAATGGCGACCATGGTCTTGGCATCCACAATCGTGCCATTGACCACCATCTCATAGGCATCGTCCACCGACACCATACGCACGTCGGAACGCGGAGTCTCCGGGCCGATTTTCTGACGGGAAGCCGGGGTAAGACCGGTGGCGAAGAAGATTGCGGTGTGCTGGGTGGAATAGCTCGGCGTGTTCATAAAACGGGTGAACTGCGTAAGCTTGGTGGCGTCGAAACCGGCCTCTTCGGCCAGCTTGCGCTTAGCTACATCGGTCGGGCGTTCGGACGGGTTGTTGGCGTGACCGGCCGGAATCTCCAACGTCCAACGATGGTTGGCGATGCGATACTGCTCGACCAGCGGAATCATGCCATCATCGGTGACGGCCAGCACAGCCACAGTGTCGCCATTGTTCTCCTGAACAAAGTAGCGTTCAAACGAACCGATTTGATTCGACTCATAGGAGACGTGATCGACATTGAAATAATGCGTCTCCACAATCTGTCTACGGGAAATCTCCTTGACCGGAGAGGGGCGCCAGGGATCGAACTGACGGTAAGTTTCGTTGCTCATAAGCCTCCTAACAAAAGCGATACATCGAAACTACAGCCCATTGTAAGCGGTGAAACCACGCAGGAGAACGGGCAACACACGGGTGCGCCGTCCGCGATATCGACGTGTTTCGCCTGTTTCACCGGGGGGAATGGAGGATTGGCGCGTGTCTTGTGTCGCAAGAGTCGAATTGGTATGCTACTCTCTTCAGAGTGCTTTGGCACGCCCTCGTATCCCAATTGGTAGAGGAAGCAGCCTCAAAATCTGCGCAGTGTGGGTTCGAGTCCCACCGAGGGCACTTTAGTTAGGAGTTCGCTGAAATTATTGTGAACCCCATTGTTGGGTAATTCAAGAAAGAGGTTGGCATGGCTGCAAGGAAGAAGTCCGAAGAACCGAGTATCAACATCGATGAGGTGCTGACCGACGAAGAGCTCAAGGCCGTGGCCAATGAAAGCGAACCTGCTGAGCGCAAGGCCAAGCCCGAGGACGGTCCGCGTACCGTTGTCGTGGCCGAGGACGAAGCCGTGAACCGCATGGATCTGGTCGCCATGCTGGAAGACAACGGTTATGAGGTCGTTGGTCAGGCCGCCAACGGCGAGGAAGCCGTGGAACTGACCCGCAAGTACCGCCCTGATGTGGTGTGCATGGATGTCAAGATGCCGCGTATGGACGGCATCACCGCTGCCGGCATTATCTGCGATGAAAACATCGCCCCCGTCGTCATGCTCACCGCATTCTCCCAGACCGATCTGGTGAAGAAGGCCACCGGCGCTGGCGCATGCATACGTCACCAAGCCGTACGAGGAATCCAAGCTGTTGCCGACCTCGAGGTGGCCATGGGCCGTTTCGCCGAGATCAACGATTTGCTGGACAGCGTGGAGCGCAGCGAACGTAAGCTCAAGGAAACCACCGATCAGCTCAAGGAAACCGAAGAGAAGCTCAAGAAGGCCGAAGACACGCTTGAGGAGCGCAAGCTCGTCGACCGCGCCAAGGGCCTGCTGATGGACAAGGCGGACTTCTCCGAGCAGGGTGCCTTCCGTTGGATTCAGAAGACCTCCATGGACCAGCGCATCCCCAAGAAGCGCCTGGCTCAGGCCATCATCGCCAAGTACGGCGATCCGAAGCTTCTGATTCGGGCGAACGCTGATTATCGGCGTCGCCGTACTGAGTCGTAAAGCAACACAAACACACTATGGGAGAGGCCAGCGTGACCGTACCCACCAATGAAACATTGCTGGTGGTGGACGGCCACTCGCTGGCCTTCCGTGCATTTTTCGCCCTGCCGGTCGACAACTTCAGCACCTCCAGCGGCCAGGCCACCAACGCCGTCTGGGGTTTTGCCACCATGCTCGCGCAGGTGATCGATGCGGAGAAGCCCGACCATCTGGGCGTCGCCTTCGATGTGAAGGGCGGCACATTCCGCAATGAGATGCTTCCGCAATACAAAGGCACCCGTGAGGCGGCTCCCGAAGAGCTGCTCACCCAGCTGCCATTGATTCAACGCATGCTCACGGCCCTCGGCGTCACCTACATCGAGAAGCCGGGATTCGAAGGCGACGACGTGATCGCCACCCTCGCCACCATGGGAGACAAGGCCGGTTACCACACACTGGTATTGTCCGGTGACCGAGACGCTTTCCAGCTGGTGGATGACAACGTCACCGTGTTGTACCCGGGCCATCACTTCAAAGACCTGAAGCATATGACGCCGCAGTCCATCATCGACAAATACAAAGTCACTCCCGCACAATATCCGGATCTGGCGGCACTCCGAGGCGAAACCGCCGACAATATTCCCGGTGTGCCCGGCGTAGGCGACGGCTTTGCGGCCAAGTGGATCAACCAATTCGGTTCCCTCGACGGCATTTGCGAGCACGCCGATGAAATCGGCGGCAAAAAAGGCGAATCACTGCGGGCCAATATCGACCAGGTCAAACTCAATCGCAAAGTCAACGCACTGGTACGAGACGTCGATCTAGCGTCGATATCGAGGATCTGACATTCGGCACCGTGGACGTGGCACAGATCGACGCCCTGTTCAAGGAGCTTGAATTCGGACCTCGCACCAAGAGTCGTGTACTGAAAACCTTCAATACCGGGGCCAAGGCATCCAACACATCCGGAGCTGGCGAGTCTACGAATAATGAGCAGAACGAGCAGGATAGCAGCCTCGATCTGAACCTGCCGGAACCCACGAGCATCACTGCTCCGGAGCAGTTCGACGAATGGGTCAAGGCCCATCGCGTCGAAGTCAAGGTTCCCGGTGAAATCGCCGATTTCACGGTTTCCGACTATGGCGATGGCTCGCAGCGGCATGCCATCTGCGGCGACGCGGTCGGCCACGCTTGGACCGTGGCCGCATGGGCGACGAAAGGCCGGGCGTGCCACGGCACAAGCCATTGCCGTGGCCACGGCAACATCAGCGGCCATAGTGCCCCTTCCAATCACCGATACCCTGCGAGCACAGCTTGCGCGGTTCCTGAAAAGCGAACACTCCCGCACCATCGTGCATGGGTATAAAGAATTGCTGCATCTTTTGGGCGCGGTCGATCTTGACATGGACCTGCCGATGTTCGACACCAAGCTTGCCGGGTATCTGGCCCAACCGGATTTCCATGCCGATAGCCTCAAGCAGGCGGCCGAGCACTTCCTCGACATCCACTTCACCGAAACCGAACAGCCTTCGCAAGGCACGTTGGACTTCGACGACGATCAGGTCGAAGAAGATCCGAACGAACATCGTCTGCGTGATTTGGCCATTATCCGCAGCCTCGCCGTCACGCTCGGGCCGATTATCGACGAGCGTGAACAATGCTGGCTGATGCGCGCGATTGAACTTCCTGTTTCCCGCGTGCTGCACGGCATGGAGCACACAGGAGCCAAAGTCGATAGCGTTCGACTCGTCTCCATGCGTGACCAGTTTGCCGCCGAGGCTCGCCAAGCGCAGGAAATGGCTTGGGAGTATGCCGGCACCGAAATCAACCTGCAAAGCCCCAAGCAGCTGCAGAAGGTGCTGTTCGAAGATATGGGTTTGAAACCCACCAAACGCACCAAGTCCGGCTCATACACCACGAATGCGGCCGCATTGCAGGATCTGTATGTCAAATCAGTGGACAATGAGCGGGCCAACGGTTTCCTCGGAGCGTTGCTGCGCCATCGCGAGATCAACAAGCTCAAGCAGATCGTCCAAACGCTGATCGATGCCACCAACACATCAGATGAGCGCATCCACACCACTTCGAGCAAACCGTTGCCGCCACCGGCCGATTGAGCTCCGTGGATCCGAACCTGCAGAACATCCCCAATCGGAACGCCGCCGGCCGTGAGATTCGTGGCGTGTTCGTGCCGGGGGAGGGGTACGAGGCCCTGATGAGCTGCGATTACTCACAGGTCGAGCTGCGCATTATGGCTGATCTGTCCGATGATGAGGCGCTGATCGAAGCGTTCCGCTCCGGAGCCGACTTCCACAAATACGTGGCCTCGATGGTCTACAAGCTGCCGGTCGACCAGATCACCGGCGACCAGCGCAGCCCACGTAAAAGCCATGAGCTACGGATTGGCCTATGGTCTGAGCACGTATGGTCTTGCCCAGCAACTCAAGATCGCGCCACGTGAAGCGGAAGCGTTGAAAAACCGGTATTTCGATACCTTTGGCAAGGTGCACGATTACCTTGAATCGCTGGTGGCCAATGCCCGAGAGAAGGGGTATACGGAAACCATTTTCGGACGACGTCGCTACTTCCCGGCCCTGCATTCGACCAATCGTGTTGCGCGTGAGGCCGCTGAACGTGCGGCACTCAACGCACCGATTCAGGGATCCGCCGCCGACATCATGAAGATTGCGATGATTCGCGCCGAGCAGACCTTGGCCGAGGCTCACGTCAAGAGCCGTATCATTCTGCAGATTCACGATGAACTGGTAGTGGAAATCGCGCCGGGAGAAGGCGACCAGGTCACCGAACTGGTGCGCAACGCCATGGAACACGCCGTCGACCTTGCCGTGCCGCTGGACGTATCGTGCGGCATCGGTTCCGACTGGCAACTCGCTGCACACTGACAATTTCTAGCTCCCCTCGGGTGAGGGGGCTGAGCCGTTGAGCAAACAGTCCAGTGGATTGTTTGTAGGCGAAGGCGAGCCGATAGTCGAGCAATGAAGAGCACGAGCATGGCTTGTCCGCAATTGCAGAATGAGTCCCTTGCAGCAATAGCCCACTACAATGGGACATATGCCGAATCTCAAGCAAGTCATCGACGTTCTCGAGACCCTGTACCCATTGCGCTACGCTGAGGAATGGGATGAGCCGGGCCTCATTGTCGGCGATCTGAGTCACGACGTGCACCGCATCGTGTTCGCCGCCGACCCGACCTCCGCCATCATTGACAAGGCCATCGCTACTGGCGCGGACCTGCTCATCACCCATCACCCGTTGTTCTTCCGTTCCGTACACGAGACGAGCGGACTCGGTTTCCGGGGCGACATCGTCCGCAGACTCTACCAGCACGGCTGCGGGCTGTGGGTAGGGCACACTAATGCCGACGCTGCGTATCGCGGCGTGGGACAGGCGGCGGCCGACTACTTCGGACTCATCGACCAGAAACCACTCGTGCCGATTGACGATGCAAACGCCTCTCATCCGGTCGGCTTGGGGCGTGTGGGTCGTTTGCCGAAGCCTGTTGCCCTGAAGGATTTCGCTCAGCGAGTATTCGACGAAGTGTCCGATCATGGCATGACCAGCGCGCTCGGCATCCAGGTATGCGGCGATTCGGACACTTTTGTTCAGTATGTGGCCATTCTGCCTGGCTCCGGGGACTCCCTGTTCAACGAGGTACGTGCCACCGGTGCGGACGTGTACGTAACCAGCGATTTGCGTCACCACCCGGTGACCGACGCCATCGAACAAGCCCGGTATGAAGCCCGTATGAGGTCCCAAGGCATCATGCTCGGCCATGGAATGGCGGGGGAGAGCCATGTGCGTCCCTGCTTCATCAACACCCCTCATGCCGCCATCGAATCCATGTGGTTCAACTACGCGATCGATGACGTGCCAGCCGCCATCGAACAAGCGACCGGAGCAAGGCCTGAAGTCGAGTGGTTCCACGACACGACCGATCCATGGACGCTGTCCATTACCGCGCATCGAGATTAAGACGCTATAGTAACGTGGCAAAACGTTTTTTCCGAGGAGATTGACATGTCTGGCGGAAGCAAGCAGGAACAACTGGAGCATCGGCTCGACCATAAGCTGAACGCCTCCTCGGACGGCATCGACATGGACGTGCCCGCCAAAGTGATCAGTAGCGAAACCGTTTATACCGGGCGCATCTTCCACGTGGACGACATGCGCATCGCTCTGACCGACAAGCAGGGCAAGGAACACGAGATCGGCCGCCAGGTGCTGCGTCACGCCCCCTGTGTGGTCATGCTCGTGCACGACATGTCCACCGACCGTTACCTCATCGAACGCGAATACCGTGCCGGATCGGACATGTTCGCCTACGGGCTTCCCGCCGGTCTCATGGACGAGGGCGAGGACATCATGGACGCGGCCCTGAGGGAACTGGCCGAGGAAACCGGCGTGGTGCCGGACCGTGACACCATGGGTGTTGACTTCGTGGGCGATTTCTACTCGTCCGAAGGCATGACCGACGAACTGGCCCACATCATGGTGTTGCATTTGGGCCCGTTCAGGCGGGAGCAGCGCCATTTCGACGCGGACGAGCACGTGGAATCCGCGTGGATTCCGTGGAGCGACCTTGCCGCCACGCGCATCACCTCATCCAATTCGATGATCGCCATCCAGCATGAGGCGTTACGCAGACTCATCGTCAGGAACTCCGACAAAGACAAGCCGTCGCTGTTCTCCTGACGTTCAACTCCCCGGCACATCAGTGACACAAGAAAGTGGGATACTGAAAACTATGCAGATCAGACCTGGATCAATGTATCCGCTGGGCGCCAGCTATGACGCGCCGGTGTGAACTTCGCGCTGTACTCACAGGTTGCGCAGAAAGTCGAGCTATGCCTGTTCGACGAGCACGATGCGGAAACGCGCATCGAAATGACCGAACAGAACTCATACGTATGGCATAACTATATCCCCGGCCTCCAGCCCGGCCAACGCTACGGCTACCGCGTCTACGGTCCCTATGACCCGATGCACGGCCTCAGATGCAACCCCAACAAACTGCTGCTCGACCCGTATGCCAAGGCCATCGAAGGCAACATCGACGGCGACGAAAGCCTGTTCTCCTACTGGTTCAAAAGCCCGGACGACACCTCGGCGATGAACGACCTTGACTCGGCCGCCCACACCATGAAGTCGGCCGTCATCAATCCCTACTTCGATTGGGGCAACGACCAGCACCCCTACATCTCGTACCACGATTCGGTGATCTACGAGGCGCACGTGCGCGGCATGACCAACCTCAACATGGACGTGCCGCCGGACATCCGCGGCACCTACGCCGGCCTGGCCTACCCGAGCGTCATCGAATACCTGAAGAAGCTCGGCGTCACCGCCATCGAACTTATGCCGATCCACCAGTTCGTCAACGACTCCTTCCTGCAGGAGAAGGGCCTGTCGAACTACTGGGGCTACAACACCATCGGCTTCTTCGCGCCGCACAACGCCTACTCCTCCTCCGGGGAACGCGGCGAGCAGGTCAACGAATTCAAATCCATGGTCAAGGCATACCATCATGCCGGCATGGAAGTCATCCTCGACGTGGTGTACAACCACACCGCCGAAGGCAACCATATGGGCCCCACCCTGAGCTTCAAGGGCATCGACAACGCCTCCTACTACCGACTGGTGGAAGGCGACCAGCAGCACTACTTCGACACCACCGGTACCGGCAACTCGCTGCTTATGCGCTCGCCGCACGCGCTGCAGTTGATTACCGATTCGCTGCGCTACTGGGTTACCGAAATGCACGTCGACGGCTTCCGCTTCGATCTGGCCGCCACGCTGGCACGCCAGTTCCAGGAGGTCGACAAGCTGTCCGCGTTCTTCGACATCGTGGAGCAGGACCCGATCATCTCGCGCGTGAAGCTGATTGCCGAACCGTGGGATCTGGGCTCCGGCGGCTATCAGGTGGGCGGCTTCCCGTCCAGCTGGTCCGAATGGAATGGCCGCTACCGCGACACGGTGCGCGACTTCTGGCGCTCACAGCCTCCACGTTGCCCGAATTCGCATCACGCCTCATGGGCAGCTCCGATCTGTATCAGGTCAACGGCCGTCGACCGGTGGCGTCCGTGAACTTCATCACCGCGCATGACGGTTTCACGATGAACGACCTGGTCAGCTACAACGAAAAGCACAACGAAGCCAATGGCGAGGGCAATCGCGACGGCGAGAGCAACAATCGCTCTTGGAATTGCGGCGTTGAAGGCCCGACCAATATTCCGGACGTCAACGACTTGCGTCAGCGTCAGATGCGCAACATGTTCGCCACGTTGCTGTTCAGCCAGGGTATCCCGATGATTTGCGGTGGCGACGAAGTGGCCCGCACCCAGCAGGGCAACAACAACGCCTACTGTCAGGACAACGAGATCTCCTGGACCAACTGGCATCTTGACAAGGGACGCAAGGAACTGCTCGCCTTCGTTTCCAAACTCATTCATCTGCGTTTGGATCATCCGGTGTTGCACCGCCGTCGCTTCTTCACAGGCCGTGAGCCCGGCGACGATTCGAACATGATTCCGCAGGTCGAATGGTTCGACCACACCGGCTCGATCATGGATATGGACGACTGGCAGAACACGCATGCGTTCTCCATGATGATCTATCTGAACGGTTCGGATATTCCGGAGGTCGACTGGTACGGCAACCGGATGGTCGACAATGACTTCATCCTGATCTTCAACGCGCATTACGAGCCGATTATGTTCACCCTGCCGGATGAGCGATACGGCCGCAAATGGCAGCTGGTCGTGGATACGCACAACCCGAATGAGCCGGCGCTGAGCTATGAGGCGGGCTTCATGATCACCGCCCAGTCCCGCAGCTTCCTCATGCTCATGAGCGCCAAAAAGCCCAAGAAGCCCATGGGCCTATAACCAGACCGAATTTAAGCTCCCTCTGACGAGGGAGCTCCCGGTGTAGCCGGGTGAGGGAGAGACCGCAGCAAAGCCGCGAACCCCTACTCGCGCCCCTTACGCTCCTCCACGAGCCGAGCATCCCCGAACGCAAGTAGATGCTCGCCGGCAAGCGGGCGCGGCTGGTCGAGCAGCTCGCGGAAATCCAGGATTCCATCGACTTCATCGACGCCAAACAGCGCTTCTACGACGACGTCCTGTCTGGCGCAACCCCATACGTAAGCGTGCTCATCCCATCCGCGGCGCTCGCAAAGGAGTCAGAGGAACCGGGAGAATTGAAGGGGTGGAGAGGAAATAGGTTCGACCGAGCTGTTTCTTCCTCCGGGATACAAGCGCGAACAACGGTTTGTTGTACCCGCGCTTGGCGAACGGGACATGCCCTTAGACTGGAATCAGCAAGCGCACAGCGAGACGCGCGAATCGTTTTCCGATGTCGGGAGGTAGTCATGTCGATCGGTCAGGTTATCAAAGTCGTGCGCGAGGAGCGAGGTCTTACGCAGTCGCAGTTCGCGCACGAGCTGTTCGTCACCCAACAGGCGCTTTCCCGCTGGGAGAAGGGAACGGCAGAGCCGAGCATCGACATGATTCGGCTTATCAGCACCCGTTTTGAGGTGCCGATGGCGAGGCTTATGGAAATGCCGGACAATGGTTTTTGCCAAAGTTGTGCCATGCCGTTTTACCGCCCGGAAGATCACGGCACCGAACCGGATGGAACGCGAAACGGAGATTATTGCAACTACTGCTATGAAGACGGCGTTTTTCTTCAGGCCTATGCCAATAGCGATGAATTGGTCGCCGCGTGTGCGCCGATGATGCGGAATCCTGCCATATCAGCGTCGAACAGGCCGAGGACTGCATGTCGGCGCTGTTGCCAAACCTCAAGCGGTGGCGGCGTCAGGATGAGATCGATGCGGTGGCGGAGGGGAAATGAGCGATGGCATTCGACTATAAAAAGGAATATAAGGACCTGTATCAGCCGAAGAGGATGCCCGCCATCGTCACGGTGCCGGCGATGCGGTTCGTCGCGGTGGACGGTGTAGGAGATCCGAACGAAGAAGGCGGCGACTACGCCAAGGCGATGCAACTGCTGTACGGCATTTCGTTCACCATCAAAATGAACAAGAAGTCAAATAATCCGGACGAGCACATTGACGGGTACTTCGACTACACCGTGCCTCCGCTGGAGGGCTTATGGAGCATGGAGAAGGGTGTGCCCGGCGTCGATTACACGCGTAAAACCGACTTCTATTGGACTTCGATGATTCGTCTGCCGGAATTCGTGACCGATGAGGTCTTTGCGTGGGCCAAGGCATCGTTTGCCTCCAAGCATCCCGAAGTCGACATCAATCGTGCATATCTCTTCGACTTCATGAAGGCGTGGTCGCGCAGGTCATGCACAAAGGCCCGTACGACGACGAGCCGCAACCGTGACGATTCTGGACGGCTACGCGCGTTCGCAAGGCTACGGGCTCGACTTCTCCGACGCCGCCGCCATCACGAGATCTACCTATCCGACCCGCGCCGAGCCAAACCGGAAAATCTCAAAACCATTATCCGTCATCCGGTAGTGAAGGTGGGTTGACTTTCGGCGAACTGCTCGAAGCGCTCACCGCGCAGTAGCGTGAACAATCTGCCGGAATCCTTACCGGGGTCAAAGAGCGCTACCAAGAACTCGATAAGCAAAATAACTAGAAGCACGGGTTCCTCTCGGAGAGATTCTGCCCGAGCGACCTTATAAATCCTTGCGCGGGTCACCTTTCCCTGTGCAGGAAGCATCCAGGCTCATGTGCATTGATGACGCCGATGGATTGCAGATAGGCGTAGACGATGGTGGTGCCGATGAATCGCATGCCGTACGTCTTGAGATCCACTGCGATGGCGTCGGACAGAGGGGATGTAGTCATGCCTGTCTCGTAGATGACGTGACGGCCGGTGAACCGCCAAATATAGTCGTCGAAACTGCCGTACGACGTCTGGATATCCCGGAATGCGTTGGCATTACCGACCGTCGCGACGATTTTGCGACGGTTGCGGATGATGCCGGATCGTTCATGAGTTCGGCGATCTTGTTCTCGTCATAGCGCCGGATCCGTTCGATGTCGAACCCATCGAACGCCTGACGGAAACGCTTGCGTTTGTTCAGTATCGTCTCCCATGACAGTCCGGCTTGGAAGGTCTCGAGCACCAGCATCTCAAAGAGGTGGTGGTCATCATGCGACGGAACCGCCCATTCGGCATCGTGATAGGCAACATAGACGGGATTGCTGAGATTGCACCAGCCGCAGCGTGGTCTTATATCGTCCATGTGCTCTCCCTATGGGTCGTTGGAGACGGTCGGTTCTAGATGTTGATTCGATGTGTGATCTAGTATAAACGGTGTGTTCGGATAGCGGTCTGGATGTGCGGATTGTCTGAACCATATTTGCCGGATTGCAGGTATAAAGGGGTTAGTTACTGCGGTTGCGGGTATTTCGGTACTAGTTAGGGGTGATTCTGGGCTGTAACTCGACACCTTTTACCTGCAACCCACTCCCGCCCACGGGATTGCACAATCGGTTGCAGGTATTTTGGTGTCATTTGAGATTGGGAAGCGGAAATCGATGTCGCATGGAATCGAACTGACTAGCAGGTTGGGGTCCCAACATCACAAAAGTCCCTTATACCGCAAGGCCATATAGGTTCTACGGTCATCGGATAAAACCGGATAAATCGTTTAGCGGTCGGATAAAAGAAGAAGCCCAGAATCGTTGAGATTCCAGGCTTTTTTGTTTGTCGGGCTAGCGGGATTTGAACCCACGACATCCTGCTCCCAAAGCAGGCGCGCTACCAAACTGCGCTATAGCCCGATGCGCCATTAAGGCACAATGAATCATTGTAAACGACGCTGGATACATTGCGTGTCGAGCATGTGAATTCAAAAGGTTCTGGATTCTCTTGATAGCTTATGAGTGACATCTTTATTCATTGATGCTCTACAACGACTAGGTTTGGATCTGCATCGATATCCGGCGCATCCGCTGGACTAACAAGGACCGTGCAAACGATGTGGCCCCCGACTTCCTGCGAGGAAGTCGGGGGCCACATCGTTTGCACCGGTGGACTATCGGATCAATCTGATCAGATCAGTCGAGGTCGACATCGAGCTGATCGCTTGTCCGCCGGGATATGGTACTGGGGGTGCACCGGCGACATCCAGGAATCATCGCCGCCAACGCCCATCTGTGCGGCAAGGACGCGCAGGAACATGTGCTTCGGCTTCGGCAGCTCGTCCTGGTGCTGAGCTCCTCAAGCATGAAGCTGGAATACGGCAACAGGCTTACCGCGAACGGCGCGGCACCATCGGCGCGGCTGACGCGCATGCCGTG
>ENA-OQEX01000970-OQEX01000970.1-human-gut-metagenome-genome-assembly--contig:-NODE-970-length-12294-cov-3.611490_pt1 | contig 12294 bp, 9 predicted proteins | sample MGYA00242802_ERZ504649 | MGnify/ENA primary metagenome ERZ504649 (study PRJEB26092, sample SAMD00036194) | human gut metagenome | host: Homo sapiens | study: EMG produced TPA metagenomics assembly of... | reverse complement strand
TGATTTTCAATAAACTTTAAAAAATCACAGCTATGTTAAAACGACTAAAATCAGTCAGTATGTTGCTGTTCCTAATGGGTGCCTCTACCGGAGCAGCATACGCGGTCGCCAATCCCGGCGTTACCGATGTGAAAATCACACAACAAAGTGGTACATGTACAGGAGTTGTCAAGGATGCTACGGGTGAAACTGTCATTGGTGCATCTGTAGTAGTGAAAGGTACGACTAATGGTACTATTACCGGACTTGACGGTGACTTTTCTTTGTCAAATGTAAAAAAGGAGATATCATTCAGATCTCTTTTGTCGGTTACATTACTCAAGAGGTTCTTTGGAATGGTACCCCTTTGAATGTTATTTTAAAAGATGATACCCAGACTTTGGATGAAGTGGTAGTCGTTGCATTTGGAACGCAGAAGAAAGTGAATGTGACCGGTGCTGTATCTACTGTCGGAGCGAAAGAGATTGCGGCACGTCCTGTTAGTTCTACGGTTGAAGCTCTGCAAGGAGTTGTTCCTGGCATGAATATTTCAACAAGTAGTGATGGTGGTTCATTGAAAGGTAACAAAGAATTCAATATTCGTGGTACAGGAACTATTGGTAAAGGCTCATCAGTATCTCCTTTGGTGCTGATTGATGGAATGGAAGGGGATATTAATGCTATTAATCCACAGGATATTGAGAATATTTCTGTTTTGAAAGATGCTGCTGCGTCTTCTATTTATGGTTCACGTGCGCCGGGAGGTGTCATTTTGATTACTACTAAAAAAGGTAAGTCAGGAAAACCATCTATTAATTATAATAATAATTTCCGATTTAACTCTCCATTGAATATGCCTCATATGGCAGATTCATACAGTTTTGCATTAGCTATCAACGACCAGCTGACCAATGGAGACAGTCGCCAATGTATAGTGAGAAGAAATTGCAACAAATTTTGGATTATCAGCATGGTAAATCTACACAATATATGTGGGCTACGGATGCTGGACGTTGGAATGCATTTGATGACCCAAATCGTCAGGATGTTATGCCAACCGCTAATACTGATTGGTTGCATGAGTTGTTTGGTGATAGTTTTACTCAGGAGCATTCAATTAGTGTAAATGGTGGTACGGATGTAATGCAGTATTATATGTCTGCCAATTATCTGGATGAAGGAGGATTATTGAAATATGGGGATGATGGCAGACAACGCTATTCATTTACTGGTAAAATCAATGCGGATTTGGCAAAATGGTTGAAAGTAGGGTATAGTGTTCGTTTTAATCGTATTGATTATAGTTCCCCTTCCTTTGCAAGTGCCGGCGAGAATAAGGAAAATGTATTTTATTTTGATGTATGCCGTTATTGGCCTGTAATTCCTGTTGTAGATCCTAACGGTTTTTATACCGCAGAGTCTAAAATTTACCAATTGACTGAAGGGGGACGTTATAATACTCAGAATGACGTTGTGGCACAACAACTCCAGTTTCTTATTGAACCAATTAAAAATTGGAAAACCACTATTGAATTAAATTATCGTAGTAATTATAATTTCTCGCATACGGATTATCAAACGGTTTATGCTTATGATGTAAACAAGAACCCATATGCTATTGCCAACACAACTTCGGGAGTAACAGAATATGCATATAAAAGCAATTTCTTTAATCCGAATATCTTTACAGAGTATTCATTGGAGTTAGAAAACGGGCATAATATGAAAGCAATGGTCGGTTTTCAAAGTGAGTTGTTTAAACAACGTGATATTACTGCAAAACAAAATAACATAATGTCTGGCATTCCTACTTTAAATACAACTACGGATAATGCACGTGCCAGTGGTGGCTATCAGGAATGGGCAACAGCCGGTTTTTTTGGTCGTATCAATTATGATTACAAAGGTCGCTATCTGGTTGAGGCGAATCTGCGTTATGACGGTTCTTCACGTTTTTTACGCGATCAACGTTGGAATTGGTTCCCTTCTTTCTCTTTAGGCTGGAATGTGGCACGTGAGGCCTTTTTTGAGAAGTATACTAATATTGTCAATACATTGAAAGTTCGTGGCTCATGGGGTGAACTTGGTAATCAAAATACAGATAATTGGTATCCTTTTTATCGCATTATTGATTATAAACAAAATAATGGCGGTTGGTTGGTCAATGGCTTGAAACCTAATACTGCAGCCGAGTCCAGTCTCGTTTCGGCATTGTTAGGTTGGGAAAAGACCCAAACTTTAAATATTGGTTTTGATCTTGGTATGCTGGACAATCGTTTTAATTTGAATTTTGATTATTTCCAGCGTAAGTCAATTGATATGGTTGGGCCGGGACAGGAATTACCAACAATCTTAGGTATTGCCGTTCCAAATGTGAATAATCTGAATATGACTTCGAAAGGTTGGGAATTACAAGTAAGCTGGCGTGATCAGATACGTGATTTCAGATATGGTGTCACATTGGCTTTATCCGACAACCAGGTTGTAATTGATAAATATCCTAATCCGTCAAAAGATTTAGGCCAAACATATTATGATGGGGCACATTTGGGAGATCTTTGGGGATATCAGACAATAGGAATAGCTAAGACTCAGGCGGAAATGGATGCGCATCTGGCGAAGGTGGACCAATCTTCTATGGGTTCCAACTGGGGAGCAGGTGATATAATGTATGCCGATTTGGATGGTGACGGTGTGATAAGTGCAAAAGATAATACAGCAGACAATCATGGAGATAAAGTTTTGCTGGGTAATAAGACACCACGATATAACTTTGGCTTGAATTTGGATGCGGCTTATAAAGGCTTTGACTTGAAAGTGTTCTTCCAAGGAACATTGAAACGTGACTATATGCCGGGATCGGGTGCTGAAAGTATGATGTTTTGGGGAGCTGTAGGGTATTGGCAGACCAATTTTTTGAGCCTCACTTAGACTATTTCCGTCCCGCTGATACAACGAGCCCGCTAGGAGCGAATGTCGACGGGTATTATCCACGTCCTTTAGAAAGCGACAAGAATCGTAAAGCACAAAGTCGCTATATGCAAAATGCTGCTTATTGTCGTTTGAAAAACGTAACGTTGGGATATACTTTACCGGCAGATTTGACTAAAAAATTCTACGTGAATAATTTACGTTTCTTTGTGTCTGCAGAGAATTTGTTTACTATAACCAATCTGTGTGATACTTTTGATCCTGAAACAATAGGTGTAGGCAATTGGGAAGGATGTACTTACCCATTGTCAAAGACTATTTCATTCGGATTAAGTGCAACCTTTTAATAAAATAAGATCTATATGAAAAATTATATTCAATATTTAACTATCGGAGCTTTGCTGATGGGCAGCCTGACAAGTTGTAATGACTTCTTGGATAGAGAACCATTGGATAAGGTTACTCCTGAAAAATTCTTTTCTGCAGAAGCGGATTTAGCAGCTTATGCCATAAATAACTATAAGTTTGTTACTGTGGATGATAAGTATGGCATTAATCTTTTTGGAAAAGATAATGATACAGATAATCAGGCAAGCGGAACAAGTAATTCGTTTTGGATTCCTGGTGAGAAAAAAGTTGCTGCCGACCGTGGCGAGTGGAAATGGGAGGATATTCGTTCATGCAACTACTTTTTTGACCAAGTATTACCAAGATATGAGGAGGGAGCTATAACTGGTAACCAAGATAATGTGAAACATTACATTGGAGAAATGTACGTGAACCGTGCATATAGCTATTTTCAACTTTTTACAAAATTTGGTGATCTGCCTATTGTCACAACGGCACTTCCCGATATTCAAGGTGAATTGGTGGAAGCTAGCAAGCGCCAACCGCGTCATAAGGTTGCTCGTTTTATTATTGAAGATTTAAAAAAGGCGGAAGACATGTTGTTGAATAATCCTCCGGGTGGTAAAAATCGTATTTCTAAAAATGTAGCTTATTTGCTTCATGCTCGTGTAGCTTTATATGAAGCTACTTGGGAAAAATATCATCGTGGTACAGCTTTTGTACCGGGAGGAAGCGGATGGCCGGGTAAAGATGCGCAAGGTTATGATGCTGATGTGGAAATTAATTATTTCCTTGATGAAGCGATTGCTGCTTCGAAGTTTGTTGCAGACCAAATGGTAGGCAATTTAGCAGAGAATACAGATACTCCGGAAGGAATGAATGCTTCATTGGTTTCTATCAATCCATATTATACCATGTTCTGTGATGAGAATATGGAAGGGTATAAGGAGATTCTAATGTGGAAAAAATTTGATGAATCATTGGGGGTAACCAGTAATTTGCAGATGGAACTTTGTCGTAATGGTGGTGGATCAGGCTGGACACGTGGTATGGTCAATTCATTCCTTATGCGTAATGGTTTGCCTGTTTATGCCAGTGGTTCGGGGTATAATCGATTGGGAGAAGGAAGGTGTAGTTGCTACGGTACAGAATCGTGACTCTCGTCTTGGTATATTCACTAAAAAGCCGGGAGATGTGAATTATTATGGTGATGATGGTACACCCAGTATTTGTCAAATCAGTTTGATATTCGGTGATGCGGGCAGTTTAGCAACAACAGGTTATATTGTAAAGAAGGGTAAACATTATTCAACTCATATGGCGAATGACCATTCTGCCGGTACCTCTGGAGGTATTGTTTTCCGTGGTGCGGAAGCTATGCTTATCTATATGGAAGCTTCATACGAGAAGAATGGAACTGTTGACGGAACGGCAGATGGATATTGGAGAGCGTTACGTACACGTGCAAAAGTAGATCCGGATTATAATAAGACAATTGCCGCAACTAATATGCTGGAAGAAGCAAAAGGGGATTTTGCCGCTTATTCACATGGAACTATGATTGATCCGACTTTGTATAATATTCGTCGTGAGCGCCGTAATGAACTTTGTGCTGAAGCTTTCCGATGGGATGATTTGAAACGCTGGAGGGCACTTGATCAGTTTAAAACGACTCCTTATCGCACGGAAGGTATGCGTTATTGGGGTAGTGTATATGAGGAACAATTAAAAGATCTTTGTATAGTAAATCCGTCAACAGGAAATATGTCTTCTCCTGAATCAAGTGTGTATATACTTCCATACGAAAAAATATTGGAAAATAATACCATTGCAAAACAAAAGGGATTCCTCTTTACTCCTGCCCATTATTTAGAGCCCATTGGGGTGGCTGTATTCCGTCAGACTGCATCAGATCCCAATGACTTCACCTCATCTTCGGTTTATCAAAATCCAGGATGGAAATATGAGGCTAGTACAGGGGCTGTTTCGGTCGAATAAGAATATATATTGATATTATTTTGTAGGGAAGTCTTTTTAGACTTCCCTGCTTTTATTTAAGGCATTTATTTCCTAACCGTGTATTTTACCTTTTGAAGGTAGGCATCGCTTATCTGTCTGAAGGTGTGATGAAACATTATAGTGAAGAGTATCATGTGAATAAAGAACTTCATAGTCGAGGGCATATGTGATGCGGTGATCTATTGTTATATTAATGCGTAAAATAAACTATTTTCAAGTGAATATAAATAAAATAAAGGTGAATGATAATGTGTGATGATTTAATGTTTTATTAAATAACGGAGGTTATAATAAAATATTTTTGTTTATGTTCTTAAATATATCAAATATATTATATATTTGCAGCGTCAATCTTGGTTTGGTTTAAGAATAATATCTTAAACTGGTTGATTTTTAATAAATATTTAAAGAATCACAGCTATGTTAAAACGACTAAAATCAGTCAGCATGATGCTGTTCCTAATGGGTGCCTCTACCGGAGCAGCATACGCGGTTGCCAGTCCCGGCGTTACCGATTTGAAAATCACACAACAGAGTGGAACTTGTACAGGTGTTGTCAAAGATGCTACAGGGGAAACTGTTATTGGTGCATCTGTGGTAGTAAAAGGAACTACCAATGGTACCATCACAGATTTTGATGGTAATTTCACTTTAAATGATGTAAAGAATGGAGATGTTATTCAGATTTCTTTCGTTGGTTATATCACTCAAGAAATGAAATGGAATGGAACTCCGCTGAATGTTATTTTGAAAGATGATACTCAAACTTTGGATGAAGTTGTTGTTGTCGGCTATGGTGGTTCTCAAAAACGTGCAGCTTTGACTACTGCTATTACTAAAATGGATGACCAGGTCTTAAAGAAGGCGGCTTATAGTAATGTGGGACAGTCATTACAAGGATCTGTATCGGGATTACGTGTTGTCAATACTACAGGGCAGCCAGGTAGCTCACCTAATATAACTTTGCGTGGGGGAGCAACAATTACGGGGGATAATAGTGCCGCATTAATTATTGTTGATGGAATAGTGCGTAATAATATGGCAGATATTAACTCCTCGGATATAGAATCTATCCAGGTTTTGAAGGATGCTGCATCGACGGCTATCTATGGTGCTCGTGCTAATGGGGGTGTTATCTTGATTGAAACGAAAAAAGGTAAAGAGGGAAAAGTAGATGTTAATTATAAATTCAAGATGGGTATGAACTTTGCCCGCAAAGGATATGAATATCTGAATGCTGGTGATTATTTGTATTATACTCGACTAGGATTTAAAAATGCTAACCAAGCGGTAGCAGGATATAGTGATGGATGGAATCCTGATACTCAGAATGGTTGTGGTACAACTAAAAATAACTATGATGTACGTTATTTGGAAGGCAATGAGGATTTGGTGAATCAAGGATGGCAGACGATGACTGATCCTTACTCTGGTAAACAGTTGGTTTATAAAGATTATCATGGAGCTATGGATGATGAGATTTTTAATTCACCTGCGTTGATGCAAGATCATTATATCAGTATCAATGGTGGAAATGATAAAGGAACTTTTGCTGCCAGTTTAGGGTATTATGATGAGGATGGTCAGGTCGTTGGAACTGGTTATCAACGTTTTAATGGCTCCTTGAACGGCTCCTATAAGCTCTTCCCATTTTTGACAATAAATGCAGGAACTACTTATTCCTGGTCTACACAGCCTACATTGTCATGGACAGGTACTTATGAGTTCTTTTATCGTACACGTGGTATGCGTCCTACTTGGAATCCTTGGAATGAGGATGGTAGTCCTAATTCGGCTGATACTAATATTTCCGATGGTAATCCCGCTTATTTCAGAGATAAATTACTGTATTCTGACGGAACGAATAAAAGCACTTATAATATAGGATTTAAATTGGATATTCTTCCAAAGAAATTAGTGTTAAACGGTAACGCTTCTTTGTATCGTTATGATTACATGGTGGAAAAATTTAATAAAGCGTACCAATTGGAGAATAAAGATACAAATACAACACGTGAGGCTTCTGTGGAGCAGGAACGTTATACTCAACAGCAATATAATGCTACATTGACTTATACCGACACTTTTGCTGATAAGCATAATTTGGAGGTCATGTTAGGGGGTGAATATTTTACTTATGATCAGTTTAAGCTTGCGGCAAAAACTCAAAATTCTCCTACTGATGATATCCCTACTTTAAATGTAGGCGCAACTCGCACTGAAACTAGTACTACTAAGAGTGCTTATCGAATACTTTCTAGTTTTGGACGTCTGAATTATAACTATGAAATGAAATACTTACTTTCTGTTGTGTTCCGTTATGATGGTATTTCTAAATTGAAGGATAATAGATGGGGATTTTTCCCTGGAGTTTCTGCCGGATGGAATATTACAGAAGAGCAGTTTTGGAAGGATTCCAACGTTTCTGATTTGATTTCCACCTTTAAACCTCGTCTTAGTTATGGTGTGAATGGTAATGTGAACGGTTTAGGTAATTATACGGTATATGGTGAGTATGCAACAACGAAACCTTATGGTGGTGAAACCGGTATATACAATAGTGCATTGGTTAATACAGGGTTACGTTGGGAACAGAGCCAAAGCTTTGAAGCCGGACTTGATATTGGTTTCTTCAATAATCGTTTGAGCTTTATTCTGGATTATTATAATCGCAAGACAAAAGATTTGCTTACCGATCTTGCTTTACCAGGGTATACAGGATTTGATAAGATTGCTACTAATTTGGGTACTCTTCGTAATTCTGGTTTTGAAGCGGAAGTACGTGCTAATATCATAAATAAAGGTGGATTCACTTGGGATATGACAGCAAACCTTTCTACTGTAGCTAATAAAATTATAAAATTGCCTGACAATAAGGAGGTTAATAACCGTGTAGGTGGTGCTCAGGTATGGGATCCTAATAAAGGAGAGTTAGTATGGGTTGCGGCCGCCAGGAAGGTGGAAAGTTAGGTGAGCTTATTGCCTATAAACAAAATCATATTTTTAAAGATTGGGATGATGTAAAAAATATGCAAACAATCGAATTGATAATGTCGCAAATTTGTATGGTCCGGGTAAGGCAGCAGAATATGCAGGTAAACAAGGTTGGAAACCTATTGAACCAGGAGATGTTTGTTGGGAGGATATGGATGGAAATGATGTGATAGATTCATATGACCGTTATGTCGTTGGTAATATATTTCCTAATATAACCGGTGGATTCTCTACTACATTCAGCTATAAAAATTGGTCGTTGTATGGACGTTTTGATTATGCATTAGGACATACATTGTATAATGATTTAAAGGCTCGTACATTGGGCCAGTATCAAGGCACATGGAATATTATAACTGATGTGAAAGATATGTGGACAGAAGATAATCCGAACACAGATTTATCTAAATATTATTTTGGCGATCAGAATATCAAAAAGAATATCACACGTTCTAATAATGGTTTAACTGCTGCTGATAACAACAATTCTCATTATTATGAAAAGGGGGATTATTTGTGTTTGCGAGAGCTTACATTAAGTTATACATTACCGAAATCACTAATCAGTAAATGTTTCATGACGGATGCTTCTGTTTATGTCACAGGTCAGAATTTGTTTTATATAACTGGTTATGAAGGTACATCTCCGGAACCGGCTGTAAGTACAGAATATGGTCGTGGTATTGATAATGGACGTTATCCTACTCCAAGAACTGTATTATTTGGTTTATCTGTTTCATTTTAATCAACAAGACTCATTATGAAAAAATATTAGCATATTTAATGGTTGGCATAGCTTTTACCGGGTGTAATTCTTTGGATTTGGAGCCAATAAGTAGTATTGCCGATAATAAATATTGGCAGACAGAAGCACAGGTGGATGCTTTTAATGTGGGGTTACATTCTAAGTTTAGAGAGAAATGTAGTTATAGCATTTTTCTTTTTGGAGAACCTCGTGCGGATTATTATTTTGGAGAGTCAACATTTGGTAGTGCTACCCAGGGTAATGAACGTATGTGGAACAACAGTTTGAACGATGTGAATACGGTTGTTTCTAATTTTGGAAATTTATATGAGGTGATTAATCAGGCTAATCTGATGATAAACAAGGTGGAAGGTATGTCGATGAATGAAAGTACCAAGAAATATTATCTGGGCGAAGTTTATGGTATCCGTGCTTTCCTTTACTTTCAGTTGTTACGATCTTATGGAGATGTAGTGATATGGACCGATTTCTCGGAAGGGTCGAGCTTGGATCTTGGAAATTTAGCAAGACCAGCTTCTTCTGCTGCTGACGTAATGAAATTGATTGTTGATGATTTACAGGCTTCAGAAACTGCTTTTGGGGATAATTATGGGTTTAGAAATGATTCTCAGCGTTATTTTTGGTCTAAAGCAGCTACCATGATGTTGAAGGGTGAAGTATATATGTGGAGAGGAAAACACATGGAGGTGGTAACGAAGATTATACAACAGCGAAAAATGCATTGCAGGAAGTGGAAGAAATCTAAACCGATAAATTTGGTTTGTTGGAGGATTTCTCTGAAGTATTTTCTTATGATAACAAGAATAATAAAGAGATAATATTTGCGATTCGCAATGCACGCGATGAATATAATATGTGGGGGGATGTAACATATAATAATAATATGTTTCCACAGCAAAATATATTATTCGGATATATGGATGAGAATGGTAATCCCATTAGTTCATTGGGTGATAAAGTGAAAGTGAATGGTACGATCCGTTACCCGGTTAATAAGGATGTGTATACTAAATGCTTTAATGATAACGATACCCGTAAGCGAAGCACACTTCAGGCTGCTTATGAAAAAAAGGAAGATGGAACTTTATCTCTTTATGGGTTGTATCCGGCCAAGTTTTTGGGTACATTGCTTGATGGGGCTGATACGCGTAGTCCATTGGATGATTATCCTGTTTATCGGTATGCAGATTGCTTGTTGTTGTTAGCTCAAGCTAAGGCTTTTTTAGGAGAGGACCCTGTGGAAGAAATTAATGCAGTACGTAAACGTGCCTATGGTGAAGATTATTTTAATGCACATCCGGAAGTACAATATCCCAATGATAATGATGCCGCACTTTATGCGGATAATAAGTCTGTAAAACCGGATAATGCCGGTGCAATGGAAGCTGTTCTAAAAGAACGTATGCGTGAGTTTATGGTTGAAGGAAAACGTTGGTATGATCTGCGCTTAGCAGGTGATGAATATGTATTGGAACATACTACAGCAGAAGCAACCCGTTTGCTTTGGCCTATTGATAAGAATACATTGACTAATAATTCGGCATTGAAGCAGACACCAGGATATGAATCTAGTGGAGGAAAATAAAGTATTAGTTATATAATAAAAGAAGGTGTCTGAAATGGACAGCCTCCAAAAGTTAGACATAAAACTTTTAGAGGGCACTTCACTTTTCGGACACCTTCTTTTATTGAAACCGTTTCAAGACTTTTAGTATATCTTTGGGCTTTTCTATCTTAATCTTTTCTGTTTCAATGAACTCTTTGATAAGTTGTTGCTTATCTTTTGAATACAATTTCAGAAGTGAATGGATATTTCGAAAGCTTCTCAACTTGCCTTTAATCTGAGTGTAATAAACATTTTCCGTTACCATTTTATAGACCGAAAGGTCTAAATTCTGTTCACCGTTAACACGTTGGAAGCGTGTATTGACATCAATTGCTTGAACACTGCCATGAGTAACTGTTCCCATAGCTCCTTTCTTCCCGATATCTTTTGGCTTTACTTTCCAGTCTATAAAAAGAGTGGTATGCTGATCAGTCATCACTTCCATAAAATGTCCCTCAAACGGAATAAAGCGGTGTATATCAATGACTACTGTATCAATATCTTCCAAATTCTCTATAACCATGTCTGTCGATTCATTCAAAAAATGCATTTCCTTGTTTATACAGTCATAGTTAAATTTCCCTTTGGCAAACTGTTTGTTTTTCAATAAAACTTTTCCTGGAGTAAATTCCTTGAAGAAATAGCCGGCAGGTTGTTGGGCATTTATCAACGTTATGCTTCCCAATGCCAGAATTGCAATAAGAATTCCTTTTGTATTCATAGTGATGGAGATTTTAATTATTCATACTAGTCCTTTGAGCCAAATTGCCAAAAAACGATCGTATACTATATATCCTTGCTGCTCTTTTAAGACAAACTCCTTATTAATTAAAGACTTTAATGCTACATTTATGCTGCTGGCTCCTTTTAAATCATATTTCTTTATGAATGTGGCACTGTTAATCTCATTTACAATTTCCTCTTTGGCTATAGCTTTCAGCAACTGAATCTGATTGGAAGTTAAAAACTGGAAATAGGTTTGATAAGTATATTCTTCCTCCTGTATGATTTCCTGGATGAGTGTATGCAACAGCTCTATGGTCGGAGTCTGCTGTGGCAATGAATACAATCTGTTTAAAAGATATTGCATATACCACGTATGTCCTTTTACCGATTGATAAATTTTATGGAAGATATTTTCCTGCAAAGTTTTTTTCCTTTCATCAAACAGTTTCTTGGCAAACTCCCGGTAAGGAGTATAAGGAATAGGGGCCAGGAAAAGTTTCTGCGTAGATTGGTAAAAAGGTCTTTTGATGGAAAAGAAGATAGACTCCATCAAATGCTTTTTGCTGCCCGAAAAGATAAAATGCACATTCGGGGTGAACTGGATATACGATCTCAACAGGCCTTCCACTCCTTTCTCCGGATATTCCATTATTTGCTGGAATTCGTCAATGGCTATATAACATTCTACTCCCGATTGGTTTAGGTAGGTGAAAATCTCTTTCAAGGTTTCTTCTGAACGTTCCGGAATAAAGTCGAGTGTTACAGATGGCATTCCTGTAATTTCATTGGCGCTGATGACCGGACGGCAACTTTTAAAGAATGAGAATAGCGATTTTAAGGTACTCTGTGATAAGGTATCTAATTTCCCCAACACACTTCGTCCCAGTAGAGATACAAACTCCTGAAGATTCTGGTTGAAATATAT
>ENA-OQEX01000969-OQEX01000969.1-human-gut-metagenome-genome-assembly--contig:-NODE-969-length-12296-cov-3.723478_pt1 | contig 12296 bp, 10 predicted proteins | sample MGYA00242802_ERZ504649 | MGnify/ENA primary metagenome ERZ504649 (study PRJEB26092, sample SAMD00036194) | human gut metagenome | host: Homo sapiens | study: EMG produced TPA metagenomics assembly of... | reverse complement strand
CCAAAATATGAAACATCCGCAACAAGTGATGCACTTTTACAAGAAATTGAACTTCAAAAGCGTATTGAAATGTGGGGTGAAGGTCGTCGTTTATTTGATATGAAACGTCGTAATGAAAGTTTGGATAGGACACATGCAATTAATCATAGTGCGATTGCTCCAAAGGAAGTCCCTGCAGGTAGTAAATTATTCATTTATCAAATCCCCGATAAAGAGTTAAATGCCAATAGTGAGATTACTGATAAAAACGAATAACTAATAATAAGTCTATAATAAAAAAGATGCCTAGATTACTAGGCATCTTTTTATGCTTAAGGTAGAATAAAAGTAGACATAAAATCAAATTATTTTTTTCTTTTTATAATATATAGTTGATTTATAGTTTGTTATAATAGACGTAATATTGTATATCTGTAAGAAAACAGAATGCTAAAACTTTGATTACTAGATGCTTTTTTGTATATTTTAGTTCTGCAAAGACTTTGGTGGTTTCCTTTATCGGGATGGCTAGTCAAGAGGTTTCTATCAAACAGAATGTTAGCATCATTTTAAAATCTGATACTAAAGTGCTTGGAGAAGTGATGGTTGTTGCATATGGTACTGCAAAAAGGAATCTTTTACGGGATCAGCATCCGTTATTAATAATAAGAAACTGGAATTACGTCCTATAAGTAATGTTACTAAAGGATTGGAAGGACAGACTACAGGTCTGTTAACAACTTCAGGCTCAGGTCAACCTGGCGAAGCTGCCAAGATCGTGATTCGCGGTTACGGTTCCATCAATGCCTCACAAGATCCTTTGTATGTAGTTGATGGAATACCTTTTAGTGGAGATATGAGTTCTATCAATCCTGCCGATATTGAAAGCATGACAGTTTTAAAAGATGCTTCAGCCGGAGCCCTTTATGGAGCCCGTGGTGCAAATGGTGTAATTATGATTACTACCAAACAAGGAAAAGAAGGCAAGACTAAGGTATCTTGGCGTTCTACGGCAGGTTGGTCTTCACGTTCCTTGAAAGCCTATGACATGGTTGACCAAAAAGAATTTGTACAGTTAACGTATGAAGGTTTACGCAACGGATATATCTTTGACAATGGATATAACTGGGAAGCTGCCGGTAGACAAGCATCAGCAGATTTAGGTGGCGTTTTAGGTGGAGAACAATATAATCCATTTAAAAATTACACATGGGGAACAATTATAGATCCTGCAACAGGTAGAGTGCAGGGTGATGCTACATCCGCATGGAATGAATCTTGGATGGATGCAATACAAAGAGACAATGCATTTCGTCATGAACACCAGTTGTCTGTTAATGGAGGTACAGAAAAGACCAAATATATGTTCTCTTTGGGATATTTAAATGAAGATGGCATCTTGATTAATACCGGTTTCCAACGTTATAATGCCCGTGCAAACATAAACACAGAAGTGAATAAATGGATGAAGACTGGATTGAATGTGTCACTTTCCAATTCCACACAAAATTTCAGTGATTACGAAGGTTCATCTAATTCAAATGTGTGGTACTCTGCACAATTTATGGCTCCGATTTACCCGGTGTATATAAAGGGAGAAGATGGTAAAGATGTATTAGATGCCGATGGAAATCGCCAACTGGACTATGGTGACGGTAGTGTACAACGCCCACAGTATAGTGATTTCAATCCCGTAGGCGGTTTGGTAGATGACAAGGCTGATATAAAAACAGATGTAGCCGGTTTGCGCACATTTTTGGCATTCGGCTCAGATTCGGAAGATGCCGGATGGGCTAAAGGTATTAAGCTGACTTTAAACTTTGGTCTGGACTACCGGAACAAATCTCAAAAATCATATATGAATATGCACCATGGTAATCAGGCAGCTGCCGGCGGTTTGTTGATGAAATATAACAGAAGAACCCAATCTTATACTTTTAACCAGTTACTGACATGGGGGCGTTCTTTTAACTTTCATAACATCGATCTTTTGGTTGGTCATGAATTTTATGCATACAAATATGAATTTCTGTCTGCCGGAAAAACCAATTTAGTAGATGGTATTCTTGAATTGCGTCCGGGTACAAATCTATACAATGCAGACTCGTATTCGGAGGATTATCGCGTGGAATCCTTCTTTGGGAGATTCAATTATAACTTTAATGAAAAATATTATTTTTCAGCCTCTATCCGTACGGACGGTTCTTCACGCTTCCAAAAAGATAACCGTTGGGGTACTTTCTGGTCTGTCGGTGCCAACTGGAGAATTTCACAAGAAAAGTTTATGCAGAATTTGACTTGGATTTCTAATTTATCAGCTAAAATCAGTTATGGTGAACAAGGTAATGATAATCTGTTAAGATATGATAGTCTTGAAGGAGGATATGTACCGGATTATTATCCTTGGCAAGGACTCTATCCATTGGAATATCCGAATGCCAATCAAGTAGGAGGTCTGATCGGTGCTTTGGAAAACAAAAAACTTTCATGGGAAAAAAGCGGTAATTTAAATGTCGGTATTGAGGCAAGTATGTTTGACGGACGCTTGAATGTTAGTGCTGAATATTATAACCGCAAAACAACGGATATGTTGCTGGGATACCCTAAGGCTACTTCTAGTGGATTCTCTGAATACAATGCGAATATCGGTTCTATGCGTAATACCGGGTTTGAATTTAGTTTAGGTGGTTCCCTTATCAAAACCACTGATTTTATATGGAACTTAACTTGGATGGGCTCTACTGTAACCAATAAAGTGCTGAAACTAACTGGGGAATCTCCTGAAATTATCAAGGGAGTTTTCAGTATTAAAGAGGGAATGCCTATTAATACATATTATATGGCTAAATCTGCCGGTGTGGATCCTGCAACAGGAGCACAGCTCTATTGGGTATATGATAAGGATGATAATGGCAACATCACTAACGAATATATCAGCAGTGACTATCAAAAAGCTGCGAACAGCAAATATTATTCCGGCAGCCGTATACCTGATTTATATGGTAGTATCAATACCGATTTCTCTTACAAGAATTTCAATTTGTCAATATTGGGTACATATTCTATAGGAGGTAAAGTTTATGATTCATTATACGCTGGTTCTATGGAAGTTATGTATGCAGGCAATACATGGAACAAACATGCTTTGAGACGTTGGCAACAACCTGGTGACATCACAGATGTACCTCGTATTCAAATTGGAGGTTCCTACACAGCTTCAGACCGTTTTTTAGTTGATGCTTCATACTTTGCTATCAAAAATATCACTTTGGGCTACACTATTCCCAAACAATGGCTAAAGAAGGCCGGGCTAGAGTCTGTCCGCATATTCGGATCGGTAGATAATCTCGCTTTATTTTCTCATTTGGACGGTATGGACCACAGTATAACTTCAAGGGCGAAACAGACTATTCTTATGCTCCCAACAAGACTTATTCAGTAGGTTTTGAAATTAATTTCTAACAATTTAAAAGAATACAGGAAAGTATGAAAAAAATATTTAAATACATATTTGCCGGGATGGCTGCAATGTCTGTGGTAGCTTGCAGTGAGGATGCTTTGGAAACCAGTCCTTCATCTTCTGTTTCTGGCAACGAATTATTAGGAACAGCAACTAATGCATTAGTATCATTGAATGGTGTATATCGAGCAATGTATACAGCAGGGGTTTCAAACAGCTCTAACACTCATCAATGTTTCGGTATCACAGCTTATAATCTGGTGGCAGATGTTATGGGTGAAGATTGCATTATGAACGGACAAGGTAGCGGCTGGTTTTGGTATGATTGCGTTTACAACGTAAAATCAAGATATACCTCTACCGGATGGCGTTCTTATGATATGTGGAATGGCTATTACACTTGGATTTCTAATGTCAATTACATTTTGGCAGAAGAGGAAACCATGTCTGGAAGTGAAACCGAAAAGAATTATGTGCTTGGACAAGCCTACGCTGTACGTGCTTACAGTTATTTTATGCTGGCACAAATGTTTTCTCGCACTTATAAAGGACATGAAAGCGAACCTTGTGTACCACTCTATACAGAACCGACTGATATTGCAACAGAAGGTAAAGGGCGCGCAACGGTTGAAGAAGTATATCAACAAATCACTTCGGATCTTGACAAAGCAATTACCATGCTGGGCAACTCAGGTAAAAGAAAACATATCAGCCATATCAATGAGGCTGTTGCCTCAGGTATAAAGGCTCGTGTCGCTTTAGTGATGGAAGACTGGCAGACCGCTTTGGATGCCGCGAATGCCGCAATAAGCAAAAGTGGGTGTAGTATCGGCACTGGAACTGCGGTAACCGGTGGAATGAATGATGCTACTGCCAATAATGTGATGTGGGCGGCCGAAATCATAGCCGACCAGTCCGGAATGTATGCAGGTTTCTTTACACACATGGATGCGGATCAAGGGAAATATGGAGCTAGTGCTCGAAAACAGATAAACAAACTGCTTTATGCAAAGCTAGGCACAAATGATGTCCGCAAAAAATGGTGGAATCCACAAGACGAGAATAATGAAAAGAATGGTTACCAACAAGAAAAATTCAAGTTTAAAGATTATGCGAAATGGACGGGTGACTATATTTTTATGCGTATTGAGGAAATGTTTTTAACCGCAGCAGAAGCATCTTGTCGTTTAAATGATGACAAAGGCGCACAACTGATGTTGAACAGTTTAATGCAAAAACGTGATGAGGATTACACTTGCAAAAAACAGGAACGGCATTAGGTAAGCTCACCTCAGATGAAACTGGTTCTTTACTTGAAGAAATTATAATTCAACGCCGTATTGAACTTTGGGGAGAATTTGGACGTATCTATGATATACGCCGTCTGAAACAAGGATTCAGACGTACTGCAGACATGGGCTGGCCATCCAGTGCTTTAATTGCTGGTACAGATACGGAAGATCCTGAGTCGTATGCATGGGTATTAACTATTCCTCAAACGGAATTTGATGGTAATCCGAACATGGATTCTAGCAAAGATCAGAATCCGATAGGTGATCATAAATAGTATTAATCTGTAAGCAAGTAAATTATGAAAGTAAATAAATATATAATCGGCATGTTTGTTGCCACTGCAACTTTTTTGTATCGTGCAACACCGACAATGAAGGAGATATATACAATAGCACAACAATGGGGGTGACATTCGCCACAGGCACACAATCGGTTTCCTTTCCTTCCACAGGATATGAGGGTTTTGATGTAGAAGTCTTACGCGCGAAATCTTCGGAAGCTACTACAATTAATTTATCAGCAACATTAGTTGTCGGTGATAAAGAGCAGGAACTCCCTGCCTCCATTACCGTACCTTCCTCGGTTTCATTCGCAGCAGGGGAATTTAAGACCAATATTCATGTTACAGTTGGAGATATAACTCCTGGACAGAATTATAAAGTCAAGATATCTTTGCCGGAGGAAATGGTTACGATAGACCAGACTTCGGATAAAGTCATAACTGTTTATAGGGATTATACTTTTTCTTCATTAGGAACTGGAACATTTAAATCTGCGGCTATGGCAGAGGAAGGGGAAGATTTTGCAACTTGGGAAGTGGAAGTTCAAAAAGCAGACCAGATATCATGGTATAAAGCTATGAACTTATATGAAAAAGGATATAACATTGTCTTCAAAGTTAATGAAGCCAATGAGGTCACTGTAGAATCTCAGCCGGCATGGAAGCACGCATCCTATGGAGAAGTTTTTGTTTCAGGCAAAGGTGCTTTGGAAGACGGGGTTATTACTGTGAAGCTGTCGCATGATGTACCCAATGTTGGTGGTTTTGGTGAATTTAAAGAAATACTTTACCTACCTGCTAAATAATTTAGATTTAAGATATGAGGAAAAGATGAAGCTTTCTCCTTAATTATCCAATAAATTATTACCCAAGTATACAAAATTAATGTATACTTGGGTAAATCTATATAGTAAATCGGTCTTTAGAAATTATTGATAAACATCTGTTAACTCGAATTCGATTACTATATAAATGTGCTTGTAAAGACATATATGTTAAATATTTAGTTACATATTTGGAAGGAACACAACAAACTACCATCAATCCTTATGAACTGATTGTAACTCCTGACGGGAAGTCAAATTTTGATTACACACGGAATCTTCCATCAGTTTTTTAATGTTCTTCTCAGCCAAAACTCAAAAAAACGATCATAGACCGGATGTAGCATATTATGCCGTCAAACAGTTGATATATTTCAGATATAACATTTTTATTAATGTACTTCCCGTTTTTCTGGAAATGGTGTGTAACAAATTTTGTATATTCTTTCAGTCTGATAGATTGTAAATCCAAAATCATAGTACTTTGATAAAAAAGCCGGAAGACTTATAAAAATTTCTCCCGTCATATGACATTGTGAACATAAATATATAAATGGACATTGTACAATGTTATATATAGATGCTCAAAATAGCTTTAACGTTCTTTCCCGGATATTGAGCGATAACTTGAAATTAGTCAATCGCTACTAGGCAGATTTTGTCTGCTTTTCCTAGATAGCTAAGTATTTCGTCCAAAGTAACAGACGTTTTTTGCTCTCTCCCATTTCTAAATTCCAATTTGGATTTCCTCTTTCATTATTTCATGCATTTTTGCAAAAAAATTATAATCTTATTATAATACAATCATTATAATGAGATTTATCACAATTAGACTTTTTTATCGTATAAAGTAATTTTGAGGTAGAACAAAAGTAGAAAAAAAAGGTTATCATAACTTTGTTTAAAGTAATTCCCGCAGAGTAAATAAAGAGAATCGATAAATTTTAATCTTTTGATTATAAGCACTTTCTGTGTCTTGTTAGTTCTGCAAAGACTTTGGTGGTTTCCTTTATCGGGATGGCTACACAAGAAGTGGCAGTCAAAGCAAACTTGAATATTGTATTGAAGTCTGATACAGAACAGCTTGAAGAGGTAATGGTGGTGGCTTATGGTACGGCGAAAAAATCTGCATTTACAGGTTCGGCTGCCACTATAAAAAATGAAAAAATAGCGACGAGACAAACTTCAAATGTGACAAATGCTTTGGCAGGTCAAGTAGCCGGAGTGCAAACTACGAGTAATAATGGTCAGCCGGGCAAAGATGCTGAGGTGCGTATTCGTGGTATTGGATCTATATCGGCTAGTAACAAACCTTTGTATGTGGTAGACGGAGTTCCGTATGATGGTGAAATTTCTGCTATCAGCACTTCTGATATAGAATCGATGACAGTGTTGAAAGATGCTGCTTCTAACGCTCTGTATGGTGCACGTGGTGCCAATGGTGTAATTTTGATTACTACCAAGCGTGGTAAGAGTGGGGAAGCCCGTGTTACTTTTGATGCTAAATGGGGTATAAATAAACGTGGAGTACCTAATTATGAAACAATTACGGATCCGGCTACATTCTATGAATTAAACTATTCTTCTATCTATAATGCTGATTTGAAAGGATATGCGGCAGCCGGAGACTTGGCTAAAGCTAATGCGTACGCTAATCAAGCGATGCTTTCTTCTACATATTTGGGATATCAGGTGTATTCCATTCCTCAAGGACAGCAACTGATCGGTATGGATGGCAAATTGAATCCTAGTGCGACATTAGGTTATTCTGATGGTACATATTATTATATTCCGGATAATTGGTCGGATGAAATTTTTGAAAATAATCTGCGCCAAGAGTATAATTTAAGTATTAGCGGTGCGACCGAAAAAATGAATTATTATATGTCGGCCAGCTATTTGGATGATAAGGGAATTGTTCCTAACTCTGGTTTTCAACGTTATTCTGCACGTTTGAAAGCTGACTATCAAGTGAAGCCTTGGTTGAAAATGGGAGGAAATGTATCATTTACTCATTATGATAGCCGTGAACAGGATACTGAGGGTGGTACCTCAAATGCAAATATCTTTTATGCGTCAAATATTATGGGAGCTATTTATCCTATGTATGTTCGTGATGCACAGGGCAATATTATGTAGATAATCGAGGTTTCCTTCGTTATGATTATGGAAAGCAAGGACAAGATTCGAATGGTAGCCGTAATACTATTCCTAATGCAAATCCGTTGGCAAGTTATATGTTGGATAAAATGAAATATTCTGGTGATGTGGTTAGTGGAAAATGGTCTGCTGATATTGATATATGGAATGGAATCAAGGCAAAAGTGAATATAGGTGTTGATGTAAATAATGTGCGTTCTACAAATATGGTTAACCCCTTCTACGGACAGTATTCCGAAACTAGCGGAGTCGGAGGTTTGATCAGTGTAGCTACTGAGCGTACATTTAGTGTAAATCAGCAGTATTTGTTGACATACAACAAAACATTTAATGATGTTCATAATGTGGATATTTTGGCCGGACATGAAAGTTATGACTATAAATATCAATATTTGTACGGACAACGTGAGAAATTGTACGATCCGAATGTTCCTGAATTAGGCAATGGTATTATGAACCAGAGCAATAATTCATATTCTCGTAATTATGCAACAGAAGGATGGTTGTTCCGTGCGCAATATGACTATGATGGACGGTATTTTGTTTCAGCTTCTTTCCGTCGTGATGCTTCTTCTTGCTTTCACCCGGATAATCGTTGGGGTAACTTCTGGTCTGTAGGAGCAGGATGGTTATTGAGCAAAGAGAGATTCTTGGAAAACCAGTCTTGGATTGATATGTTGAAATTTAAAATTAGCTATGGTTTGCAAGGTAATGATAACTTGATGTTCCAAGGTGGTTTGTACCGTAACTACTATCCGTATCAAGACCAGTATACATTGGCAAACAGTAATGGTGATTTTTCAACTTCTTTATATTATAAAGGTAATAAGGATATTACTTGGGAAACTTCACATAGCTTTAATACTGGATTTGATTTTGCTTTTTGGGGTGGTAAGTTAGGTGGTTCTGTTGAGTACTTCTCACGTAAAACAACTGATATGCTTTATTTCAAACCGGTAGCAGCTTCAATGGGTTATTCCCGCTATCCCGAGAATGTGGGTTCAATGGTAAACCGTGGGGTTGAATTGGATTTGTATTCCAATATAATTGAAAACAAGAACTTTTCCTGGAATATAAACTTTAATCTTACACATTTTAAAAATAAAGTCTTGGAATTATCTCCTGAACTGAATGGACAATTGATTGATGGTGGTCGGATTTATCGTGAAGACGAGTCTATGTACCAGCTTTATTTACCTAAATATGTAGGTGTGGATTCTGAGACAGGAGAGAGTCTGTGGGCGCTGGTGACTCCGGATGAGAATGGTAATACAGTTACAAAATCTTATTCTGTCGCTTCTGAAAACAGATTCGCATCAGGTGATATTCTACCTAAAGTTTATGGTGGTTTTGGAACAAGTGTCACAGCCTATGGCTTTGATCTCTCTGTTTCGTTTGCATATCAGCTTGGTGGACGTATTTTGGACTATACTTACCAAGGATTAATGGACGTAGCAGCTACAGGTAGTGCTTTGCATAAAGATATGTTAAAAGCATGGACTCCTGAAAATAAAAATACGGATGTTCCTCGTATGAATATTAATGACCAATATACGAACAGATTAACAGATCGTTTCTTGACTAGTTCGGACTATTTAAGTTTGCAGAATATTACATTGGGTTATACTCTGCCAAAAAGTCTGACACGTAAAATGCAGATTGACGGTGTTCGTGTTTTCTTTGTTGCAGATAATGTGGCTTTGCTGACAGCTCGCAAAGGGCTGGATCCACGTCAAGGTTATGTGGCTGCTGACAATGTGTATTCACCTATCCGCACAATTTCCGGAGGTATATCTTTAAATTTCTAATTTAGCAACCTATTTTTAAGAATATGAAATTGTCAAATAAATATATAGCATTTGCAAGTGTCGCTTTATTAATGGCATCTTGCGATTTGGATAAATTCCCTGAAGGAGATTACATATCTGAAGAACAGAAAGAAGATATAATCAATGGCAGACCTAATTTGATAACTGCTGAAGTGAATGCTATGGCAGCCAAATTAAATACTTTTGGTACGATTTCAGATGATGCCACTACTTATCATAATGATTATGGTATTCCTGCGGTATCTATGATATTGGAATCAGGAGGGCAGGACTTGGTTGCATTGGTTAATGGATATAATTGGTTTAATACATCTCAGAATTATAGTGACAGAGTATACGATAGTTCAAGCGATGAATTGATTTGGAAAACGTTCTATAATCACTTGAAAGCTGCAAACAATGTACTGAAATTGATAGCGGCAGATACGGAAGATTCTTCTTTGAAGGTTTATCGTGGGCAAGCTTTAGCTGCTCGTGCTTATGACTATCTGAACTTGGTTCAAATCTATCAGTTACTTATGCAGGTCATGAAAATAGTCTGGCAGTACCTATTGTTACAGAAACAATGACTGATGAAGATATGCAGAATAATCCGCGTGCAACTGTACAGCAGGTGTATGACCAAATTATGAGTGACCTGAATACGGCTGCTGATTTATTGGCCGGGTATGATAATGGCTCAAACAAAGATCAGATTGATGAGACGGTAGTTTACGGATTGCGTGCTCGTGCTAATCTGTTAATGCAAAAATGGGCGGATGCAGCTAAAGATGCAGAACGTGCCATCGCTGGCGGTACACCTCAGACTTTAGCTCAGGTGTCTACTCCTACCTTTAATTCGGCATCGGCAAGTTCATGGTTATGGGGAGTGATGATTACGCCTGATAATGATGTTGTCCAGACTGGTATTATCAACTGGCCTTCGCACTTGTGTTCTTTTACCGGAAACGGTTATACTTCAGGAGTGCCTGATGGATATAGAAAGGTGAACTCTGCATTATATGATTTAATACCCGAAACAGATATTCGTAAACAATGGTTTTTGTCTCCGGATAATAAATCTTCATTGATTGATAATGAACAGATTGAGGGTACTTCCATCGTTGAATATTTTGGTTTGACTCCGTATGTAAATACAAAGTTCGGAGCTTATCAAAGTATATTTGGTAACACAACCAATGCATCAGACTGGCCTTTGATGCGTGTTGAAGAAATGTATCTGATAAAAGCTGAGGCAGAAGCCATGGGTGGTAATTTGAGTGGCGGAAAGAGTACATTGGAAAATTTTGTACGAACATATCGGGACCCTTCCTTTACAAGTAAAGCTAATTCGGCACAGGATTTTCAGGATGAGGTTTGGTTGCAGCGTCGTATGGAGCTTTGGGGAGAAGGTTTCTCACTGTTCGATATCCTGCGCTTGAAAAAGCCGGTGATTCGTAAGAATACGAATTATGACCCGTCTGTACAATATAATTCAGCTGCAGAAGCACAAATCCTGATCTACCGGATTCCGCAATGTGAAATGGAAACCAATTCCGGAATCAGTGATACTGATAACAATCCGGCGGCTCCACAACCACAACTATAGGGAATAACTGTAATAAAAAGAGGATGACGTTCAACGTTCATCCTCTTTTTTTGTTATATTTGTCGCGAACTTATTTAGATTGATAGATAAATGAAAGAATTTGTAATTTCTGAAGCACAGGTTGAAACTGCCATTTTAGTTGGTTTGATTACTCAGACACAAGATGAGCGTAAGACCAAGGAGTATTTGGATGAGTTGGAGTTCTTGGCCGAAACGGCTGGGGCAACAGTGGTGAAAAGGTTTACTCAGAAACTGCCTGCTGCCAATTCCGTGACTTATGTCGGTAAAGGAAAGCTGGAAGAAATCAAGGAATATATTCATCAGGAAGAGGAAAATGAGCGTGAAGTCGGAATGGTGATTTTGATGATGAACTTTCTGCTAAACAGATACGTAATATAGAAGCTGAACTGAAAGTGAAGATCTTGGATCGTACTTCGCTGATTCTGGATATTTTTGCCATGCGGGCTCAAACAGCAAATGCTAAAACACAAGTGGAATTGGCCCAATACAAGTATATGTTGCCTCGTCTGCAACGTTTATGGACTCACTTGGAACGTCAGGGAGGTGGATCTGGTGCCGGTGGAGGTAAAGGCTCTGTGGGATTACGTGGTCCGGGTGAAACTCAGTTGGAAATGGACCGTCGTATTATTTTGAATCGTATGTCATTGTTGAAAGAGCGGTTGGCTGAAATTGATAAACAGAAGTCCACTCAACGTAAAAACCGCGGACGTATGATACGTGTAGCTTTGGTAGGGTATACTAATGTGGGAAAATCTACTTTAATGAATTTGCTTTCAAAAGCGAGGTCTTTGCTGAAAATAAACTTTTTGCAACATTGGACACCACAGTACGCAAAGTGATTATTGAGAATCTGCCATTTCTG
>ENA-OQEX01000968-OQEX01000968.1-human-gut-metagenome-genome-assembly--contig:-NODE-968-length-12323-cov-4.174647_pt1 | contig 12323 bp, 20 predicted proteins | sample MGYA00242802_ERZ504649 | MGnify/ENA primary metagenome ERZ504649 (study PRJEB26092, sample SAMD00036194) | human gut metagenome | host: Homo sapiens | study: EMG produced TPA metagenomics assembly of... | reverse complement strand
CAAAGCCGTCAGGCGGGCTTTATGCAGTGTTTCCTTTATTTCGACAGAACGTCCGCCAGGATGGCAACGCCCTTTTCGATTTCCTCGTCTGTGATGGTGAGCGGCGGCAGCAGACGCACCTTGGTCTTTGCCGTCAGCACCAGCAATCCCTCTTCCAGCGCCGCATTTGCCACGTCGATGGCTTTCTTGTCCTTGAGGGCAATGCCGATCATCAGACCCAGACCGCTGACGCTCTCCACGCCCGGCAGCTGTGCCAGCTTTTCCCGGAGCAGTGCTGCCTTGCGCTTTACCTCGTCCAGGAACCCCGGCGCTGTCATTGTGTTCAGCACAGCCAGACCGCCTGCACAGCAGACTGGGTTGCCGCCGAAGGTCGAGCCGTGAGAGCCTTTGTCCAGCACGCCGGCGCATTTCTCACTGGCGAGACAAGCGCCCATCGGCAGACCGCCTGCAATGCCCTTTGCCAGCGTTGTCACATCGGCATGGTGTCCGAACTGTTCCCCGGCTAGGAATGTGCCGGTTCTGCCCACACCGGTCTGCACTTCGTCTGCAATGACCAGCACGTCCTTTGCGGCGCACTTTTCAAAAACAGCGTCCACAAATGCCTGTTCCAGCGCATTCACGCCGCCTTCGCCCTGGATGTATTCCAGCATCACAGCGCAGACCGTGTCGTCCAGCTGGACTCCAGGTCGGCAATGTCATTTGCCACTACATAGTCAAAGCCCTCCACGAACGGGAAGAAGTAGTTGTGGAACACGTCCTGTCCCGTTGCAGACAGGGTACAGAGGGTTCTGCCGTGGAACGAATTCACCAGGGTCAGGATCTTGTGTCTGCCCTTGCCGTATTTGTCAAAGCTGTACTTTCTCGCCAGCTTGATGGCGCATTCGTTTGCCTCAGCGCCGCTGTTGCAGAAGAACACCTTTTCATAGCCTGCGGTCTCGCACAGTTTCTGTGCAAAGTCTGCCTGCACCTTGGTGTAGTACAGGTTGGAGGTGTGCTGCATGGTCTTGACCTGCCGGCACACTGCCTCTGTCCACGCCTCGTTGCAGTAGCCCAGCGAAGTCGTTCCGATGCCGCTGCCGAAGTCAATGTAAGTCTTTCCGTTTTCATCCGCACAGGATTCCCCTGCGCCGTGGTCGATGACCACCGGAAACCGTCCGTATGTTCCCATAACGGACTGGTTCATTTGCTCTTGTGTTGTCATTTTCATCATTTCCTTTATTCTGCCGCCTGTTCAGCGGAAAATTCTGTTCCAGAAAGTCGATCAGTTCCATGGAATTGGGACAGCCCTGTGAAAAGCCGTACTTCTTGCCGTCCAGATACAGGATGATGCACTGATCCTCGATGTACATTTGTTCCAGTTCCGTCCAGGCGTAGTGCTTTTCCGGTTTCCAGTTCTGCCGGATACGGATGCCTTCCTCATCCCACATGACCCGGAACCGCAGTGTGCAGCTGAAAAAGTACAGGCTGAGCAGCAGGAAAGCGATCATCAGCAGCGTGTACCAGATCTCGCTTGTGCCGTACCGCACAAAGAAAGCGATCGTGCCAGCCAGAAATACTGCGACCATAAAGCCGTAGATCCCATAATCTTTTCTTGCAGATGTCAGTTTCATGCCTTTTTCTCCTTCATATAGTCACGCAGATATGCCAGAAACGCATCCGACCCCAGGAAAAAGTCCTTTTCCACCGGATTTTTCCCTTGGCAGTCAGAACGGTATAGCCGTCGCTTTTCAGTTCGATCTTCTGCACGTCCTGCAATTCATACTGTTTCGGCTTTCCGAAGAAGTTGTATACGGTGATGCCGGTGCGGTCATATTCGATCTTGAAATTGTGACCGTAGATCAGCAGAAATACGCCCAGCAGCACAAACGCTGCCGCCAGCACATAAAACATCACACCGCCCTGCTTTAATTTCAGCAGTGCCATTGCAATACCCATCAGAACGGAAAACACTGAGACCACCGGAAACACCCTGGACGCTTTCACCACGCCTCTGGTGTCCGTCCGGTTCTCTTCGTTTTCCGCAAATTTCTTTGCCGCCTCTACTGCGGCGTGTTCTAACAAACTCATTTTTTCAAAAACCCTTTCTGCTCCCCGTCCGCATCACTTCCGACACAGACCAGCCGCCTGTGGAAAGGAGGCAGGACGAGCTGTTTTTTGCCGGTATCCCCCGGCTGACGCTTATCGGAACTGTGTTCCGATGCCCTCATTGGACAGGGTCTCAATGAGGATGGAGTGCGGTACTCTGCCGTCAATGATGGCAGTCTTTTTCACGCCACGGCGCACCGCCTCTACGCAGCAGTCGATCTTCGGGATCATGCCGCCGGAGATGATGCCCTTGCGCTTGAGGAACGGCACTTCGCTGACGTTGACAAACGGAATGAGGGTAGACGGATCGTCCTTGTCCCGGAGCAGTCCGGCGATGTCGGTCATCAGGATCAGATTTTCCGCCCGGAGCTGTGCAGCGATCCGTGCCGCCGCCGTATCCGCATTGACGTTGTAAGCTTGTCCGAAATCGTCGGTCGCCACCGTAGCAATTACCGGAATATAGCCGTTGTTCAGCGCATCCAGGATAGGCTGCTCGTTGACCTTTACGATATCGCCCACAAAGCCCAGATCTTCGCCGTTGGGACCCAGCTTGCGCTCTGCGGTCAGCATATGCCCGTCGATGCCGCACATACCCAGTGCCTTGCCCCGTGTCCGTGTCAGCAGGCTGACCAGCTCCTTGTTCACCTTGCCGGACAGCACCATCTTTACCACGTCCACAGCCGCCTCATCGGTATACCGCAGACCGCCGATAAACTTGGACTCGATGTTCAGCCGCTTGAGCATATCGCTGATCTCCGGACCGCCGCCGTGTACCAGAACCACCTTGACGCCCACCAGGGACAGCAGCACGATATCGTCCATGACTGCCTGTTTCAGCTCATTGTTGGTCATGGCGTTGCCGCCGTACTTGACCACCAGAATCTTGTTGTTGTATTTCTGAATGTAGGGCAGGGCATCCACCAGCACCTGCGCCCGCACACTGTTCAATATCTCTCCCATTTTCGAAAGCCTCTCTTACGAACGGTAGTCACCGTTGATTTTTACATAGTCATAGGTCAGATCGCAGCCCCACGCCGTTGCCGCCGCCGGGCCGTCACCGATGGACACCAGAATCTCGATCTCGTCCTCCAGCAGCACCGTCTTGGCGATGTCCTCGGAGAACTCGATGCCTGCGCCGTTTCTGCACACATCCACAGAACCTGCACGGGATGCCAGTGTCACAGCCACCTGGTTGATGTCGAACTCTGCCGGAGCATAGCCCACAGCGCACAGCACACGTCCCCAGTTGGCGTCTGCGCCGAACATAGCGCACTTCAGCAGAGGCGAGCATACCACGCTCTTTGCCACGGCAATGGCAGTGTCCAGATCCTTTGCCCCGGAGACCTTGCACTCCAGCAGCTTGGTCGCACCCTCGCCGTCATACGCCAGCATCCGGGTCAGATTCATCATGACGCAGTACAGGGCGTTCCGGAACACGGTATATTCCGCAGAATCCGCCGCAACTTCCGGATTGCCTGCCGCACCGGATGCCATGAGCAGACAGGTGTCGTTGGTGGACTGGTCGCCGTCGACAGACAGACAGTTATAGGTCACCTTCACCACGTCAGACAGTGCCTTTTGCAGCAGTTCTGCCGGCACAGCCGCATCGGTCGTGATGCAGTTCAGCGTGGTCGCCATGTTCGGGTGGATCATGCCGCTGCCCTTCGCCATGCCGCCCAGGTGACAGGTCACGCCGCCCAGCGAAAATTCCACAGCGATCTCCTTGGCGAAGGTATCTGTTGTCATAATTGCCACAGCCGCCTCGTGCGCACCCTCTGCGCTGGCTTTCAGATTTCTGCACAGCGCCGGCAGGGCGTTCTGAATCGGCTCAATGGGCAGGATCTGCCCGATAACACCGGTAGACATGACCAGAATTTCTTCCGGCTTGACGCCCAGTTCTTTGGCAGTCAGAGCGCACATAGCCTCCGCCTTTTCCTCGCCGTCTGCGTTGCAGGTGTTGGCGTTCTTGGAGTTTGCCACCACTGCCATGGTCTTGCCGCAGGTGGCTTTCAGATGCTTTTTCATCACCAGCACCGGCGCACCCTTCACCTTGTTCTGGGTGTAGACCGCAGCCGCATTGCACATGGCATCTGCCGCAACCACCATCAGGTCATTTTTCTTGTCCGGGTTGTCCTTGATGCCGCAGTATACGCCGCCGGCACGGAATCCCTTTGCGGCACAAACGCCGCCGTCCACGAAGGTATAGCCTTCCATTGCTACTTTTTCCATGAGGTATGACTCCTCTCTGATTGATTTCGATTTCTCTTTTTCAAGACAGCATCGTACAAAGCCGACAGGCGGGACGATGTGGGCATCGTCCCCTACTATGCCGTTTCTCTAAAAGCTATCTGTAATGCCGCCCATAGGCACATAAATCGGTTTTTAAGAAAGTCCCCCTTGAAAAGGGTGATTCCCACAGTGTGGGGAAAGTGTCACGAAGTGACAAAGGGGACGGCTCGGTAAGAGATGTCAGCGTAAGCTGACAGGGGGATTATTCTGTGAAATCCACAACTTGAAGAAAAATTTCACCCAAACCTCTCCACCAGCTTCGCTGGTCCCCCTCTCCTTTCAGGAGAGGCTATTTTTTTACAGCAAACCTACAGTCTCATCCAGTCCCAGCATAATGTTCATGCACTGCACTGCCGCACCGGATGCGCCCTTACCCAGATTATCCAGACGGGAACACAGCAGAATCTGCTCTGCGTCACCGAACACGAAAATCTCCATCTGGTTGGTGTCACGCAGGTCGTTGCAGCTCAGCTTGGTAGCTGTCATCTCTGCCGGCGTTTTCAGCGGCTGTACATGGACGAAGTTGGAGCCTCATAGTGGCGTTCCAGCATCTCCTGTACCCGTTCCGGTTCCAGCGAAAAGCCGGAGACCGCCGCCTGGATCGGCACGCATACCACCATGCCGTTATAGTAATCGTCCACGATCGGGGTGAACATGGGTTTCTTTTCCAGACCGGAAATTTTCTGCATCTCCGGCAAGTGCTTGTGGTTGTTTGCCAGACCGTAAAAGCGAGGGCTGTACAGCTCCGGCGCACGGTCGGGCGATTCGATCTCGGCGATCATCTTCTTGCCGCCGCCGCTGTAGCCGGACATGGCAAAGCACTGCACCGGATAATCCTTAGGCAGCAGTCCGCTGTGTACCATGGGATACACCAGAGACGCAAAGCCGCTGGCATAACAGCCCGGCACTGCCACACGCTTGGAGGTGCGGATCTTTTCCCGGTGTTCCGGAGACAGTTCCGGAAAGCCGTATGCCCAGTCCGGATTGGTGCGGTGCGCCGTAGATGCGTCAATGATGCGCACATCCGCATCCCCTGCCAGCGCCACAGCCTCTCTTGCGGCATCATCCGGCAGGCACAGGAATGTCACGTCGCTTTCCAGAATGGCGGCACGTCTTGCCTCCGGGTCTTTCCGGGTTTCCTCGGTCAGGGTAATCATGGTCAGATCCTTCCGGTCTGCCAGACGCTCATGGATACGCAGACCAGTCGTGCCGGCCTGTCCGTCAATAAATACTTTTACAGCCATTTTTCCACCTCATTCCCCTGCCGCACAATTCGGGCAGGGCGTTTTTCCGCCGACGATCATTGTTTTCGGCGATTTTGTTATGCGTGGCTTCGGTGCAGGCATTGTCTCTCCCTGCATATTGTACACAACGTGGACATAATCCTCTTCGGCGCATTCCTCCGATAGATGCCAATAAGAGCCAGTTGCACTATAGTATACCATTTCTATGGCAGTCGTACTCTGCGTTTCCACAGTTGTGATCTCCTGCTTTTCCACAGCATCCAGCGTTTGCTTTGGAGTCACCGCCGTCAGCTTTTTCCCGTTCGGCGCATCCACAGCCTTCTTCTTGGTCGTCACTGCCGCGGCATCGTCCTCCTGCACAGCAGCAGTTGTCTGCACCGCATCCAGTTGTACCTTTGCCGTTGTCACTGCGGACGATGTCACCGTTTCCGAAGCTTCAGGCGAAGCCGTCCTGCCGCAGCCAGCGCAAAGGCAGAACCCGACCGCCATCAGGATCCCGATCCATTTTCTCATAATTTCTCCTATTCCCGTGGACACTTCCACAGACTAAAGGCACAGGTCAGCACGATCACGGCAATCGCCCAGATCCGGGACACCGTCAGCCCCAGATCCAGCACCAGACCCAGCAGGATCTCTCCGCCGATCCAGACCGCCACCGCCGCCGAACACAGCGCCAGGATAAACTTCATCTGCCGCTTTTTCATGCCAGCCCCAGTTTTGCCTTAACCAGCTTCAGTTGTTCTGCCACAGCCTTCGGGGACGGACCGCCCTGAGAAACTCTGCCACGCACGCAGGTCTCCAGGCTGATGGCATCATAAACGTCCTCGGTGAACAGCGGTGTCATCTTCTGGTATTCCTCCAGCGGCAGTGTCTCCAGAGTCAGACCCTTGGAAATGCACTCTGCACCAGTGTACCGGAGATCTTATAGCATCCCGGAACGGCATACCCTTCTTGACCAGATAGTCTGCGCAGTCGGTGGCGTTGATAAAGCCTTTGCCGCAGCGGCACGCATATTGTCTTTCAGCACACGCATAGTCTCCAGCATGGGGGTGAAGGTCTCCAGGCACAGCTTTACGTTGTCCACTGCGTCGAAGATCGCCTCCTTGTCCTCCTGCATATCCTTGTTGTATGCCAGCGGCAGACCCTTCATCATGGTCAGCAGGGTCTGGAGATCGCCGTACACTCTGGCGGTCTTGCCACGGATCAGCTCGGTAATATCCGGGTTCTTCTTCTGGGGCATGATGGACGAACCGGTTGCAAAGGCATCGTCCAGTTCAATGAACTTGAACTCCCAGGAACACCACAGGATGATCTCCTCAGAGAACCGGGACAGGTGCATCATGATGATGGAAAGGGTGTTTGCCAGCTCGATGCAGTAGTCACGGTCGGAAACGCCGTCCAGGCTGTTTGCCATAGGCGCATCGAATCCCAGCAGGGATGCGGTCTCTTCCCGGTCGATGTGATAGGTCGTACCTGCCAGAGCGCCGCTGCCCAGAGGGCATTCGTTCATGCGCTTTGCGGTGTCGTCCAGTCTGCCCAGGTCACGGAGCAGCATCTGCACATACGCCAGCAGGTGGTGTGCAAAAGTCACCGGCTGCGCACGCTGCAAATGGGTGTAGCCCGGCAGTACGGTCTCGGTGTGCTGTTCTGCCAGCTTGACCAGTACGGCGCACAGCTTTCCACCAGGCCACGGATTTCCTTGATCTCGTCCCGGAGATACAGCCGGAGATCCAGTGCCACCTGGTCGTTTCTGGAACGGGAGGTGTGCAGACGCTTGCCCACATCGCCGTAGCGCTTGGTCAGCTCTGCCTCCACGAACATATGAATATCTTCTGCGTTGGGGTCAAATTCCAGCTTGCCGCTGTCCAGATCTGCCAGAATGGCAGTCAGCCCCTCGATAATGGTCTTGCTGTCCTCCTTGGAGATGATGCCGCAGTCACCCAGCATGGTGGCATGGGCGATACTGCCCTGGATGTCATGCCGGTACATCCGTGCATCAAATGCGATAGAGGAGTTGAACGCATTTACACCTGCGTCGATCTCTTTGGAAAATCTTCCTGCCCAAAGTGCCATAATTTTATCCGTCCTTTTCTGATTCTGTATATTCCGTGTGCGGATGATAGTGTGCGATCCACTGCTGTGCCAGCCTGTATTTTTCTTCCAGCGGTTCCATATCGTCAAACAAAAGCGCACGCCGCTCAGTTTCTGCATGATCTTTTTTCACGCAGATCTGCAAAGATATCATATTCCGGTTTCCGTAATGTGTGCAGTACAGCTGGATTCGCTGTATCTCTTGCCAGGAAAACGACTCGAATCGCTGTATCTCCTGCCAGGAAAACGACTCGAATCGCTCTCCCCAATAACAAATGCCGGAGGGCGACAGCCTCAGACTGCATGGTATAGCTTTCTTTTTCTCTTTATAGAGGGCGTGTAAGGCACCGCACATAACGCCAATGCCGACAGCAGCCCAGCCAAAATGGTAAGCACACAAAGCAGCAGCACAGAAACTGCCACCATGATCTCCTCACGCCGGCGGCGAAAAGCCATCTGTTCCCATTCTACTTTTTTGTAAAAGACCAGCGTCGGCTCTGCCGCTGCTTTGCTTTTCTTTTTCATACACCCCTCACAACAACAAAAGGCGACTGAACGCCGCCTTTTGCCTCCGGCAAAATCACCGGTTTTTATTTTCGCTGATTGGCTTACTTGTTGTTCCGCTTCTGATCCAGTACAGCCTTTACGTGGATCGGCAGACCGAACAGGTTGATAAAGCCTCTGCGTCCTTCTGGTTGTAAACGTCTTCTGCATCGAAGGTTGCAACTTCTTCATCGTACAGGGTGTACGGAGAAGTTACGCCGGCATTGATGATGTTGCCTTTGTACAGTTTCAGCTTAACATCACCGGTAACGGTCTTCTGGGTCTCGTTTACGAAAGCAGTCAGTGCCTCACGCAGCGGAGTGTACCACTGACCGTTGTATACGATGTCAGCGAACTTGATGCTCAGATACTGCTTGGTTCTTGCAGTTTCCTTGTCCAGGGTAATGGTCTCCAGCACATCGTGTGCGTGGTACAGGATGGTGCCGCCCGGAGTTTCATAAACGCCTCTGGACTTCATGCCGACCAGACGGTTTTCTACCAGGTCAGCCAGACCGATGCCGTTTGCGCCGCCCAGTTCGTTCAGCTTTTCTACCAGCTCTACTGCGCCCAGTTCCTTGCCGTCGATAGCGGTCGGGATACCCTTTTCAAAATGAATGGTCACATAAGTGGGCTTGTCCGGAGCCTGGATCGGAGAAACGCCCAGTTCCAGGAAGCCTTCCTTCTCATACTGCGGCTCGTTTGCCGGATCTTCCAGATCCAGACCCTCGTGAGACAGATGCCACAGGTTCTTATCCTTGGAGTAGTTGGTTTCACGGTTGATCTTCAGCGGAATGTTGTGTGCCTCTGCATAGTCGATCTCTTCGTCACGGCTCTTGATGGTCCATTCTCTCCACGGAGCGATGATTGCCATATCCGGAGCGTATGCCTTGATTGCCAGCTCGAAACGAACCTGGTCGTTGCCCTTGCCGGTTGCACCGTGCAGATGGCGTCTGCGCCCTCTTCCAGAGCGATTCTTGCCAGTTCCTTACCGATAATCGGACGAGCGAAGGAAGTACCCAGCAGGTAACGGTTCTCGTAAACTGCGCCAGCCTGTACAGTCGGGAAAATGTAGTCCTCTACGAAGGTCTTTTTCAGATCCAGTACGATCAGCTTGGATGCGCCGGTCTTGATTGCCTTTTCTTCCAGGCCGTCCAGTTCCGTACCCTGTCCTACGTCTGCGGAAACTGCGATAACTTCGCAGTTGTTGTAGTTTTCTTTCAGCCACGGAATGATAATCGAAGTATCCAGACCGCCGGAATATGCCAGAACGACTTTCTTAATGTCCTTTTTTGCCTTTGCCATGATGCAAACTCCTCCATCAGCATAATTTATCGCATCTGTACCGCCCTTTTTGATCCGCTGCAAATGCTCTTGTCTTTTATTATACACCTTTTTTCAGCGATGTCAAGCATTTTTGCATAAATATACGGATTTTTTTTCCTTTTGCAATATTTCACGCATAATATGCAGTTATTCCTGTATATTTTTATGTTTCCGTGAAAAAATGCAGTGCAAAGCGCCTGCTCCACGCAAAAAAGCCCCTGTCACAGGACAGAGGCTTTTTGATTTCGGGAATACTCAGTGCAGTTTTTCATAATATGCCAGTACTTCACCCACAAATTCCCGGTGCATCGGGTCGGTGCCGTACCATCTTTCATAGGTCTCCCGGTTCGATGAAGCCTCGGGCTGCATCATCGCCGTATAGCGTTTCCGGCAGATCAGCACACGGCGTGCCTGTGCAAAGGCAGTGGTTCCGTCCAGGAGAACGGGCCGCAATCCGGTTTGTTTCGCCTTATCGCAGTCCCGGCCGGAATGTGTGCCGCAGAATTGCAGTGCCGGTTTATAGCCCGGATCGAAGAAACACGCTGAAAACAGCTCGTTCCGATCCAGATATTGCAGGGTATACCGATTGGTGCGTACCACACAGTGGAAGGACGGTGCGCCCCAGATCTCACCCATCGCACCCCAGGATGCCGTCATGGTGTTGTAGTCCTCCGGTGTGCCGGATGTCAGTAAGTACCATGATTTTCCGATCATGTCAAAAGGATTGCACTGTAGATCGCTTAGCTCCATTTTCTTAAAAAACATTTCTCCGTCTGTCATAAAATCAATTCCTTTCGCATAAGATAATACTATGTCTCCCGGCGGACAGGCAGTGCAGAGAGCAGATAGCTGTTTTTATTGTACCACAAAACAGAGCGCTACTGTAAGAAGATTTTACACAGAGAAAATAAATTTTTTCACAAAGCGCAGCGATTTTCAGGCGTGATGCCGCATACCGCTCTTTCCGTACTGCAGCCGCAGCTTGTCCGTGAGCAGCGCAATAAATTCCGAGTTGGTGGGCTTTCCCTTACAGTTGTTCACCGTGTAGCCGAAAAAGGAATTGATGGTGTCCAGGTCGCCTCTGTCCCATGCGATCTCAATGGCGTGGCGGATGGCACGCTCCACACGGGAAGAGGTGGTGTCGAACTGCTGTGCCACCGTGGGATAGAGCATCTTGGTGACGCTCTCCAGCAGTGCCTGGTTCTCGATGGATGCCAGAATGGCTGCACGCAGATAGTGATAGCCTTGATATGTGCCGGCACGCCCAGCTGGTGGATCATCTCCGTCACCACCATCTCCAGTGTACGGTGCGCAGATGCCTCTTTGTCGGGAATGCCGTTGGATGCCAGTTCTGTGATGCGGTTCCCCAGCGCCGAAATGTGAAACGGCTTCAGCATGAAATACGCCGCACCCTTTTCCATGACCTGGCGCTCAATAAATGTGTTCTCATAAGATGACGTGATAATGAAAGCCGGCGCATGAGCGAATGTCTGAGATTTCTCGAGGATCTCTATGGCATCCATGCCAGGCAGCACTGCGTCCATTACCACAACGTCCGGCGTGTCGTTCCGGATCGCATCCAGAATGACCTTGCCGTCTTTGCGTCTCGTCACGACGTAAAGACCCAGCGCACGCAGTTCGTTGGCACAGGTTATGCCATACTCGGCGCTGTCGTCTCCGATCAGGACTTTTATTTTTTTGTTGTCCATTTTGTTACCTCCTGTTTTTTTGTTCTACCCTATAATTTTACCACATTCTTTGGAGAACTGCAAGGCTGAAACTTGTCGAAAAAGAAATTATCTTTGTAAAATCTGTGTAAAAAGCAGAGAAGAACCATACAGGACGTTCCGGACACTCAGAGAATGGACGGCGCCTTTGCCGAATCCGCCAGTTTTCTGTCCCGGCGCGCTGTACCGCCTCAGGCGAAAAGAACTGTAACAGTCCCAGCGCCGTAACGCAGACAAAGGGCAGGATCACCGGCAGGATCTGTACGCAGTACAGCGTCGCCGCCGGCATCTGCATCAGCTGGCTGTAAAAGGAATGCTCCTTCGCATAGGATGCCACATGGTACAGCGCCAGCAGGCACAGCACCACGCCGCCTGCCGCACTGCCTGCCGCCGCCCAGTTGAGCCAGTTCTTCCGGCACAGCAGGACAAGCACTGTCCCCAGAGTCAGCAGACCCGAACCCACCAGCAGCATCTGCCCGTAGCCCACAAAGGACATGGGCCAGTTGCTGCCGGCTCTGGCACGGCTGATCCAGCCCAGTCCGCAGCCCCAGCAGGTGATCCAGGTAAACAGGATGGTGGAAAGCACCAGCAGGATGCGGAGGATGATACAGCTCACCCGGCGGACACGCTGTTTTTTCAGCTGTGCGGCGGTGGGAATGGGACGAGAGGCGGCGTTTTGGTTTTCATGGCGGTAGATCCTTTCATTTTCAAATTTTTGGATGTTTTGGAATTGCGGAAGTGGTTCTCCCGTTTTTCGGAAAGGCAGTTGCTGCCTGTTGTGAGAACAACTGCCCTATGTTTTTTCCTTGCATTGTCGCTGATAAGCGCTGCCGTACTGCACACGATAGATACGGGGCAAAAAATAAATATACCAGAAAGGCAGGATACAAAAATGATACGTTGGATCAAGCGCACGCAGTTCTCGGTGCTGCCGTGCTGCTGCAGTTATACGGCGCTGCGGCATATTACGCCTGGCAGCTGCCGGACAATTATTATGTACAGACCGGCAGCCAGCTGGAAG
>ENA-OQEX01000966-OQEX01000966.1-human-gut-metagenome-genome-assembly--contig:-NODE-966-length-12347-cov-5.172422_pt1 | contig 12347 bp, 20 predicted proteins | sample MGYA00242802_ERZ504649 | MGnify/ENA primary metagenome ERZ504649 (study PRJEB26092, sample SAMD00036194) | human gut metagenome | host: Homo sapiens | study: EMG produced TPA metagenomics assembly of... | reverse complement strand
AAGGTTTTTTGAAGTTCTTAGGAGAACCAATCGACCTTCGTACTTTTCCTGTCGCTTTTGGGGAGGTGTTTGTGCCAGACGTCCGCCTGACAGTAATGTATTTTAGCACAGGCCCCCTCAAAAAGCAAGTCCTTTTTTCACTTTTTTTTGAATTATTTTGCGGTTCGTCCTTTTGCCCGGTTTTTTCTCTCAGATTTGGCCGCTCTGTCCATCATTCGTCCAACAGCCTGTCCCGCATCACCTTTAATATCTTGCGCTCCCGCCGTGAGATCTGTACCTGCGTGGTATGGAGCAGTTTTGCCGTATCACTCTGGGTCTTGCCCCCATAGAAACGCAGCTGGATAATAAGCCTGTCCTCTTCGGGCAGGCTCTTCAATACCTCCGCCAGGCCTATCTTATCCGCAAGCTCTTCCTCCGGCGACTCTACCGGAATATCCATCTGACGGTCGCCCTCTTCCCGGTTCTCCGGCGTCAGACTCACCGCAGGCTGTGCCGCCTGGATCGCCAGCGTGATATTCTCCACGCTTTCCCCCAGCTCCTCTGCCAGCTGCGACAGAGTAGGCTCTGCTCCGCAAAGCTTGCTGTGATGCTCCGGGCTGCATTGATGCGCAGGCTCAGCTCTTTGAGTGACCGGCTCACCTTTACAGTGCCGCCGTCCCGGAACAGCTTTTTGATCTCGCCCAGAATGACCGGCACAGCGTAGGTGGAAAAACAGACGCCACGCGACTCATCAAAGCCGTCATACGCTTTTACCAGCCCATACAGCCGGCGCTGTAGAGGTCGTCGTATTCAATGCCTCTCCCCCGGAACCGTCCGGCACAGGAATGCACCAGCCCAGATTCTGCTCGATGAATGTGCTCCGCCGGGTCTTGTCTGTTACCATTGCGACGCCCTCTTTCTCTTTATTATGTAGAGCGCTCATCCAGACGCTTGGTCAGCACCACCCGCGTCCCTTTCCGGGCTGAGAGGACACCTTGACCTTATCCATAAAGCTCTGCATCACTGCAAAGCCCAGACCGGAGCGCTCTTCCGGGTTGCCGGTAGTGAAAAGAGGCTCCATGGCCTTTTCGACGTCCGGGATGCCGATGCCCTTATCCGTCACCGTTATCTTCACCAGCGCTCCGGGTAGACGGCGATGCTCAGGGTCACGGGACCGATGGCATCCGGGTAGGCGTGGATGATGCAGTTGGTCACCGCCTCGGATACCGCCGTCTTGATGTCGGCCAGCTGCGGCACGGTGGGGTCATACCGAGCCAGAAAGGCCGCCGCTGCGCCCCGGGCAAAGGCCTCGTTTGCACTGAGCGAATCAAATTGGATCTTTGCACTGTTTTCCGCTTTCATTTATATCCCTCCTGATACTTCCCCGCCCGGCTCGGTGCAGGGGATGCTTGCAAGCTGTAAGACCCGCCGGAGCTGTTCCGGCGCGTGCTGGATGCGCAGACTGCCGCCCAGCGTCCGGGCGCAGCGCTGCCGCCCCAGTATCAGCCCGATGCCCGACGAATCCATGAACCCCACTCCGCCGAGGTCCATCACCAGAATGCGCGGGCTGCGGGTGAGCAGGGCGTCGTCCAGCTGGATGCGAAGCCCCTGCGCCGCGTCGTGGTCGATCTCGCCGGCCAGATAGGCGTAGAGCACATCGTCCGCCGCGCTGAAGGTCACTGTCGCCATATCCTCATCTCCTTTTTTTCTGGCATAAAGAAAAGACCTGTACACCTTTTCAGTGTACAGGTCTTTCGGGTTATTTTTTAGAGAACGGTGTCGCTCAGCGGTTCTCCAGCAGCTTCTCAGAAGCTATTTCGTAAGCGGGGTGCACCGAATGACGAGAATTTTTGCCCGCAGACAAGGCGATTTTCCGCTGCAATCCTTGGTGGATTGCAAGGGAAATCAACGCAGTATGCAGGCAAAAAGACCGTTCAGACGGTGTGCAATGCTTATGAAAATAGTTTCAGGGCCTCGAGGGCGATGGCCTCACTGCCGCAGACCAGCAGGCCGCGGCGGCTGTTGGCTTTCGCCTGCTCCACGGCCTCGGCCAACGTCGGGCAGAACACCGCATCGAAGTGATACCGTGCCTTTTCGGTCAGCCGCTCTGCCAGCGCCGCTTCCGTTCCCGCCGGGGCGACGAGGAAGACTTTGTCGAAGGGGTTCTCGCCCATGCCGGGCATGGTGCTCTTGTCCTTCTTCTGCTCTTCCGAAGTCAGGCCGGTCTCCAGTGCGGCAAGGAACGACTCCGCGCCTTCCTCCTCCGTCAAGCCGATCACGGCGCTCATATGGCACACCTTGGCCATATTGAGGACGCGCAGAAGGGCTGCAGCCTGCTGCGGAGTACGGCAGGCGTCGAGGATGATGAGGGGCTTTTGGGACAGGACGCGGATGCTGCTGCGGTTCTCCACAGCGGCAAGGCCCGCCAGAATGGCCTCATCGGGGATCTCAAAGCCCTTGCGCCAGAGGCCAATGCCAGCTCGACCGCGACGGCGGCATTGCCCGCCGCGTGGCGGCCCAGGAAGGCCAGAGGGGCGGTGTATCCGCCGTAGTCCACCTTACTGGTGAACTTTTCCGCCTCGAGGAAGGTGATGTCCTCGGCGTCGGGGACGACGAGCTCACACTCGGCCTTGGCCGCCGCCACCACCAGCTCACTCAGAACAGCCTTCGGCTGCTCCGGCGCGGTGACGCAGACGGCGTCCTTCCGCATGACGCCTGCGGCCAGCGCGGCCAGACGCTCCACCGAGCGGCTCACACCGTCCGGGCCGATGGCCGTGACGGCGCAGACCGGCATATTGGGCAGGGCCGATGCCAGACCGGCATCCGGCAGCTCCACCACTGCCAGCTTGCAGCCCGCCGCACCAAAGCAGCGGGCCGCAGCCGCCAGCTCTGCCGCCTCACGGGGCAGAGCCTTTGCGGCACTGAGAGCCTCGGCAGCCTGACAAAGCAGCACCGGGTCCACCGACACGCCGCCGATGGGCGATGCGGGCCGGACAGCGGCTCACAGCCGGCGCGGTAGAAGCGACGTGGAACGCCGCCTCCCGGAGGATGGCCGCCAGCAGACCGGCAGCTGCGGTCTTGCCCGCCGTGCCGGCCACACCGACGAACTGCACCTTCTGGACATCCGCCGTCAGGGCAGCGCGCAGCTCCTCCGCCGGGGCAAAGCCTCGGGCAGAGAAGAAAAATATTCGTTTGCCTGTTCGATGGTCATTGCGTCAATCCTCGTTTCGATGTTTGTAGAGCAGCCAGCACATCCTGCACAGGGCCAGACAGAACAACCCCACCAGAATACCGGCCATCCCGCCCGAAAAATCCAGCCAGACGTCGGTGAGCTGGCTGCTCCGGCCATCGCTGAACATCTGGATGGTCTCGTCCGTCAGGGCCGTGAGCAGACCGCCCAGGATCGGCCACGAGATGTGAACGAAAAAGTGCCGGGTATAGACCCGCAGGCAGAGGGTGAGCAGGAAGCCTTCCAGCGCATACTCGCAGAAATGTGCCAGCTTGCGCACGATGTGGTCTGTCAGATGGTTCGCCGCGCCGGGCATTCCCAGACGGGTGAACACCTTTTTCATCAGAAGCAATACTCGTCCGCTTGCCGTTTCCGAGACCTCACCGATCTGCATGGAGTTGGAGAAGATGAATACGATGCAGGCGATAAGCGCAAAGGTAAAGATGACTCGTGCCGCAATGAGCCAGGGAGAAGTTTTTTGCATATCAGGACCCGTTTCCCGCATCAGCCAGAGCCTTGATGCTCTGCTCAATGTTGGCAAGCTTGTCCTGACTCTTGGCATGCTTATTGCGGATGTCCTCCACCAGAGCGGCGGGAGCGCGCTCGACGAACTTGGGGTTGTTGAGCTGGTTCTCGAACATGGCCAGCTCCTTCTCGGCCTTGGCCTTTTCCTTGTTCAGACGGGCCAGCTCCTTGTCGCGGTCGATGAGCTCCATCATGGGGATGAAGCCGCGGGCGGCATGGGTGGACACCTGCACCATGCCGTCGGTGCTGCCTCATACTTTTCGGTGAAGGTCACATCGGTGGCGAAGGCGAACTTTGCCAGATAGACCTCGGCGCTCTGGAAGGGAGCCGGGTCAGCCGTCTCGATGATCATGCTGGTCTTCTTGGCGGGGTGGACGTTCATCTCGGTGCGCATGGTACGCACAGCCTTGATGTAGTCCATGACCTTCTCGAAAGCTTCCTCTTCGTCGGCCCAGTTGTGAGCTTCATCGAAGGTGGGCCAGCTCTGGGTCATGATGGTCTCGGCAGAGCCGGGCAGAGCCTGATACAACTCCTCGGTGATGAAGGGCATGAAGGGGTGCAGCAGCTTGAGGGCCTTGTCCAGCACATACACCAGCACGCGGCGGGCAGTATCGGCCTGCCCGGCGTCGCCGGAGTTCAGGCGGGGCTTTGCGATCTCGATGAACCAGTCGCAGTAGACGTCCCAGATGAAGCTGTTGATCTTGGCAGCGGCCAGACCCATCTCGTAGTGGTCGAGGTTGTCGCTCATGGCGCCGGCCACCTGATTGAGCTTGGTCAGCACCCACTTATCGCTCATGTCCAGCTTCTCCTCGCCGGGCAGGCCGGGCTGGAAGTCCTCGGGCAGGTTCATCAGCACGAAGCGGGTAGCGTTCCACAGCTTGTTTGCGAAGTTGCGGGCAGCCTCCACCTTCTTCTCGCTGTAGCGCATGTCATTGCCCGGGGTAGAGCCGTCCACCAGCATGAAGCGCAGGGCGTCAGCGCCGTACTGGGCGATGACTTCCAGCGGGTCGATGCCGTTGCCCAAGGATTTGGACATCTTGCGGCCCTGGCTGTCGCGGACGATGCCGTGGATACAGACGGTGTCGAAGGGAGCCTTGCCGGTGTAAGCCAGACCGGAGAAGATCATGCGGCTGACCCAGAAGCCGATGATGTCGTAGCCGGTGACGAGGGTGTTGGTGGGATAGAAATACTTGAGGTCTTCGCTCTCCTCATTGGGCCAGCCCAGAGTGCTGAAGGGCCACAGAGCGGAAGAGAACCAGGTGTCGAGGGTATCGGGGTCCTGGGTGAGCCTGGTGCCGCCGCACTTGGGGCAGGTGCAGGGTGCGCTCTTGGCGACCACAGTCTCGCCGCAGTCGTCACAGTACCAGGCCGGGATCTGGTGGCCCCACCACAGCTGGCGGCTGATGCACCAGTCGCGGGTGTTCTTCATCCAGTTCATATAGTTCTTGGTGAAGCGCTCCGGCACGAACTTGATATCGCCCTTCTCCACGCTCTCGATGGCGGGCTTGGCCAGAGGCTCCATCTTGACGAACCACTGCTTGGACACCATGGGCTCGATGGTGGAGTGGCAGCGGTAGCAGGTGCCGACTTCGTGCTTCAGAGGCTCGATCTCCTTCAGGAAGCCGCCCTCCTTCAGGTCCGCGAGGATGGCCTTGCGGGCCTCGAGGGTGGTCATGCCGGCATACTTGCCGCAGTCCAGCACATGAGGCTCGTTGACGGTGTTCTTGCCCGCGGCAAACAGAGCATCGGCAGCAGCCTTATCGGCAGCGCCGGTCATATGGCCGTCGTAGGTAAAGACGCGGACGATGGGCAGGTCATGGCGCAGGCCGACCTCAAGTCGTTGGGGTCGTGGGCCGGGGTGATCTTCACGACGCCGGTACCCTTGGTCATGTCGGCGTGCTCGTCGCAGACGATGGGGATCTCCTTGTTCAGCAGGGGCAGGATGACGTGGCAACCGTGCAGATGGGCATAGCGGGGGTCATCGCCGTTGATGGCAACGGCGGTATCGCCCAGCATGGTCTCGGGACGGGTGGTAGCCAGCTCCAGCATCTCGCCGGTCTCCTTGACCGGGTAGAGCAGGTGCCAGAAGCTGCCGTCCTTTTCCTCATACTCCACCTCGGCGTCGGAAATGGAGGTGTTGCAGTGGGGGCACCAGTTGACCATGCGGTTGCCGCGGTAGATGAGGCCCTTGTCGTACAGGCGGACAAAGACTTCCTTGACAGCCTCAGAGCAGCCCTCGTCCATGGTGAAGCGCTCACGCTCCCAGTCGCAGCTGCTGCCCAGCTTCTTGAGCTGCTGACGATGCGGTTGCCGTACTTGGTCTTCCAGGCCCAAGCGCGCTCCAGGAAGCCGTCGCGGCCCACCATTTCCTTGGTCAGGCCCTCAGCACGCATGGCCTCCACGACCTTGGCCTCCGTAGCGATGGAAGCGTGGTCCGTGCCAGGCACCCACAGGGCGGCATAGCCCTGCATCCGCTTGGTGCGGATGAGGATGTCCTGCATGGTGTTATCCACGGCGTGGCCCATGTGGAGCTGGCCGGTGACGTTCGGAGGGGGCATCACGATGGTGTAGGGCTTCTTGTCGGGGTCGGCTTGGTGTGGAAGCAGCCGCCATCCAGCCAGACTGGTAGATGCGGTCTTCCACCTGGCTCGGATCATACTGTTTTGCGAGTTCTTTCATAGTATCCTCCCAGAAGGTTTGTGAAGTGGGACGAAAAAAGCCGCCCCACGGAGCGTTCCATGGGACGGCTGTAATATAACCGCGGTACCACCCAAATTGCACACGGCTTTCTGCCGCATGCCCCTTGATGCCCCGATAACGTGGGGCAGACCCGGAGGCGACTACTCCTGTTTCCCCGCCTCTGCTCAAAAGCGACAGCACGCCGCACCGCCATACCGGGTTTTCAGCAGCCCCCGGCTCTCTGGATGGCGAAAACGACACACACTCTTTTTCCTTGCATTTATAAAAAGAATATAGCGTTTTTTGTGCGTTTTGTCAATCTCTTTTTCATCGGAACAAAATTTTCACAGCTGCCGTTCAGCGCACGGGCCGCGCTCAGACCGCCGTTCTTCTGCCGGATGGGCCGGACGCGGCTGTCCCGCCGGGTCATTCAGCCTTTTCTCCTTTTCAGGACAGCCGTGACACGGCCCTTGAGCCGATCGAACTCCGGCGCGTTCCGGTGGAGCACCACCATGACAGCCCCGAACAGCAGCGTATACAGCACACCGTCCACCAGAAACCAGCCGATGTTCTTCGCCGGGCAGAAGCGCACCCATCCGTAGGACACAGCGGCCAGCACTGCGACGACTGCGGCGCGTTCGGCGTAGCGGACAAAGTAGTCTTTCAGCTTGCCCTGCCAGTCTTCCCGGATGCCGTAGCGCATCAGGATGTAAGGCTCCATCCAGAGGCAGGTCGTCACGGTGCTGATGACCGTTCCGCCCAGAATGCCTGCCACGCCGAACTTCTGCACCAGCAGCAGGGACGCTGCCAGATTGATGACCGACTCGAGCAGCGGCTTGTACCGGTCGTACCAGAACAGGCCCTTGGCCTCACGGAAGAGCAGGTTGACCTTCCGCTGACCCGAAACATAAAATTCCGTCACGAGGACGGCGACTGTCGCCGTGGAGAAGCAGTATTCCGCGCCGAAGCAGAGGGTGATAAAAGCGTTGGACAGCGCGAACAGTCCCGCCGTCCAGTAAGCGTAGATGACGAAGAAGAGCAGGTCCAGTTCCCGGTAGATGCTGTACACCCGTGTCTCATCCTCAATGGCTCCCAGATTGCCCAGACTTCCGGTAAAGGCGTTCGAAAATTTGTCCATCAGGTTGTTGATGCCGGACAAGATGAGCTTGTAGTTGGAGTAGATGCCCACCGACAACAAACCCACGAAGCTGGACATCAGCAGGCTGTCCGTGTTCCGGACGATGACCGTTCCCAGCTTGTGGAAGCTCATGGCACCGATGTTCCGCAGGATGCCGTGAAATTCTTCTTTTTCCGGCAGCTCCCCGCACTCTTTCAGGTAGGGAAATTCCTTATCCGCCTTGACCGATACGATGATGTTCGGGATGAACTGCATCACGAACTGCACCGCCAGATAGAGGATAAGTTTCCGGTCAGCACGATGAGGACGATCTGGAGCAGCGTCTTGACCGCGTCGCAGAGCTGCGCCCAGAGGTTGCGGACATAGGCTTTCTGGTAGGCCAGATAGATGGAGTTTTTATAGCTCAGCAGATAAGAGCAGACCGAGTTTGCCACATACATCAGATAGATGAGCCGCAGATGCTCGATGCCGCTGCTGTCCTTGATGAAAAAGCCCAGAAACGGCATCAGTGCAAGGCCCACGAGCAGCACCACGACCGCCACGATACGGTAGAGGAGCCGGTAAAGGTTCATCAGCTGCGCCAGCCGATGCTCGTCATTCTTCGCAGCCGGCTCATACAAGCTGTATATCATCGCCGTGCCGATTCCAAGCTCTGCAAAGTTCAGGATGCCCAGCACATCGGTGAACAGTCCGTTGACCCCCAGATATGCCGCCGACAGGTAGTGGATGAACACCATCCGGCTGATGAACAGCAGTGCCTGATTCATGAGCTGTCCACCCACATTGACGACCATATTGATAAGGGTATACCGTGTCCGCATTTTTCTTATGTCCCTTCCTTTTCGAGTGTGGCCCGCCGCATCCGCTGCATCAGGGTCCGCAAAGGCCCTGTTCGTTTTTCTTTATTAGAATATCATCTCATTGCGGCGCTTTCAACGATTTATCCGTTTTTCAGCCTCCGCGTCCAGAAGCTCCGTTTTCAGCCGGGCAATGAGCCGCTCCATCAGGGCCACACGGTTGAAGGGGGTCATGAGATAGAAGCCGTCGGCGTAGGGCAGAGCCTCCCGGGCCATCTGCATCGACACCTCAAGGCCCAGTGCCTCGCCCTGCTCCCGGCCGAGGCCCGCGAAGCGCTGGATGATGTCCTCCTCCACATGGATGCCGTTGATCTCGTTCTCCATGAAGATGGCGTTCCGCTGGCTGACCACGGGCATGATGCCGGCCAGAATTTTAGCCCGTTCGCCCAGTGTCTGACGGGCCTTGCGGAGATTTTCCACCGCCTGTGCCGACAGCACCGGCTGGGTCAGGAAGCCCGACATCCCGTTTTCCAGCTTTTCCACGGCCCGGCGCAGCTCCACCTCAAAGTTCCGGGCGTTGAGGTTCAGCGCACCAAGGACGGTCATGGCCGAGGGCATCTCCCGGCCCTCCCCGGCCAGCGAGACGATGTACTGGGCCAGCTTGCGGGAGTTGAACTGGTAGACATTCTTCACCTCGTCCCGCTCTGCGGTGGGGATGGGGTCGCCGGTGATGGCCAGCACCTCCCGCACGCCCTCGGCGTAAAGGCCCAGCAGAAGGGCCTTGGTGGCGTTGAGGTTGCGGTCGCGGCAGGTCATGTGGGGCAGAGCACACATTCCCAGTTCCCGGTGTACCCGGCAGGCCACGAGGGAGGAATCCATCCGGGCCTGCGCGATGGGGCAGTCGGCGATGGTCAGCAGGTCAGCGCCTGCGGCCTGCAGCCGCCGTGCGCCGTCCAGATAGCCGCTCAGGTCGGCCACCCGGGGCGAATCCAGTTCAATGGCGATGACCTTCTCACCTGCGTTCAGTTTCCGCAGGAAGGCATCATCTTTTCCACCGCCGGTGCAGTCCCGGTGGAAAGCTTCGCTGCCGGAGCGGCTTCGGTCTGCCGGGGCAGGGCATCCAGCTCCGCACGCAGGGCCGCGATGTGGGCGGGCGTCGTGCCGCAGCAGCCGCCCAAAATACGGACGCCCCCAGCGGCGATCTGCCCCATCTCCCGGGCAAAATACGCAGGCTTGCCCTGATACAGCACCCGCGCCCGGGTGACCACCGGATAGCCCGCGTTGGGCATCACCGACAGGGGCAGCAGCGTCTTGCCAAGGCCCTGCACCAGTTTCTTCATCGCGCCGGGGGCCGAGACGCAGTTCAGGCCCACGCGTCCACCACGCCGCTCTGCTCCATCCGGCGCAGCAGGTCGCGGAACAGCAGGCCCTCGCGGGTGTAGCCGTCCGGCAGCACCGCGAAGGACACCATGACAAAGGCGTCCGGCACTGCCACACGCAGTGCCTTTACCGCCTCCACAATGCCCACATCGGAGCTGAGCGTCTCGAACAGAAAGTTCTTTGCCCCCAGTGCGGCGAACTGCTGCGCCACGAGGCCGTAGGCGCTGCTGGCCGGGGCAGCCTCGGTGTCCGGGGCAGGGCCAAGGTCAGCAAAGACGGCAGCATCCTTCTCAGCGGCAGCGTCACAGGCCAGCTTCCAGCCCGCCTCGGCCAGCTCTTCCCAGCCCGGCATCTGGCCGCCGCCATCCGGGGCAGACCGAAGGTGTTGGTCTTGATGGCCTGTGCGCCTGCGGCCAGATATTCCGCATGGACCTTCTTCACGCCCTCGGGGTCGGTGAGGTTGGCCATTTCGCAGTCCGCGCCCGGTGCCGCTTTATAATAGGTACCCATGCCGCCATCGAACAAAAGCGGCTTGTGGGCAAGATACTCTCGGATGTCCGTCATAGAAAGGTTCTCCTTTTTTATTTTCCTTGATTTTATAAAGAAATTCAGGTATAATTTTTGTATGAAAGTGAGGTGCTTTTGGATGCCCAAGATTCGTTCCAGCGCAGACCTGCGCAACAACTACAATGAGATCTCCACCTTCTGCCACGACTACGCCGAGCCGGTGTTCATCACCAAAAACGGCAAAGGCGACCTTGCCGTGATGAGCATCGAGACCTACGAGGCCCTGACCGCCCGGTTCGATTTGTACGCAAAATTGCAGGAAGGTCTGGATGACGTGGCGGCGGGAAGAACGCGCCCGCTGGATGAGTTCATGCAGGAGCTGCAAAACAGAAGGAGTCTTCGATGAACTACTTTATCGATGTTGCCGTTTCTGCTCAGCGCGACCTTGCAGATGCCTTCGACTATATCGACCTGAACTTGAAAAATCCCTCTGCTGCCGACAAGCTGGTTGCCATCGCATGGAAGAAATTCCGTTCTCTCGACACCTTCCCACAGCGTTTTTCACTTGTGAATGACCCATTTCTTTCCGCTTTGGGAATCCGGCTCATTCCAGTTCAAAACTATCTTGCATTTTATAAAGTCGACTCTTCCACCCAGACCGTCCACATCCTCCGCTTCCTGTATGGTCACAGCGACTGGCAGGCTATCCTGCGGGCGGATGTTCTTCCAACCTGAGCATTCTCCCCGGCCCTTTGCGGGGAGAATTTTTATCCAGTCATCTTCAGTTTAATGAAGTTTGCGCACTTGTCAAGCATTTTTGCCCCGAAGCAGCCCATTTTGCTTGCGCCGAAGCCGGTTTTGTGCTATTCTATGCATATTTACAATGGTTGGGAGGAATGTATCATGCGCCACGCCGGCACACAGGAAATCGAAACGCCGCGGCTGCTTCTGCGCCGCCTTATGCCGTCGGATGCCCCGATGATGTACGCAAACTGGGCCAACGACCCGGAGGTCACCCGCTGGCTGCGCTGGACGCCGCACAAGGATGTGGCCGAGACGCAGGAGCTTCTGAGCGCATGGGCGCTGCTCTATCCCAACGAGGACTACTACCAGTGGGCCATCGTGGAAAAGGCCACCGGCCAGGTGTTTGGCAGCATCAGCGTCTTTACCTCCTCCAGTGTAGAGCCGGACCGGGACCCCTGGCCCGGCTTTGACCACAGCAACGGCGTGTGGGAGGTGGGCTACTGCATCGGCAGAGCATGGTGGGGCAAAGGCTGCACCACCGAGGCTCTGAAAGCTCTGGTAGAATACTGGTTCAAGAATACAGACAGTAATTGGCTTGCCTGCTCCCACGCCGTGGAGAACCCCGCCAGCGGCAAGGTCATGATGAAAGCAGGCTTTGTCTACGACCACGAGGCCGTCTACCACAAATTCGACGGTACGGCGATACCCTGCAAGTGCTATGCCCTGACGCGAGAATACTATAAGAAGCAACCTCTCCGTCAGCGCTGACGCGCTGCCACCTCCCCTAAAGAGGGGAGGCCTTGGCATTTCGTAGAGCTTTTTCTCTTCGCCAGAGGCTCCCCTCGCTAGGGGAGCTGTCGAGCGATAGCGAGACTGAGAGGTTGGCTCCACTAACAGAAAGGAATCATTTTGAGCGAACTTTACGATATTTTAGTCGAAACTCCCCCGACGAAGGTCATCCTTCTCGCCCTCGACCAGGGCCTGTGGGACTGCGAGCGCAGCCTTGCCGAGCTGGCTGCGCTGTGCGAGGCCAACCACATGGAAGCCGTGGCCGAAGTCACCCAGAAGCGCCAGACCCCTGAGACCGGCATCGTGCTGGGCAGCGGCAAGCTGGAAGAAGCCGCTGCTGCCGCAGCAGAGCTGGGGGCCGAGTGCGCCGTCTTCGACGGTGAGCTGACCGGCAGCCAGATCCGCAACATCTCCACGGCCCTCGGCGGCCTCGAGGTCATCGACCGCACCATGCTCATCCTCGAGATCTTCCGCAGCCGTGCCGTGACCAACGAAGCAAGCTGCAGACCGAGCTGGCCCTCCTGCGCTACCGTCTGCCCCGCCTGCAGGGCATGGGCGAAAGCCTGAGCCGTCAGGGCGG
>ENA-OQEX01000965-OQEX01000965.1-human-gut-metagenome-genome-assembly--contig:-NODE-965-length-12360-cov-1.485327_pt1 | contig 12360 bp, 17 predicted proteins | sample MGYA00242802_ERZ504649 | MGnify/ENA primary metagenome ERZ504649 (study PRJEB26092, sample SAMD00036194) | human gut metagenome | host: Homo sapiens | study: EMG produced TPA metagenomics assembly of... | reverse complement strand
TGCCGGAAGGATATCCGCCGTCATAAGCAAACCGGCTGCCGCACCAATCGCAATCAGCGCCGATGCAATCGTCAGCAGGCTACATTGCAGTATTGCTTTTCCGCCATTCGTACAGCAGCAGCGATACCAGCACAGCCAAATTCAGCGTTGCCCCTAACGGCAACCTGAGCAGCAAAGCTGGCGACTACGGTTTCAGCAATACCTCGCAGATGGTGCCAAATTTACCCACAGCGGTGATACGGCTTACGGCACAGGCAGCCAGCTGGATACTACGATCCAGGGCAATAAGGTGACTACCGGCAGGATAGATACGGACGAGTTATACGTAGACGGTAATAAGGTAACTGTAGCCGGAGGTACTATTAACCAGACTGACGCCGTAAACAACCATTTGAGCGGTGCTGATGCCGACGGGAATACAGTGACTAATGACTTTAAGACCAGCGCTGTGAACGGAACGACACAGGCGGCTGAGAAAACCTCGGCTGACGGTAAGGAAAGCACCAAGACCGTCAATAATACCTCGGCAGGCGGTACCGGCGTGACGACCAGCAAGACCACGACCGACAGCAAAGACAATGTGACGGTGAAGGAAAGCAGCTTCGGCACGAATGAAAAAGGTATGACGCTGAGCACAAGCAATAAGGTAACTGACAAAGACGGAAAGGTTACTAAAGACACCAGCGGCACGACCACGATGACCGGCGACAGTATCAGCGTCAGCAAAACAACGACGACTACGGAAAAAGACGCTGACGGCAACGAGAAAGAAGTCACCAAGACCAGCGGCACCACGATCGGCAGCGGTGAAGTGACCTTGAAACGCGAGGACGGCAGCACGATAGAAGTAGGCAGCGCCATTGAAGGTATGCAGAGTGATATGCGAGAGCTGGACGGCAGGGTCAACCGTATGGGAGTCGAGATCAAGGAAGTGGGCGCACTGAGCGCCGCTTTGGCAGGTCTGCATCCGCAGCCTGAAAACGCCAACAGCCGTGCGGATTTCGCAATGGCGATGGGCAGTTATGAGGGCAAGCAGGCACTGGCAGTAGGCGGGTTCTATCGCCCTGACAAACGGACGATGCTGAGTATCGGGGGATCGACGACCAGCAGCAAGCATATGATGAATATGGGTATCAGCATTGCGCTGGACAGGCTGCCGGAAGCAGAGCGCAGGGCGAAGGAAGCGGCCAAAGCGGCTGGCGTTGAGCAGGAAACACTGAACAGGGTGCTGGAGCGTCTGGCGGCTTTGGAGCAGGATAACAGGCGTTTGCAGGCTGATAATGAAAAGCGTGATGTTGCCTATGAGAAACTGGCTGCTGATTATACGCAGCTGAAAGAAAAATATATAGAAGAAACTGCTGACAGGCAGCAGAAGGTGGCCGATAAGTTTATGGCAGTACTCAGCGGCGATGCTGCGGCTGTAACGCAGCTGCAGGTAGATATGGTGCCGGAGCTGGCAGAGAAGATGACGGCGGCTAATTTTGCCGCTTTGCAAAAGCAGCTGAAGGAACAGTTCGGTATTCAGAAATCGGTGCGTTTTGCGGTTTATGAGCGGTTCGACCAGGGCGACCGCCTGACGTATCTTGTAGGCTTCAGCAGGCAGCAGGCTGTGCGCGCGGTATATGGTTTCGATAAAAACGGTAAGCTGAGCGAATTCGTTTTTGTACCGTTGGAAGTAAAGGCGGTACAGAAATAAAAATCAATAAAACCCAATAAAAAAGGCCGGACTGTTAAGTCCGGCCTTTTTATATAGATAAGGTCTGTTACCAGGTGAACCAGGTATAGATGCTGAATACTGTCAGCAGCATGACTTCTAAAATAAACATCGGTTTGAGGGTCTTGAAGAAGTCGGCTTTAAAATAATCCAGGGTGACGATAAAACACATATGGGTCGGCGTCAGCATTTGTCCGGCTACGCCGAAGGCCATGGCCACGCCTGCCAGGTTCAGGTCGCCGGGCGACAGGGCTGCTACGATGGGCATAACGATCGCTACATGACCCTGTGACAGACCTGTCAGGATGCCGATAATAAAGGAGATAGCTGCGATAATGACAGGTACGGGCAGCGGTGAGGCTTTAAAATCTTCCACGATGGTATGCAGAACGTTGGTATCGGTCAGGATCTGGATAAAATAGAGGATGCACAAAACGTTCATCAGCATTTTCCAGTCGCAGGCGCCGGTAAAAACTTCTTTGATGTTCAGGACGCGGCTTGTCATACGCAGGACCGGGATCATGGCGAAGGTGACCAGAGCCATAGCGGTGGAGGCGTTAAGGTCGCAGAAAACTACCAGCATGAAGTTGATTACGACCGGGGAAAGCGACAGTACCAGGTTCATAATGTCCTGACGGCGTTCGGCCGGATCGACATCTACATTGCTGTTAGCGGGCATATCCAGCGGCCGGATGAGCACCAGCCAGCCCAGGGCAAATGCCAGCAGGGTCAGCCAGCACAGGTGGGCGATAAAGTCGCTGAAGGCAACGCCGGCGATGCTGCAGGCCATGATCATGCCGGGTATGATGGGACTGGAAAATTCAAAGATATGCCGGAACCAGAATTGATGGCGGCTTTATGTTCTTTGGTAAGGTCTGTATTGCGGCTGGCCGCTTCGACGATGGGCGCAGAAAAACGTGCGCCGCCCAGCGAAGGCAGCAGGCCGAGAAAAGCTGGCATAATGGCCAGTGTAAATTTTTCGCTGGCAAATAAGCGCTGCAGGGCGCGGATCATTCCGTCTAAAGCGCCGCTGGTACGCAGCTCGATTTCCAGGCACATGACAAAATAGAGCGCCAGGATCAGGTCGTAGGTGCGCTGCATGGTAAGCGTGGTGGTGAAGGCGCTGACCAGATAATGGAACTGAGGGGCTACTAAAGCCAGATCAGCAGGCCGCCTGCCAGGATCGCCGGACCGATGGGGATGTGGCGGCGCAGCAGGATGATGATCAGCAGCATTGCTAAAGCGATCACGAGAAAAATATTCATTTTAAAACCTTCTCACTCTCAAATAATATATCTATTATACAAAGAATGCAGAGAAATTTCCATATTCGGCTGAAAAAAGGTATAATAAAAGAAAATATACTTCTGGAGGTGTACTATGTATATCAGTCGCTTATGTTTGCAGAATTACCGCTGTTATGATAATTTTGAGATAGATTTCAACAAAGAACTGACTGTTATCGTAGCTGAAAACGGTAAGGGCAAAACAGCTATTCTAGATGCGGTCGCTGTAGCTTTAGGGCCTTATCTGGCGTGCTTTGACGGTGTTAAGGCAACCAGATCAGTGATACGGATGTACGCCAGACCAAAGATACTGTAGGCAGGACTTTGGAGCATGTGCTGCGGATGAAAAGCCAGTATCCCGTTGTGATTGGGGCAGAAGGCGTTGTTGACGGCGAAAAGATCACCTGGAAAAGAGAATTGAAGGCGGCCGGGGGGCGGACGACGATCCTGAATGCGAAGGCTTTGAGCGAGTATGGGCGGCATATGGTCAAGGCGCTGCGGGAGGTCAACGACAGTAAAATAATTTTGCCGGTCATGGCTTATTATGGTACCAGCAGGATGTGGAAGGATAATAAGCTGTTCGAGCTGCGCAAGGATATCAGTCTGGAGCGCGGCAGCGGCTACGTCGATTGTATGGAGCCTTCGTCATCATATAATACTTTTGGACAGTGGTTCAAATATGCGGCGATGAGCGCGATGGAATTTGACCGTTATCTGGCCGAGAGCGGTAAAAAGGATGAAAAGAATCCGTATACGGAAGTGCTGAAGGCTGTGCGTCAGGCAATCATTACCTGTATCGGCAGTATGGGCTGGACGGATATAGATTACAGCTTTGCTTTTCAAAATCTGATCATTATGCATGAAACGATGGGTGTATTGCCGCTGGAGGCTTTGAGTGACGGTACCCGCAGCGTGATCAGTATGGCGGCAGATCTTGCGTACCGGATGGTGCGGCTGAATCCTGACCTTGGCGCCATGGCGGCTCTTGAAACGCCGGGCATCGTACTGATCGACGAAGTGATATGCATTTGCATCCTTCCTGGCAGCAGGCGGTAGTGTATGATGTGCGGAAGGCGTTTCCCAACGTACAGTTTATTGTGACGACTCACAGTCCACAGGTTCTGAGCACGGTCCCTGCTGAGGCTATCCGTATCCTGCGCTGGGACAATAATCTGATCAATATCGATAAACCTGCCTTTTCTTTAGGCGCTGAAAGCTTTCAGCTGCTCAAGGATATTCAGAATGTCGACACGCGCCCGCAGGCATTGCCGATCGTGAAGGATCTGTACAGGTATCTGATGCTTGTGAGCGAGGATAAATGGGATACGGACGAGGCCAGGGAGCTGCGCAAACGTCTGGACGAATGGTCTAAAGGGTGTGAACCGGCTTTGGTCCGTGCTGATACGGAAATCAGGATGAAGTCTTTCAGGAGGAAGAAAAATGAAACGGGTGTACAAATCTCCGGCTACACCCGAGCGCCTGTGCAGTTATGTGAAGGCGTTCCCGGACGAGACCTGGGAGCATTTCCGCCGGCGCAACCGCAGGGGCTACCGCGAAGTAAAGCAGCAGCTGCTGCAGGATCAGCACGGTTTATGCGCGTATTGTGAGATCAGTATCAAGCTGGCTGAGTTTGAGGACAATGTTGATGATTTCAGGGTGGAGCATTTCTTCCCCAAAGTAGCTACACAGCTTGAAAAACACAATTATCACCTGGACTGGCATAATCTGCTTGGTGTTTGCCATGGCGGCAGCCAGCCCTATGTGTCGGACCCTGAATGGCGTTATTCCAGCAGGAAGAATGACCGGAGCTGTGATGTACCAAAGGGCGGGAAACCGATTTCCGAGCGGATACTGAACCCGCTGAAGATACCGGCGTCAGTCAGGCTGTTTCGTTATCAGGAGCATACCGGTAAGATGATCGTTGACGAAAGTTCCTGTCCGAAAAAACTGCAGGCCAAGGCGCGCAATACGATCCGCGAGCTGAATCTGAACGCGCCGCGGCTGCAGCGGATGAGACTGGCGCTGATCAGGATACTGGAGGACGAGATAAACAGTGCTTTGGCTGGCGGAGCGGTGCTGGAGGAGTTTTTGCCGCTGCTGGCGGAAAGTATCCTGCTGCCGGATGAAGATGGCAATTATCAGCCGTTTTTTTCAGTGGCGCGCTGGTATCTGGGTGAATTTGCCGAGGATATTTTAAGGGAAAATAATTATGCGATGTAACGCACTCCTGCTTAAAAATAACTTTTTAAGCAGGAGTTTTGTGGAGGTAGAAAGTAATAATTATCATGTTTTCAGATAATTGCAGAAAGATATAGGGGAGCGGAGAAATATGGAATTAACTAAGAAAGCGTTTAAAGCGTATGATGTGCGCGGCGTTGTGCGACAGAGGTCAATGCGGAGATGGCTTATCGGGTAGGGCGCGTTTTTGCGGCGATGTTTGCAGCTGAAAGTTGTGGTCGGGCATGATATACGCTTGAGCGGGCGCGAGCTGGTCGATGCTTTGACGGAAGGGCTGCGGCACGGCGGCAGTGATGTGATCGATATCGGGCAGTGCGGTACGGAGATGATTTATTTCGCGACGGCACATCTGGACGCTGACGGGGGATCATGGTAACGGCCAGTCACAATCCGGCAGAGTATAACGGGATGAAGCTCGTGCGCCGAGGAGCCAGACCGATCTCGGCCGATACGGGACTGATGGAGATCGCTGATATGGTGGTCGACAGTAAGGATTTTCCTCATGTCAAGGTGCCGGGCAAGACGGAGGGTGCTGTAAGACGTTATGATATCATGCCGGAATATATCGAGCATTTGCTGGGATATATAGACATCAAGTCGCTGAAACCGCTGAAGATAGTGGCTAACCCTGGGAACGGCGGCGCGGCCCGGTCTTGAACGAGCTGGCCAAATATCTGCCTTTTGAATTTATCAAGATCAATGAAATACCTGACGGGACTTTCCCGAACGGGGTGCCTAATCCGCTTTTGGTACCAAATCGCGAGGCTACGGCAAAACTGGTGCGCGAATATCAGGCTGATCTGGGCGTGGCCTGGGACGGCGATTTTGACCGCTGCTTTTTGTTTGATGAAAAGCCGAATTTATTGAAGGCTATTATATAGTCGGTTTGCTGGCAGAGGTATTTCTGCGCAAGCAGCCGGGCGCCAAGATCATGTATGACCCGCGTCTGACCTGGAACACGCAGGAGGTTGTGGATGCGGCTGGCGGTGTTGCTGTGCGCTGCAAGAGCGGGCATGCCTTTATGAAGGAATGTATGCGTGCCAATGAGGTGCTGTACGGCGGCGAAATGTCGGCGCATCATTATTTTAAAGATTTTTCCTACTGTGACAGCGGCATGATACCCTGGCTGTTGGTGGCGGAGCTGTTATGCACCAGCGGTAAAACTTTGTCGGAGCTGGTCGAAGAACGGATGGAAAAATTTCCCTGCAGCGGCGAGATCAACCGCAAGGTTGAAGATTCAGCGGCCGTACTGGCGGCGATCGAGGCTGAATATGCGCCCGGCGGTCAGGTCGATAAGCTGGACGGGCTGAGCATTGATTATTCCGAATGGCGTTTCAATGTGCGTGTTTCCAATACAGAGCCGGTGATGCGTCTGAATGTTGAGACCAGAGGCGATAAAAAGCTGCTGGCTGAAAAAACAGCGGAACTGCTGGAACTGATCGGCGGCGAAGAAGCCTGACAGAGCCCGCGTCTGATCGGTGCTGGCGGCAATCAAGGTAAGTGTTTATTTAAAAATTTATTTCCTGTTCAAGTGGAGAAAGAGTGATACAGATGACTGCAATCAAACAAGTACGCAAGGCTGTTATTCCGGCGGCCGGATTAGGCACGCGTTTTCTGCCTGCTACTAAAGCTACACCGAAGGAGATGCTGCCGATCGTTGATAAGCCGACGATCCAGTATATTATTGAAGAAGCGCTTGCTTCGGGAATAGAAGATATTCTGATTATTACCGGGCGCAGCAAACGTGCTATCGAGGATCATTTTGACCGCAGTATCGAACTGGAATTGAACTTGCGGCCGGCGGTAAAGCGCAGGAGCTGGAGATGGTCAAAAAGATCTCTGATATCCGGATCCACTATATTCGCCAGAAAGAGCCGCGCGGATTGGGGCATGCTATTTTATGCGCGAAGCAGTTTATCGGCGATGAGCCTTTTGCGGTGCTTTTGGGCGACGATGTAGTAGACGGTGAAGTACCGGCACTGAAACAGCTGATGGATGTTTATGATAAAACCGGGGCCAGTGTTTTGGGCGTACAGGAGGTGCCGCAGGAAAAGGTATCGTCTTATGGTATCGTAGCGTCCGAGCCTACGGCCGAACCGCGCACCTTTACGGTCAGCGATATGGTCGAGAAGCCGGGCGTGAGGAAGCGCCTTCGCGGCTGGCTGTTTTGGGGCGTTATATCATCAATCCCGAGGTGTTCCCGATCCTGGAGCTACCAAGCCGGGACGCGGTAATGAGATCCAGCTGACGGACGCATTGAAGGAGCTGGCTAAACTGCAGAAGATGTATGCTTATAATTTTGAAGGACGTCGTTATGACGTCGGCGATAAACAGGGCTTTTTGGAGGCGACGGTGGAAATGGCGCTGAAGCGTCTGATCTGAAGGATAAGTTTTTAGCATATTTACAGACTATTGTCAGTAAGAACTAAGGAGATTGAATGATGAATGTTCTGGTTACCGGCGGTGCCGGTTATATTGGTTCACATGTAGTTGAAGAATTGCAGAAAAACGGTTTCACACCGATCGTTTACGATAATCTTTCCACAGGCCATGTGGCTGCAGTGCCTGAAGAGGTGCAGCTGGTGGAGGGCGATATCCATGATGTTGCTTTTTTGAAGCATATCATGGCCCAGTTTGAGATCGACGCGGTCATTCATTTTGCTGCCAGCAGTCTGGTCGGCGAATCGATGGAAAATCCTTCCAAGTATTATTTTAATAATGTGGAGGGGTCGCTGCATCTTTTGGAAGCAATGAAAGGCGCCGGCGTAGATTATATCGTTTTTTCGTCGACGGCGGCAGTATACGGAGAGCCTGAGAGCGTTCCCATTAAAGAGGACAGCTGTCTGAACCCGACTAATGTTTACGGCCGCACGAAGCTGATGATCGAAAAAATGCTGGCTGATTATGATATGGCTTATGAGATGCGTTATGTGGCGCTGCGTTATTTTAACGCCGCAGGAGCTTCGCCGAGCGTGATATCGGCGAAGACCATGATCCTGAATCGCATTTGATCCCGCTGGTTTTAAAAACTGCGCAGGGCGTACGCAGGCAGGTTGCCATCTATGGTACTGATTATGCTACTGCAGACGGTACCTGTGTGCGTGATTATGTTCATGTCTGCGACCTGGCAACGGCACATGTTCTGGCACTCAAGCATCTGCTGGCTGGAGGAGCGAGCCGCGTGTATAATCTGGGCAGTGAAAATGGTTTCAGCGTGCGCGAGATCATCGATGCTGCTAAAAAGATTACGGGGATAGACTTACTGTGGTGGAAGAAAGCCGCCGCAGCGGCGATCCGGCTGTGCTGATCGCTTCTTCGGAGAAGATCAGGGACGAGCTGGGCTGGGTGCCTAAGTGCAGTACTGTCAATGAAGTTATCAGTACGGCCTGGAAATGGCATAAGGGACACCCGCAGGGCTATGAAGGCTGAAAATGTAAGACCGGTTTGCTAGGCAGCCGGTCTTTTTGCTTTCAAGCCGTTTTTTTGTTAAAATAAGAGTTCAGGAAGAAGAAAACAGAGGACGAAAAAATGCAGCTTGTTGTAGATAAAATTGCCAGGAGTTTTGGCATTAATGAAATATTTAAGGATATCAGCTTTATGATCGATAAAGGTGAAAAAATTGGGCTGGTAGGCGTAAATGGCAGCGGCAAAACAACGCTGCTGCGCTGTCTTTTGGCTCCGGAAACGGTTGACGGTGGTGTGGTGCGTTTTGAACCCGGCTTGAAGATCGGTTATGTGGAGCAGGGGTTTCAGAATATCGGCACCGGCAGTTTGTGGCAGTTTATGCTGCGCTCCTGCCCGGAGATAGTGACGATGCGTGAAGAACTGGCGGCTTTGGAAGCACGTTCTGCCCAGCTGGAACCGGGTACGGAGCTGGATGGGGTTTTAGAGGAATACGCCCGTGTGATCAAACGTTACGAACATGTCGACGGATATAATTATGAAGCGTTTATTAAAAGAGTCTTGATTGGCCTGGGTTTTGAAGAAGCGGTCTGGGATAAGACGGCGGAGCACTTTTCCGGCGGACAGAAAACCAGGATGATGCTGGCGGCGGCCTGGTGCGGCAGCCTGATTTTCTGATTTTGGATGAGCCTACAAATCATCTGGATATTGCTATGACTGAGTGGCTGGAGAAGTATCTGCAGGAATTTAAGGCGGGCTATTGGCAGTCAGTCATGACCGTGCGTTTCTTGATAATATCGCTACACGGATACTGGAAATGGAAGGCGGGCATCTGACTTCCTTCAAAGGCAATTACAGCAAATATCTGGTGCAGAAAGAGCTCCAGACTGCAACACTGGAAGCTGCTTATGCTTCGCAGCAGGATTATATCGCACGGACGGAAGCCTATATCCGTCGTTTTAAAGCGGGCATCAAAAGTAAGATGGCGCGTGGACGCCAATCTCAGCTGGATCGTCTGGAGCGGATGGACGCGCCTGTGCAGCATGAGGAATTTGCCTGCGCCTGCCGCCTGCGCCGGAGTCTGCTGAACGGGTGCTGATTTGGATAACCTTTCTGTTGGTTATGGCGATAATGTACTGCTGCATGATATAGATTTGGTGCTGCGCAAGGGTGAAAAGGTTGGCTTGCTGGGTCCTAACGGTACCGGTAAAACGACATTGCTGAAAACTGTTTTAGGCGAGCTGCCGCCGCTGAAGGGAACAGCGCAGATCGGCAATCGTGTGAAGGTAGGGTATTTTTCGCAGAGCTATGAAAGGCTTGCTCCCAAACAGACGCTGCTGGATAATTTTTTGGTGGAATATGGCTTTACTGAGGAACGTACGCGTTCACTGCTTGGCGGGATGCTGTTTCACGGCGACGACGTTTTTAAAGAGATCGGCACTTGTCAGGCGGCCAGAAGGCACGTCTGGTATTGCTGAAGCTGGTGCTGGACGGGGCAAACTGCCTGGTGCTGGACGAGCCGACCAACCATCTTGATATTATGGCGCGGGAGACTGTGGAAGCTGCTTTGACTGCTTTTGACGGAACGGTGCTGGTGGTCAGCCATGACCGTTATTTTATCAACGAGATCGCTGACAGGATCTGGGAACTGGAAGATCACCGGGTCTGTGATTATAAAGGCAATTATGATTTTTATTTAGAAGAAAAGGCTAAAAGACGGCTGCTGCAGGCTGCGTGCCGAGCAGCGCCCCTGTGCAGAGGAAGGCTGCGCCTGAGCCGATAAGCAGTACTGTAAAAAGTTCCGGCAGGCATAAGCGTGCCTACAGCCCGCAGGAAGCAGAAAAGCTGCTGGCAAAAGTTGAATTGAGTATTCGTGAACAGGAGGCTTTGCTGGGGGTGCTGGAAGGACGAATGGCCGATCCTGACAGCCATACAGACCCGGAAGCAGCGCTGCTTTGGCGGCGGAGCATGCTGCCCTGCAAGCGGAAATCGAGAAGCTGATGCTGCGCTGGGAAGAACTGATGACAGCGGCAGAAGCGTTACAGGAGTAAGCAGAAGATGTTAAATGCAATGACGGACGAAGAATATATGCAGTTGGCGCTGCAGGAAGCCCGGGCGGCTGACGTGATCGGCGAGATACCGATCGGCGCCGTACTTGTGGTTGAAGGTGAAGTTGTAGCGAGGGCGCATAATATGCGCGAAACCTGGAACGATGCGACGGCGCACGCCGAGGTCATCGTGATCAGGGAGGCGTGTAAAAAGCTGGGCCGCTGGCGTTTAGAGGGGGCTGTGCTTTATGTTACAGTCGAGCCCTGTCCGATGTGTTCGGGCGCTATCGTCAACAGTCGTATCGACAAGGTTGTTTACGGCTGTCCTGATGCTAAAGCCGGAGGGCAGATCGATCTTTAATATCATCAGTAATCCCAATCTTAATCATACGGCACAGGTCGTCAGCGGTGTCTGTGAAGCCGAATGTGCACAGGTAATGAAGGATTTTTTTAGACGCAGACGTGCAGAAAACAGGCTGGCAAAGGCTGGAATAGCTGCTGACAGTGCGGAAAATTAAGAAAAACTCTTTGTCAAATACGGATTTAATGATATAATAAATAAGGCTGGTTTACGCGGAGAGGTGTCCGAGTGGTCGAAGGTGTTTGACTCGAAATCAAATGTACGGCAACGTACCGTGGGTTCGAATCCCACCCTCTCCGCCAGATGATTATGCGGTTCTTCATTTATTTGAAGGACCGTTTATTTTTTTGAAGCGGCAGACATCAGCAAGAATAAAAATATTTGACAATAGTTAGATATCTAATTATAATTGAGATATGATGAAGCAGACAAAAACGATTTTTTTGATCAGTAAAATAAGAGAGAAGGCTAATAAATTCATTCTGGCAGATCTGGCGCAGCATGGTATTACTAAACTGGCTCCCTCACATGGAGATATTTTAGCGTGTCTGTATCAAAGGGAGCGGGTGACTATGAAAGAGATTTCAGACTCTATCCATCGGACGAAACCAACGGTGACGGTGCTCGTAAATAAGCTGGCAGAGCTGGGACTGGTGAAGAAATTTCAGGCAGCGGAGGATTCCCGGGTCATTTATGTGGAGCTGACTGAGCAGGGAAAAGCATTGCAGAAGCTTTTGAAAAAATTTCAGCTGATTTAGTTCAAAAAGTTTTTCAAAATATGGAACAGGAAGAAATGAAAAAGCTGGAAATATCTTTGCAAAAAATTCTGGATAATCTGGGGTAAAATTTTTTAAGAAAATAGTTAGACCTCGAACTAATTTTAGCAGCTGATAAACAAGGGACAACAATATTTTTATGATAGATAAACATGAGATTTACGCAGGGAAAGGAGGCTGGCAGATGAAAGGTCTGCGGCAGTGTTTCGGAAATTCAAAGCAGGCTGCGGCTAGGTGTGCAAGCGGCTGGATCGAGTGATTACCAGGCCCTGAAAGGGGTAAATAAAAGAAAGCGAGTTGAGTTTTATGAAAAAAGAAGTATTGGATTATGATTATTGAAAAGACACATGAATTGATGAATGCTGCTTCCTGCAGCAGTGAAGCTAAGGCAGCGGCGCAGAGCTGGCTGGATGCGGTCGGCACAGAACGGGAAGCCGATGAAACAAAAGAATATATTGCCGAATTGGAAGCGGATATTATGCCGATCGACAATCTGATAGCTTTGCAGGATCTGAGGCCGGAGCCGGATATTTTG
>ENA-OQEX01000964-OQEX01000964.1-human-gut-metagenome-genome-assembly--contig:-NODE-964-length-12399-cov-2.624267_pt1 | contig 12399 bp, 15 predicted proteins | sample MGYA00242802_ERZ504649 | MGnify/ENA primary metagenome ERZ504649 (study PRJEB26092, sample SAMD00036194) | human gut metagenome | host: Homo sapiens | study: EMG produced TPA metagenomics assembly of... | reverse complement strand
TATTGACCGCTTCCGCCAGTTCCAGATACTCCTGGTAATGTTTCTTATACCAGTCTTTCTTCTCAAAATAAGCCTTAATGCGTCACCTCAATTTGACCTCTACAACCGTAACCCTTTAATATCCTTAATCCGTGATAAGATTGTATTGCAGCTGCAGCTGATAATACCGGGCAGTGTATCAATGACATTGTGCAGGAAGTGCTCCATTTCATCACTTGATGAAGCAACTGCATGTACATGCAATTTATCTCTTCCTGTGACACGGTAAATCTGTGTAACTGTATCATCTTTGTATAAGATATCTGTCACCTGCGACAAATGATCTGGTTTTATTTCAATTTCAAAATAACAGGATACCGCCCCACTGATTTTTTGAGGATTTATTATTGTTGTATATTCTTCAATTATATCCTTTTTCTCCATAGCCTGAATCCGGGCTTTTACTGCCACTCTGGAAATGCCGGTTTCTTCACCGATATCCGAGTAGGAGATACGTGCATTTTCTATAAGTAACTGGATATCTTCTGATCCAGTTCATCTAAATTATCCAGGTACATAAGTTCCCTCCTGTAAAATAATATACGCCAGCTTTATTCGATTTCCCAACCAGCTTTACGGCACAATCTCAAGCCAGTAGCCATCTGGATCTACGATGAAATAAATTCCCATTGCTTCATTTTCGAAGCAAATGCACCCCATCTCTTTGTGCTTCTTGTGCGCTGCCTCGTAATCCTCCGCCTGGAATGCCAGATGAAATTCGCATTCACCCAGATTATATGGCTGTGGATGATCCTTAAGCCAGGTAAGTTCCAGCTCAAAATCACTTACATCGTTGCTCAGATACACGATGATAAAATCATCGGTAGTCTTTCTTCTCACCTCGTGCAGATCAAGGGCCTCGTTGTAAAATTTAATAGATTGGTCCAGGTCTGACACATTATAGTTTTCGTGAATCATCTTAAATTTCATACTTCTTCTCCTTTTGTACATTCTGTGTTTTTAATGCGTGATTTATATTGCGGATATTCAGTAATGAACCGCTTAATTACACTGGCATCATTCCAGTAATGCATTGGAAAAATGACATTGCAATCTACATTTTTAAGGAAATACAGGATCCCGTCGGCATAGTGATCTCCCTGCCTCGGATCTAAGGGAACAAATGCAGCATCAAAATGCATACCCTTAATTTTCCTGATCTCTGCACGATATGCAGAAGTAAGTCTCTGGTTGTCAGCTTTCAGCTCACCATCCAGTACCAGTCGTTTAAGTCGCCGGCATGATAAATGGTGCCTTCCTTTGTTTTGACAATGAATGCGACACCACTATCGTTAGACAGCAAGGTATCAACTTCAGTACCATTATCCAGATTATAAGTCTGATCATGATAAACATATGTGATCTTCAGATCCGATAAATGATTCCTTTTTCGTATATCATTCGCCAGGACTGCCTGATAAGTCATCCCCATATCATCAAGAATCCCAAAGATTTGTGGGTTAAAATGATCCTCGTGGAAATGACTGCAAAAGACGATTACCTCTTTTTCCTTGTCAAGGTGCGGCAATTCACCCTTGTAATAATCAAAAATATAGTAACAGTCTCTGGTCTCAATTAAAAATCCACTGTGGTTAATGTAAGTAATTTTCATGATACCTCCCTCATTTCCCGCGTTCTCTTTCGCTATTTCTGACGCAACACGTTGAATGAAAAACTTTTTCCTGTAGCATGTTTGAAAAAAGCTTTCTGCAAAATACAGCCGGATACTATAGACTTGATGATCTTCTGAGCGCCACATAGGATATTAAAAAGTTCGCAAACCAACCTGCTGGTACAGCAAGCCAGACAAATTCAATACCAAAACGCGGTGCAAAAATCAAGGCAACAGACAGGCGAATCGCCAGGTTTACCATGTTTGCAATAAGGAACGGACGCATGATTCCCAGACCACGAAGGACTCCATCGGTTGCCATTTTGATTCCCATAAAGATGAAGAAATAACCAAGCCATCTCATATAATCCCCGGATACCTGATAGGCCAGGGCAGTTCCGTCTTTACCAAGAAACAGCGAGGAAATTTGCGTATGCAGCGTTTCAATAACGATGAAAGCAATGGCTGCAAAGCACACATCCGAGCACCAATGCAGCCTGGTCAGCCTTTTTTGATACGCTGGGGTTTGTTTGCGCCGAGATTCTGTGAAACATATGGCGAAACTGCATTGCCGATGGATACAAAAATCAGGGAAAAAACATTCTCCACCCGCATCGTCGCCGCATATCCCGCAAGCGCTGTGTGCCGAAAGGATTTACAACTGCCTGCACGATCATCATACCAATAGACACTGTAGACTGCTGGAGAACTGATGGAACCGCAATCTGAAGCATGGAATGCAGCTCCCGCCAGTCAAATCGTTGAAAAGAGCTCTTATATCGTCGCATCCGATATAAGAAAATCAGAAGCGAAAACACGGCGGAAATGCCTTGTGCAATCAAGGTTGCAAGCGCCGCACCGAACACGCCGAGATCAAGACCAGCCACCAGCCAAAGATCCATAAAAATATTTAAGACTGACGAGAATATCAGGAGTCCCAGTGGAATTTTTGATTCGCCTATGGAAGTAAACATTGTTGAAAGAATGTTGTACATAAACAAAAAAGGAAAACCCACGAAATAGACCCGCAAATACAGCACTGCATCGTCCAGTATATCGGCAGGGGTTTGTAACGTGCTCATCATCCAATGGGAAAAGCCAAAGCCAAAAATACCAAGGACTATGCTTAGAATTAAAAAGCTAAGCAAGGACGTTGACACAATGGTTTTCATTTTTCCATACTCCCTGGCACCGAAATAGCGGCTCACGAGCACACCGGCACCCACACCGGCACCCAGTGCCACACAAATGAAAACATTGGTCAGCGCTGCACAGGCACCGACAGCTGCAAGTGCAGAGGAACCCACAAACTGACCGACGATAATGGAGTCAGCCATATTGTATATCTGCTGAAAAAAGCTGCCGAGAATCATCGGCATTGCGAAAACTGTCAGCGCTTTAAGCGGCGCATCTGTGATTAAATACTCATCTTTTGACATTATCATATGCCTCCACAGGTTTCATAATCTCATTTATTCTTCCCTTCATAAGAATTTATTTATTCGAAATGTAAGTTTTAAGTTACGTTCCGAAGCAATTATATGTGGTTGCAACTAATAAGTCAAGTCGCCGTTTACTCTGAGTTACTGGTCACTCCGTGACCAGTAACTCACTTCGCGATGCACAGAAATCATGCATTCGCATGATTTCGCGCTGAGATTCTCGGGTTTTCTGTGAACCTTGTTCACAAAAAACACCTCGCGGAACGTTACCAGTGAACAGTAACACTGATATTTCACCTTATATATTTTGCTATCACCGGTAAAAGTACATTCATATCAATTGGTTTTGCCACATGATCATTCATTCCCATGGATATTGCCTTCTGTCTGTCCTCTGCAAAGGCGTTTGCTGTCATTGCAATAATGGGGATGGAGCTTTCTTCTCATCTTGCATTCTGCGTATCCTGGCTGCAGCATCATATCCATCCATCACCGGCATCTGAATGTCCATAAGAATCATATCATAATATCCGGCGACTGCTTTCTCCAGCTTATCCAGACACTCTGCTCCATCTTCCGCACGGTCTGTAATGATCTTTTGTTCCGCAAGCAGTTCTATCGCGATCTCTGCATTCAGATCATTATCCTCTGCAAGAAGAATACGTTTTCCTTCCAGCTTTTCTAATATATCTGGCTGTTCAGATATCTGATTCCTATATACATCCGCTTCTGATGCTGTATCAAAAGAAATATCTACAGTGAATTTTGTCCCGACACCTTGCGTGCTTTCTACCTGGATACTTCCGCCCATCAGCTCAATCATGGATTTTACAATAGGAAGGCCCAGTCCTGTACCAGCGACCTTGTTCTCTGTGGTTGTATGCTCTCTGGAAAATTCTTCAAAGATATGTGGAAGATATTCCTCGCTCATGCCAATACCTGTATCTTCACAGGTAAAAATAAACCGGGCTTATATAGAAAATATTCCCCCATTAATGCCTGAAAACAAAAGGAGAACAGCCGATACATATGTTCGAACTGTTCTCCTACATTACTGTTCGCTGGTAATGTTCTTTGTACTCATACCGTTCCGTATCTATATAACTTCTTTCTAATCTATTAGAAGAAGTATATTTTTAAATAAAATTTGAAGATACTTTCGTTTCTGCAAAAGTCATTTCCGCTTATATCACTTTCATAATATCACAGACAGTTACGTTTGTCACATAAAAGTTCAAATAGCTGTGATGCGCTTCTTTGCATATCCTTTTCCGGCCGTTGCGTTATACCTGTCGCTTTCAGCACATCATTATATTTTTTTAAAAACTCATAATCTGCTCTTCGTCAAGTCTTTTAAGAATTTCGCATGCCAACTTAACCGCATTATCAAAATCAGCATAAGCTGAAATCCCGTAATGTGTGTGCGCATAGCGAACCGGAACACCAATAACAATGACCGGAACTGCTTTTTCAGTCAGATGTATAACTGCACCATTGGTTGAACCAGCACTGCGAACTGCATCCTGAACCGGGATGCCAAGCTTTTCTGCCAGATCAAGCGCATATCTCTGGTAACGTGGATTGGTAATCATGCGTGAATCAATGTGACGAAGCATCGGGCCACGCTTAATAGCAGTCTGAACCATATACTGCTCAACGCACGTATCATCTGCCGGGCAGCCTTCAAAAACAATTGCGATATCCGGCTTAATTACCTGTGCTGTCACAGTGGCACCACGTACACCAACTTCTTCCTGTGCTGCACAAGCGCCAACAATATCCACATTCAAATCCTGACCAGCCAGAGTATGCATGGTCTTAAGAATTGCCGCACATCCCAGACGACAGTCAAAGCTCTTGCCCACCATCAGATCTGTGGTTTCTGAATATGTAAATGTCACATCTGGCACTACCGGTTCACCGATACGAATGCCGAACTTTTCAACCGCCTCTTCTTTAGAAACAGCGCCAACATCTACCGTGATATCTTTCATATCCAGAGGTGCTTTACGCTCCTGCTCTGTCATGAAATGCGGAGGCTTACTGGCAGTAATACCTGGAATATATTCTCCGAATCGGTTACGAACCAGGACTTTATGAGCGGGAATATTGTGGTTCACCCAACCTCCGATCTGAATGATGCGGAGAGTTCCGTTCGGGCAGATAGCCTGCACCATAAAGCCAACCTCATCACTATGTGCATCAAGCTGAACAACCGGACGTTTGCCGTTATTTTCTTTACGGCGGATATATAGGTTGCGCATGCGATCTTCTGTAATTTCTCCGAGTCCTTCTGCATAAGGACGAATCGCTGCAACCACTTCATCTTCGAAGCCTGATGTACCGTTTGCATTTGAAATTGCTGCAATCATTTCCAACGTTGTTTTTTTATCCATTCTGACACCTCTTTATGAAAGTTTTAGCTTCTTGAGCTCAACATCTACTTATATGATTTTATATGTTATATTTAACTGTCAATAATCTCCAGTTCCCCTTTTGGATTGACTTTTTTCTGACAATAAAGATTTTTTCGAGCCGCGCTTGATAAACCAAGTATATTCCAAGCCAATATGATTGTCAACAAATCCAACTCGATGTGGTAAATTTCGTGAACTTCTTATAGAGCAAAGAATGCTATGCAAAAATCAATAACGCCGAGTAGGATTTATTATAATCCCGTATCGGCGTTATTGATTGTAATTATCTCATTATTACAGATTTTTTATAACCTATTGTGTCAGATACTATAGACTTGACACGACATTTATTGGATTTCCGCTTGTGACATCATTTCTTTCACTAATTCATAATTACTTGTCCAATATTGTTCGGAAATAAAATAATGTGCTTTTTAGGCTCAGTCCATCTTTTATCCCCAAATATACAATCAGAAATGGCAGCATGAACATGCATACTCGGATCCATATCTTTTTTCTCGTCTATCAATTATCATGATGGATTTGTATTCTGCAATGTAGAATGCCTTTAACATCTGGAACGTGATCTTCACAAAGTATTCGATCAGTCTGGACATGACTGGACCATGAAAATAAAAGACACCAACCGAAGTCAGTGTCATTTCTTCAATCTTTCTATTCTCTCACACAAACATCTCATACATTCCCACCATCACTGGCATGGTCACAATTGACAGCAGTGTCGTAAGTACATACAATGAGCTCGCATATGCCGCATCTTTATCATATAGTTGCGCCATGGATGTCACAGTTGCACAAGCAGGTGTTATGGATGCAATATATACAGTCAGGAGAATCTGTTTGGAATCATTTATTCCTGCAAATGTATGAATCAGTTTCATTAGAATCAGTACAAATATTGGATAAACAATCAATCGCAATACTGTTGAAAGATAGTTTCTTTTTTTAGTAAATACAATCTTAAGAGGTACGTCCGCAATAACCATTCCGGCAAGCAGCATTCCGATCGGACCAATCATATTATTCATCATATCCATGACATCCTGCACTCCCGAAGGCATCTGGATTCTGCAGACAAACAATATCACTCCTACTATGATTGAAATAATATTTACGTTCAGAAATACTTTTTTCCACTCTAATCTATCTTCTTCGCAAAGCATATTTTTGCAGTGTGTCCAGATCAGAATCAGCTGTACCGCAATATAAGCACTGGAATAAATAACGTACTCCTGTCCAAGCAAATCCTGTACCAGCGGAATTACCAGTATCCCGGCATTTGAATAAATAACAGTTGCACGCTCAATCGTATCCAGCTGTAATACTTGTTTTAATATTGTGGTAAGTATCAGAAATAAAACATGTACCAGAACTGCTGCCGCACATGCCAGGAGCAGTCCTTTTTTACATCTGGCGTATAGTCCACCTGAAATGCGTCGATAATTACGCATGGAATAACCAGATAAACCATGACTACAGATATGCTTTTACTCTCCGATGACTTCATAAGGCCGGCTTTTACAACCGCATATCCCATAAGCATGATTGCAAAAAGCTTTGCAATCTCTTCCATTAGTAATAAACTGATTTGCATATTTTGTCCCTTCTTTTCTGATGTCTGTTATTTTTAATTATAGCATGCTTTGTCCAGCTACTTGCAGGTCTCCTACGCTGTCTGTGACGGAAGCTGTTTATACCACAGTTCTCCCTTCCATAGTTGGTTTCTTATTTCCAGCTATAAATCTCTACTCATTCGTAAAAAATTATAAGAAAATCCCCGGCATACTGCGGACGTTTCCTTGAAGTAAAATCTATTGTTGTCACACGTCCTTGCTATCCTATAATAAGTTATGCCGGGGAAAATTGTCTATCTTATTAAATTGTATTTTTTAAATTACGGCTACGCCGGTTCTCTTTGCTGCCTCCGCAACTGCTTTGCTACCGCCGGTCCTACTCTCTTATCGAATGCCTTCGGAATGATATATTCCGGAGAAAGTTCCTCATCTGCGATCAGATTTGCAAGTGCTTCAGACGCTGCCAGCTTCATTTCATCATTGATCTCTTTTGCTCTCACATCAAATGCGCCACGAAAGATTCCTGGAAAAGCAAGTACGTTGTTGATCTGGTTCGGGAAATCACTTCTTCCTGTGGAAACAACTTTTGCTCCGCCAGCCTTTGCGTCATCCGGGAAAATCTCCGGAGTCGGGTTTGCACATGCAAAAACAATTGCATCCTTATTCATGGTCTTAACCATCTCTGTTGTAACAGCACCAGGTGCGGAAACACCGATAAATACATCTGCGCCGACCAGCATATCTGCCAGAGAACCTGCTTTCTTATCCAGATTGGTCACCTTGCTCATTTCATCTTTGACTGGATTCATTCCTTCCGGACGTCCCTCATAGATCGCACCCTTTCTGTCACAGAGTGTGATGTTCTTAAATCCGGCTGTGAGAAGCAGACGAGCGATAGAGATTGCTGCTGCTCCTGCTCCGTTCATTACAACATGGACATCCTCTTTCTTCTTGCCAACAACTTTAAGTGCATTGGTAAGACCTGCCAGTGTGATGATCGCAGTACCATGCTGGTCATCATGGAAGATCGGAATATCACATTTTTCTTTCAGTTTCTTTTCAATTTCGAAACATCTCGGTGCGGAAATATCTTCCAGGTTTACTCCACCAAAGGAACCGGAGATCATATAGATTGTATTTACAATTTCGTCCACATCGTTGCTTTTAATGCAGAGTGGAAATGCATCTACATCACCAAATGCCTTGAAAAGGACACATTTACCTTCCATAACCGGCATTCCGGCTTCTGGTCCAATGTTTCCAAGTCCAAGAACAGCAGAACCGTCTGTAACTACCAGACACATGTTCCATCTTCTTGTGAGTTCGTAAGATTTGTTTACATCCTTCTGGATTTCCAGACAAGGCTGTGCAACTCCAGGTGTATAAGCAAGTGACAGATCATCCTTATTTTCTACAGGTACTCTTGTTACAACTTCAATCTTACCTTTCCATTCTCCATGCAGTCTTAAAGATTCTTTTGCATAATCCATTTCTATTGTCCTCCCTGGTATCTTAAATTATGTGAAACCGTATAATTCGGCTGCCTCTATTGTTACTGTGAACAGTTGCCTTCTAATCTATTAATAATTTCCTGTAAAGAATTTGCTATCTTTTGGAAGCTCATATCCGTCAAAATATTTATCAAAGTCAAGTTTGAGATATCCACACAGATTAGCAAGTTCGACCATCGTATTATCGTTTACAGGTAATCCATGTTCTCTTCTTTCTTTTTCTGCCAAAACTTCTTTTTCACCATGTGTATAAATACGTTCTTTGCCTTCTGCCTTCGGACTTTCTCTCAAAGCTTCCAGGTATTCTGAAAAATGTCTGCGGATTGCCTGAGGATCACCAAATGCAGCCGGATCGATTGCCATGAATCCATGACAGATTCCAGTTTTATCCGGGAATGTGCAGCAATGATCCGAAGTAACACCCATGGAAAGAATGGAACTGAACAGTTCACATAACATACCATATCCATATCCCTTGTGGCTTCCTGTAACCTCTTCATTTCCACCAAGGGGCATGATTCCGCCGCCCTTCTTTGCAACAATATTGGCAAGGACATCCGGCGCGTCTGTGCTTGCATGACCATCTTTGTCCAACGCCCATCCATTAGGAAGCGGTTTCTCCATTTTGTTGTACATTTCTAGTTTTCCTCTTTGTAACTACTGTAGTAGAACAGTCAAAGAAAAACGGATACGGGTCTGCCGGCATAGCTACTGCGATTGGGTTTGATCCAAGCATGGCTTTTTTGCCAAACGTAGGAACCATAATAGCCTCTGAATTTGTACAGGCCATTCCCAGAAGTCCCTCATCGCATGCCATCTTTGCATAATATCCAGCGATACCGAAATGATTAGACTCACGGACAGTTACAATTCCAACTCCAGTCTTTTTGGCTTTTTCGATTGCTTTTTTCATTGCATAAACGGAAATAAGCTGTCCCATTCCATTATGACCATCAATCACTGCAGATATCGGTGTTTCAAATACAACTTCAGGCTTTGCCTGCGGATGGATGGTTCCCTTTTCGATTCCCTTATGATAACGCACCATTCTCTGCATACCATGACTTTCTATTCCATAAAGGTCAGCCGTAAGAAGCACATCCTTGATCTGATTGCTTTCTTCCTCTGTAAATCCAAACGCCTTGAATACGTCTCCGCAAAAATGATTCAGTGTCTCATATGACCATTTCACATATCCCATTGTTTCGCACCTCTTTCTGGTATTGCCAGTTTTATTTATTGGTATTACCAATTTACATTTTAATTATATCACTGGTATTACCAAAACACAATAGAGGTCATATCAATTAACTCTGTAAAAATGCCCAAAATTTCTTAGGATTTTTTTTGCATTTCTTCCATATAACGTTCAATCGTATCCATATGTTCGGACATACATCGTTCCGCCTGTTCTGCATCTCCGTTGATGATTGCCTCAACAAGCCGATGATGCTGGTCATCAACCTCTCTGGCAGAATTATTCTTTTTCATAATGTAGTCTCTCGTCCCGGAAACAATATTCTCCGTAAGCTGATCCGCTGCCGCAAGGACACTGTAAATCATCGGGTTATCTGCGATCTTTGCAATCTTCTGGTGAAGTTCGCGATCCAGTTTACCCCGTATCTTTTCATCTTCTGCGGCGTCCAGCCGTGCAAGAATCATCCATAATTCTGCTGCGTTCAGCGGTGTGCACTTCCTCGCTGCAAGAATTGCTGATTCTCTTTCCAGTGCCGCACGAAACTGCTGATTCTGGCGCAGATATCCATTATTTAATTTAAAAAGTATGGATAAGGGCCGATTAGCCAGGTATCCAGATCCTCTGTAATATAATTCCCGCCTCCCGGCACTGGCTTAACTATTCCCAGCAGTTCCAGTGCTCTCAAAACTTCTCTGACTGCCGGTCTGGACACTCCCATGGTCTCCGCCATTGTCCGCTCCGCCGGAAGGGCAGCTCCCGCTTTGAGACTGCCATTCTGAATGTTCTCTATAATCTGATTTAAAATCCCATCGAAAGCCCGCTCATCCCCAATTTCTCTAAACATAATCCATTCCGTTACTGAAAACTTATAAAAAGTCATAAACCTCTATGTTTCATTCCTTCTTCAAATAATTTTTACGGATGTTTGTTAATCTGTTATTTCGTTTCAATAAAAGTTTTTCCTTTTTGATTACATTATTTGTTTTACAGTAACTTACCCCTTTCTTATTTTTCTCGTAAGAACGAGAGAGACTACGCTGTAATCTGCGTTTCTGTTTTTCTAATTTCTTTACTTTCTGAGTTCTGGATCTGAAATGAATCTGCCACCTTTTTCATAGTTCTCTTCTTCGCTGGCCAAAACCCAGTTATAAGCAAATCTTGATGCACCAGCATACTGAAGCTTGTTTTCCTTGTAATTAATCCCGGAACCGATATCACTTATTATCTCAAATGGCTGTCCTTTTGCCTGAAGATATATTCTAACATTATCAATCTGCCGTTCCAGATCATCTTTTTGTTTATGATTGGAAATGCGACAATATCCAATTGTAATGCGGTTTTTAGGTTTTACATTTATTACCTGGTTAAGTTGCTCATCAGAATAATATTACTCAAGGCATCAACTCCTTTCAATAATATTCTACTCTAATATCTTATAAAATACCATATTTTTAACATCCTGTCATGAAGTCTCTGTTCTTAATAGCTACTGTTCACTGGTAACGTTCCGCGAGGTATTTTTGTGAACAAAGTTCACAGAAAGCCCTAGTTGTCCATCATTCTGCTCATCTCCCATTAAAATATCCTATTTTATTTTTTATGAAGAGTATTGTATTGATAATTGTGTTTATTTATTGAAGTTTTGAAAATATTAGATTTCGTTTTCAAAGCTCTAGGAAAGTACAGATTACTGAAAGTACCAGAATATACATTCCAGGATCATAAGTGGTCGCCGTTAAAAAAAGGGATCCTCACAAAATCATCAGTATTCCTTTTCGTACATTTTCCTTCCTATTCTATTTTTTACTCTTCATATCAAGCGACATGTCAAGCCTCCAACCACAATCACCATGGTAAATCATTTATTTTGTCATGCCACCGTCAATACAGATGTTTTCACCTGTGATAAAGCCTGCTTTTTCAGAGCAAAGAAACAGTACCATATTGGCAATATCCATAGGATTTCCGACACGATGAACCGGCTGCTGCACTGCATCTGCTCCTGTATATTCGATAAAGTCAGTATCTATCCATCCCGGAGAGATTGAATTGACTCGTACTTGTCCAATATTGCTCAGGAATAAAATCATGTGCTTTTAAATTTGTCTTTAACCATATGTCAGCAACTCTATTAATATCTGGGTTCTGCATCTTTCTGATCATAACGATTATCCTCCATCAGCTTTGATTTCTCCGTAACAACCAATCAGTTATATCGTGAATCTCGACTCCTTCATAGCTATATTTTGGATGTTTAGTTCGGGCAATCATCATTTTCGGATAACGTACGGAGCTTCTGATCAAATGAAGCCATGGCACATCACCTCCAGCTTTTCCTTAAAAACATTCTAACTTCTTTGTATCTTTTCTCAAATTTACCACTCTTCACATTTAATATCACTTATCTGTTCGATTGGAATGACCGTTTGATCCGTCATGATTAAGGTATGCTCATATTCGTCTACCTTTTTTTACAATACCAGAGTACGTAACATAGGATCCGCCGGCTTTTTTTTGCATCGGGAATAAAATAAGTTATCGATACCTTCTGTTCTATACCGATATTATTTCTGATTATATTAATT
>ENA-OQEX01000963-OQEX01000963.1-human-gut-metagenome-genome-assembly--contig:-NODE-963-length-12405-cov-1.593908_pt1 | contig 12405 bp, 13 predicted proteins | sample MGYA00242802_ERZ504649 | MGnify/ENA primary metagenome ERZ504649 (study PRJEB26092, sample SAMD00036194) | human gut metagenome | host: Homo sapiens | study: EMG produced TPA metagenomics assembly of... | reverse complement strand
AGTAAAATAAGGATTTTCCAGCGTTATCGCCCGCATCGCCTGATCCAGCTGCTCCATTAATGCCGTATTGTTTTTTCCCGTAATGATATACGCAGGCAGATAATCAAATTTAGCAACCAGCTTTTTATCTTCGTCAAGCACACAATTCCCACTCATAATAGCATCGATCTTACCGGCAGCCAATGCTTCATTGACTTCGGCACCACTGCTGTAATAAAATTTCTGAACGCTGATGCCTTTACTCCCCACAAACTTGTCAAAACATAAATTAAGATAGTTGCCTTTGATCATACCTAATCGTTTACCCTGCAACGACTGATAATCCTGATATAAAATATCGCTGTTGGTACCGGACGTATAAATAGCAGCAAAATCTAAAATACAGTTCTGCCTGCTGAAAAGGAAATCCGCCGCCCGCTGCTCGCTGTACTGGGCTGGAAAAGTAAAATCGGCTTCACCGTTTTTCACCCACTCCAGACACTGTTCCCACGAACCGCTTTTATATTCATAAGTCCAGCCAGTATGTTCGGCAATTGCATCAAATAGAGCTACGCCATAACCTGCCAGCCGTCCATCTTTGATACCGACAAAATTATCAATATCCGAATAGGCTATGCGTACTGTATTAGAAGCACCTGCACTGTTGACTACCAGCAGAACAAACAGCATCAACACAGCAGTCAATATTCTTTTCAGCATCCTAAATACCTCCCCAGCCAAAACATCGAGCAATATTATTCAAGTAAACATTTGCGTATAATAATAATTATATCACTTTTATTTGTTTATATAAATATTTATTATCTTTCAGACATTTATTATGATCGAAGATAAAAAATAAAGGTCAACCAACTCCTGGCTGACCTCTGCTGCAAATCTTATTTATTGTCTTAAATTTTCTTCCTCAAATTTTAAGCATCTTTCCTCATAACCATCTATTTTCATATCTAACCGTTCCAGTACAGCCTGCATAGCTACTATCTTGTCGGCAAGCTGCTGTCTTTGCTCTACCAAAAGAGCTTTACGGGCAGCAATCGTCTCCTTGCCCAAGCGGAACATCGCCACATATTCAATCAGCATTTCTACCGGAATACCAACACCGCGCATGCACTTAATAAATTCTACCCAATTACAATCTTTTTCATCATAATCACGAATACCGCTGCTGCTGCGCTTGACCGGCGGTATCAGGCCAATTCGTTCATAATAACGCAGCGTATCAGCTGTCAAGCCAAACGTTTTACTGACTTCTGCAATCGTCATAGAGCAACACCTCCTCCTGCGATTATTTTAACACCTGGAGTCAACTCCAAGTCAAGCAATAATTTATTTTTAAGATTATTTACGTTATTACATACCAAACACTTTCACTGCTTCCTGCATATTTTGGATAACTGTAACTTTAAATGGACAGCGTTTCTCACAAGCACCGCATTTCACGCACTCCCCGGCATGATGCCGCAGCGCAGCATAATGTTCGCGTACTGTTTCAGGAACACTGTTCTGCGCTTTGGTAAGATTCAAAAATTTAGTTACTGCTGCCACATCTATTCCCTGCGGACAGGGAGCACAATGTCCGCAATACATGCAGTGCCCTTCCCAGCTGATTTTCGGTAAAGCGGCAAAAGCAGCCGCATAATCCTTTTCAACATCAGCAGCCGTAATAATATTCAAGACATTTTTCCAGCTCGTCAACAGTATCGCTCCCGACATCACTGCCGCTACTCCGGGACGCGTCAAAGCATAGTGCAGACACTGATTAACAGTCAAAGCTTTTCCTGCCGGCGAAAGCTCTTCATCCAGCAAATCACCGCCGCCAAAAGCTTTCATTACGGTTATAGCGACGCCCAGGCGGCTGCAGGTTTCATACAGCGCTTCCCGCTCCGGATCCATATTCACAAGCTGCCTGTCATAATTTTTCCCATCCCAAAGCGCATAAAAGTCTTCATTCGCCGGCTGCAGGTCATAGCAGGGATTAACGCTGAACATCAGTACATCGATCAAACCGCTTTGTACAGCCTGCATAGCTGCGGCAGGATTATGGCTGCTCAAGCCGATATATCTGATTTTTCCCTGAGCCTGCATTTCTCTTGCATACGCCATTACCGGGCCACCAGCTACCGCTTCCCAATCTTCCAGAGAGTCCACATAATGGATCATCCCAATATCTATATAGTCCGTTGCCAGCCGTGTCAGCAGATCTTCAAAGCTCGCTTTCACTTCCCCGATCTCCCTGGTCCGCTTATACTGTCCCTCCTGCCAAACCGTACATAAATGTGCCTGTAAAACAAATTTACCGCGGCGGCCACGCAGCCATTTACCCAAACAGCTGCGCATTTCCGGCTGCGGCGCATACAAATCAATACAGTTGATGCCGCCTTGCTCTGCCGCATTCAGCAGTTGCTCTGTTAAGGCACCTTCGTTGGCAACAAAGCCTTCGCACCCTAATGCTATCACACTGACTTTAATACCTGTCCGTCCCAATTCACGATATTCCATACTCTCAACACTCCTTCTCCTTAAAGCAATACCTTACCACCCAAAATCAACGTCAGCAGCAAGTACAAAAGCGGCTGATGCAGAAGATAGACTAACAAAGACCTCCGTCCGAAAAAACTCAGGCAGCCGCTGCCATAATCAAAGATCTGAGGCAATCCGCCCAGAGTTTCACAAAAACGCAGACAGTAATAACCTGCCAAATATAAAAAGAACCAGGGCATTAAAGAAAAATAATCACTGGAAAAAAATCCTGCTTCTGTAAATCCTACATAAGTAGTGAATTTATTCAGATACAGCTGCTCCGGTATTTTGAAAAAATTCCATTCCTCAAAACCTAAATAGCCGTCGTTGATATTGCGGGTCAGAAAAATAACATACCACTTGCTGTAATGCCCCAGACAGGAGCCAGCCTGCACAGCAGCCGGTCAAGCAGCTTCAGCAGCAGCATACCTGACCCCAGAAAGAATAAAACGCCAAAGGTAACCGCCTGGTCCGGCACAAAAATGTGCGTTATAACCATCACCAGGACACTTCCCCCAAAACCTGCACAGCACGCCGTACAGCCCTTTTCCCTAAAGGCCAGCAAAAGCCTGATAGAAAAATAAAACGCCAGCAAATACTTTGCTGCCACCAATAACACAAACTGCTATGAAACCATGGCAAATCCTGCTCAAATAAATACACCAGGTCCCAAAAAAAATGATAGACGATCATCTCCAATAACAGCAGCCCTCGCAGACTGTCCAGCAAGGCGTATCTTTTTCATTATTCAGCCCCCGCATAACAAACCTTCCCCCATATATACTTTAAAGCAGAAACTTTAGCTATCTAATTTCACGTCGCTTTAATATTCTCTGCTATGGTAAAATAAACACTATTTTTTTTCTACAAACACCTATGCGTTCCTCTTTTATCAATCATAACACTTAAAGCTCACTCCAAGTCAAGATACAAATAAAAATTTTCCCTGTATCCTGCTTTAAATTGCTGTTGTTTTATTTTCCTCCAGTAATTTTAATATGAATATCCTCTAACCCTTCGTCCATCTTATCCCAACAAAAAACAGCAGCCTTATAGGCCTGCTGTTTTCATTATTTCTATACTATCATTTTTATAGCCGCACTTCGGGCAAACACCATTTTCATTCAAGGCAATACCACACAGCGGGCAACGATCAATTTGATTCTTGGTTGTGAACTCTGCCGAAGCAGTATTGACACCGCTGACAAAAGTTATTTTCGCAATATTGAGTTTGTCTTTAAGCAGATCATAAACGATCTTGATCATGCCCTCGACAGTCATAGTTTCTTTTGTAACCACAAGACGACAATCCGGGTATGCTGTTGCCAGCTCTGTCTTGAAAGCCGCGCCTTTCATCTGGTTCTGCGGAGCGCCATTACGGATACCCTGTTTTTCGTAAACATCAAGTACTGCCGGCAGTAGCGGATCATCTTCCCTCAAAATCAGTGCATGATCGAAGTTCTTTAAAACGTCCCAGGCAGTTTTTTGAATTTCATTACAGGGAAATACCATATTGACACCTGGTTCGACAGAATCTTCCACCTCAATAGTCAGAATACCTGAATGTCCATGCAGATACTGTGCTTCACCTTTGAACCCATAAAATCTATGGGCATATTGCAGGTCTAATGTTGTAATACTTCTCATGTCTTTATCCTCCTATATTTTTTATTTACGGGGTCAGCGCCCGAATACGCATTTGTTAATCGAAATATCCAAGTCTGTTATCTGCTGTTAATGATATTTTCTTTAGTATTAATATAATATTATTTTCTGTTTTTGTCAATAACCTTTTAGTTTTTAATTCTATTAGAAAATTAATATCCTTTATTGTTTCATATATTATACATTAATCTTAATTATTTCTCCAACAGTTCCTACCAGCCTCAAATAAAAATACACTCGCTAGCCCCTGAACTTTAATAGTTCAATAATCAGCAAGTGTAAAAAAATAAAAGCTGCAGAATCTAACGATTCTACAGCTTTATAATTTGATTGGTGCGAGTGACAGGAGTCGAACCTGCACGCCGAAGGCGCTAGATCCTAAGTCTAGTGCGTCTGCCAGTTCCGCCACACTCGCAAACAGGCAAAAAAATGGTGATCCACCGCGACTCGAACGCGGGACACCCTGATTAAAAGTCAGGTGCTCTACCGACTGAGCTAGTGGATCACATTGGCTGGGGCGGCTGGACTCGAACCAACGCATGCGGGAGTCAAAGTCCCGTGCCTTACCGACTTGGCTACGCCCCAAGGATAGAAACCGGATAATTATGGGGTGACTGGAGGGATCGAACCCTCGAGTAACGGAGCCACAATCCGCCGTGTTAACCGCTTCACCACAGCCACCAAATTGTCCAAACTTAATAGCTTGGCGACGAATGTTATTCTACCATAGCCACTAGTTTATGTCAATCTTTTTTATAAACTTTTTTACATTTTTTGCAGGGATTATTATTTGCAGACAGCGATTGCTTCTATTTCAACTTTAACACCTTTCGGCAGACCCGCAACCTGTACGCAGGAACGCGCAGGAGCGTTTTCAGCAAACTTTTCACCGTAAATGCTGTTAACAACGCCAAAATCTTCCATATCAGTCAAAAAAACAGTGGTTTTTACCACATCGTCAAAAGTCAACCCTGCCTCAGACAATACGCCTTCCATATTTTTCAAGACTCTGATCGTCTGCGCTTCAATACCTTCATCTACTACTTCGCCTGTTTCAGGAACCAAAGCTATCTGACCTGACATATACAACATACCATTAGCCATAACAGCCTGAGAATAAGGCCCGATAGCAGCCGGTGCATTTTCAGTCTTAATAATTTTTTTCATTTGATTTACCTCCATTTAATACTTATCTAAAATATTTTTCAAATTTTACCATCAGCGGCAAAATAAGCCTGTGCCCAGGCCAGTGCAGTTGGTGTCTGTGCCAGTCCGCCTTCCGCCGTTTCCTTGAGCGTGCAGGGCAAACGATCGCCTACTGACTTCATCGCATCAATGGCTTCGTCTGCAGGGATAAAGCTTGTGATACCAGCCAGAGCCAATTCTGCTGCCAGCAACGCCTGTGCAGCGGCACCGCCGTTTCGTTTGATACACGGCACTTCTACCAGACCGGCAACAGGGTCACAAACAAGCCCCAGCATATTTTTGAATACTATCGCCACTGCATGTCCTACCTGTTCCGGAGTGCCTCCCAGCACATCTACAGCGGCACCGGCCGCCATAGCCGCACCACTGCCGCATTCAGCCTGACAGCCGCCCATAGCGCCCGACAGTGAAGCGCGGCTGGCTATGACCATACCAATATTACCAGCCACTACCAAAGCTTCAGCCATTTGCCGTTCGTTCAAATTGTAATGCTGCTTCAATGCCAAAAGTACTCCCGGCAGAACGCCGCTGGCTCCGGCGGTAGGAGCGGCGACGATACGTCCCATCGCCGCATTGCATTCACCTACAGCCATGGCATAAGCCACAGCATCGTTAACGACACCGCCTAAAATATTTTTATAATTTTCAGACTGTCTGGCCTCCTGCAGCTTTTTAGCAGCACCACCAGTCAGGCCGCTGTGTGAACTTACCCCGGTCAGACCGAATGCTGCCGATTCTTCCATTACCTGCAGCATTGTCTGCATCTGCTCCAGTATAGCATCTTCACTCAGTTCAAGCTCTTCGCTGCTGAGCTTCAGCAGATAAGTATGTAACGGAACACCCTGATCAGCTGCGGCCTCAATCCAGGTCCTTAAAGAAATTTTCTCGTTAATCACGCTGCACCTCACAAAACATTACAGATGAACCGCACCGACTGCATAGGTTCCAAAGCAGCAACCAGATTGATTATCGGCTCCGGCACCACCTGGTCACATTCAATAACCATCGTTGCCAACCCGCCTTTATTCGCCCGGAAAACCCGCATCCCGGCAATATTGATACCTGCACTTGCCAAAGCGCTGCTGACCAGGGAAATAACACCAGGTTTATCCTTATGCAAGGTAAGGATCGCCGGCAGCTTACCGCTCAGTTCTACAGCCGCACCGTCAATAGAAGTTACCAGAACCTGTCCGCCGCCAATAGAAGAACCAATAACTTCGCATTGTCTGCCATCTGCAGCTGTCAATTTAAAATAAACCGTATTTGGATGTGTCAGATCACCTAGATTGATCGTGGAAAATTCGTATTCCAAGCCCTGCTTCTGAGCAAAATCCATTGCCTGGCGGAAATCCTGGCATCATCCGGCAGCCAGCCCATCAAGTCCCGCAAGAAGCGCCATATCCGTGCCATGGCGCGGTAAGTTTGAGCAAAGCTCCCATGCAAAGCAATCTGCGCCTTTACCGGCCAGGCCCCCAGAATGCTGATCGCCAATAACGATAAACGTACGGCTCCAGCCGTATGCGAGCTGGACGGACCAATCATTACCGGTCCGATAACATCAAATATATTCATAATAACCTCACTGCTTTTACTATTGCGTCCTTATTCCACATTATCCAGCGAACGATGCGCCAGACCTACACACAACTCATTGAGATTGAGCACGCCTACCGCCATATAAATAGCAACGCACAAATGCTCACCGCAGCGGGCAATACCGATCTTGCCGCCGACATTAAAGCCCAAAGCCTTGGTTTTCACCTGCTCTAAAGCCGCATGAGCAGCGCCTGCTACCGCACCGGCGCCAACATGCGTATCTGAAACCAGGCCCTGCCTCTGCGCTGCCACTACAGCACGCTCAACAATCTTGACAATAGACGGAATAAATTCCCCGCCAAAATCGACCGCTGTCGAACGAATACCCTGTTCAGCCAGTTCCTGCTTGATCCTCTGCTCTTCGCTGCGTGAACCTGTAACAGCTATTTTCAGGCCGCACGGCCGATTTCAATACTGGTGAGTTTGCTGTCGGTCATAATATCAAGCCTCTTCCTCTACATATTCCGGTACTTTAATCGGAGTTTTATCAACAACTGCCACTATTAAAAAGGTTACAATACAAATAAGCCATTCAAAATAAATTACATGCTGCAGAACATGGAGCGCCGGTACAAATTCCCAGACCACCAGCCCTAAAAGTCCGACCAGCGTTGTATAAAAAGCACTGCTTCTGCGGCACAGCCCCGGCGCAAACACAGTAAATAAAAAGACACAGGTCAGAGCGGTAGTCATCGACAGACCGGCAATCATGGTCTTCAAAATACCTGCGGCATTGAAGGCAAACCACAAGGTTATCAAACCAACCCCGAAAATAGTCAGACGATTGACAGTGACAAATTTTTCATCGCTGACAGAAGGATTAATAAAACGTTTGTAAATATCCTGACTGAACAAAGTGCCCGCCCCCAAAAGGATCGTGCAGGCAGTAGAAACATCGGCCGCCCACAAGGCAGCCAGCGTCGTTCCTGATGCCACCGGGTTCAGACTCATAACGACTTTCGGCAGAGCCATAGTCGCCGTAATATCCGGGAAAGAAACCTTCGCTACAATGCCGAGCAGCGCGCATAAAAATCCGATCGGGAAAATCAAAATGCCGCCTAAAAGAAAACCTTTACGGGCAGTTTTGGCATCACGGGCACCACAGGCAATCTGCACCGGTCCCTGTGCCGTGATCGCTTGTGTGACCATAACTATGAACCAGCCGATAATGACCGCCATCGGTATACCAGCCAAAGGATCGAACCAATCCAGCGTCGGCGGCAGCTGAGCCGCAATATTCTCGATCCCGCCGGCATTATTGACGGCGGCAAAGCAGGAATACAGGACACCGACATAAATCAGACAAACGCTGACGATATTGGAAAGACCTGAGGACCACAGACCGCCGATCAGGGTGATGCCGATGAAAACAACGGCACTCATCATCATGCCGCCTTTAAAACTGAAAATGTCAGGCAGCAGCGAAGCCAGAATCGCCCCGCCCGCCAAATACTGCAGCGCCGTAATAACAGACATAATAATAACAAGACCGACCGCGCTGATGACACGACCTTTCGTATCATAGTATTTCTCAAAAAATTCCGGGATCGTAGAAATCTTCATCGCCCGCAGTTTCCCAGCGGCAACAAGCCCCATCACGACAGCCCCCGCTGCCCAGGCTGCATTATACCAGCCTGCCGCCATACCTACTTTAAAGGCATTTTCAGCAACGCCCACTGTAGAAGCCGCACCGACCGCAAGCCCCGTAATATTGACCGCGATCAGGCCGGCACTTAATTTACGCCCGGCAAACAAATACTCCGTCGAGCCTTTATCAGCCCGCCTTTTAACATAAAAACTGATACCAAACAAAAGCGCGATATACACGCACACGATAATCAACTGAATAGACAAATGCCACACTACCTTTCTACGCTGCTACATTGCTGCTTATTAAAACCACTCCGCGCCTCAGAAGGCGCCTGCTGCCATACTACCCTCCTACCCATCAAGTATGGATATAATTATATCAATTTTCTTCTGCAAAGTGAAGTAAAACAGCTTTTTAAAACACTTTTTTACTTTCTTTAGCTCATTTACATTCGCTGGCTGCCTTGTAAAATTTTTTATACTTTGCTGCCGGCAACAAGGATTTTAGATTTTTATGTCGAATGTAAAAAAGATTACAGAAGATTTATTTATCTGAAATTCCCTGATAAGTGAGGCTTAAATTTATGTATTCTTACAAAACCAGCGGCACCTGCTCTCAACAAATAAATTATGACATCGTTGACGGCAAGGTCCATAATGTTACTTTCGTCAACGGCTGCCCCGGCAATCTTAAAGCTATCGGCATCCTGGTAGAAGGACTTCCCGTCGAGGAAGTTGCCGCAAAACTGCGCGGCATTCACTGCGGCAACCGCAGCACCTCCTGCGGCGACCAGCTGGCTCAGGCCCTGGAGCAGCATCTAAACAAATAACAACATCGCAAATTCCAAGGAAAGGGGGCACCTGCAATGTATAAGATCCTCAAAAGTACACCAAACGGCATCGATGAGCTTGAGCTTGAACAATTAGAAAAGGGCTGCTGGATCGACATTGTCAGTCCCTCCCCTGAAGAACTGCATGAAATAGCCGCCGCTACTAAGATCCAGCTGGATTTTCTGACGGCCGCGCTTGACGAAGAAGAAAAATCGCGTATAGAAACTGAAGACGACCAGATCCTGATCCTGGTCGATATTCCTTTTTTACGCAGTAACAAAGACTACGACACACTGCCGCTCGGCATTATCATCGCTGAAGACTTTATTGTCACCGTCTGTCTGGAGCCTAACGCTGTTGTTGCTGACTTTTCTTCCTATAATCATCGTTTCTTCAGCACCTTCAAAAAAACGCGGTTCCTGTTCCAGATCCTTTATAAATCAGCTACTTTATATCTAAAGTATATTCGTATCATCATCAAACGTACTGATGAACTGGAGCAGCATCTGCGTAAATCCATGGAAAACTCCGAGTTATTCAACCTGCTGGATCTTCAGAAGTCACTGACCTACTTTACTACTTCCCTGCGCAGCAATTATATCGTTACTGAAAAACTGCTGCGTCTGCGTTCTACAAATCAGTCAGGACATTGATCAAGCTCTACGAAGAAGACGAAGACCTTTTGGAAGACGTCATCATTGAATATAAGCAGGCTATTGAAATGGTTGAAATGTACAGCCATATTCTTAACAGCATGATGGAAGTATTTGCCTCTATCATCAGTAATAACCTGAACTTAGTTATGAAGTTCCTGGCTTCTGTAACCATTATTTTAGCTATCCCCACAACTATCGGCGGCTTATGGGGCATGAACGTTCCGGTGCCTCTGGAAGGTAACGAATTCGGTTTTGTCACCATCACTTCCATCGCCCTGCTGATTTCTGTAGGTACAGGCTACTGGTTGTGGAAACGCCGCATGTTCTAGGAGGATATTATGTCAAAATACTAGCAGAACAATTATTGGCCGGTATTATTCTCGGCGATAACGATAATCAGGAATATATTTATCTTCCAGGCGGAGAAGTAGGAAGCGATACTCCCTGCTGTGTCTTTGAAAGCAAGTCCGGACGACAGGACCTGCCGCTGGATAAAGCCGTAGAACAGGCCAAGCGCCTGCATCTAAAACCCGTAGCGCATCCGGAAATGGGCCGGCGCTCATACTGAACCTGAAGAAGAAGACCCCGCTGCAATAATGCAGCGGGGTTATTTTTATGCTTTTTATTTTTTTACATAACGCTCCCAAAACTCGTCTTCAGGCAGCGGTCGGGCAAAATAATAACCCTGACCCAACTGGCAGCCCAGCTTTTGCAAAACCTTGAGCTGCTCTTCATTTTCAATGCCCTCAGCCAAAGTCAGCGTATCGCCAAATTCACGGCACATAGAAACCGCCGCCTTAAACAAAATCTGCGTTTTAGGATTGTCTACGATACTGTCCGTAAGACTTTTGTCAAACTTACCGTATCAAAATGCACCTGTGACAATAATTCCAGATTAGAAAAGCTAGTACCGAAATCGTCCATGGAAATACTGAATCCAGCCTCATGCATCCGTTTGATCAAATCCACAAGCAGCTCTTTTTCCAGCAAACCAAAGCTTTCCGTGATCTCCACATCTATCAGACATGGATCAATACCATATTTCTTACAGATAGCCACACTGTTTTTGATTGTATCTTCCGCAATCAACGTTACCCGCGAAACATTTACAGACATCTTAAAAACTCTGCCGCCACGTTCACGCCAGTCTTTCAGCATCCGGCAGACTGTCTTCAGAACAAAGATGTCGATATAATTTATCAAACCATTTTCTTCGTAACCAGGAATAAAATTATCCGGCGCTATTATCACTCCCTGATCGTCGATTTTTCTGACCAGGGCCTCGGCACCTTCTATCAGACCTGTCTGCAGGTTTATTTTCGGCTGCAGGTAAACTTTGAACCTTCCTTCCGCGATCTCGGCCAACAGCCGGTGCGCGCTTTCTGCTTTATGATTATAATCGGCGGTCAGATTTTTATAGCCAAACGATTTTGTCGCTTCCATCACCGCATTTGCCTGAGATACTTTTTTATAAATATCCCGGCAATTATCGCTCCATAAGCTGCCGACCGAGACCCTGAAATCTGTCTCTGCACTGAATTTAGCTTTCAGCGCCGCTACTTTTGCTTCAAAATCCGCTTTATCCATATTCAGCGCCAAACTGACAAACTCATCACTGCCGACACGAAATGAATTAACGCCAAAAACACTTTTGATAAGTGCTGCTATCCTGATCAGGACCCTGTCACCCGAATGATAGCCCTTGGTTGCATTGATATTGCGCAGCCCGTTGATATCCATATCGACAATACCAATATGCCGTATTTTTTTAATTTCTATATCCTTCAACAGACTGCTGTATTTCTCTCTATTATACAGTCCTGTAAGATTATCTACCCAACGGATCTGTTCCAATTTTTGATCCAGATATTTTTTCTGCTGTTCCAGTTCTTCTTCCTTAAAATTATATAGAATTTCAAAACGCAGACGACGCCCCATATAATTGAATAAAATGCTCTTGACCTGTAAATAGCGCTGTACCGACGGCTGATATATTTCTTCCACAAACATGCGCTCTGTAGTCAGCAGATTATTCCGGCAGAACCTGCACTTGCTGTTCAGTCCCTGTAAAACCGTATAACATTTTTTACCGCAGTAGCTGTCATCTTCATAAGCCAGCTGCAGCATGTCTTTCGCACTCTTATTCATATAAACAATTTCACAGGTATCAACATCAATCAGATAGATCGCTCTTGCTGTTTCTGTACGCGCTATTTGAGGAAATTCGTCGAAGCCCATCATTTTCGAGCTCATTTCTGCACCTCTTTTATAAATATTCCCAGTCGCAACTTTTACTTTAGTTAAAAAAAGCTTCTTCAGGATATTTATTTTTAACATTTTT
>ENA-OQEX01000962-OQEX01000962.1-human-gut-metagenome-genome-assembly--contig:-NODE-962-length-12408-cov-6.320821_pt1 | contig 12408 bp, 15 predicted proteins | sample MGYA00242802_ERZ504649 | MGnify/ENA primary metagenome ERZ504649 (study PRJEB26092, sample SAMD00036194) | human gut metagenome | host: Homo sapiens | study: EMG produced TPA metagenomics assembly of... | reverse complement strand
GGCGCTCTACGGCGGTTTATGCGCCGCCTGAGGTGGTGGATGGCAAACCGCCTGTCTACCCCTATACGCCCATCCGGTCGTCCTTTGAGAACGCCGGAAGCATCGAGGAAATGATGCTGTACACCGAGTTGCAATCCGCGGTTCATGCCATGATCCAGCGGTTGGAATACAGCTTCACCTTCAATCCCAGCCTGCTCACCAGCCCGAAGCGTAAGCAGCAGGTGACTGAGATCTTAGAAGAAGCTGAGAAGTACATTTGGAGGATCAAGGAGGAAATGAGATGCGCCTGAACGACAATAATACTTTCATTGGCATCAACCCGCCGTACCAGCTTTCGGTCATCCACAGCAGCAAGCTGATCTACCCCCGCGAGATCTACCAGCGGGGCGTGGAGCGCAAGCGGGTGGAGCTGATTGCAAGGGATTTCAACGAGTACATCGTTAACGAGCCGAAGGTCAGCTTCCGCAACGGCAGGTACTATGTAATGGACGGTCAGCACACCATCGAGGGCTGCATCCTCCTCAACGGCGGCGAGGACCGCCCGATCCTCTGCAAGGTCTACACCGGTCTGACGATGGAGCAGGAAGCCCTGCTCTTTGCGGAGCAGAACGGTCACTCTGCACCCCTGTCGGCGGGCATCAAGCTGCGCGCCAAGGTGGTGGGCGGCGATGCGCCCTCCAAGGCGTTTGTTGCAGCCACCAACCGGGTGGGGCTGTCCCTCAACTACGACAGTATGCAGCTGAGCGACTACCGCATCAGCTGCGTGGGCACGGCGCTGAAGCTGTACGACCAGCTGGGCGAAGAGATCTACTGCGAAGCCCTGCGGCACATCGTGGCGGCGTGGGAGGGCAGACCGGATTCCTTCCGGGCGGCTGTCCTGCGGGGCGTGATGTACTTTGTGCAGCTGTACCACGGGCAGTACAGCGCGGAGCGGCTTGTCCGTGCGCTGGGCGGCGTCCACCCCATGGAGCTCTACCGCATCAGCCGGGATAACCCCGCCAAGCTCCCGGGTTGGCGGCGGTACGTTTATCCCATCTACACCACCTACAACGCAAGTGCAGGAAAGACGCACTGCCGATGAAGTTCTAAGCTCAAATATCTCCTTTGGCAAGGGCGATGGTACCCGAAAAAGGTCATTTGCTCTTTACATATAGTATTTTCTTTTGAATAATTGACATATTGAACTAGAGAGGAGAGGACAGGAATGAGCGAGATCGCAGTCTGCACTTTGATTCAGGAAGAGCCTGACCGCAAGACGGAGCGGTACACTCCATTATAGAAAGGGGGGATCTGTTTGGGCGAAGAAACTTTGAATCCCCGTGATGCGTACCGTGTGATGCTCCGGGATTACCCGGATGTGCTGAACATCGACCAGATGTGCGAGATATTGAGCGTCAGCACAAAAACCGGGTATGCGCTTTTGAAAAAGGGGAGCATCCAGCATTTGAAGGTCGGACGCTCCTACCGCATCCCCAAGGCACATCTTTTGACTTATCTTATCGGATTCGCACCCGGTCACACCATCCGGGCGTGACATCCTTGCATTCTCTCCTGCCGTTGGGTACACTGATGGTGTCAGCGGCAGAAGTTACATATTCAGGTGGATGCAAAGACAGGAGGAAACATTATGGTAGCAGGGCATCTGCAAGAAAAAAACGACTTCTACTACATCGTTCTGAGTTACAAGGACGCAGACGGAAAGCGAAAGACCAAGTGGGAAGCCACCGGTCTGTCCGTCAAGAGGAACAAGAAGAAAGCCGAAGCTCTTTTGCTGGAACGTCGGAGGAACTTCATGGTTCCCACCGCACCTGCGGAGATCCGCTTGGACGATGACATTCTCTTTTCGGACTTCATGCTGAAATGGCTGGAAGTCACGAAAAGCTCTGTCCAAATCACGACCTATGCCAGCTATCAAGGAATGGTGGAGCGCATCATCGCTCCCTATTTCCGCAAGCGCGGCATCAAGCTGGTAGACCTGAAAGCCACCGATTTGCAGGATTTCTATACCAAACAGCTTGAACGGGTCAAGGCAAATTCGGTGATCCATTACCATGCAAACATCCACAAGGCATTGAAGTATGCGGTCAAGATCGACCTGATCCCCACCAATCCGGCAGATAAGGTCGAGCGTCCGAAGAAGAATGCGTTCAAGGGCAGCTATTACAGTGCCGAAGAGATCCATGCTTTGACGGAGGTCGCAGAGGGCACCAAGCTGGAGATCCCGGTTCTGCTGGCATCCTTCTACGGCCTGCGCCGCAGCGAGGTGCTGGGGCTGAAGTGGGATGCGATCGACTTTGAGGAAAACACTCTGGAGATCAAGCACATCGTTACGCAGGCATCCATCGACGGCAAAAAGGTTCTGGTACAGGCAGACCGTGCAAAAACGAAGTCCAGCCTGCGGACGCTGCCTCTTGTGCCGCCCATCCGTGACCGCCTGCTGATGCTGAAAGGTCAGCAGGAAACCTACCGCCGCCTGTGCGGTAAAAGCTACAACCGGGATTATCTGGGCTATCTGTGTGTGGACGAGATCGGGAACATCATCCGCCCCAACTACATTTCCGAGCAGTTCCCGAAGCTGTTGGAGAAAAACGGTCTGCGTCCTATCCGCTTTCATGACCTGCGTCATAGCTGCGCCAGCCTTCTTCTGGCAAACGGCGTTCCCATGAAGCAGATTCAGGAATGGCTGGGTCACAGCGACTTCTCCACCACCGCCAATATTTACGCCCACCTCGATTACGCTTCCAAGCTCTCGTCTGCACAGGCGATGCTGGAGGGGCTGGGCTATGGCAATGCGTCAGCATGATGCCATACGCCCACAAGACAGGGTGGACGGGCGATGTTCCGGCAAAAAAGAATGGACAGACGAATAAAATTCATCTGTCCATTCGATTTGGCGGAGCATCAGGGAGTCGAACCCTGGCACCGGTCTCCCGGCCTATCGCATTTCGAGTGCGACCTCTTACGACCACTTGAGTAATGCTCCAGATATTAAATTTTAGAATGCGCCGTGCATTCTGGGAAAACTTTGGAGAGAATTGCAGGAGAGAACGCCAGAAAATCGTTCGCTCACGAAGTCGGAAAACCCGCATGAAACCTAGCAAAACCGGAAAACCACTTCCAAAAAGCCAGTTAGATTTCGAGTCGTTCTCGTTACGACCGCTTCGATACATCTCCAAGTATATTTTCATGGCAAATTTACGATTTGTGTATCGCAAATCGGCCTTGAAACTTGGAACAGTTGCTGTTAGAATATTGTTAGAAAACGCATCGTTCAGACAGGCTTTGAAGCCTGTCAGGACATCAAAATTGACGTTCCCTCGTGTGATATGGAGACATCCGGCGAAGCATCCACTTGCATTTCGAGTGCGACCTCTTACGACCACTTGAGTAATGCTCCATATTCACAATACAGCTTAATTATTATAGCAAAATCCCGCCTTTCCGTCAACTGGAAATACAAAAAGCCCTTTCCCTTGTGCTTGACAGGCAGAGCGGGCCGTGCTATATTTATTTCAAATTTGAAGCATATGCTCAAAGGAGAACCTATGGCACAGAATCGACAGAATATGGGCAGCGGGCCGGTCAAGCCCCTGCTTTTGCAGCTGATGATACCCGCCGTGGTGGCGCAGGTGGTCAATCTGCTCTATAACATCGTAGACCGCATTTACATCGGCCACATCGAGGGCATCGGCGCGGCGGCGCTGACGGGCGTGGGCCTGTTTGCGCCGATCCTTATGCTCCTGAACGCCTTCGCCATGCTCATCGGCGCGGGCGGTGCGCCCCGCACGGCCATCGCGCTGGGACAGGGCAATAAAGACGAGGCCGAAAAAATCATCGGCAACAGCTTTACCATGCTGCTGTTTTTCGCTGTGGTGCTGACGGCGGGCTTCTATGCCGGTGCGCCCGCCCTGCTGCGGCTCTTCGGTGCCAGCGACGCCACTCTCCCCTATGCGGTGGCCTATGGCCGCATCTACATCCTCGGCTCGGTGTTCGTGCTGCTGGTCATGGGCATGAACCCCTTCATCACGACCCAGGGCTTTGCGAAGATCAGTATGCTCACGACGGTCATCGGCGCAGTCATCAACATCATCCTCGACCCCATCCTGATTTTTGGTCTTGGCTGGGGCGTCCGGGGTGCGGCAGTGGCGACGGTGCTCAGTCAGGCCGTGGGTGCCTGCTGGATATTGAAGTTCCTCACCGGCCCCAAGACCATCCTCAAGCTGCGGAAAGAAAACCTCAAAGTGGAGCGGAACATCATCCTGCCGGTGATGGGGCTGGGCATCTCCACCTTTGTGATGCTCTCCACCGAGAGCCTGCTCTCCATCAGCTTCAGCTCCAGTCTGGCCCGCTACGGCGGTGATGTGGCGGTGGGTGCCATGACGGTGATCACCAGCGCCTCCCAGCTCTGCACCCTGCCCATTCAGGGCATCTGTCAGGGCGGCCAGCCGGTCATGAGCTTCAACTTCGGCGCAGGCAAAAAGCCCCGCGTCAAGGAGGCGTTCCGCTTCCAGCTCACCCTCTGCTTCGGCTATACCACCCTGTTCTGGCTGCTCATGATGCTGCCCCGGCGTGGTGGCGGCATCTTTACCTCGGACGCTGCCTCATCGAATACACCACATGGGCCATGCGCATCTACATGGCGGGTATCCTCGCATGGGCGTTCAGATCGCCTGCCAGCAGAGCTTTATGGCGCTGGGTCAGGCCAAAGTCAGCTCCTGCTGGCCTGTCTGCGGAAGATCATCCTGCTTATCCCGCTGATTTTTATCCTGCCCTGCTTCACGGCAGATAAGTGCTTCGGCGTCTTTCTCGCCGAGCCGGTCAGTGATATTCTGGCAGCGACCATTACAGCCATCACCTTCTTCTCCCGCTTCGACAAGATACTGGACAAGGGCGCCGAAGGTATGATTTCACAGGAAATAAAAACAGCCCGCAGACCGGCCTGCTGGCCTCATTCTGGGACCCATGTGCGAGAAGAACTTCGTGCGCTGCATGAACATCCAGCGCGGCAACTTCTTCGCCATCACCACTTCTCCCATCGCAATGGTCTTTGCAGGCGTGGCTATTCTGGTCATCCTCTACTCTGTCTACAACCAGAGCAAGATCAACAAGCGTGCTGCTGCAAACGCCGCGAAGGAGAACGCATAACCCCCAACATCCAGACAAGCTCTGTCTTTTACATTCCCATGAAGCTGCGGCTGTCCCGTTCCGGCGGGGCGGCCGCGCCTCGCTTTTATAGGATAAGGAGAAAGCCCCCGGCGCTGCCGGGGGCTTTCGTTGTGCTGCATTTTACTCTTCCGATTCAGGAGCTTCGGGGTGGCGGCACTTGGCCAGCATATCCAGCTCCGGCATCAGCTCGGTGCTGATGACCGAGAGCATCTGCTCCATCTTGTCGCAGTCCTCCGCCGGGAAGCGCTTGCGCACACGCTCGATGACCGTGTGCAGATAAGAATAGCTGATGCTGTAGTAATCGATGTATTTCTGGGTGGGGCGCAGGAAGTATTCGCGGCGGTCGGTGGTGGACTGGATCTTCTCCACATAGCCCTTTTTGACGAGGCTGCCGATTTTATAGGCCGCGTTGGGGGTGGAGATGCCCATCATGCGGGAAAACTCCGCAATGGTGGGCTCCCCCATCGCCATGATGCCCTCCATGCAGAAGGACTCCACCGTAGTCAGCGTGGCTTCGCGGGTGGCAAAGCGCTGAAATACATTCTGATAAAAATGCAGCTTGAATTTTGTATAGACGTCCTGAAAGACTTCTTCCAGCATGGGGTTTTCCTCCAGTGAGCAAATAGCTCAAAAAATTTACTCTTTTGATAAGTATACCATGATTTGCGCCGGAGGGGAAGACAAAAATCTACGATTCCGTTAAGATTTTGTGACCTCTTCCTTCCCAGTATGGCCCATCCGCGCCCTGACGATGCTGAGCACGACGAGTTCGATGGCGATGGCACAGGCCAGCAGCACGAAGGAGATCAGGGTGTTGGCGGCATCGCCGAGGACAGCCTGTGCTGCGCCGCAGAGCAGATAGCAGCCCGCCGAGATGGCGGCGGCGGTCATGGCGTAGGGCAGCTGGGTGGAGACATGGTTCACGTGGCTGCAGTGCGCGCCGGCAGAGGCCATGATGGTGGTGTCGGAGATGGGCGAGCAGTGGTCGCCGCAGACCGCGCCGGACAGGCAGGCGGCGATGGAGACCACCAGCATCTCACCCTCCGGGAAGGCGTGGCAGACGATGGGGACCAGAATCGAGAAGGTACCCCAGGACGTGCCGGTGGCAAAGGCGAGGAAGACCGCCACCACAAAGATGATGATGGGCAGCAGGTACTGCAGAGCCGTCGCAGAGCCGCTGAGCAGGCTTGCGACGTAGTATTTTGCGCCCAGCAGGCCGGTCATGCCGGAAAGCGTCCATGCCAGCGTCAGGATGAGCATGGGGCTGACCATGGCCTTGAAGCCCTCGGGGATGCAGGCGGCGAAGTCCTGAAAGGTCATGATGCCCCGCACCCGGTAAAACACGAAGGTGAACATCAGGCAATGGCGCTGCCCAGCACGAGGCCCATGGAGGCGCTGCAGTTGGCAAAAGCGGTGACGAAGTCCACGCCCTCAAAGAAGCCGCCGGTGTACACCATGCCGAAGATGCAGGCCGCGATGAGCACCAGCACCGGCGCGATGAGGTCCACCACATGGCCGCGGGTGTCGCTGTCGTCGTCCGCGTCGTCGCCGTAGGGGCGGTCGTCGGTGGTGAAGAGGTCGCCCAGAAGGGCGTTATCCTCGTGCTTCTTCATAGGGCCGTAGTCGAGGCCGCTGAAGATGAGGAAGAGGCTCATCACCATGGTGAGGATGGCGTAGTAGTTATAAGGGATGGTGCGCAGGAACATGGTAAAGCCGTTGATGCCCGAGCCATCCGGCACAGAGGACGTGACGGCGGCGGCCCAGCTGGACACCGGCGCGATGATGCAGACGGGTGCTGCGGTGGCGTCGATGAGGTAGGCCAGCTTTGCGCGGGAGACCTTCTGCCGGTCAGTGACCGGGCGCATGACGGAGCCGACGGTCAGGCAGTTGAAGTAGTCGTCCACAAAGATGAGGATGCCCAGCAGCAGGGTGGCGAACTGCGCGCCCGCCCGGGTGTGGATGTGGGTGGAGGCCCAGCGGCCAAAGGCGGCGCTGCCGCCGGCCTTGTTCATCAGGGCCACCAGAATGCCCAGCATCACCAGAAAGACGAGGATGCCGACGTTGCTGGAATCGGACAGCTTGGACACCATGCCGCCGTCTTCGTTGAAGAAGAGGGTGGTCAGCGCCAGCTCAAGGTTGCCGTTGGCGTAGAGCAGTGCGCCGGTGGCGATGCCCACCAGCAGCGAGGTGTAGACCTCTTTGGTGTTCAGGGCCAGCACGATGGCCACCACAGGGGGTAGCAGGGACAGCGCCGAGCTGTACACGGCGCAGGTGTAGGTGGAAGGGTCGTCGATTTTGCCGGGCGTTGCGGCGGTACACCACAGCAGCAGGGCAAACACTAACAACGCACCCACCCACGAGAGATTGGTTTTTTCATGATAAAATCCTCAGATGATTTTTTGCAGCCTGCCGGGCAGACTAACCCTTTAGAAGCCGTTTTCATAAGCATTGCACACCGCCCGAACGGCCTTTTTGCCCGCATACTGCGTTGCTTTCCCTTGCAATCCGCTCAGGATTGCTGCGGAAAATTGCCTTGTCTGCGAGCAAAAATTCTCGTCGTTCGATGCACGCTGCTTACAAAGACAGCTTCTAACGTGATGGGACACGGAAGGGGGTGTTGGCTGCGCCGGACTATAAAGCGATGTATTTAGAGCTGTTCCGTGCCAGCGAACAGGCGGCACGGCTTTTGCAGGAAGCTCAGGCCCGGGCCGAGCAGCAGCTGCTGGCTGCCGACCCGCCGCCCATCGAGCTCGCCGAGAAAAAAGAGTCTTAGCCCTTCTTCCTCTCGGCCTTGGCGGCAAACTTTGCGTCGTTGACCACAAAGCGCTCGTGGACGCCGCCGCCCACGGGGCCTTTCTCGTCGTACAGGGAGACTTTGAACACCAGCTTGCGGCCCTCCACAGCGGTCAGCTCGCTCTCGCAGGTGACGGTCATGCCCACGGGGGTGGGGGCGGTGTGCTCCAGCTCCAGCCTAGTGCCCACAGAGCCGCAGCCCTCGTCCAGAGCGTCGGCGACGCTCATCCAGCAGGTCTTTTCGGCCAGCGCCACCAGTGCGGGGGTGGCGAAGACATTCAGCGTGCCGCTGCCCATGGTCTTGGCGGTGTTCTCGGGGGTCACGGCGACGCTCTGCTTGCCGCGGATTCCGGTTTCTAACATATAAAAATTCCCTCTTTCTTAATTTGTCGTGATGCCGCGGTTTGCGGCAGATAATTTCACATTTGTAAGGATACCACAAAACTCACCCCATTGCACCTGTTTTCGGGATTTTCCTTCAAAACTCTTTCCGTCTGAGGCCAAACGCGGTATCATAAGCTGGACAAGGAGGAAAAGAAGATGAACGATTTCTGGAAATCCTACGACATCACCCACGCCGAATACGGGGCCGATTACCGATGCTACCCGCTGTATGGCACGGTCCACCTCATGGAGCTGGCCATTTCGCTTGCCTTTATCGTGGGGACGGCCCTGTGGTATCGCCGCAGTTCTGCCCGCACCCGGCGGCGCATTTTAGTCGGAGTCACCGCTTTGCTCCTGCTGGACCAAGCTGCCCTTCTGCTGGGGATGGCCCTGACCGGCCAGTGGAATTGGGGCTATCTGCCCCTGCACCTGTGCAATATCAACGTCTTCGTCTGTCTGTACAACACGATCACGGACAGAAACTGGTGCAAAGAGGAGCTGTATGCCTCTGTATCCCGGGCGCAATGCTGGCACTGCTCTGCCCCAGCTGGCTGGATGTCCCCTCTTGGTGGACGCTCATCAATCTGCACTCCGTCAGCATCCATGCCCTGCTGGTACTCTATCCAGTCCTGCTGGTGGCGGGCGGCTACCGTCCCAGTCCCCGGCGGGTGCCGCAGGTGCTGGCGTTCCTGTTCGGCTCTGCCCTGCCCATCTACTTTCTGAATAAGTCCCTCAACACCAACTTCTATTTCCTCAATGATCCCTACGGGAATATCATCACCAGCACCTTCACGGCCCTGCTGGGCGAAAAATATTATATCCTTGGCTTTCTGCCTGCCACCGCGCTGGCGCTGTTCCTCATGTATCTGCCGTGGGCGGCGGACGATAAAAAGAAGATGCGGGCATGAATGCGGTGCAAAAGAAAAAGGCAGTTCGGTCAGGAATGCCTTTTTCTTTTGCCCTAAATTGCACCCTTCTTGCAAAATAAATCTGCAAATTTCTTGCGTTTTGCGGTCTGTTTTATCAATTTTAAGAGAATGCTGATTTTTTGCGCAAATCCCCTTGACAGGAGCCATACAGCGTGCTATCATGAACACATGAACAGATGTTCATATATTAAAGCGAAAGGATGACAACGATGGCTGAGAATGCTCTTGCCCCAGAACAGAAGCTGCCCAAGGCCCCGCCGGTGCTGCCGGACGATGAGGTGCTCTACGAGCTGGCCGATTTGTTCCGGGTGTTCGGCGATTCCACCCGCATCAAGATCCTCTACGCCCTCCACGACGATGAGCTGTGCGTGCAGGACATTGCAAATGCCGTTCAGCTCAGCCAGTCGGCGGTGAGCCATCAGCTGCGGGTGCTCAAGGACTCGAAGCTCGTCCGCTTCCGCCGCGACGGCAAGACCATTTACTATGCGCTGGACGATGACCATGTGCGCAGCATCCTCTCCATGGGCATGGACCACATCGAAGAGTGATGCCCCCAAAATGCTGCAAGCTCTGCCGCACCCTGCGGCGGAGCGGGTAGATAGAAAGAAAGGCTGGTATTTATTATGAAAAAGAGCTACAAGATCGAAGTTGACTGCGCAAACTGCGCCCAGAAGATGGAGGATGCCGCCAACACGGTCGCCGGCGTCGCAAAGGCCACCGTCAGCTTCATGACCCAGAAGATGAACGTCGAGTTCGATGAGGCGCGGATGTCAAGGCTACCATGCAGAACGTCCTCTCCGCCTGCAAGAAGGTCGAGGACGACTGCGAGATCTTCGGCATCTGAGTTTCGACTTATACTGCCGGGATGCACGTGGAAAATGTGGAAAAATAAATCAGTTTTCAACAATTTCCACGGCGTTTTCAACATCCTGGGTGCAAAAAAAGAAAAATGAACGCGCATTTGCGGCTTTTTGCGGGAAAACCTCGTGGAAAAGCCGGGGGAAGCGTGGAAAGCAAGCCCCTTGTGGGGAAAACCTGTTGAATCTGAGAAAACTGCCCCAAAAGGAGGCTGGTACCCGTGACGAAAAAACAAAAGAAAATGCTATACCGCATCATCGCCGCTCTGGCGCTGGTGCTGGTGCTCAAGCTGCTGCCGCCTCTGCCCGCGTCGGTGGAGCTGCTGCTCTACTGCATCCCCTACCTCGTGGTGGGCTGGGATGTGCTCCACAAGGCCCTTCTGGGCATCAAGAACCGTCAGCCCTTTGATGAATGCTTCCTGATGGCCGTCGCCACCGTGGGTGCCTTTGCGCTGGGCGATTACGTCGAGGGCTGTGCCGTTATCATCTTCTACCAGATCGGCGAGCTGTTCCAGGGCGTTGCCGTCGGCAAGAGCCGCCGCAGCATCTCGGCCCTGATGGACATCCGGCCCGACTACGCCAACATCGAGGGCGAGGACGGCAGGCTGGAGCAGGTGGACCCCGATGAGGTCGAGATCGGCACCGTCATCGTGGTCCAGCCCGGCGAGCGTGTGCCTATCGACGGCGTCATCGTCGAGGGCGCTTCCACCCTCAACACCGCCGCCCTCACCGGCGAGAGCCTGCCCCGGGATGTCCGGTCCGGCGATGAGGTCATCAGCGGCTGTGTCAACATGAGCGGCCTGCTCAAGGTCAGGACCACCAAGGAGTTCGGCGAATCCACCGTCTCTAAAATTCTCGACCTCGTGGAAAATTCCAGCATGAAGAAGGCCCGCGCCGAGAACTTTATCACCCGCTTTGCCCGGGTTTACACCCCGGCGGTCTGCTACGGCGCGCTGGCGCTGGCCTTCCTTCCCCCCATCGTTCTGCTGCTGATGGGCCAGCCCGCCCGCTTCGGCGACTGGGTCTACCGCGCCCTCACCTTCCTCGTCATCAGCTGCCCCTGCGCACTGGTCATCTCTATCCCGCTGAGCTTCTTCGGCGGCATCGGCGGCGCTTCCGCCTGCGGCATCCTCGTCAAGGGCTCGACCTATCTGGAAGAGCTGGCCGATACCCGCGTCGTCGTCTTCGATAAGACCGGCACCCTGACCAGGGTACCTTCAAGGTCGTCAAGGTCTGCCCCGTGGAGGGCGGTACCGAAGACAGCCTTGTGGAAGCCGCTGCGCTGGCCGAGAGCTGGTCGAAGCACCCCATCTCCCTGAGCATCAAGGCTGCTTACGGCAAGGACATCGACTCTGCCCGCGTCACCGACGTGGAGGAGCTGGGCGGCCACGGCGTCACCGCCAAGGTGGACGGCAAGCCGGTCGCTGCCGGTAATGCCCGCCTGATGGCAAAGCTGGGCCTCACCGTCCCCGATGTCCCCCAGACCGGCACCATCGTCCATGTGGCCATCGACGGCAAGTATGCGGGCTATCTGCTCATCTCCGACGTGGTGAAGCCCCACAGCGCACAGGCCATCAAGGGCCTCAAGCAGGCCGGCGTCCGCAAGACCGTCATGCTCACCGGCGACGCAGAGCCGGTGGCAAAGGCTGTCTCGGCAGAGCTGGGCATCGACGAGTACCACGCCGGCCTGCTGCCCGGCGATAAGGTGGACCAGATCGAGAAGCTCCTGGCCACCAAGAACCCCAAAGAGATGCTGGCCTTCGTGGGCGACGGCATCAACGACGCCCTGTCCTCTCCCGTGTGGATGTGGCATCGCCATGGGTGCTCTGGGTTCTGACGCCGCCATTGAGGCTGCCGACGTCGTCCTGATGGATGACGACCCGGCCAAGATCGCCCTCGCCATGCGCATTGCCCGCCGCACCAAGAGCATCGTCTACCAGAACATCGTCTTTGCTCTGGCCATCAAGGCGGCCTGCCTGCTGCTGGGTGCTCTGGGTATCGCCAATATGTGGGTGGCCATCTTCGCCGATGTCGGCGTCATGGTCCTCGCTGTCCTGAACGCCACCCGCGCCCTCTACACGAAAGACCTCGTGAAGAAGGATAACTGAATAAGACGAAAAATACCCGCCCTTTCTATGTCTTCACAGAAAGGCGGGTATTTTGTGGCTGTTAGGAGAAATGCGCGAAAAAGGATGGAGAGAGCTTTTATAAAGGAATGACACCAACCAGCACTGCGGCAAGAACAGAGAGGATGCTGACGGGCCAAATCCAGCGAATGG
>ENA-OQEX01000960-OQEX01000960.1-human-gut-metagenome-genome-assembly--contig:-NODE-960-length-12423-cov-2.311158_pt1 | contig 12423 bp, 16 predicted proteins | sample MGYA00242802_ERZ504649 | MGnify/ENA primary metagenome ERZ504649 (study PRJEB26092, sample SAMD00036194) | human gut metagenome | host: Homo sapiens | study: EMG produced TPA metagenomics assembly of... | reverse complement strand
CGACAAATTGCTAATTTATATGTTTTGACACAATTTTTAATCCTCCATTTTACAGAAGTATAGCACGTATGCGGGAAACATGTCCAGATTCTTCACGAAGAGAATTGTAAACCAAAAATAAATAACAGAAATGTAAACCAAAAATAAATAACAGGTTGACAATTGAGACGTAACTATGTTAGATTGTATCTGACAAAAATAATATTCATTCGAGGAGGAGAATATGAGTACCGTAACCGCAACAAAGACAAAAACATACGACCTGGCATACATAGCTATTTTCGCCGTACTGATCGCAATCTGTTCCTGGATTTCCATTCCGATGACAGTGCCGTTTACATTACAGACATTTGGCGTATTTATGGCTGTTGGTGTGCTTGGCGGAAAGAGAGGCAGCCTGGCTGTACTGGTTTACATTTTACTTGGAGTTATTGGAGTTCCTGTCTTTGCAGGATTTTCAGGAGGACTTGGGATTCTCCTTAACAATACCGGCGGCTATATCATCGGATTTCTTTTCTCAGCACTGGCAATGTGGGCTATGGAATCTCTCTGGGGCAAAAAGCGATAGTACAGATTCTTTCCATGGTAGTTGGTCTGATTGTCTGCTATGCAATGGGAACTATCTGGTTTATGGTTGTATACACACGTACAACAGGAGCTGTTGGAATTGGAACCGTACTGGGCTGGTGCGTAATTCCATTTATCATTCCTGATCTTGTGAAGATTGCTCTGGCATTTGTTTTGTCCAGAAGGGTACGCAAGCTTGTACCAATGCAGTAAAAAAGAACGTCAGACATATCCCATTCGCCCTCATCACGGGATGTGTCTGGCGTTTTTTATCGGAAATGGCTACAGCAATGAATTTACAGCCCATATGCAGGAAATGCTGGAGCTTTTTACAAAAGGGGCAGATGTTTGTCTCACAGTAAAACTGACGAAATCTGCTCAGCCTGTCCAAACAATAGCCAGGGAATCTGCGAGGCAGCCGAGAAGGTGAAAAGATATGACAATGCAGTGCTGGCAGAATGCGGCTTAAAAGAAGGTCAGAAACTTGCATTCCCGGAATTTACCGAAGCAGTACAGAAAAAAATCATTGAAACGGGAAAAAGAACGAAAATCTGCGGCGATTGCCAGTGGAACCGGATCTGCCAGGAACAGCCGAGTCGGTGGAGTAAATAAAGCAGCTCTCGCGGAAAAATACAGAGAACCGATATCCAGCACTTTGCGGAATCCGGTTCTTTGTGTTTTAAAGATTATTTATTTGACCTTAGCTTTTTTATTAAGTCCCCGTTTCTTAAGGATCTGGTTATAAAGAGCTTTCTGCTTTTTCGGAACTTTTACAGTAGCTTTTGGACTTGTATTTTTGAATGCGTTTTTGCCAATGTTCTTTAATGTAAGCCGGCTGGATTTGATGGTAATGGAAGTAAGTTTTTTGCAGCCGTAGAATGCATTTTTACCTATTCTTACAATATTCTGACCAATTACCACTTTTTTTAGCTTACGGTTATTTTTGAAAGCATTGGTGGAAATTTCAGTTACTTTGTAGGTGGCACCTTTTATTTTTATTGTAGTTGGAATGGTGACACTGGTTTTTACTTTATTTCCAATAAAGGCAACTGTCTGGCTGGAAGAACGGCTGCTTGTAACTTTGTATATGTTTCCAGTTTTTTTATCTGTAATTTTTGTTCCAACTGAAACGGATGGAGTCGGTGTTACAGTTGGGGCAGAAGTGATTGCCGGTGTTGGTGTGGCTGTTGGAACCGGAGTCACGGTTGGCATTGGAAGCTTGGCAATTGTCTCAGTTCTCGTTACACCACAAACAGTACAGGTGTATGTTTTTACGCCTTCTTTTACAATTGTTGCAGGTTTGGTGATTACACCGTTATTCCAAGTGTGCTTGCCGGAAGCAGGAATTTCAGTTACATCTTTTTTGCTGTCACAGCGTGTGCAGTGATGGCTCTTGCTGCCGACTGTTTCGCAGACAGCAGCGGTATCGATAGTCCAGTCGGAACTGTAGTTGTGACCCAGAGCTGCGACTGCCTCAGTCCTTGTTTTGCCACAGGCATTGCAGGTAAAGGTTTTTACACCCTCATCAGTACAGGTAGGCTCAGTGGTAATTGCACCATCATTCCAGAAATGACCGGAAGCAGGAATTTCAGTTACATCTTTTTTGCTGTCACAGCGTGTGCAGTGATGGCTCTTGCTGCCGACTGTTTCGCAGGCAGCAGCGGTATCGATAGTCCAGTCGGAACTGTAATCGTGACCTAATGCAGCAATTTCTTCTGTTTTAGTCTCGCTGCAGATGGTGCAGGTGTATTGTTTTACGCCAGTTTTAGTGCAGGTGGGGGCTGTGGTTATTTTTCCATCGTCCCAGTGATTTTCACAATTATGTACTTTGACAGCAGCTGTATGGTGCGCGGTCAGACCGTAAAGAGAGGCACTAATTGTAGTATCGCCTTCAGAAATTCCAGTTATGGTACCCGAAAGGTAGCGACTGTCGAATCAGCAATTGTTAGATCTGGGGTATCAGTCACAAAAACAAATCTGGAACCCCAGTGTCCGAAAACGGAAATCGCTGGATCTGATACGGAAATGGAAGTGCTTTCACCTGTTTTTAAAGAATACTCATCTTTGTCAAAAGTAATATTAAAATTAGAAATTTTTGATGTTGCAACTGGAATTGTAAGGGTAGTTTCTGTGTTGTCTGCACTTACAGGGGTGGTATTAACTTTATCTCTGTATGCAAAATTTTCCACCCAATAGTGAAAGCCATTGTAGTATACATGACCGATTCCGACACAGTTGAATTTAGAATTAAGCATATTTCGTCTGTGTCCCTGACCGGCGTAAAGCTCGTTATCTTCCCTCCAGCCGTCGTTGACACTGTCAGCAGTTCCATATCCCGCAGCTATATTTTCGCCTGCATAAGTATAATATACTGAATTTTCATAAAATGCGGAGAAGGTGTCTTTGTTATTTGGACGTGTATGGGAATAAATAATTGCAATTTCAGCGGCCCTTTGCATAGCTGTTTTTTCCAGATCGTAATCATACTGCAATGGCTGCAGATTTGTGCAATATGTTTTGGTTGTATCGTCTTGCTTCCAATACCATGCGTCTGTGCTGCTTGTACGCATTTCATTGATCATATTCAGAATTGTTCGTGCTTCTGTCTGTCCATATTGTACAGAAATGCTTACTGGCGTTGTGGCAGTTTCCGCCTTTACTTTAAAAGGAACCGCCAGAAACAGAAGCATGGCAAAACAAAACCATAAATGATACAAATTTCTTTTTCTTTTCATGTTCATCCTCCTGGTGCTTTTATGGTATTTTGCTTTTGTGTTAGAGCTTGTTTCAACAAACTCTGGGAGAGGAAAATCCTCTCTGCCCGATAAAGATATTTTAGCACAAAAAATAAATATTTCTATACCTAAATAGTTAAAATAGAATATAGCTTTCGAAAAAAGAAGAAAATTTAAACATAAAAAACACCGAAACCCTTGATTTCTCAAGAATTTCGGCGCCCCTGCCAAGTAGTCGAAGTGACGGGATTCGAACCCACGACCTCTGCGTCCCGAACGCAGCGCTCTACCAAACTGAGCCACACTTCGTCAACTGCAAGTGATATTATACATAGAATATACTGGCTTGTCAACAGAAAAATTGAAAAAATTCAAAAAATTTCAAAAAGAATTGAAATTAACCAGGTCTTATTTGGGGAGAGGCAATTAAATTAATTCATTTGAACAGATGTTCCAAGTGAAACAGAATGCGTTTTTATGAATGAAAATTCTGTTTTTCATATACATTAATGAGTGAGATGCATAAAAAGGGGAGGGCGTCAGTTGGTGGGATATCGGCGTTTTTATCGCATATGTATATGAATACCGAAAAGGGAAAAAGGAAGATAATTGTGGCTTTATGAAGGTGGAAGTGAGAAATCACATGTGTACAATTGAACCACATCTTCAGGTAGGAAACCTGGCAGCAGGAGAAGTGTGCAAAGTATATGGATTTGTGCGAAAAGAGGGACTGATGAATGGAATTTTGCTGGGCAGCTGCAAAACGGAGGCAAATAGAATCGAATGTCTGGTGGAAACAGACGGAATGGATATGGGGGGCTCGGGAATTCCTCTGGAAAAAATGGGAGGTATGATTTTGCTTACAGAATCGGGAGGCTTTTTTGGAACAGAGTGGGATGACCAGACAATCCGCCCGGAGAATTTTAAGGAAAGTATAATAAAGAAAGAAGAAACTGGTACCGTATGTGAAATAATAAAGGAGAAAGCAGAAGAAAAGCTGGAGAATGAAAGCAAGCCGGAAACAGATTCCACACCTGATTTAGATGACAGGCATGAAGTGGAGGATGTGGTGGAACAAATGCAGGATGATCTGCTGGAAGCAGAAGAATGATAAGTGATGAACCACAAGCAAAAGATGAGCCAACCGTGGGGGAAATATGGGAAGCAGAGCAAAAAATTACCTGTAGAGTAAATACAAAACAAGAGGAAAAGGAGAAAACCATAGCACTTCCATTTGGTCAGCCCTTCTGCCCGTTCCAAGACAGCGATCTGAACCAGTGCTGGAAAATTACACCCCAGGATCTGGTCCATTTTCCAAGAAGACAATGCGCCCTTCGCAACAACCGTTTTTTGCAATACGGATACTACAATTTCGGACATCTCCTTCTGTGCCACAGATCAAATGGCCGGTACATACTTGGTGTACCCGGAAGCTACGACCAGCAGGAACAGTTTATGGCAGGCATGTTCGGCTTTTCCTGCTTCAAAGAAAGCAACTGTATCAAGGTGAAAAAAGGCAGGGGAGGGTACTGGTACCGTGCGATTGATCCACCTGCCGGTTGTTAAAATTGACATCCCTGTGCGAACTGCCTATAATAAAGCTATTGCCGCTGCGGCGCCTGAAATGAAAATGACAGCGCAGCGGCAAAAATGCCGAGATTCACCATAAAGTAGTAGAAAGTAAAGGTAAAAAATGCTTACAGATCAGGAACGTTATATGAAAGAGGCAATTCGCCAGGCAAAGAAAGCCCGGGCATTGGAAGAGGTGCCAATTGGCTGTGTGATCGTTTGCAACGGGCAGATCATTGCAAGAGGCTATAATCGGAGAAACACGGACAAGAATACCCTTTCTCACGCAGAATTGAACGCGATTAAAAAGGCAAGCAAAAAATTAGGAGACTGGAGACTGGAAGGCTGCACGATGTATGTAACCTTAGAGCCTTGCCAGATGTGCGCCGGAGCGCTTATGCAGTCCAGAATTGACCGTGTGGTTATCGGCAGCATGAATCCAAAAGCAGGATGTGCCGGTTCTGTGCTGAATCTTTTGGAAATGGATGGCTTTAACCACAAGGTAGAAGTAATCCGCGGTGTTCTTCAGGAAGAGTGTTCCATCATGCTTTCCGATTTTTTCGCGAGCTTCGGGAAAAGAAGAAAATGCTGAAAAAATCTTTGGCAGAGCAGGTTGGAAAATCAGAAAATTAGTGGTATGATAAAAAACAAAGCAAAAAATACATCAAGTCGTCTGAAATGCCACAGGATGAAAGAATTATGATTTGATGGAACGTTGTGGAACATTATGTAAACAACCACATAGAAAATGACAGGAGGAAAATACAATGGAACTTGAAGCATTGAGAAAAGACATGGTAGCTGCCATGAAAGCAAAGGATAAAGTAACAAAGGATGCAGTCTCTTCCCTGATTTCCGCAGTGAAGAAGGTGGCAATCGACGAAGGCTGCCGTGACGATATCAGTGGCGAACTGGTTGACCGTGTTATCCTGAAAGAGCTGAAATCTGTGAAAGAGCAGATCGACACCTGTCCGGAATCCAGACAGGATCTGAAAGATGAATATCAGGCAAGATATGATGTGATTGCGAAATACGCTCCAAAGCTGATGGACGCTTCTGAGATCAAGGCTTACCTTACAGAGAAACATGCAGACTTGATCGCTTCTGGAAACAAAGGACAGATCATGAAGACTATTATGCCAGAGCTGAAGGGCAAGGCTGACGGCAAGGTGATCAATCAGGTCGTAGCGGAGCTGTGCAAATAATTTCTTACAGCTTGCATTCAAAATAGAATAGCAAACTAAAAATAGGACACATATTGTAAAAATGGCGTGAACAATACATTCACAGCCCTGATACAATATGTGTCTTTTTGTTTGCCTGGGGCGTACCGCGCCAGAGCCTGTTTGAAAAAGCATTCCCGTAATTTGCCCGCCCCATTTTGCAGAAATCTTTTTTAACACAAAAAAAGAACGTCCTCACAGACGTTCCACAATCCTCTTCTTTCGCGCGCCGCACCTCGGAATGGTCTCACAGACGTTACCTCTACAGTTAACTCAGCCCAGGCACCCTCACGGCACACAGGAGATTCTACTTAGTGCTGCTACATTCCTGTCCTGACACGTTCATAGAGTCCTGTTGCGTAAGACCCAAACGTCAACGCCACTTATAAAGGGCAGCTCCACAAGATACAAGCCTCAGATTGGCATCACCCCTGCTGTAGCGGATTGCAGGTACAGGGCACCGCTATCTCCCCGGCTGCGCGGAATTTAATTATAAAGGAAGACTGTGGATTTGTCAAGCCACTGCTGCAAAACAGCAAAAAAATTTAATGTATTGTCAAGCCGGCGTTACTGTTCACTGGTAACATTCCGCGAGGTGTTTTTTGTGAACAAAGTTCACAGAAAACCCGAGAATTGCGGCGCGAAATCATGCGAATGCATGATTTCTGTGCATCGCGAAGCGCGTTACTGGTCACGGAGTGAACAGTAACAAGCCGGCTCCAGAAATATCTGGCTGCAAATTACTTGTTGTGTCAGAACGGGAAATATTATATAATATAAACAAACTTGCCCCGCGATTTTTACGCTGCCCAGACGTAACAGAACAGCGGTCACTGCTCACTTTGTGATCAGTAACGAACAGAGCTCGCGGATCAAATTTCAAAATGTAGTTTTTACTGGAGCGCGTAGCTTGCTGGAATGATTTTTGAAACACGCTCTAGAGACACAGAAATGGAGGGTACTATGATTAAAAGAATCGGCTTATTAACAAGCGGCGGTGACTGCCAGGCACTGAATGCCACCATGCGGGGAGTTGTAAAAGGGCTTACAAACAGCATTGATGACCTGGAAGTTTACGGATTTGATGATGGATATAAGGGACTGATCTACGGCAAATACCGTATGCTTACATCCAAGGATTTTTCCGGAATCCTTACACAGGGCGGAACTATTCTTGGAACATCCAGACAGCCGTTTAAGCTTATGCGCGTACCGGATGCCAATGGACTGGACAAGGTAGAGGCTATGAAGCAGACTTATTACAAGCTTTGTCTTGACTGTCTTGTAATCCTCGGAGGAAACGGAACCCAGAAAACAGCCAACCTCTTAAGAGAAGAAGGTCTGAATATCATCCATCTGCCTAAGACCATCGACAATGATATCTGGGGTACAGATATGACATTCGGGTTCCAGAGTGCAGTAAATATTGCAACAAACGCTATCGACTGCATTCATACAACAGCAGCATCCCATGGCCGTGTATTTATCGTAGAAGTTATGGGACACAAGGTAGGAAGCCTTACTCTGCACGCAGGAATTGCCGGCGGAGCAGATATTATCCTGATTCCGGAAATCCCATACGACATTGAGAAGTAGTTGCAGCTATCCAGAAGAGATCTAAAGCTGGCAAGCGTTTCACCATTCTTGCAGTGGCAGAAGGCGCCATTTCCAAAGAGGATGCCCTTCTTTCCAAGAAAGATTACAAGAAAAAGCTGGAAGACCGCGCGAAGAAGTATCCTTCCGTATCCTATGAAATTGCAGACAAGATTACCCAGAAGCTTGGTTCTGAGGTACGCATTACAGTTCCGGGACATACACAGCGAGGTGGGGCACCATGTGCATATGATCGTGTGCTTTCCACAAGAATCGGAGCAGGAGCAGCAGAGGCTATTCTGGACGGAGAATATGGCATCATGATCGGTATTGTAAATGGCAAAATCAAGAGAGTACCTCTTGAAGAATGTGCCGGCAAGCTGAAAATGGTTTCTCCGAAAGACCAGACCGTTAAGGCTGCAAAGCAGATCGGAATCAGCTTCGGCGATTGATTCCCTGCTGTTAGAAAGGAGTTTCCATAAATGAGCTATACTGCTCTATACCGGAAGTTCAGACCGGATAATTTTGACGATGTCAAGGGACAGGATCACATTGTAACTACCCTGACCAATCAGATCAAGCATAACCGTATTGGTCACGCGTATCTGTTTTGCGGCACCCGAGGAACCGGTAAGACTACCGTTGCAAAAATACTGGCAAAAGCAGTAAACTGCCAGCATCCGGTAAATGGAAGTCCCTGTGGTGAATGTGACATGTGTAAGGCGATACAGGCTGGCACCTCCATGAACGTGATCGAGATCGATGCAGCGTCCAATAACGGCGTTGACAATATCCGTGAGATCCGTGAGGAGGTGGCCTATCGTCCTACTGAAGGAAACTATAAGGTATACATTATCGACGAGGTTCACATGCTTTCGACAGGAGCGTTTAATGCTCTTCTGAAAACACTGGAGGAACCTCCGTCTTATGTTATCTTCATTCTTGCCACCACAGAGGCCTACAAGATACCGATCACTATTTTGTCCAGATGTCAGCGATACGATTTTCACCGCATCACTATTGATACCATTGCGGCAAGGCTGGATGAACTTCTGAAAATCGAAGGCGTAGAGGCAGAAGAAAAAGCCGTCCGTTATGTGGCAAAAGCCGGAGACGGTTCCATGCGAGATGCACTAAGCCTTCTGGATCAGTGCATTGCCTTTTATCTGGGGCAGACACTGACTTATGACAAAGTCCTGGAGGTTCTGGGAGCGGTGGATACGGAAGTGTTCAGCAAGCTTTTGCGAAAAGTGCTCCAGGGAGATGTGACAGGTGCGATACGCACTCTTGAGGATCTGATCATAGGCGGAAGAGAGCTTGGACAGTTTGTGGGAGATTTTACCTGGTACATGCGTAATCTCCTTCTGGTAAAAACTCCGAGAATCCGGAGGAAGCCATTGATGTATCATCTGAGAATCTGAAACTTCTAAGAGAAGAAAGTGAGATGGTGGATGTAGAGACGCTGATGCGCTACATCCGTATTTTTCTGACCTGTCCAGTCAGATACGCTATTCCACCCAGAAGCGTGTTTTGGTGGAGATTGCCCTGATCAAACTGTGCCGTCCGGCGATGGAGACCAATCTGGATTCTGTCCTGGATCGTCTTCGTGTTCTGGAACAGCGCATGGACGAGCGGCCTGTTCAACAGGTATTTGTTCAGCCGGGAGCCACTGGCAACGCCGGAAGTACAGGAATCGGATCGGATGGCAGTGCAGAAGCCATGGCAGCAGCACCTGAGAAAGCGGCACCCGAGGATCTGCAGAAGATTGTAGCCAGCTGGAAGGTGATCGTAGGTCAGACCAGCGGTATTTTCAAACAGATGCTCCAGAAGTCTATTCCCAAATACAATGGCCAGACCGGTGAACCGGTTCTCTACATTGAATTCCAGGATTTCCTTGGAAAAACCTATGTAGATAATCCGGAAGCAGAGGAAGAACTGAAGAATATCATCCTGGCCCAGACTGCAAGAGTGTAGAACTTAAGATGGTGGTGGCAAAAGAACACAACCATACCAATCTTGCCAAGGTTACTGTAGATCAGGCTCTCCGGGAGAATATCCATATGGATGTTGTTGTGGAGGAAGATCCTGACGATGCAGAAGAATAAGAGTGTTGCTGTTTGATTTTTGTGCAGCAACATAAGAGTTGCCGTGAAAGCGACGAACGAGAAGTAAATTAATAATATTTGCAGAAAATGTGAATATTGTTATGAAAAATGATTTTGCTGCCGCAAATGTTATAGAGCCTGTTTGAAAAATCAGAAATGCGGAATCCAGCATGAAATCAGAACAGTTAAAGGAGGACTTTGTAATGGCAAAGCGTGGAGGATTTCCAGGCATGGGTATGCCAGGAAACATGAATAACCTTATGAAGCAGGCGCAGAAAATGCAGCGCCAGATGGAAGAGAACCAGAAAGCTCTCGAGGAGAAAGAGTTTACTGCAGCAGCCGGCGGCGGAGCTGTAGAAGTAACTATCTCAGGTAAGAGAGAAGTGACCAAGGTGAAGCTTGCAGAGGAAGTTGTAGATCCGGATGACATCGAGATGCTTGAAGATCTTATTGTTGCAGCAACCAACGAAGCACTTCGCAAGGTTGAGCAGGAGAACCAGGCTGTAATGTCCAAACTTACAGGAGGTCTGGGAGGACTTGGCGGGGGTCTTCCATTCTGATGGAATACTACAGCAGTCATATCAATAAACTGATTGAGCAGTTTTCCCATCTTCCGGGAATCGGGGCAAAGTCTGCCCAGCGCCTGGCTTTTCATATTATGAATATGCCAAAGGAACAGGTGCAGCAGCTTACCAATGCCATCACCGATGCCGGATGAACGTACAGTACTGTAAGTGCTGCTACACCCTTACGGATAAAGAAATGTGCCCAATCTGCAGCAATCCCAAAAGAGATCACAGTACGATTATGGTAGTGGAGAACACCAGGGATCTTGCTGCTTATGAAAAAACCGGTAAATTTGATGGAGTTTATCATGTACTTCACGGCGCAATATCCCCTATGCTGGGAATTGGTCCGGATGATATCAAGCTGAAAGAGCTGATCATGCGACTTCAGGGAGATGTAAAAGAAGTGATCATTGCCACCAACTCCAGTCTGGAGGGAGAGACTACAGCAATGTATATCAGTAAGCTGATCAAGCCAACCGGGATCAAGGTCAGTCGTATTGCCAGTGGTGTGCCGGTCGGCGGTGACCTGGAATACATTGATGAAGTTACCCTGCTTCGGGCATTGGAGGGCAGGGTAGAACTGTAAGATGCAGGAGGTGATTTTTGTGGCACGCAAAAAGTGACTTCATCAGATGTGGCAGAGAAAGCGGGAGTTTCCCAGGCAACGGTTTCCATGGTTCTGAACCATAAGTACAATGTTTCTTTTTCCCGAGAAACAGTGGAAAAAGTGGAAAGCGCGGCCAGAGAACTGGGCTATCAGCTTCCGGGCCACAAAAATAAAAAAGAGAACAAAAAGGAAAAAATGATTGTTGTCTTTTGCCCAACTATTACCAGCCCTTACTATGTGATGCTCCTTCAGGGAATCGAGGCGGTAGCAACGAGCGTGGCTACGGAGTTTCATCTGCAATACCCAGCGTGATGCCAGGCTGGAAGAGAAGTATCTGCGCATGATACGCGCCATGGCACCCCAGGGGATCATTTATGCCTGCAATCCCCACCCGGACTATATCAGCCAGGTAGAAGAGATGGCAAGAAGCATTCCGCTGGTCATCATTAGCAACAAAGAAAAAATCAGTACAGTAGATGCTATTAATCAGGACAACACAGAAGTGGGACGACTTATGGCGAGGCATCTGCTGGATCTGGGACATCGGGATGTGGCCTTTATTACGCCGCCGCTTACCAGAAGACAGTGGCAGCGTTCCAAACGAGTGGATGGTTTTGTCCGTGAGTTTGAGAAGGCTGGGCTTTCCGGACATGTGATCATCCGGGCTGCTGACGAATCCGTTGACCGTCGCAATCCTAAGACGGATTCCGAGTATTCTATGGGCTATGCCCTGACCAGGTCTCTTCTGGAGGATGGCAGCAGATTTACTGCCATTGCCGGACAGAATGACATGATGGCCATTGGTGCTGTGGATGCTCTTCAGGATGCCCGTCTGAGAGTGCCGAAGGATGTATCTGTGATCGGCTGCGACAATATTTTTTATTCCGGAATTCGCAGAGTGTCACTGACTACCATTGATCACTTCGTTGATCTGAAGGGCAGGGATGCCTGTGACATTATCATCCGGAAAATCGATACAGGCATCCGTTTCGGGGAAGGCATCCGTCCCACAAGTGTATATAATATTGAGTATAATCCCAAGATTATTGTGCGAAAAACCACCGGTTATGCACGTATGGATAAACCGGATCCCATAAACGAAAAATCCGAAGAAAATAAGTTTAAATAAATAATTTACTGGAAATTATTAGTAATAATTTAAAAAAAACATCTGGTAAAATTGCTGGAAAAACTGATTGATACAGTAGAAAATTGATTGATACCATACTAACAAACTATAGAATGATTAATAATAGATGAAATTATTAATTGAAATTTTATTAATAATTTGCTCTCTGCCTTGACCTGTAAATGAAGTCTGCTATAATGAAAGCATATGAACAGTGCAAGACAAAGGAAGCGCTGCAACGCTCTAGTCTAATTCATTTAGGAGGAAGAAATCATGAAATTTTTTATTGACACAGCAAAAGTAGAAGATATTAAGGCAGCTAACGA
>ENA-OQEX01000959-OQEX01000959.1-human-gut-metagenome-genome-assembly--contig:-NODE-959-length-12431-cov-5.616629_pt1 | contig 12431 bp, 20 predicted proteins | sample MGYA00242802_ERZ504649 | MGnify/ENA primary metagenome ERZ504649 (study PRJEB26092, sample SAMD00036194) | human gut metagenome | host: Homo sapiens | study: EMG produced TPA metagenomics assembly of... | reverse complement strand
TTCTTTGAGCAGTGCGGCGATCGTCAGTGCCGGGAGGACAGCGCCATTCTGGGCGGCATCGCCCGCTTCCACGGGATGCCCGTGACCGTCATCGGCCACCGCAAAGGTTCCACGCTGGAAGAGAACATGGCCTGCAACTTCGGTATGCCGGGACCGGAGGGCTACCGCAAGGCCCTCCGTCTCATGAAGCAGGCCGAAAGTTTGGCCGCCCCATCATCACCTTCATCGACACGCCGGGCGCATACCCCGGCAAGGAGGCCGAAGAGCGGGGACAGGGCGAGGCTATCGCCCGAAACCTGATGGAGATGAGCGGTCTGACGGTCCCCGTCATCGCTGTCGTCACCGGCGAGGGCTCTTCCGGCGGCGCACTGGCGTTGGGTGTGGCAAACCACATCCTCATGCTGGAAAATGCAGTCTACTCGGTGCTCAGCCTGAGGGCTTCGCCAGCATCCTGTGGAAGGATTCCTCCCGCAGCGGCGAAGCCTGCGAGATCATGAAGCTGACCGCACAGGACCTCTACAAGGACGGCATCGTCGAGGAGATCATCCCGGAGCCTGTGGGCGGCGCACAGCGCAGCCACGCGGCCCTGTTTGCCGCCATGGATACGGCCCTGAAAAACCACCTCACCGCCCTCTGCAAGATGAGCGGCAAGGCACTAGCCGACCAGCGGTACAAAAAATTTCGTCAGATCGGAGAAGCGAAACGAGCATGAACGGTTTGCAGTTGATCGCCACCGGCGGAGCTCTGCCCGGCCGCACGGTCACCAATGAAGAGCTGAGCCGCACCGTGGACACCAGCGACGAGTGGATCACCACCCGCACCGGCATCCGCGCCCGCCACTGGTGTACGGAGGAAGAATCCGCCGCCACGCTGGCCATCGCGGCGGCAGAGCAGGCGCTGGAGCGCAGTGGTATTTCGCCGCAGGATATTGCCTGCTGTGTCTGCGCGACCCTTTCGGCACCTGACGCCACCCCAAGTGTGGCTGTCAGGTGCAGCGGGCGCTGAGTCTGCCCGAAAACCGCCCCGCGCTGGATGTCAACGCCGCCTGCTCGGGCTTCATCTACGGCACCGCCGTGGCCCGCGGCCTGATGGCGACGCTGGGCGGACGGTACGCCCTCGTGGTGGGCTGCGAAGCGCTGTCCCGCCTGATGGACCAGACCGACCGCTCTACCTGTGTGCTCTTCGGCGACGGTGCGGGCGCAGCGATTTTTGAACTGTGCGACGCACCGTTTGCGATCACGCTGGGCGCACGGGGCGACGAGGCTATCCACGCAGGAGGCCCCTGCCGCACCGGCTCGGCCCCCATCAGCATGGACGGGCGTGCCGTCTTCCGCTTTGCGGTGGACGCGCTGCCCCGCTGTCTGCACGCGGTGCTGGACGAGACGCAGCTGGCGCTGGACGATGTGGACTGGGTGGTCTGCCATCAGCCAACAGCCGCATCATCGACACTGTGTAAGAGCGCTCCACGCCGACACCGCAAAGTTCTACAAGAACATGGACGCCACGGCAACACCAGCGCGGCCAGCATCCCGGTGGCCCTCAACGAGATGGCCGAAGCCGGTCTGCTCAAAGCCGGGCAGAAGGTATCCTGCATCGGTTTCGGCGGCGGATTGACCTGGGGCGGGATGCTGGTGACGTACAGCCTCTCAGTCATGGCTGACGCCATGCCAGCTCTCCCAAAGGGAGAGCCATTGGCAAGCCGGGCAACTCTGAACTGCCTGCTGGAAGCCCGATAAAACGTAAAAGGCCGGGCCTTGCTTACGAGGGCAGAAACTTCTGGACAAACGCACCTTGTCAAGCCGGTGCTGACCTGGACAACAGGGCACTACCGTTTCCGAAATACTGAGCTTTGCTCGTCCAGCGTGGACTTGACCGGCACGCCAGTGGCTCCCCTATCAGGGGAGCTGTCTGCGAAGCAGACTGAGAGGTTCTTCACGGGTGAGCGCTCTAAAGTAAAACCTATCAATAGGACGATTTACATGAAATTACTCAACGAGATATTAGGCACGAAATACCCCATCATCCAGGGCGGAATGGCCAACATCGCCACCGGCGAGTTTGCCGCCGCCTGCTCCAACGCCGGTGCGCTGGGCCTTATCGGCGCAGGCGGCATGAACGCTGAGACGCTGCGGGAGAACATCCGCCGCTGCAAGGAGCTCACCGACAAGCCTTTCGGCGTCAACATCATGCTGATGCACCCCCAGGCCGACGAGTTTGCAAAAATCGTCGTGGAAGAGGGCGTCAAGGTCGTCACCACCGGCGCGGGCAACCCCGGCAAGTACATCCCCATGTGGAAGGAAGCCGGTATCAAGGTCATCCCCGTGGTGGCAGCGGCCGTTCTGGCCAAGCACCTTGCCCCTCTGGGCGTGGATGCCGTCATCGCCGAAGGCACCGAGAGCGGCGGCCATGTGGGCGAGATGACCACCATGGCCCTCGTCCCGCAGGTGGTGGACGCTGTAGATGTCCCTGTCATCGCGGCGGGCGGCATCGCCGATGGCCGCCAGCTGGCGGCAGCTTCGCACTGGGAGCCTGCGGCGTTCAGGTGGGTACCTGCCTGCTGGTCAGTGAGGAATGCCCCGTCCACGAGAACTACAAGGCCGCGCTTCTGCGCGCCAAGGACAGTGACACCATCGTCACCGGCCGCATCGGCGGCACCCCCGTCCGTGTGCTGAAAAACCGGATGAGCCGCGAGTATGTCCGGCAGGAAAAGGCCGGTGCCGACAAGATGGAGCTGGAAAAATACACGCTGGGCAGTCTGCGGCGCGCCGTCTTTGAGGGCGATACCGCCACAGGCAGTCTGATGGCCGGTCAGGTGGCCGGTATGCTCCACGAGGTGCGGCCTGTGGCTGAGATCCTCGACGAGCTGTGGGAGAACGGGAGGCAGCGGATGCATTCGCTGAGCGAGTTATGCTGACCCTCGCAGGCAAGCCGCTGGCCGTGCCTGTCTTACAGGGCGGCATGGGCGTGGGCGTCTCCCTCGGCGGGCTGGCCGGGGCGGTCGCGCCTGCGGCGGCATGGGGTGCATCTCCACCGCCGACACAGGCTACCGCGAACCCGACTTTGCCCGCGACCTTGCGCAGCGAATCTCCGTGCGCTGAAAAAAGAGATTGCCAAAGCGAAGGAGATCGCAGGCGGCGCGGGACTGGTGGCCATCAACGCGATGGTCGCCACCCAGAACTACGCCGACGCCGTCCGCACGGCTGTGGAGGCAGGTGTGGATGCCATCGTATCGGGTGCGGGCCTTCCGCTGGAGCTGCCCGGTCTGGTGGAAAAAGCGGATGTTGCGCTGGCACCCATCGTGTCCAGCGGACGTGCTGCAAAGCTCATCCTCCGCCGGTGGGCAAAAGCCTTCAACCGCACCGCCGACTTCGTGGTCATCGAGGCTGCAAGGCCGGCGGGCATCTGGCTTTTCGGAAGAAGAGCTTCTGGCCGGAAAATGCCAGACCCTCGACGAGATCCTGCCGAAGTGCTGGCCGAGGTGAAGCCTTTCGAGGCTCAGTTCGGCCACGACATCCCGGTCTTTGTGGCCGGAGGTGTCTACACGGGCGAGGACATCGCCCACTATACTAAGATGGGTGCTGCGGGCGCACAGCTCGCCACCCGCTTCATCCCCACCTACGAGTGCGACGCCAGCCAGACCTATAAGGATGTCCTGCTGGCGGCCAAGCCCGAGGATGTGCGCATCATCCACAGCCCTGTGGGAATGCCGGGCCGTGCGCTGGCCACTCCGCTGGTGCAGAAGCTTGAGCAGGGCCTGCGCTTCCCGCCGAAGCACTGCGCCCGCTGTCTCAAAGCCTGTGAGCCGGCCAAGGTGCCTTACTGCATCACCCACGCCCTCATCGAGGCCGTGAAGGGCAATGTGGAAGAGGGACTCTTCTTCTGCGGGGCCAACGTGGGCCGTCTCGACCGGATGCGCAGTGTCCGGGAGCTGATGGATGAACTGATGGATGATTGGAGGAAACACCAATGAAGCTTGCCATTCTGTATGCCGGTCAGGGTTCTCAGCACCCCGGCATGGGCAAAGACCTTTACGAGAGATACCCCGCGTTCCGGGAGGCGTTCAACGCCGCAGACCTTGACTTTGATCTGGAGAGCGTCTGCTTCGACGACCCGGAAGGCGTTTTGAATCTGACTCAGTACACCCAGCCCTGCATGGTGGCCTTCGCCGCCGGTGTCACGGCTGTCCTGAAGGAAAACGGCGTCAAGGCCGAGTATCTGGCCGGTCTGTCGCTGGGCGAATACTCCGCGCTGGAAGCCGCTGATGTCTTCACGGCCAAGCAGGCTGTGGAGCTGGCTGCCTTCCGCGGCAAGGCCATGGCCGACGCGCCAAGGGCATCGAGTGCGGCATGACCGCTGTGATGAACCTTGACCGCGACGCACTGGCAAAGTGCTGCGAAGAGGCGTCCGCTCTGGGCTGTGTCCAGATCTGCAATTACAACTGCCCGGGCCAGCTGGTCATCGGCGGCGAAAAAGCTGCCGTGGAAAAGGCCGCTGAGCTGGCAAAAGCCGCAGGCGCCCGCCGCTGCATCCCGCTGAAGGTCAGCGGTCCCTTCCACACCAGGCTGATGCACCCCGCCGGTGACGCGCTGGCAAAGCGCTTTGCGTCTGAGCATTTCGGCGAGATGGAGACGCCTGTCCTCTTCAACTGCCTCGGCCACGAAAAGGCAGACAGCGACAGCATCCCCGCTCTGCTGGAAAAACAGGTGCAGAGCAGCGTCTACATGGAAGATACCCTCCGCCGTCTGGGCGAGCTGGGCGTCACCGACATTCTCGAAGTCGGCCCGGGCAAGGCCCTGAGCGGCTTCGTGAAAAAGACGCTGGGCGCAGACGTCCACTGCACCGCTGTCGAGACGGCAGAAGAGCTGGAGGCTTTCCTCACCAGCTGGAAGGAGGCACAGGCATGAGCGAAGAAAAGCTGACCCGTGCCGCCGTCGTCACCGGCGGAAGCCGGGGCATCGGCCGGGCTGTCTGTGTCGCGCTGGCAAAGCAGGGCTGCAATGTGGTGGTCAACTACTGCCACGGTGAGACCGCTGCCGCGAGACTGCCGCACTGTGCAAAGAGCTTGGCGTCGAGGCCGTCACCGTGCAGGCCGACGTCTCCACTGCCGAGGGCTGCAAGAAGCTGTTCGAAGAGGCAGTGAACGCCTTTGGCCGGGTGGATATTCTCGTCAACAACGCGGGCGTCACCCGCGACAACCTCATCCTCCGCCTTTCCGAGGAGGACTTCGACACCGTCCTGAACGCCAACCTCAAGGGTGCGTTCCTCTGCTGCAAGGAGGCCGCACGCCGGATGGTGCGCCAGCGCTATGGCCGCATCGTCAACCTGAGCAGCGTGGTGGGTCTGCGGGGCAACGCAGGCCAGACCAACTATTCCGCCAGCAAGGCGGGCCTCATTGGCCTGACCAAGAGCCTCGCCAAGGAGCTGGCCAGCCGGAACGTCACCGTCAACGCGGTGGCTCCCGGCTTCATCGCCACGGATATGACCGCCGCTCTGCCGGAGCTGTCCGCACCGAGATGTGCAAGACCATCCCGGAGGGACGCGCCGGCCAGCCGGAGGACGTGGCAAACGCGGTGGCCTTCTTCGCCGCCGAACAAAGCAGCTATCTCACCGGGCAGGTGCTCTGTGTGGACGGCGGCATGGCAATGTAAAAAGGAGCTTTTTCTATGGAAAAACGCAGAGTCGTCATCACCGGTCTTGGCACCGTGAACCCTCTTGGAAATAACACCGCCGACAGCTGGGCCGCAGCCCGCGCAGGCAAGTGCGGCATCGGCCCCATCACCCAGTTCGACGCCAGCGAGTTCAAGTGCAAGCTGGCAGGCGAGGTCAAGGGCTTCGACCCCGAGACCGTCGTGGATAAAAAGGAAGCCCGCAAGATGGCCCGCTTCACCCTGCTGGCGCTGGGCGCTGCCGCTGAGGCTATCCAGGACAGCGGCATTGACTGCGAAGCCGAGGCCGAGAACATCGGCGTCATCGTGTCCAGCGGCATCGGCGGTCTGCCTACATCGAGGAGCAGCACAGCCGCGGCGAGGAAAAGGGCATGGAGAAGGTCAGCCCCTACTTCATCCCGATGGCGATCGCCAACATGGCGGCAGCACAGATCGCCATCCGCTTCGGCCTCAAGGGGATGTGTACCTGCCCGGTGACGGCCTGTGCAGGCGGCACCAACGCTGTGGGCGATGCGTTCCACCGCATCCGCGACGGCTATGAGCCGGTCATGGTCTGCGGCGGTGCCGAGAGCTGCATCAGCCCGCTGGGCATCGGCGGCTTTACCAGCATGAAGGCCCTCTCCACTGCTGCGGACCTGATGCGGCCAGCCTGCCCTTCGACGCACGGCGCGGCGGCTTTGTGATGGGTGAGGGCAGCGGTGTGCTGGTGCTGGAAGAGCTGGAGCACGCCAAGGCCCGCGGCGCACACATCTATGCCGAAGTCGTGGGCTACGGCGCCAACTGCGACGCCTACCACTTACGGCTCCCGCACCCGGCGGCGCAGGTGCCATCGGCTGCATGAAGCTGACCCTCAAGGATGGCGGCATTGCCCCCGAGCAGATCGACCACATCAACGCCCACGGCACCGGCACCCACATGAACGACAGCTGCGAGACTGCCGCCATCCACGCCGTCTTCGGCGACCACGCCAAGGACATCGCCGTCGTCAGCACCAAGAGCATGACCGGCCATCTGCTGGGCGGCGCAGGCGGCATTGAGGCCGTGTTCACCGCACTGGCCCTCCGCGACCAGTTCGCGCCGCCCACCATCCACTACGAGCAGCCCGACCCGGAGTGCGATTTGGACTATGTGCCGAATGTGGGCCGTGAGATGAAGATGGAGTACGCTCTGAGCAACAGCCTGGGCTTCGGCGGACACAACGCCTGCCTGGCCTTCAAGAAGTGGGAGGGCTGAGCGATGGCAGAACCCCGCACCGTGCGTGAAAACGCAAACAGCCTGACCAGCGAGGAGATCGCGGCCATCCTGCCCCACCGGTATCCCTTCGCCCTCGTGGACCGCATTCTGGACTACGAGCCGGGTCAGTGGGCCATTGGCCGCAAGTGTGTCACCCGCAACGAAGAATTCTTCTGCGGCCACTTCCCGGGACAGCCGGTCATGCCCGGCGTCTGATTCTCGAAGCGCTGGCCCAGACCGGTGCCGTCGCGGCCCTGAGCCTGCCTGAGAACAAAGGCAGGCTGGCCCTCTTCGGTGGCATCAAGAACGCCCGCTTCCGCAAGCAGGTCACCCCCGGCGATGTGCTCACCCTTCACTGTGAGCTGGTCGAGCAGCGCGGCCCGGTGGGCATCGGCAAAGCGTCCGCCTATGTGGACGGCAAGTGCGCCGCCACCGCAGAGCTGACCTTCGTATTAACGTAAAAAAGCAAAAAACAGAGAGGATAGTCATTCCTGAACTATCCTCTCTGTTTTTTATGCTTGATGAATTTATCTGACTGTGAGCCGTTTCCAAAAGGCTCTCCCTCTGGGAGAGCTGGCGCGTAAGCGCCTGAGAGGGCAAGCCCGCTGCGAAAGGGACAGCGCGTTGCGATAGGCAGACTCTTTGTCGGAGGGATACTATCGCTGCGCTTATATTTGATCGTCAGCATCCTTGCCCTCTCCGTCACCTTCGGTGACACTGCCCGGGTTGCGGCTCCCAGCGTTTGCTTCGCTGCCGCTCGCATCCTGCTGGCCACTGCCCCAACAGCTCCTCCCTGTTTCCGCCGCTGGCGGCGGTCGTCGCCGTTGCTCCCAAAGGGAGAGGTTAGGCGGCGGTCAACTTTTCGTCGCATACGTCACATCCAGCACCGGGCCGAAGGGGTCGAAGACGAGGCCTCGATGCCGTTGGCCACCAGCAGCCGCTTCTGCTGGGTGAAGAGCGGCACGGCAACAGCCTGCTCGAGGAGCTGGCGCTCACAGGCGGCCAGCAGAGAGCAGCGGGTGCTGCCGGTGGCTGTGGCACTGGCCGAGAGCTGGGTGGTGTAAAGGGCGTCGCTGTAGCCGGTCAGCCCGCCGCCGGTGGGGGAGAACTGGGCCAGCGCGGTGTAGACACTGCCGCCCTCGGCCTGCACGGGGGCCAGGGCGATGGTGTAGCTGCCGTTTTCGAGCCGCTTCTGGAACTCCTCCGGCTCCACCTCTTCCACCGAGAAGAAGAGCGAAAACTCCTTCTGCCATGCGCTGTTGATGAGCTCGGCGGTGTCACTGAGGCCGCTGCCGGAAGGCAGCAGCAGGGAGACGCGGCCAAAGTCGGAGGGGGAGACGCCGCCGTCGCGGGCGGCGATGTAGAGTGCGCGGGGGTCGCCGAAGGCCGGGCGGACATCGCCGCCGCCTTTCGGTAGTCGATGCCGTCCACGGTCAGGCCGTCAGGAATGAGGCCCTTTGCCTCTGCGAACAGCCCGCCGCCAGGGACTTCCACTGCCGAAGCGGCTGCACTGCCCAGTGCCTGCCGAAGCTCAGTGGAAGCAAAGATGGAGTCGCAGTTGAAGAGCAGCGCCCATGTGGTGTCGGAGTAGGACACGCTCTGCAGCGAGGTGGGGGTGCCGCTGTCGTCGAGGGCAGCGGTGCATTTTTCGTTATTGATGAGCTCTTCGGCGGACTGGCCGGAGCTCGTGGTGTTCTCCACGAGGCGCAGGCTGTCGATTTGATTCCCCGAAGCCGCCCGGCGGAGGAAAAGGCCGCTGGACGTCCAGTTATAAAGGTAAAAGTGTCCGCTGGAAAGGGTGGAGGCGCTGGTCAGACCGTAGGTGCCTCGGGTGCTGTCAAAAAACGCTTCGTCGCAGGGCATCGCGCCGGGCAGCGTCAGCTTGGAGAGGAACGTCTCGTCGGGCGAGGAGAGCCGGAACACCAGCTTCAGCGGTTCCGCAGCGGTGACGCCCAGCGCGCTGGCGGGCTTCTGACCGGCCAGAACGGCGGCGCTGTTCTCGAGGGCAGAGAACTCCACGGCGTAGGGGGAGTTGGTGCCGGGGAGGAACATCCGCTGGAACGCGAAGACGAAGTCCTCGGCGGTGATGGCGTAGTCGGCGGGATCTCCCTTCGAGGCGGTATAGGTCAGGCCGTCCTTCAAATAGAATGTATAGGTGAGCCGGTCGGCAGATACCTCCCACCGCTCACACAATTCCGGCGCGAGGCTGCCGTCCGGTGTGCGGCGGACGAGGCCGCTGTAAAGGTTCTCGCAGGCGATGATGTCCGAGGCGCTGGACGCCACCTGCGGGTCGAGGTTCGCGGGGATGGAGTCCACGAACCAGGTAAAGCTGTTGGAGCCGGAGCCGCAGGCGGTCAGGCTCAGAACAAAAAACGCAGCCAGCAGGGCCGCGACAAAGCGAAGCTGTTTCAAGAAATGCATCCTTCCGGGCCGGTGCGGCCCTGTTTGTCTCAGAAAGTGATAAGAAATAGGAAAACTGCACCCGGACAGGTGCAGGAAAATTCTGGTGTCGAGCCGGCGCAATGCTGTTGATGCTGCGCCAAAAATTGAAATCGCTATAAGTGTAACAGAAACAGGCAGAAAAGACAATCGACATTTTGTTGATTTGGGTAGACATTTTGAGCCACGGTTTGTGTTTTTCCGTTGCCAATCGGAAACAAATGGTCTATAATGGGGGGACAGCAATGCATTTTCTCCTGCGGCTGTGTGCGGCGGGGGTGCTATGGTAATATACACATTTATAGAGGAGGTCCTTTTTTATGCAGAAGGAACAGCAGGAGCTTGCAAACCTCATCAAGGGCAAAAAGGTTGCCTTTATCGGCGCGGGCGTCAGCATAAGACGCTCATCAGGGAGTTCGTGGAGCTGGGTGCGCACGTCACCCTCTGCGACCAGAAAAAGAGCGTGGAGGATTTCGGCGACTACGCCGCCACCATCAAGGAGCTGGGCATCGATCTGAGCCTCGGCGAGAATTACCTCGACGGCTTCAAGGGGCAGGACATCATCATGCGCACCCCGGGCTTCGTGGGCTATTTCGAGAAGCCTTTGCAGGACGCCATGGCCGCCGGCACCATGGTCACCAGCGAGGTGGAGTTGTTCTTCCAGTTCTGCCCCTGCGAGATCGTGGCCGTGACCGGCTCTGACGGCAAGACCACCACCACCACCCTTATCTCCAAGTTCTACGAGGCCGCAGGCCGCAGGGTGCATCTGGGCGGCAACATCGGCGCAGCCTGCTGCCCATGCTGCCCGAGGTGAGCCCCGACGACGTGGCCGTGGTGGAGCTGTCCAGCTTCCAGCTCATCAGTATGCACCAGAGCCCCAACATCGCCGTCGTCACCAACGTGACCCCCAACCACCTCGACCACCACAAGGATATGCAGGAGTACATCGACGCCAAGCGGAATATCCTGCTCTACCAGAAGCAGCCCTGCCGCGCTGTCCTCGGCTATGAGAACGAGATCAGCCGCTCCATGCAGAAGGACTGCAAGGGCAAGCAGGTCTGGTTCACCCGCCTGCACGAGACGGACAACGGCGCGTTCCTGCGGGAGGACGGGATGCTCTGCATGGCAGAGAACGGCGTCGTGACTCCCTTCCTCGCCCAGAAGGACGTGAAGCTGCGGGGCCTGCATAACATTGAGAACCTGCTGGCCGCTGCCGCCGCCGTCTGGGGCGAGGTGCCTGTGGAGGCCATCCAGCTGGTGGGCAGCAGTTTCACCGGCGTGGAGCACCGCATCGAGCCGGTGCGCGTGCTGGACGGCGTCACTTATTATAACGACTCCATCGGCACCAGTCCCACCCGCACCATCGCCGGTCTGCGCAGCTTCGACCAGAAGGTCATCCTCATCGCAGGCGGCTACGACAAGCACATCCCCTACGAGCCGCTGGCCCCTGAGATCACGGCCCATGTCAAGAACCTCGTGCTGATGGGTGCTACCGGCCCCCGCATCGAGAAGGCCGTGCGCGAAGACCCGAACTTCCACGAGGCCGAGCTGCCCATCCAGCACGCCGACAACATGCAGCACGCCGTGGAGCTGGCCCGCGCCTGCGCAAAGCCCGGTGACATCATCATCCTCTCGCCGGCCAGTGCCTCTTTCGACCTCTACCCGAACTTTGAAGTGCGCGGCCGCGAGTTCAAGAGCATCGTCAACGCGCTGAAGTGATAACTCAAATCAAAACGCCCCGCCAGAAGCAGCGCTTTTTGAACGCCTGCCGGGGCAAGCTCTGTCTCGGGGCGACCATGCCGCTGGCGTTCGCCCTCTTCGGTAAGAGCCAGCCGGGCCGCTTTTTCGCCGGGCCGACGCTGGCGCTGGATGTCGGCGGCAGCACCGCGTGGCTGGCGGGTCACGCCAACCCCGAGGAGCTGGCGGGCTTTCTGGCTTTCTGCGGCTGTGAGGCCGTGGTGCTGGATGAGGCCGAGTGTCCGCCGCCCACCGGCTGGAAGCGGGCCAAGACCCACAGCGTCTTCGGCCTTGCGCCGGGGCGTCAGCTGCCGCTGCCTGAGGCGGACGCTGCCTCTGGCAGAGCCTTGCCAAAACACAGAACCTGCCGCCGGAAAAGCAGCGGAGCTGCTCTTTCCTGACAGGCCCTCAAAACGGGACGACTTTTACTCTGAGCTCTGCTCCAAGCGCAGCCGGGGCCTTGCCCGGGTCTGGACGCTGGAACGGGAAGGAAACATCATCTGTACGGTGGGAGCCTACGCGCTGGCAAATGGTCAGGCATACATGGCCTGCGGCGAGACCGTGGAAGCTCTGCGGGGCAAAGGCGTCGGCGGGCGGCTCATCGTCGGGATGGCAAATGCCCTCGCCGCCGAAAGCTGGATGCCTGTCTTCCTGTGCAGCCCCGAGCGGGTGCATTTCTATACCCGGCTGGGCTTTGAGAAGATGGGGGAGTATGCAAGGTATGCCGCGCCGTGAGGCGGGCTTGCGCGCCGGTGGCGCGGGGGTAGAGCGCTTTTTCGCTGGGCTAAGTTCTCTTTTGTGTGCCAAAAGAGAACCAGAAAGGTTCTCGCGCCTGTGCGCGGGGCAGAGCGCTTTTTCATTAAGGCTAATTGTTCTCTTTTGCTGGCAAAAGAGAACCAGAAACCACCAGCGATTTCGACGCGCTGGACCCACGAGAAAGGGGCTGCTCGCCCCTTTCAGACCCCGAAGGGTTGTCGAAGCCCAAAAATGCTAGCCGCTTCGCTAAGACGGGTTGCGGCTCCCAGCGTCTGCTTCGCTGCCGCTCGCATCCTGCTGGCCGCTGCCCCAACAACTCCTCCCTGTTTCCGCCACTGGCGGCGGTCGTCGCTGTTGCACTTTTTTCTCGTTTCTCCGATTTGCTGCTTCGCAGCAGGTGTTACGCCCTCGCAGGGCGTGAAGTTCAGCAGAAAGGTAAAATCTTCGGCGGAGCCGTAAATGGGAGAAGCACAAAAAATGCGTTTAGCGAAGCGGCTAGCATTTTTGGGCTTCGACCTCATCTTCGGAATTGTTAAGGGCGAGCAGCCTTAACTCGTTGCGGGGAGAGTGGAGTCCAGAGGTAGGGAGGGGGATTCGAAA
>ENA-OQEX01000958-OQEX01000958.1-human-gut-metagenome-genome-assembly--contig:-NODE-958-length-12440-cov-1.733452_pt1 | contig 12440 bp, 15 predicted proteins | sample MGYA00242802_ERZ504649 | MGnify/ENA primary metagenome ERZ504649 (study PRJEB26092, sample SAMD00036194) | human gut metagenome | host: Homo sapiens | study: EMG produced TPA metagenomics assembly of... | reverse complement strand
CGCATGGAATACTCGGTAGTGAAATGGTATCCCGCGGTGTCTCGGCAATTGACCGATAATGCGAATTCACAGCGCCTGCGGCACTACCTTCGGGCGGTCGGATTCTTTTCTCGGCTGGAAAAAGGCGTTGATATACGGCATTAAAGCAGGTTGTGGTATTGCAGGCCTCCTTGGCGAGAGCGTCAATTTTATCGGCCGGAACACCAATATGGTACAGCCACTCGCGGCAAACCTCTTCGCCGGTGCAGTCACGCATCGCTTTTTTTTACATAGTTGCCCTCTTTATTCGTATTGAGCGAATAAAGCCATACCAAAACCATGCTCTTATCCTGGGACTTGAACTGTGGCTGACGGTTGATTGTCCAGGAAAGATACCAGTTGTTGGTGCTGTCCTTAACGGTTACAATACCGCCGGTCGTTACCTTTCCAGAGCGTGGGTCGCGTTTGCAGACATTCATAATATGCCGGATGATCTCCTCGTTGGATGTCGCTACGGTTGCACTCATCCAGTTGGTGGCATCGATATTGCTGCAGAAGACATCCGGATTCCCGAACTCTCCATGCTCGGCTTGGGCGGCGATGGCCTTCCACATATCCCACGATTCGCCGCAGCCGTTGTGAATGACAGACAAGTCCGGGGCGTGGGTCTGGTCGCCGTAACAGGAAGTATCGGTGCAGCAACCGTTGGTAATGAATACGAGATCATCCTCAATCAGGTCAATGCTCTGCTCCTTACCGTCTTTTACATAAAGGATCTGCTTTGCAATTTTCTTATCGCCCTCGGTTTGGATTATGACATTTTTTACGTCCATACCGTACTCAATTTGCACGCCGTGATTCTCCAGATATTTTACCAGAGGCAGGATCATACTCTCATACTGGTTGTATTTGGTGAAACGCAAGGCGCTGAAATCCGGCAAGCCGTCAATATGATGCACATAGCGGCAAAGGTAACGCTTCATTTCCAAAGCGCTCGACCAGCGCTGGAAGGCAAACATCGTCTGCCAATAGAGCCAGAAATTTGTGTTCCAGAAGGATTCGGGAAGCACATCGGAAATCTTTTTATTTTCCAAATCCTTTTCCTGTGTTAAGAACAGCTTGGATAAAGCCATCGCCGAGTCTTTATCCAGTAAAAACTTCTTGTCTGTATGGGCGTCTTCGCCGCGGTTTACTGTAGCACGGCAAAGAGAATAGTTCGGGTCGTGCTTATTGAGCCAGTAATACTCGTCCAGTACCGAAACCCTGGTGTTTCAATGGAAGGCACATCCCGGAAGGTATCCCACATGACCTCGAAGTGGTTATCCATTTCACGGCCTCCGCGCATGAAGAAGCCTTTTGTCACATCCTTGCGTCCGTCGCAGCTGCCGCCGGCAAGCTCGAGTTTTTCAAGCAGATGGATATGCTCCCCCTTCATCTGTCCGTCACGCACGAGATAGAAAGCAGCGGTCAGCCCGGCCAGCCCCGTGCCAATAATGTAAGCGGATTTCTTATCTACATCCTTTGGTTTCTCGGGATGGGCAAATGATTCATAAGTTCCTGCAGAATAATACATAACGAAAACCTCCTGTTTTTTCTTTCTGTTTTCATTATACCTACTCCCATCAGGGGCACAATAAACAAAAAAAAGCCCCGTGACAAAATTCTTATCACGGGACTAGAAGATGTAAAAAGTTTTATCAAAACCGTTAAAATGATAAAATCAGAGTTTGAATCTGGAAAGAGCTACCGACACAGAGCCTTTTATCAGCTTAGATAGCTTTTCCACAATCTGCTGCGGATCTTCGCGCATATCGTCCTTGATCCAGTCGAGCATCAGCCCGATAAACATATAAGAATAAACCTGTGCAATAAACTGCTTATCTTCGTCTCGAACCGTTATCCCGGCTGCCTCCTCGTTAATAACATTCAAAAGCAGTTGATCCACCAGCGGCTGCAGATATTTTTCAACCTGCTCTCGGTGAACACAACGGTAAACATTCAGAATAAACGGTTTGTTTTCCTGCACCGCTTTAAAAATTTGTAAGAACCCCTGCTGCCATGTATCGTAGGTTTTCTTTTCCTCTAACGCCCGTTTGGCATCTTCAAGGCACGACCATTCGACCAAATTCGTATATATCTTTAAAGTGATAGTAAAAGTCATACGATTGATTCCGCAATCCTCTGTAATGTCACCTACCGTGATTTTTGTAAGCGGCTTTTTCAGCAGCAGATTTTTGAGGGACTGCTCCAACGCCCGTTTTGTTACCTGGGACATTGTGATTTACACCTTCTAAAAAGTTATTTCTTTAATAAAATCATATCATAAGTCAGGTAATTTCTCAATGAAAAACGGGGCCTCCGGCCTGAATAATCAGGCGGAAGCCCCGCCGTGACGGATTTTACTGCGGTTTGCTGTTTGGACATCCACGGTAAAACTGTTTTTCGGATTTCGCTTCCAAAAGCCCGCAAACCCGCATGAATACTGAAAAAAATTGGGTGACATCTTTTTTGTCACCCAATCATGGTGCCGCTGACCGGACTTGAACCGGTACGGTGTTGCCACCGAGGGATTTTAAGTCCCTTGCGTCTGCCGATTTCGCCACAGCGGCATGCTGTAACAGATGCTATTATAATGCTATTCCGGGGTTTTTGTCAACTGGGGAAATCGATTACCGCCCATCTTTTTTCTGCGTGTCAACGGCATGTTGCCCGATCTATTGACAAAAACGCCCGGGAACGCTTTTCAATCATAGGCGTCGGCTTTACCGGCTGTCGGCGCCCGTTTGTTGTGACACAGTAGGGCGGAAACAAAATAGAAACTGTCATAACCACAATGAAACAAGGCGATATGCAACGCTTAAAAGAACAAACAGCCGAAATGCGTTGCTTTTTAGCAAACCGTAGGTGTGCGCGTGCCCACGGGTCTATTACGGCTATTTTTATCCTTCAGGAGCAGATCTTTCGATTGACTTTTTAAGTGATTGCGGTAAAATAAGAACCAGTGATTTTAGCGGTATAAATTGGATATTTCCATTTTCCGCCCGTTTGGTGTGAACGGATTTTTTTTGGAAATCATAGCTTTATCAACGAATGCTTTCCGCTGTGTAGGCGTTGCGGCGAGAGTGGTGCAGCCAGCTAAAATTTTTTTCGATTTTCCGCAACTATTTTACTCTGCCGTTCATCTTTAGAATGAGTGAAAAGCAGAAAGAGAGGATTTGGATCATGAGTAGACCTTATGTGAACGGCAGCTTCGCGCAGCAGGGAAGGCAACGCAGAAAAAACAGGATCATTTTATTGGTGGCTTTGCTCGCCGTGCTGTGCTTGGTAGGCGTGATTGCCGCTGCGATTGCCTCTCAGGGAGAGCGTGATCCAGTGGAGAGTGAAACGCTGTCATCCAGCTCCACACAGCCGCCTACTGGTTTGGCCGTCGCTCCGCCGGAAGGGGAGTTGACGGTGCCACTGCCGGAGGATCACACGATCACGCCGCCCGCCACGAAGGCGTCGGAACCAGCAAAGGGCACGGTTGAGGGCAGCACTGCGGCCAAAACCGACAACAGCTTCTTTCAGGATGCGGTTTTTATTGGGGATTCCCGCACAGAGGGGCTTGGTAATTCCGGATTGATGGGGTCTGCCACTTTCTATGCCTATAAAGGCTTGATGGTGGATACCGTTTTTACCAAGCAGGTGGTAAACGATGGCGGGCAGAAGTTGACTGTGATCGACGCGCTGAAAAAGCATAAATTTGGCAAGATCTATATTATGCTTGGGGTCAACGAGCTTGGCTGGGCGAGTGAGGATGTGTTTATCAAGCGATATGGGAAGTTGGTCGATGAGATCAAAAAGATTGAACCGAGCTCCAAAATCTATGTGCAGTCAATCCTGCCGGTATCAAAGGCAAAATCAGATAAGGGCGTTTATACCAACGATCGCATCAGGCTCTATAACCGCTTGATTAAAGAGATGTGCGCAGAGAAAGGTGTGAAATATCTCGATGTGTATCAGGCCGTGGTAAACAGCTCCGGCGCTCTGCCTGACGATGCGGCAGTGGACGGCGTGCATTTGAAAATGGCTTACTGCAAAAAATGGGCCAATTATTTGCGGGCACATACCGCATAAGGATTTTATATTTGGAGAGGACGATATCAGATGAAACAGTTGAAAGTAGTTTTTTCCCTTCTGCTGGTCGCATTGCTGCTGGCCGGCTGCGGCACGAAGGATACGAAGAATGTGGACGCCGCGAAAGCGGCCGACGATCTCAAAAGCGCGCTTACCTTTCAGGATGAGCTTTCTGAGGCAACCCAGGAGCTGCGCGACAGGACGTATGGCATCTCGGCGGATGATGTGGTATCGGGCAAGCTGTATTTGAGCAGCGGCGCAACAGCGGAGGAAATCGCCGTGTTTGAAGCAAAGGATGATGCGGCGGCCGAGCGGCTTCTTGCCGCTGCAAAAGAGCGCGTAGAGGCGCAGAAAACAGCGTTTGAAGATTATGCACCCGCTGAGATGACGAAGCTCAATAACGCAGTGGTGGAACGCAACGGTAAAATCGTTGCGCTTTGCATTGCGGATGATTCCTCTGCCGCGCAGAAGAAGGTAAAAGAACTCATCGGCTGACAGAAGAGTGGGGGACGGCCGCCTTGGGCAAGCAGCAAACGCTGATCACGGATTTTATTTATGAAAACCAGGCGGCCTTGTACCGCCTGGCGTTTTCCTATACCATAATCGGGACGCCGCGTTGGATATCGTGCAGGATACGGTGGTGCAGGCGATCAGCCATGCGGATGCCTGCGCGATCGTCAGGCCGTAAAGCCTGGATTTATCGGATTTTGGTCAATGAAAGCCTCGCTTATCTGCGGCGGAATAAAAAGCTGGTTTTTCTCGATGAGTTTCCAGACCGCCCAAGCCAACAGGAGGATCTCGGCGAAAAGATGGATGTCTATCGTGCTGTGGATCATTTGGAGCCTAAGCTAAAAACCATCGTGATCCTGCGCTATTTCGAGGATTTGAAGTTGGAGGAGATCGCGCAGGCAACCGGCGCCAACCTTAACACCGTAAAAGCTCGCCTGTACCGCGCGCTGAAAAAAATGAGGGAGGAGCTTGGCTATGAAATGTCGGCTACATAATGGCGGTAAAATGCCTTTTGCACGTTTCGGCAGAAAGGCTGCCCAAAATTTTGGCTGCGCCACAACCGCACACATCCGCGGTCCGGCGCAAGAAAGGAATGGCCGTGCGTATGAAATCCATTCGGGATGCAAAAGCTGTTTACGATGCCATTGAGTTGCCGCCGGAATTGGGCGAAACCATTCGAGTAGCGGCGCGTTCCGCTGGCCGGAAACCGCGGCATGCCCAGGCCTTTGCGCGTTATGCCGCCTGTGCTGCGGCCGTCTGCCTAGTTCTTTTGGTGACCGCGCTCAACACCCTCCCTGCGGTGGCTTCCGGGCTTTCAGAAATCCCGGTGATCGGTCGGCTTGCGCAGGTGCTGACGTTTGCGCAATACGAGCGGCAGGGGGAGAACGAGCTTCTGATCGTCCGCCAGCCGGAGCTTGCCAACACGGGTAATACAGAGCTGGAACGGCGCATTAATCATGAAATTCAGGCAAGAATCAGCGCGCTGATTCAAACGTTTCAAAATGAGGCCAAAGAGGCCCGAAAGCTCTATCTGGAAACGGGTGGCATAGAAGAAGAGTATATCACGCCGGAGATTAATATTGACTATCGCCTTCATTGCAATAATGGATCGGTTGTTTCATTTGTGCTGATCAAATCCGAAACACATGCCAGCTATTATGAGGAGCAATTTTACTACAACATTGATCTCGAAACGGGGAAGGAGCTCACTCTGCTTGATCTGCTCGGGCCCGATTTTAAAGCTATCGTCAACCAGAGCGTAAAAGATCAGATGAAGCAGCGTATGCAGGCGGATCCGGACGCTTACTATTTTGAAGATGACCTGGCATTTACAACGATTTCGGACGATCAGGGCTTTTATGTCAATGAAGCCGGGCATGTGGTGGTCGTATTCCCGAAATATGAGGTTGCGCCCGGCTATATGGGCATTCAAGAGTTTGAAATTACGCAATAAAGGGGAACCACTATGGTATTCAGCAGCCTTCTGTTTCTGTTTTATTTTTTGCCGGCAGTGCTGGCGGTCTATTTCATCGTTCCCCGCAGGCGAAAAATGTTGTATTGCTTCTTTTTAGCCTGTTTTTCTATGCATGGGGTGAGCCGGTTTATATTTTCCTGATGCTTTTTTCCATCTGCATGGATTATCTGTTAGGTCTGTGGATGGAGCGGGCAAAGCAGGCGCCGGGCCGGGCGAAAAAGGTGCTCGCGCTGGCGGTCGTGCTCAACGTGGCTCTGCTTGGCTTTTTAAATATGCCGATTTTTTGTGGAGAATCTCAATGCGCTGACGGGCCTTGCAATCCCCGCGCTTCAAATTCCGTTGCCGATTGGTATTTCTTTTTATACGTTCCAGGCCATGTCCTACCTGATCGATTTATACCGGGGCGATGTGCCGGTGCAGCGCAATATCATCTCCTTCGGCACCTATGTTTCTCTGTTCCCGCAGCTCATCGCCGGGCCGATTGTCCGGATGCGCACGGTTGTGGGCGAGCTTGCAGACCGGCGGGAGAATTTTGATGATTTTTCCAGCGGTGTAAAGCGTTTCGTAACGGGCCTTGGCAAAAAGGTGCTCATCGCCAATACGGTCGGCGCGGTTTGGAGCCAGATTTCCGCGATGGATATTCGGGAACTTCCGGTTTTAACCGCATGGATTGGCTTATTCGCCTTTACGTTCCAGATTTATTTCGATTTTTCCGGCTATTCGGATATGGCGATCGGCCTGGGGCGGATGTTTGGCTTTCACTTCCTTGAAAACTTTGATTATCCCTATATCTCGAAAAGCATTACGGAGTTTTGGCGGCGTTGGCATATTTCCCTGAGCAGCTGGTTCAAGGAGTATGTCTATATTCCTTGGGCGGTAACCGCAAGGGCTTTCCAAAGCAGATCCGCAACATCCTGATCGTATGGCTGCTCACAGGCTTTTGGCATGGGGCAAGCTGGAATTTTGTGGCCTGGGGCCTGTATTTCGGCGTTCTGCTGATTGTGGAGAAGCTTTTTCTGCTCCGCTTCCTTAAAAAATTGCCTGCGTTTTTCCAGCATGTTTATACAATGCTGCTTGTCATGCTCGGCTGGGCGATCTTCTCCTTTGATTCGCTGGGGAATGGGATTGCTACATCCGCGCCCTGTTTGGCGGCTATGGCCAGCGATATGGGATGGGGGAGGCGTCTATCTGCTCTATACGAATATCGCGCTGCTGCTGATTGCGGCGGTGGGGAGCACGCCGCTGCCGAAGGAGCTTTGGCGCCGTTTGGAGGGCAGACTTTCCGCTCACCCGATCCCGTTGGGCGCGATGGAAACCTGCTTAGTGGCAGCGGGAATGGTGCTATCCATCGCCTTCCTGGTGGACGCCTCCTATAATCCGTTTCTGTATTTCCGTTTTTAATGAGAAGGATGGTCACAACCATGAAGATCAGCCGGGCGAAATGGCTGTCCCTCTTTTTTGTCATCGGGATGGGCGCATTGGTTGCGTGGAATCTTTTCACGCCCTCCCGTTCCTACTCTGAGAGCGAAAACCGCTATCTGCAATCCTTCCCGTCGCTTTCTGTTGACCGGCTTGTTTCCGGCGAATTTGCCAAATCGTTTGACCTGTATTCAAGCGATCAGTTTCCTTTGCGGGAGAAATGGGTCGCTTTAAAAACAGGCGTCCAGATGGCGCTGCTGCGGCCGGATAACAGCCGGGTCTATTTTGGAAAAAACGATCGCCTATTCGAAGTGCCCTCCGCTGCAAACACGGTGCGCGAGGAGAAAAACTGCCGGGCAGTTGCCGCGTTTTTGAAGGCCGCACAGGCCAAGTGGCCCGAGCTGAAGCCCTCCGTGCTGCTTTCCCCAACGGCTTCCACTGTGCTCCCAGAGGATTTGCCAAGCTATGCGCCGGTAGCGGATCAGGCTGCGCTTTTGCGGCGTATGCAAAAGGCGCTCGGCGCGGATATCCCGTTCTGCGATCCGACGCAGGCCTATTTTGAGCAGGCGGATCGAGAGCCGCTTTTCTTCCGTACTGACCATCATTGGACGGTATACGGCGCGTTTGCCGCCTATCAGGCGTGGGCGCGGAGCGTAGGCCTCACGCCGCTGCAAATGGAGGATTACACGGCCAAAACCGTATCCGCCGATTTCCTGGGCACGCTCTACTCCAAGGCGAACCTGCCTTGGATCCAGCCGGAAAAGCTCGAGATCTTTGAGCCGAAGCAAAAAAATCCCTGTCAAGTCACGGCGGAAAATGGGAAGATTAAGCTCAATTCACTCTACGACTCTTCCTTTTTGGAGGGCAGGGATAAGTATTCCTATTTTCTTGGTGGAAATCATCCGGTCACAGAGGTGACGACCAGCGTGAAAAACGGCAGGAACCTCCTGATCTTGAAGGACTCCTATGCCCATTCCTTTGTGCCTTTCCTCACCGCGCACTTTGAAACGATCACATTGGTGGACCCGCGCTATTTCAAAGAGGATCTGTTCGCATGGATGGAGGGGAAAGGGTTCACGGATATCTTGGTGCTCTATAACGCCGCCACCTTTGCTGAGGATGCGATCCTTGCCAACGTGCTGGCGGTAGGCTGAATGAAACGATGCTATTTTTTTAAAAACTGGGAAGCTTAGGGCTTGATTTTTAATCCGCAGTACGCTATAATATAAAAGCTTTCCATGCCGGTGTGATGGAATTGGCAGACGTGCTGGACTCAAAATCCAGTGGTAGCGATACCGTACCGGTTCGACCCCGGTCACCGGCACCATAACAAAAGACCGTCGGCTTTTGTCGGCGGTCTTTTGTTATGCCTCCCTTGCCGTTATTGCTTCCCCTTTATTGTGAAAACAGATGACAAAATCCCTCTTTTTTGTTATACTTATACCAAATAATATGGACTCCGTTGTTTGGATGCGATTGAAAAGGAGGTTTGTCATGGATATTGAAAAAGGCACGAAAGTAAAGCTCACTGTTGATTTAACCCAGTATGCAAAAGGATTGGTTGCCGGAACCGAGGGGATCACTGCCGGTCAGCAGGGAATGTGGAGCAGAGGAAGCGACCGGTTTGTCACGGTCCGTTTCCCCGGAATTACCACACTGGATGTACTGTGGGATTCGTTGGAAATTATTGATGAAGAAGTACTAAAAGAAATGGACCGCCAGAAGAAATTATTTGTTGAGAATCTGAAGAGCGCGAAAGACGTAACCCTGTATGTGGGCCCAAGGGGTGGTTTTAAATATCTCTCCTATCGCTATACTGACAAGGAGTCCGGGGTCAACGTTCATACATCGGAGGGAAGTAGGAATCAGGCATACAAAATTCTGGATATATTGAAGCAATACAATATACCGATTGCAAAAGAGACAATAAAATAGGGCTTGCCCAATTGGCATAACCCACGCCTCCTTCTCATATGATATATCAGAATGAAGATGGGAGGAGAAAAAATGGACAAGAGCCATCAAACGGCTGTTTGTTATCTGCCAATCAGTAAAATACCACCTTCTATAAGCGAATATGTGAAGAGCCAAAAACTGAACCAGATGCGGACGCTTTTAGACTCTATTGGAATTATTGTAACGGATATATATGTAGACGAGGGCTTCGAACAGGCGCCGGTGGACAAGCCCGGATTAAAAAAGATTATTGCCCGGCTTTCCCAAAAAGAATTCGACGTATTCGTGGCAAACAATATTTATGATTTGGGTGATAATTTTTTAGAGTGTATCGAGACACTTCGGTATTTGGTCGAACATCATATCAGAGTTATATGTTTGGATAACCATATGGATTCCGCCATAGACGATTCATTCCTTTAGCAAGTCACTGAAATTTGAGGATATCTCTTTATTTGGTTGATCCCCTGTATTTATGCTGGATGCTCACAAAAAGAATCGCGGCCTGATCATCAGATCAAGCCGCGATTCTATACGATTATGGTTTTTCTGACATAGGCCGATTCCAAATGCACAGCATCGGTTCACGAATGGATCGTATTGTTTTCCGCAGCATTGGATACGGATTGAAAATTTAATACATAATCGCCGATGTTGATGATGAAAGTAGGGGTTTGGTGATTGTCCAGATAGGTTGTTATACCTGTTACCGCATAGCCCGTAGCTTCGCCCAGCTTGATTTCGTAAATTGTGCCTTCCGGGCTCCTCTCCTCCAAACGATATTGGCCTTTGTAGCTTTGATTGCTCCTAGCATCCGTAATGGTGAAACTCCCATTTTGGCTTCACAGGTCAAATCAATCTCTGCTGCGCCTTTGTAGGACGAGATGAATTCAGGAGCGCAGGCAATCACGTCGCCTTTTTGATTCTCTTGAATCTTCGTTTTTTCTTGAATCACTGTTATTTTCCAAACGTATGCGTCAATCGGAACGTTTTTGAGATTGCTGCACCCTGCAACACAGAGCAGAAGCAAAGAAAAGGCGAGCACAAGTCCTTTTTTCATCCGGAAGCACCTCCGTCAATTTCTAATTTGAATTGCCGCTCTATCAACGCATTACACCATAGCACGGCGCCCTTTTAAAAGGATTTTGCAAGCCCCTTGCGCAGCGCACGAAATGCATCCTCACGCCCAATTTCGTAGCTTTCCTGCATGCGGCTTGGGTCTTTGCTCATCCAGCTTGTGGGCAGGGGGCGACTCGGTGCGATGACAAAGGCGCGCAGATTATGCTCCAGCTGTTCCAACTGTGCGAGGCAGGCGTTATAAACGGTATGGCGGCGGTCCAGCGTCTGCACCAGCCGGGGATAGCGCCGCAGTAGCCGATGATAGGCGGGACGCATACGCATCGGGCTCTGCCGATAGCCGCGCGGCTGCGTCAGCACGGCAACGATCTGTTCGCATCCATCGTCCAGCGCCTTCTGCACAGGAATCGGGTCCGCCACGCCGCCGTCCACGCAGGGGATACCGTCGATTTCCACTGGGCGAGAAATGATGGGAATCGAAGCGGATGCACAGAGCAAGTCACAGTTGTTGGCCAAATACTCCTTGCCAAAATACAGAGCCTGTCCATCCTCGCAGGAGGTAACGCCGGTATAGAATTCAATTGGGGAGCGCTGGATGGCCTCATAATCGAGCGTGTCCAATGCATTTGGGATTTCATCAAAAATCAGTCCATGCCGAATAGAGAATGCTTACGGATCAGGTTAGAAAGGCTCATGTACCGTTTATCTCCCAAATACTGCGTATTCACACGATAGCCGCGCCCTTTCTGGCCTGATAGGTAGGAAACAGCATTCGCCGCTCCGGCGGATACTCCCACCGCATAATCTGGAAACAGCTCCTCCTCCATCAATACGTCAAGAACGCCGACTGTGTAAATTCCACGCAGGCCGCCGCCCTCTAATACCAAACCTGTTTTCATTCTGATACCCATTCCTTTCGTACGATTGGTTGCATCATTGCGCGGCTTTGGCGCAGCTAAAAATTCAATGTATGAAACTTGTTTTCGCACCGCGTTTCATGCTCGAAAAGCAAACGCAGTGCGAAAAAGGAAGCTTTTAAAGTTTGATAACCTCACAGAAGAATATCGTTCAACGCGCGCTTGGGCACGTGGTGCCGGTCGTTTTCATCCCGGTAGTAATCAGTGGAGCCATCTGGCCCCACGGCGGTGAGCGCCACTGTTTCATCCGGCTTGCCGATGGCAAGCGCGAGCATCGGCTCGATTTGTGCAGGCAGTTGGAGCAATTCTTTTAACGCGCCCTTTTCAAAGCTGCCGATCATGCAGCCGCCGAGGCCCTTTTCCGTAGCGGCGAGCAGGATTGTCTGCGCCGCGATGCCAATATCGCGCTGAAACATCGTGGGGGAATCACTGATAGAACGATCCTGGCAGATAATAATAAATGCCGTGGGCCGGTGCCCTTGCCGCGGCAAATGAAGCTCCTTGAGCTTGCCTGCCCAATGGGTGAGCGGCTGGATACGCGATACCGTTTCCGGCTCGTTGGCGGCAAAATATTTCAGCGGCTGCATATTGACACTCGATGCTGTGTAACGCGTGCAATCGATCAATTCCTCCAGCGTTGCGCGGCTAACGTGGTAGGCTTCGTCATAGCTACGATAGCTGCGGTTTTTTTGCAGTAAATTGATGAGCATACTACGCCTTCCTTTCCGATTTTTCCGAATTATAATAATAACGCAATTTTTTTAATGCTTTTAAGGTTGAAACTTTACGACCCGTTTGAAGCGTTTCCGCCATTTGCGTAAATCTAACCTCTGCAAAAAATGGCGTTGCCGCTTCTGCGGCAGGAGGCGTTTTGCGCCGACAGACATTTTTTCAATGCTTCAAAGACCCGTTTGAAGCGTTTCCGCCATTTGCGTAAATCTAACCTCTGCAAAAAAATGGCGTTGCCGCTTCTGCGGCAGGAGGCGTTTTGC
>ENA-OQEX01000957-OQEX01000957.1-human-gut-metagenome-genome-assembly--contig:-NODE-957-length-12453-cov-1.722781_pt1 | contig 12453 bp, 15 predicted proteins | sample MGYA00242802_ERZ504649 | MGnify/ENA primary metagenome ERZ504649 (study PRJEB26092, sample SAMD00036194) | human gut metagenome | host: Homo sapiens | study: EMG produced TPA metagenomics assembly of... | reverse complement strand
TGGGGATTTTTGCTCTATCCCTCAAACCTGCGCAAAGCAGCGGATGGTCCATCAGCGGATATGACCTTTATGGCGCGCCTGCGCGCGGTCGTGAGGCCGGCAAGGAATTTTTGATCGCACAGGATGTTTCCGGCAAACCGGAAGAGCTAACGGAGGAATCCTCCATTTTTTACCTGCGGGCGGAAACGGACGGGGCAGGTACGCTTTGTGCATATCACCTCCCTAAGCGTGAAGAAGTCGTCATTGATACCGAAGTGACCGCTTTTCAGCAAATCGGCGGAAAAGACAGCCCGCTTTGCTATCTCCGGAAAGAAGGCGGCAGTCAGGTGCTCTATGCCTATAACGGAACCGCCAAAACAGAGTTGGACCGCGCAGTGGCCGAATTCCACCTTTATCCTACACAGGCCTCTTGGGAGCTCTTTTATCTCAAGGCACAGGAGCAGGATGGTATTTTTTCACTTTATAAACAGACAAAAACTACAAACGCCCAGCTAGTGGCCGAAGGCGTAGCTCCGTTCGTTTCGATCAATATGTGCCGGGCGGCCCGCTTTATTACCTGTGCCCCAGCGCAGAGCAGCTTAGCTGGACGGATCTGATTGAGGATGATAAAAAGGAGGAGGACGCAGCTTTACAGGAGCCAAAGCTCACTGATTTTGTGGGCGGCGTGCTGGACTCTCTGCTGAATTTCAGCGAATATGGCTCCGGCGCTTATCACACAGCGCTCACAGCGTATAACGAAAAACTCAAGCGCGATAAAATTCGGGAAGAACTCTCCTCGCTGGATGCAGAAGCTCTATTCGGCGGCTTGCGCTACGATTGCTACGCCTTCACCGGCACAAATTCCCTACTGCTTGCGGGAGGCCTGCATTTAGACAGCCTCTACGCCGCCAGCGCCGCTTCTCCCGCAATCGTTTCCTACTCCTACTCTCTCAATCAAAAGGATCGTTTGCAGATCTCCGCGCTGGATGACGAATGGATTGCACAGGCACAGGAGGAAGGCTGGGAAGCTCTGTTGACCAAGCTTGCCCAGCAGGCTCTGAGCCCCGCCCTCGCACTGACTACGGTAAAGGATGGGAAACCTGTATCTTCCGCGATAGAGCAGGTGCCACAGGAGACCGCCTTTGCGTTTTCTAACGATGGCGCGCACCTTTATCTGCTCGAAGAGATGGAGCAGGGCGGCACACTCACTCGCGCCACAGTCTCCGCCACTGGTTTAACGGAAAAAACGAAGATTGACACCAACGTTTCCCGCTATATCGTTTCGAAAGATACCGTTTATTATCTCAAGGGCAGCAATGTGCAGTCCGGCACTCTGTACAAATTCACCTACAGCGAATCCGTGCTCATCGAAAACGACGTGCGTTCCTTAGAGCAATTATCAGATGGTAATTTACTGTATTATCAAAAATCTGCTGATGGTAATACCGCCCTTTTCCTGCTTCAGGATGGGGAAGCGGTACAAGTGGGCGAGCATGTATTACTGGGATCGGCCAAATACAGCCCGACGAAAGAGCTTTTCTTCATCCGAAATCCAAAGGGCGGCGCCGGGGAGCTGTGTTTATACCATGATTCGGGAAAAACAGAAAAAATAGATGAAAAGGTGCAGAAGGTGTTCTTTTAATCCATCAAACACATCAACTGCGGGGTCGCAACATGCTTTGCATGTTGCGGCACCCCGAATCATTTAAAACAGCCCAAGCCGTCGCACAGCTCCCGTAGGGAGGCCTCATTTGCAGCGAAACGCTTCACATCCCCTCCACAAATGCTTTGGCGTCCGCTAAGGTAAACACCCTGGTAAGCTCCGTTTCCTTCCCATCCGGAGCAGTGCTTTGATAGGTCCATCCGACTGTGCCGCCGTTATCGATCAAGGCGAGTATCAATACTGCATAGGCGCGCATTTTCGCATCAAACGCTTTACAATCTGCGGGCGCAACCGGCTTTTTAAAATCCAATATAATACCATATGGTTCACTGGAGGTAGTCAGCCGGATGGAAAAGGAGCCGAGCACCGTTTCAATCCGTAGAGCGCCAAGCAGTTCCATATCCTTGGGCGCTGCGCGATATAAGTGACCCGCTTTTGAAAGATATCTTTCAAAAGCGCATCAGAGCCGAGATCCTCCAGCTTCTCCATCCCCTCAATACGCCGCTCGGTTTGTGAATCAGCAAGCTCCACCTGCGCATTCGCATCCCAGACAGGCAATTGCGCCCCTTGCCCTTGATAAACAATCTGCTGAATGCCGGTATCCCTTGTATGAACGATCCAACCACTTTGCGCACTCTCTGATGCTGAAAAAAGTGGAAAGCGGGTTGTGGTAGCGGTGAGATAGAGCTTCCCATCCATCTCATAGTAGCTGAGCTCACGAAGGCCTGTTTTTCCATCCGCCGATTGAAGGATGAAGCCAGATCGCCGTTTCCCAGCCTGGAAAGGGAGGAGACCGCTATCTCCTCGGCTGGAATCACCTTCATGCTGCAACCAAATGCAATCAGCCCAATCAGCAAGGCTGCCAGCAAAGCTGCTGCGGCTCCGACGAAAAGCATTTTTCGTCTGCTTTGCTTCCATCGCTTTGAAAGCCTGTCTAACACTTTCCTTTCCCTAGCGTCATAAAAGAATTCCCTTTTTGAAATGGTTTCATATTCCGCTTTACAAGCTGGGCAATTTTGCAGATGTCCCTCTACCACGCCCGGCTGCCGGCGCTACACACCTCGTCGATATAGAGCGGAAGCAGATCTCGTATGATATCACATGTGATCCGATCCATTTTGCTTCACCTCAAATAAATCCAATATTTTTCGTTTCGCCCTAAAATAAGTCACCCGTGCCCAGCTCTCAGATTTCTCGAACAGAGCGGCGATCTCTGCAAACGAAAGCTCCCCGAACACCCTCATGGAAAACACTTCTTTATACGGTTCCTCCAGCGTATGCAGCAGCTGATAGAGCTGAAAAGCCTCCTCCCTGCTGAGCAGCTGGTCGAAAAGATCTTCCTCTAGAAAATGATCCTTGGAAAATTTTTCTTCTTTTTTACGCCGTAAAGAAAAAAGCGTATTTTTGGCGATCTGGCAAAGCCACACGCTGATTTTGCAATCTCCCCGGAATCGATCAAGCTGCTTCAAAGCTTTAAAAAAAGTTTCCTGCGTTACCTCCTCCGTAAGGCACCGGTTCCCGCATAAGGAAAAAACATAGGCGTATACCTGCCGGAAACAGGTTCGATATACCTCCTCAAAATCGACATCAGCCACTCCTTCACCTCCCTGTTAATAAGACGCGGAAGCCTGCAATTTGTTACAAACTTTTTGGCGCTACAAAAAATGAATGATATGAAAACAGGAGCGATTGCCTGTTCCAAGGAAATACTTCACTCTTTCAATAAAAAATAAAAGAATTATGGTTTCTTTTAAAACAGATTGACAACCGGCCTGTTTTTGATTACTATAAATGTGAAAAAGGAACCGGATTTGAAAGGGGGATTATTGGAAGGCTCATTGGAAGCCAAGCAATCGACTGCATATAGAAAGGAGATACATGATATGATGAAACCAAAGGCCTCTCGGCTCACCGCACTGTTGTTATGCTTGATTTTACTCTTTACGCTTGGAGCCTGCAAGGGAAAAGCTGACGAGGAAAGCACGGAACCGAGTGCAAACGTCCCTGCGGCAAACGTAGAAAACACATTACCTTCTAACGAAGAAAGCGCGCCGCCGGAAACCGACGACGCAACGGCGGGCGACAGCATTACGGAACCCACGCAGCCAGCAACCGACGTGGCTGGGCAAAAGGATCCTACCAACGCGGGAAAGGAGCCTAGTAAGCCCGCCGTATCCGATCCAAAAGCGCCGCAGGAGAGCCAGCCCAAAACAGTGGCTGAGATCGTCGCCTATTATAACAAAGCCGCGAATAAGATCAAAACAGATAAGCCGGGATACAGTAAGGTGAATGTGAAAAAGCAATTCCCAGGCACAAAAGCCAACATGGGAGTCCTTCCGATCCCGAGTGCCCTTCTAAATGCCGTTTTGGGAGAGGAAACAACTACGGTCAAGAAAGGCCAAAGCAGTAACGATATCTTCCCCGCTGCTGGGTTCAGCTGCTAGTAAACTAACAGCTCAGTATGTTAAAAACGCCACCTGCACAAAAAGCGGCAGCAGCTATAAAATAAAAATCACGCTCAAGGATGAAACCAATCCTCAGGTCGGCAAAGGCGGCTATGGCAGCTGCATGTCCGTCATCGATAAGGCCGGAGCACAACAGATGATCGGCGGGATTGCGACAATCAAATCCATTACCATGCAGTACCATGATGGATACATTATGGCTACCGTAGATATTGCAACTGGCAGAATCACTTATGCGGAGTTATACGCTGCTTCTAAGATGGAAAACGTTGAAACAAACCTTCCCGGCAAGTTGAATGCCGATGTGGACAGCAAGGAAACCTTCACAAACTTTCAGTGGTAATCCCACATACGACAATGAATTTAATTTCCATCAATGGGGCTGTTCCAAACAGCCCCATTGTTTATTCCGGCCAGAAATCGTATGATCATATGGGTAAGAAAGGACGGCTGATTACATGCATCAAATCAAACTCGGCGGCGTTGGCCCCAGCGTATCCGAATTGGCGCTGGGCTGCATGCGGCTTTGCAACCTGGATACCAAGGCGGCGGAATCGCTGCTGCGCACCGCGATGGAGCAGGGGATCAACTTCTTTGACCACGCGGATATTTATGGAAAGGGCGGGTCGGAATCGCTGTTCGCCTCCGCCCTAGGCATGGCCCCTTCCCTGCGCGGCCAGATCGTGATTCAAACAAAGTGTGCCATCCATGATGGAATGTATGACTTTTCGAAAGAGCATATCCTCAAAAGCGTCGAGTGCAGCCTCAGGCGGCTGCAAACGGACTATATTGATATCCTGCTCCTGCACCGGCCGGATACGCTCATGGAGCCGGAAGAGGTGGCCGAAGCCTTTGCGGCGCTGCGGCAGAGCGGAAAAGTGCGCTACTTTGGGGTAAGCAATCAAAATGCTGCGCAGATGGCGCTGCTTCAGAGTGCGCTCGGCGAAAAGCTGCTGGTTAATCAGCTACAATTCGGCCTGGCGCACACGGGGATCATCGACGCGGGGTTCAATGTGAATATGAAAAATGAGCCGGGCTCTTACGGGATGGCGGCATCCTCGAATATTGCCGTCTCAACGGGATTACCATCCAGGCATGGTCGCCGCTTCAATACGGCTTTTTCGGGGGCGTATTTCTCGATAATCCAGCTTATCCGGAGCTCAACAGCGCGTTGGAAGAGATTGCCCGAGAAAAACAAGCCTCTAAAAGCGCGGTCGCAATCAGTTGGATTCTGCGCCATCCGGCAAATATACAGCCGATCCTCGGCACCACCAGCCGGGAGCATTTGCTTGAGATGTGCCGCGCATCGGACATCACACTGAGCCGTGCGGAATGGTATGGGCTCTACCGTACCGCGGGCAACCGGCTTCCTTGACAAATCGGCAAACAGATTTTTTGCTCCATGATGGAGGGATTTCTACAATATCCATCTGCACATTTGACTTTTCCTGGTGATTTCAAGTATAATAAACACTGTTTGTTGCTTGCTTTATGTGAAATATATATATCTATCTTGGAATGAGGGAAATTGGGAAAAGGAGATTCATCATGGAATTAAAATCGATCTTATCCGCTATTGATCACACAGCGCTCAGCCAAACGGTTACTTGGCCGGAAATTAAAACCCTGTGTGACGAAGGAATGCAATGCGGGGTTGCCTGCGTGTGTATCCCTCCCTGTTATGTGCGCCCGGCTGCGCAGTATGTGGAGGGAAAGCTGAAAATATGCACAGTTGTCGGCTTTCCAAATGGCTACGAAACATCGCAGACCAAATGCATGGAAACGACGCAGGCCGTGCGTAGCGGAGCTTCAGAAATCGACATGGTAATTAATCTCGGCATGCTGCGGGCCGGCAGAGATGATGAGGTTCTATCAGAAATTCGCTCTGTCCGCGTTGCTTCCCGCGGTAAAATTCTGAAGGTGATTGTGGAAACCTGCCTGCTCACACAGGAAGAAAAGATTCGTATCTGTGAAATCGTATCCCGCTCTGGGCTGATTTTATCAAAACCTCAACGGGTTTTTCCAGCGGCGGCGCACGCGAGACGGATATCCTTTTATTTAAAAAATATATCTCTCCCCATCTAAAGATCAAAGCAGCGGGCGGCATCCGCACGCTGGAGCAGGCACAGCGCTTCTTGGCGCTCGGCGCTTCGCGCATTGGTTCGAGCGCGATCATCCCAGCTGTTCACAACCAGTTAGCGTAAACAGTAAGGAGGCATCCGACAATGTCCACCAGTCAAATTCCCACCCCACACATCGAAGCAAAAGCAGGCGATTTTGCCAAAACGGTTTTAATGCCGGGCGATCCGCTTAGGGCCCGATTTATTGCGGAAACATTTTTGGAGCATCCTATTCTCGTGAATAACGTGCGGGGCATTCAGGGGTATACCGGCGCCTATCAGGGAAAACGCATTTCTGTGATGGCCAGCGGGATGGGAATGCCCTCTATCGGCATTTACTCTTATGAGCTTTATCATTTCTATGGGGTGGAATCCATCCTGCGCATTGGCTCCGCAGGAGCGATAAGCCCCTTGCTGCATGTGCGCGATATTGTGGCGGGGGTTGGCGCATGCACCAACTCTGATTTTGCGCGTCAATATGGACTGCCCGGCGCCTTTGCCCCCATAGCAGATTATGGGCTTCTCTGCGCGGCGGATGGGATTGCCCAAAAATGGGGATTGAGCTGAAAATGGGCAATCTTTTTTCTTCCGATACCTTTTATGACGATGCAGCAAGCCTTGAAAAATGGAGGAAGATGGGCGTGCTCGCCGTCGAGATGGAAGCGGCAGCCTCTATATGACGGCGCCCGCGCCGGGAAGAAGGCGCTTGCCCTCTGCACCATTTCCGACTGCCCCTTTACCGGGGAAGCCTGCACCGCGCAGGAACGGCAGACAAGCTTTACACAGATGATGGAGATCGCTTTACAGACTGCGGTGAAAACCGGCGCGGAATAACTGGTGACAAGCAATGTTTTGCGCCTTGTTTTGCAAAAAAATACGCCTTCTATCAATTGGATTTCACACTGAAACCGGCGAAGGAGCAAACGCTCCCGCGCCGGTTTTTAAGGCATGCCGAAAGCGGCAGCATACAGCGATCCACTTTTTGCAAAAACGTAGCCGCCCTGAAAATAGGGCGGCCGCGTTTTTTAGTAGGTTACACGCAATGTTTTAATTTCAAAGGGGTGGAAGCACAGCGAAACCTTCGCCAAATCCTCTAATCCCTCCTGCGGTTCCTCCAACATGTTGCAGATAGCGGCACTCTTTGCGCCTGCAAAGAACCGCACGGGCGTATTCGTAAAGGCGCCTTCCGCCTCATAAAGCCTCACAATAAAAGCACGCGCCTCATCCTCACAGGGTTTGATCGTTTCCACCAAGATATTTTCCGCTTCCGGCAGTGCAAGCGGCAAGGCGGTGAAAGCTTTGCCTGCCAAAACAGGCGGATAATTCAGCTGGTAAGCAGCTTCACGACATGATTCACATCAAAGGCGCCTGAATGTGGCAGGGAAGGCAATAGACGCAATCGTGCACGCCGTGGTCCCCTTTATAATCCGGACGCAGCCGCCTTTGTGGAGCGACAGACGCATCTGCCGCCTTCTACGGAAATGCCATATTTGCAGTCGTTTAACAACGCAGCGCCGTAGCGGCTTTCCGAAAGATCCGTATATTTGTGATTGAGCACCTCAAATTTAGCCTGTTCCACCGTTGTGTTGCGTGCGGTTGGGCGTTTCACATTGCCGAACTGAACCTCAAAACGTGCATAATCCGTAAAAATAGAGGTATCAAAGGCGGTTTTCAGGAAGCGATGGTCATCGTGCCAATCCACCTGTGTATCAAAACGCACCTCCGCGCGATCCGCAAAAAAGATCATATCCTGCGTCAGCGTGGATTTCGGCGTTAGCCGGTAAACGCTGCGGATGATGTGGGCAACCGGCCGGTGGATACCGTCTGTCGGGAGAGCAGCTCCGCGCAATCGCGGAATTTCAATTGAATATCCGCATCCACGTCCCAGTTATCCCAGGCCGAAGGCACATCCTCTGCCAGCAAGAAGGTATTGAGCGCATACCCCTCCCCGCACAGCTCGCGGTTATTCTGCAAATCAACAAAAGAAGAAAGATAACCTTTCTCGTTAAAAATCACCTTTGCATAAGGGGTAGTGAGCGTATGACCCGACTCTGTAAAGGGGAATCCGCCTCCGGCTGTGCGCTCTCCGGCACATAGCAAAGCGAGACGCTTGACATCGCTGGGATATGCACATCCGCGACGATCCGTTTTCGATCGCCCCGCAAATCCATATAGGCTTGCTGACGATAAGCCCCGCCAATTCTGCTGCCCGGACGATCCTTTAGGAAAAGAGGCTCCTCACGGTCGAAAGAGAGGGTGTTCACGAGCGTGACTGATCCGCATCCCCGCAAAAGCCGGTCACTGCCTCAATTTGATCCTGCGCCTGCTTGAGCATCGCATCTGTTTCAGCAAGGCTTTCCTCATGCGCGCGCGGGATGCAGGTGCCCGGTAGAATATCATGAAACTGGTTGACGAGCAGCGTTTCCATCAAAGGTGCAATTTTCGCTTCGCTCGCTTCATGACCATCACAAACTGCCCGCTGAACGGTCAGAGCCTCCAAATCATGCAGCTTGATTTCCGCCTTGCGGTTATTCTGCTTGATTCGGTGCTGATTGGTCAGCGTACCACGTGCAGCTCCAGATAAAGCTCACCGCTGTAGGTTGCCGGGGTGTGGGCGGATTGCTCCAGCTTCTGCATAAATCCCCCACCGCACATGCTCCGCGCGCGGGCAGCCATCTGTGTCACGGCAGCGGCGGCAGCCTCAATCATCTCAAACTGCGGGCCGCCGCCGCCGTCGCCAAAGCCGTAGGAGAGCAGCCGCATATTGGAAACATGCTTTTGGCGCACCACGTCGCCCTCTTCACTTTCCACCGTATGATGATAGATGCCCTCTGCATCCGGCCAGATATGTGTTTTATTGAAGTGGGTAAACACCTTCGTGCCGTCAATTCCCTGCCAATAAAACGTATCATATGGGAAGGCGTTGGTATCATTCCATTGAATTTTGGTTGTGAGAAAATAATCCACACCGCAGCCTTCATAATCTGTGGGATAGCAGCGCTGTAGCCAAAGGTATCCGGCAGCCAGAAACAATTGGAGGTATAGCCGAAATACCGGCGCGTAAACCGCTGCCCCCACAAAAACTGCCGGATCATAGACTCGCCGGAGGTGATATTGCAATCGCATTCCACCCAAACGCCGCCGTTTGCTCATAGCGGCCTTCCCGTACGCGCTGCTGCATCCGTTCAAAAAGGGCCGGATAATTCCGGCGGATCACCTCGCTGTGATAGGCGGAGCTTTGAATAAACGTATATTCCGGATACTGCTCCATTAAGCTCATTTGGTTGGAATAGGTGCGGGCGCATTTTTTCACCGTTTCACCAATATGCCACAGCCAGGCCGTATCCATATGCGAATGGCCAATTAAACCGGCAAAAGGCGCGCTCCGTGCATTTTGCACCGCCAACGCCTCCTGTAAATAGGGCCGCGCAGCGCGCAGCGCAGCCAAAAACGTATCCCGCCCGGCCGCTTCCGGATCATAATAAACCGTCTCATGCACATGCGTCAGTGTATCAATCAGGGCCCCACGGCGAAAGCTCGGCTCAGGCAAGGCGCGCGCCAATTGGAGAACAGTATGTAAATCGAGGGCAAAGCGATAATCTCCTCATTCTTGACGCAGACTTCCGCACCGCGTAGGTATACTGATAACTTGGCCGCTCCTGTTGCTCAAACGGGGCGGTTCCCATCACATAGTGCCCGGCGTATGATTCCAGCGCAACCGAAACGCGCTCCCCCGCCTCCGCCTCTTTCAGAATCAAATTGCAGTAATGGTTGCCATGGTCATTGATCAGAATTTTATTACAGAAGGTGCCGAAGGGCACGCCGTTTACCCAGAGGAGCGCTTCATACCCCACGCAGTGCGGGCGCAGAAATAGATCCTGCCCGGCAAGAGCATCCGGTATCGTGAACTCCCCTTTGAACCAGCAATAGGAGCCCTCTCCGCCCCACTGCCAGCCTTTTTCAACTGGCCGAAACAGGCTGTCCTCCGGGATTGCATGATGGCTGCCATCGGCAGGATAGGCGCGCATGTCTAACTCCCCGACTTTTTCAAAATAACAGCGTTCCAAGGTATGTTCAAAGCGCTCTAGCTTTGTGAGCATTCGATCGATCTGCCGCTGATTGAGCATTTTCTTCTTCCCCTTCCCAATTGATTGAAAATGAACGCAAACGTTTCCATGATCTTCTAAAATTATACTGATATTTTTCATTTTGTATAGAGGTTTTGAAAAAATAGACACAGGCAATTCATATGGTAAAGCTCGGAAGTCTTTTTGCCTATTCAAGATGGAGCTGACGCTAGGAGCTAGGAAAAACGCAAAATGCGGACCACATTCACGGCCCGCAAGCGATTGATCCAGGGGTTAGCGCATCATGAAACAGAAGGTTTCAATCCTCGCTTCCCTTATCACAAAAAACCGGCAGCTGGAGAATTCCCCACCTGCCGGAATACACGATTCGGTTCTGCGCAGAATATGCGATTATTTATGCCTTCGGTTGCGCGCGCCAGCTCTTTATCTGCCTTTTTCTGCGCCACACGGGCCGCGTCATCCGCATCTTCCTTTGCGCGCTGCGCGTCGGCACGTGCTTTCGCTTCCTCATACATTGCCGCAATCTCGTCGTAATGCTTATAATTCTCTTCCTGAATCAACAGCTTCTTCGCATCCAGCCACGGCTTGGCGGCTCGGTGATATAGGGAGTTCGCGTTGGTCGCTTCCTTAATCTTTGTGCGCACTTTCGCGCGCTCAACCTTAACGCGCTGCACCTCTTGCTTCGCCTGCTGAAACGCTACACGGTCTTTTTGGTCCTTCGCGGCAAACTGCTTTTTGAAAGCTTCCTCCAAGGCGAGCTCCAAACGGTCTTCTTCTGCAAAAAGCTGATCGAAAACGGTGATATCGAATTCCTCTATCCCATCGGGATAGTTTTTGAGAATCATCCGCTTAGAATAAAGCCGCTCCCGCGCCTCTTTGATTGCAGCCTTGCGATAGAGCTTTTCTTCCTCTGTGCTTCGGGAGCGCCTTGCCCTTGCAAGCACATCCGGTTCTACATTGACGAGGTTTGAGAGACCGGCCTCATAAATTTCTTTTGCTACCTTGACCTGCTCCTGCACCTCCAGCGTGCTGAATTTATTCATTTCATCAATCACAAACCTGGAAATCTCAATCATGCGGTTATGTTCGATCGCATTTTTATATGCCTTTTTCGCAGCCTTGATATCTGGTCGGCTGCCGGATTTTTTCGCTTCACGGATTCCGTCTTTTGTTTCGGGCAACGGCTGCTCCGCCACATAATAGCGCGCTTCATTGACCAGATCGATGGTTTCTACTAGACCGCTGTCCGACAGGGCATTATTGCCGTAATCCTCAAACAGGGCGCGCACCTTCAGAACGTTCACCATGCCGCGCTGCTTGGTTTCCGTTAAATCATAGAAGAAATAGGGAACCACATTCATAATCGCTCCGAGAACGCCCAGGCCAATGAGCACCGCAAAGGCATTCACAAAAACATTACGGTTATACAGCACATCGTAAGCGTTTGTGTAACCCATGCTCACCGCGTTCTCCGTGGTGATGCCGAGCGCTTCATATACGGCGGGCAGCACGCGCTCGTCGCCATGGTGATTGCGCTGCCGATCAACCCAACGGCGGCAAACATGCCGTCAATCCGCTCGCCGGTGGTATACTGCTGATAATCTCGGATATCGCCCTGGATGCTGGGATTGAGGACATTGGCAAAGGAGCCTACCAAACCGTTCATCCACATGCAAATCATAACAAGCCAGATACCAAGCCCCGGATCGATATTTACCACGATCGGATAAATCATCGCGATAAAGATAATATTTAAGATATTGGTAAACACAAGCACACGCTTCTTGCCAAACTTCCGGATCGCCCAGGGAGCCATCAGCATGCCCCACAGGGCAGAGTTGCCATACAATGTGGTAATGAGGCATACTGCCCTTCCGTGCAAGCGTGCTGATACTGATAAAGCCATTGCAGGATCGTGCCATAGGAATTTTCCAGAAAGCCTAGCCACCCGGCAAGGGAGATGATCCAGAAATATTTATTTTTTGCCACGGCACGCAAAGCGTCCATAAACTTGATTTGAACGACATGCGTTTTGGCTTGGATGATTTTTTCCTGTGTGTTGGCATAAACCAGGATTACCAGCAGGATGCCAATGATCAACATCGGCGGATAAGCGAAGCGGTAGAGCTTCATATTGG
>ENA-OQEX01000956-OQEX01000956.1-human-gut-metagenome-genome-assembly--contig:-NODE-956-length-12455-cov-2.370295_pt1 | contig 12455 bp, 11 predicted proteins | sample MGYA00242802_ERZ504649 | MGnify/ENA primary metagenome ERZ504649 (study PRJEB26092, sample SAMD00036194) | human gut metagenome | host: Homo sapiens | study: EMG produced TPA metagenomics assembly of... | reverse complement strand
CTCCGCCATTGTGAAATTGTGCCACACATGGAGAAAACTGCGTCCCATATGTAAAGGATTATGTAAAGTCTATGAAAGACGCTGTGCGTGAGGCTTAAGCAGGAAGAATATAAAAATGGAACAGAAATGCTTCAGTTTTTCCAAAAATAAGCAGAACAGACCAAAAAAATTTAGCTTGTTTTCATTCTAAAAAGACTATAAAAGAGGGCAAAAGCGTTGACATTTGGCCCTCTTTTTTTATAGTATCATATGTGAATTAATTTTATGTGTAAAATAAATGGTAATGAAAAAGAGGAATGAAGTTGGAGAAAAAACTGGTATTTATTTTTAATCCCAAAGCAGGGAAGGGCAAGATCAAGACATCTCTGATGGATATAGTAGATATCTTTAATAAAGGCGGTTATGAGGTGATCATCCGCGCAACTCAGGCCCCGAAGGATGCCTATGAACAGGTGAAGAAATATGCGGACAAGGTGGATCTGATCGTCTGCAGCGGCGGTGACGGCACGCTGGATGAAGTGGTTACAGGAATTACCGAGGTGGGAAGCAAGGTTCCGGTCGGATACATACCGGCAGGAAGCACCAATGACTTTGCCAACAGCCTTTTTATGCCGAAAAATATGCTGGATGCGGCATCTATGATCATGAAGGAAGAGATTTACAGATGCGACGTAGGCAGATTTAACAGCCAGACTTTTGCCTATGTAGCTGCTTTTGGTCTTTTTACAGATGTGTCGTATGAGACAAGTCAGGATCTGAAGAACATTCTGGGCCATCTTGCTTATGTCCTGGAAGGTGCCAAGAGACTTCTGGATATCAAGGCTTACCATATGAAAGTGACAACAGAGACTGGTGTGATCGAAGATAATTTTATCTACGGCATGGTCACCAATTCCAGGTCTGTGGGCGGATTTAAGAACCTGACCAAGGATGTGGATATGAACGACGGCCTTTTTGAGGTCACTTTGATCGTACAGCCTAAGAACCCGCTGGAAATGCAGGAGATTATCCGGAATCTTCTCAACATGGAGGATAATTCTGACCTGATCTATTCTTTCAAGGCCCGGAAGCTTACAGTTGAAGCAGAGGAAGAAGTAGCATGGACACTGATGGTGAGTACGGCGGAAGCCAAGCTGGTAGAGATTGAGAATCTGCAGCAGGCACTGAACCTTTGCCTGAAGAGCGACAAGTAAACAGGGTGAGACCGGCTGGTATCACCAGAGAGAATTTTTGCGCGTTTTTTGCCTTGCACCTGTGAAAGCATTAAGTGCTTACATGTGAAAAAATAAGAACCAGTAATGTGTGATGAATCGTTGTTTATGGAGAGAAGGTACCGCAGATAAATGGCAGCCTGGGGAAATAAGCAGCGAGATGAACGAGAGGAGAGGAACAATGGGAGATTATGTTAATGTGAAGGAATTATTTGGATGTGATGTATTCAATGATTCCGTCATGCAGGACCGTCTGCCGAAGAAGGTTTACAAAGAGCTGAAAGAAAACCATTGAAGAGGGCAAGGAGCTTTCCATGGAGGTTGCAGATGTGGTTGCCCACGAGATGAAGGAATGGGCCATCGAGAAGGGGGCCACTCATTACAGTCACTGGTTTCAGCCCCTTACAGGCGTAACTGCAGAGAAGCACGATGCATTTATCACCGCACCTATGGAGAATGGAAAAGTCCTTCAGAGCTTTTCTGGTAAAGAGCTGATCAAGGGAGAGCCGGATGCATCTTCTTTTCCATCTGGCGGACTTCGTGCCACCTTTGAGGCAAGAGGCTATACAACATGGGATTGTACCTCACCGGCTTTTGTAAGACATGATGCAGCAGGTGGAACCTTATGCATTCCTACCGCTTTCTGTTCCTATACAGGAGAAGCGCTGGATCAGAAGACACCGCTTCTTCGTTCTATGGAAGCCATCAATACACAGGCATTAAGACTTCTCAGACTTTTCGGAAATACGACCTCCAAACGGGTGACACCATCTGTTGGTGCAGAGCAGGAGTATTTCCTTGTTGATAAAGAGAAATATATGCAGAGAAAGGATCTGGTTTACACCGGACGCACTCTTTTCGGAGCCATGCCTCCGAAAGGACAGGAGATGGATGACCATTATTTCGGAACCATCCGTCAGAGAGTTTCCGCATATATGAAAGAAGTAAATGAAGAGTGCTGGAAGCTGGGAGTTACAGCCAAGACCCAGCACAATGAGGTTGCACCGGCACAGCATGAGCTTGCGCCGATCTATGCACCTGTTAATATTGCAGCAGATCACAACCAGATCATGATGCGTATCCTGAAAAAGGTGGCAAGTCGTCACGGCATGCGCTGTCTGCTTCACGAGAAACCTTTTGCAGGATTGAATGGTTCTGGTAAGCACAATAACTGGTCCCTGACTACTGATGACGGAATTAATCTTCTGGAGCCGGGGAAGACACCACATGAGAACATTCAGTTCCTTCTGGTTCTGACCTGTATCCTGAAAGCCGTTGACAAGCATGCAGATCTTCTTCGTGAGTCCGCAGCAGATGTTGGAAATGACCAGCGCCTTGGCGGTCATGAGGCTCCGCCAGCTGTTATTTCGGTTTTCCTTGGAGAGCAGCTTGAGGATGTGCTGGAGCAGCTGATCAGCACTGGTACTGCTACAAGAAGTAAGACCGGGGAGAAAATGGATACAGGCGTTAAGACGCTTCCGGATTTCATGAAGGATGCTACAGACCGTAACCGTACTTCACCCTTTGCTTTTACCGGCAATAAATTCGAGTTTCGTATGGTTGGTTCCAAGGATTCCATTTCCGCATGCAATGTGGTGCTGAATACCATTACTGCTGAGGCGTTTAAGGAAGCCTGCGATGTTCTGGAGAGCGCAGAAGACTTTGATCTGGCAGTCCATGATCTGATCAAGGAATATGCTACCCAGCATCAGAGAATCGTATTTAACGGCAATGGCTATGCTCCTGAATGGGAAAAAGAGGCACGCCGCCGCGGACTTCCTGTTCTGCCATCTATGGTAGATGCCATTCCGGCACTTACTACAGATAAGGCTGTAGAACTGTTTGGAGAATTTGGAGTATTTACAAAGACTGAGCTGGAGTCCAGAGCGGAGATCCAGTATGAGATTTATGCGAAAGCATTAACATCGAAGCGAAAACCATGGTGGACATGGCAACCAAGCAGATTATTCCGGCGGTTATCAAGTATACAACTGTACTGGCAGAGTCCATCAATCAGGTGAAGGCAGTTGGACCAATTGACGTGAGCGTTCAGATGGATCTTCTGAAGAAAGCAAGCAAGCTTCTGAAAGAAGTGAACAGTACCATGAATAAGCTGAGCAAGCTGGTAGATCAGATCGAGACGCATCCGGAAGGACGTGACAGGGCAGTGTTCTGCAGAGAGAAACTGGTTCCGGCAATGGAGAAATTAAGAGAGCCGGTTGACGAACTGGAAATGTTAGTGGATAAAGATATGTGGCCGATGCATCTTATGGAGATCTGGTGTTTGAGCCGTAAAGTGATCAGGAGGACTGCAGCCGCAGTCCTCTTTTCTATTAAAGAGGTAAAGTGAAAGCGGGAAAAAGATGAGTGAATTTGATTTTTTAGAGGAACAAGGCGTCAGTGCGGCGCTTATTAAGGCGGCGGAAGAGTTTCGACAGGAATATGGTGTTTCAGAGGAAGCGAAGCACAGACGGATAAAGCCGGCGCTGCCATTTTATGGGAAGGAAACATTGGAGATGGCCATGGCAGCGGTACTGGAGCAGGAGAATCTGCTTCTGGCAGGACCGAAGGCTACGGGAAAGAATGTGCTGGCAGAGAATCTGGCATATATTTTCGGAAGACCGGTGTATAACGTGTCCTTCCATGTGAATACAAACAGCGGTGACCTGATTGGAACAGATACTTTTGTGGATAATCAGGTGAAGCTGCGTAAGGGAAGCATTTACCAGTGTGCAGAGGAAGGCGGATTCGGTATTCTGGATGAGATCAATATGGCGAAGAATGATGCGGTTTCTGTACTTCATGCCACATTGGATTACCGCCGGTCCATTGATGTGCCAGGATATGACAAAATAGATCTTCACCCGGCGGCAAGATTTATTGGAACCATGAATTACGGGTATGCCGGAACAAAGGAACTGAATGAGGCTCTGGTTTCCCGTTTCCTGGTGATCGACATGCCGGCACAGAATGAGGAAACGCTTGGATTTATTTTCAACAGGATGTTCCCGGATGCAAAGAAAGAGGCTGTGGAGCAGTTTATGGGAGTATTTCTGGATCTGCAGCAGAAATCCATGAACAGTGAAATTTCCACAAAGCCGCTGGATCTTCGCGGCCTGCTTGCTGCCATGAAGATCGTGCGTACCGGGCTTTCCCCATGGCAGGCGGTACGCATGGGCATTGTGAATAAAACATTTGATGTGTTTGAGAAGGAAATCGTGGAGGATGTGGTGCGAACCAGAATTCCACAGGGCTGGACCCGGGAAGATGTTTATGGAGAATAAAGAAAACGAATCTTTAAAAATTTCTGCCAAATTGGTTGATCTTGAAGATGCAGAGGAATTTTTGAAGAAATCAGCTATTGGGAAAGAAAAAATTAAAATTGCAGCTGGGGATAAGAAATCAGAAAAAGTTTCAATGGAAGTACCTGTAGCGGAGAAAAGCGAAAATTTTCAGGCAAGAGAGGATAACTGTGAAGAACTGAATCTCCAGGATTATCAATTAGAGCTGGAAAACCGTATCCGAAATCTGCTCTGGACCATCAGTGGGGACTACACCCAGCAGATGAAGCCGGATGTTTCCCTGTTCCTCAGGTCAAAGGATATTGCATTGTATGATGGAATTAAGCAGGGCGCATTGGCGAAATTCTTCGATAAAGATTTTCTGGGAATGTATCTGGTGAAAAAAATCTTCATGGGCGCGGATGAAGCTGCGCTTACCTTTGTTTCACAGCTCTGTATTGAAGAAGCCATCGGAGAACGGATCTGTGAACAGCGCCCTGGAATCTGGGAGATGCAGAGGAAAGCCTGCGAGGACATACTGGATCAGGAATATGAGACTATGCCGTCGGCAGCAGATAAACTGGGCTATCTGAGAGTGAATCTGCTGAGAAGGCGGATTGACAGAGGGGAAAATGCGGATGCATCAAACAAAACCATAACAAATATAACAAGAAAAAGAACAAAAAGAATAGAAAACAATAAAGGAATCTATCACTATATTGATCTGATTTCCAGTGCAGCAGAGACTGCGGATACAATGTCTTTAATCCGCATTATAGACACTGTATACAATGAAGTCGCTGACCCCGATTTTTCCAAAAAGGCAACCCTTGAGCAGGTGCTTGCTGTCACTATGGAGGATCTGACGGAGTTCGACTGGCACGACTATCTTTCCGAAGAAATGTATGAGGACGCACTGGAAAGCTATATGGAGCAGCTTACCTCCAATGTGGCGGGTATGGAGAATGCGGATGTCACCCGGGAGATGGAAGAGGAACGGCAGTCGAAACAGAAAATTACAGTTTTGCCTCCGGAGGCGTTGGAAAAAGCCCACACCTATGTGGAACTGAATTTTGGAAAAACTTATCTGAGCGAGCTGGAAGAGAAGCGGATAAACCAGCTGATGTGCCGTGACATCCACAGCGACTGCAGCCTGTATTTTACTGAGGGAATTCTGAAAAGTCCGGTAAAACGAAATTACCAGTATGAATATGCAAAAAGGTTGAAAAATAAGAATATCTGGCTTTATCATGACAAACACCGCATTGTGAAGCGGAATATCTCCCTTCTCACAGAAATGCTGAAAAAGTCACTGGTCATCAAAAGTGAAAATCAGGAGATTCTTTCAGACAGAGGAATGATTGTTCCATCAAGGCTGTGGAGGCTTGGAAGAAGCAGTGATGCACAGGTTTTTAAGCGGGAATTGAAAGGAGATTCTTCTGATTTTGTGGTAGATGTGCTGATCGATGCCAGTGGTTCCCAGATGAGCCGCCAGGGCGAGGTAGCGCTGCAGGCCTACATTATCAGCGAGGCACTTAGCAATGCAGAGCTGCCCCACAGAGTGATGAGCTACTGCACTTTCTGGGATTATACCATTCTCCACCGCTTCAGAGAATATGACGATCCAAGAAGTGCAAACGAAAATATATTTAACTATGTAACGTCATCCAACAACCGTGACGGACTTGCCATCCGGGCAGCAGGATACGGCCTGCTGAACCGGGAGGAAGAGAAAAAAGATTCTGATCATTCTCAGTGATGGACGTCCTTACGACGTTATTGTCAATCGACCCAATGCGAAGAATCCGGCACCGTATCATGGGAAGTACGCAATTACCGACACCGCAGCGCAGATCCGTAAGCTGCGCAGCCAGGGAGTGAGCGTGCTGGGTGTTTTTGCCGGAGAAGAGAAAGATCTGGCGACGGAGAAGAAGATTTTTGGAAAGGATTTTGCATATATCCGAAATATTACCGGATTTTCCAAAATCGTTGGAAGATATCTTACAAAGCAATTGGAGGATGATGAATAAGAAAGCAGAATACGGAGGTAACGCCATGTTCCAAAATAACAAAAAAGCTGCCTTCCTGGATTATCTGATGATCATTGTTGGTACAGCCCTTATGGCAACTGCCATAAACAGTGTTTTCGATATGTCCGGTATGGTAACCGGAGGCTTTTCCGGTATTGCGATCCTGGTAAAAGAGTGGACGGAGGGAGTCGTGCCGGGAGGCATCCCACTGTGGATCACGAACTTAAGTCTGAATATCCCGCTGTTTCTGATCGGAATGAAGCTCAGTGGATTCCAGTTTGTGAAAAGGGCACTGGTGGGAGAAATCTGCCTGTCATTCTGGCTGGCGGTTCTTCCGGCATTTGACATTGCAGGAAATGATCTTTTGCTGGCAGCCGTTTATGGCGGTGTAATCCAGGGAATTGGAATCGGACTTGTGTTTCTTGGAAGAGGAACTACCGGGGGTACAGACATGATGGCGGCACTGCTGCAGCGGAAGCTCCGCCATTACTCCATTGCCCAGATTATGCAGTTTATTGACGGAGCCATCGTACTTGTAGGTATGTATGTGTTCGGTGTGCAGAAAGCACTTTATGCCATCATCGCCGTTTATCTTGTAACAAAGGTATCTGACAGCTTGATCGAAGGTCTGAAATTTTCAAAACAGGCGTATATCATTACCAGCAAGCCTGATGAGATTTCCAGAGAAATCATGGACAAACTGGATCGCGGCGTGACCGGAGTCCACGGAAAGGGAATGTACTCCGGCCAGGACAAGCTGCTTCTTTACTGCGTTGTGGGACGCAAGGAGATCGTGGCATTGAAAGAGCTGGTAGACCATATTGACCCGGATGCTTTTGTGATCGTGTCTGACGTGCGTGAAGTCCATGGTGAGGGATTTATTGAACGTAAGTAAAAAGAAAAACTTTACCAAAGCCTTTTGCGCACCGCAAAAAAAGGGGAAAATAGGGCTTGAAATTGGAGTGATATAGAAAAAGTTAAAAAATTTGCTGGAAATTTGTAAATTTTTTCTACTTTCCTCTTCCTTTTTTGGTGATTTTGTATTAAAATAGGTTCATGGATTTTGGAATCAGTAGATTTTCCTAAGACTGTCTGAGGTTTTGTGCAATATTACAGATTTGAGACCGCGAATTTTGGCACTAATGGACAGCGATTCATGCCGGTTATACCGGCGAACATATAATGTTACTGCTCTCTTTGACGATGTTTTCACTATCCTGGAATACATTGACAGCTGTGAGACCAGTAGCCCTATAATTTACAAGAAGGGACGGAAGGGTAATGATATCAAATCAGGTACTGCAGAATACACTTGAGGGGCTCAGGGAGATATCCAGGACGGAGTTTTGCATTATTGACACAGATGGCAAGACACTGGCGTCCACCTACAGTGAATTTGAGATTCAGCCACAGGATATTCAGGCATTTGTGGAATCCCAGGCTGCCAGCCAGCTTGTGAAAGGTTATCAGTATTTCAAGGTCTGTGATGATTACCAGCTGGAATACATTCTGGTCGCCCACGGAGAAGATGAAGACACTTATATGGTAGGAAAGCTTGCCGCTTTCCAGATCCAGAGCCTGATCGTTGCATATAAGGAGCGTTTTGACAAGGACAGCTTCATTAAGAACCTGCTTCTTGATAACCTGCTTCTGGTAGATATTTATAATCGTGCGAAGAAGCTTCATATTGATGCTGATGTTCGACGGGTGGTTATGATCCTGGAGCTTGAGCAGGAGAGAGAGCACAGCTCCATGGAGAGCGTGAAGAGTCTGTTCGGCGGCAAGAGCAAGGACTTTATCACAGCTGTTGATGAGAAGAGTATTATCATTGTCAAGGAACTTGAGGAGAATGAAGGATACGAGGAGATGGACAAGCTTGCCCAGACCATCCTTGATACCTTAGGATTAGAGAAAGAGAATCATACACATATTGCATACGGAACGATCGTAAGCGAGCTGAAGGAAGTTTCCCGTTCCTACAAGGAAGCCAGAATGGCTCTTGATGTAGGCAAGATTTTCTCGCCTGAGAAGGATGTTATTGCTTACAGCTCTCTTGGAATTGGTCGTCTGATCTATCAGCTTCCGATCCCGCTGTGCAAGATGTTCATTAAGGAGATCTTCGGCGGCAAGTCCCCGGATGATTTCGACGAGGAGACTCTGGTCACCATCGACAAGTTTTTCGAGAACAGCCTGAATGTATCCGAGACCTCCAGACAGCTTTACATTCACCGTAATACTCTGGTTTATCGTCTGGACAAGCTTCAGAAGAGCACCGGTCTTGACCTTCGTGTATTCGAGGATGCGATCACATTCAAGATTGCGCTGATGGTTGTAAGATACATGAAGTATATGGAGACTCTGGAGTATTAATTTTCATATCTGTAATTTCTGTGCCTGCTGCATTTGTTTGTGGCAGGCATATTTTATCTCTTGTGATTTATCAGTATGAGAACTCTGAACGTGGTATTTGGAAATATTTCTGGATCTGCTTTGTGTTTCCTTTGTGAAATCTATTGCGTTCTTAGTTTTCTCTGTTATAATAAAGTACTGCCTGAAAATGAAGCTGGAAAGATGGCATGTTACTGTGTATGGAAGAAGATATGATAACGATAGAACGGTAATGGTTACTGTTCACTGGTAACATTCCGCGAGGCGTTTTTTGTGAACGAAGTTCACAGTAACCAGTAACCGGTAATGCTTATGCTTTCGGGAAAAATAAGGTTGCATTTTCATCAGACATATATTACAATAATGTTACATAAAAATTAAGCAAACTGCTGAATTGAATTTTTATATGAAAAATGTAGGAGGATATCATGATTGATCTGATAGATGTAAGCAAGTCCTATGGACCGGGACTGCCGGCAGTGAATCACGCCAATCTCCATGTAGATAAAGGTGAATTCGTATTTATAGTAGGAAACAGCGGTTCCGGTAAATCCACGTTGATCAAGCTGCTTTTGAAGGAACTGGATTCCACATCCGGTACGATTATCGTAAGCGGAGAGAAGCTTGAGGGAATGAAGCACCGTCGTGTGGCCAAGTACCGCCGTAAGCTTGGTGTTGTATTCCAGGACTTCCGTCTTCTGAAGGACAGGGATGTGTATGAGAATGTAGCTTTTGCCCAGCGTGTTGTGAACCGTCCTACCAGAGTTATCCGCAAGAGAGTTCCGGAGGTACTTCAGGAGGTTGGACTTGCAGGGAAATACAAGGCGTACCCGGACGAGCTGTCTGGTGGAGAGCAGCAGAGAGTTGCTCTTGCCAGGGCGATTGTAAACCGTCCGGACATCCTTCTTGCAGACGAGCCTACTGGTAATCTTGACCCGAAGACATCCGAGGAGATCATGAAGCTCCTTGAGGAGATCAACCAGCGTGGAACCACCGTTCTGGTAGTAACCCACAATAAAGAGATTGTCAATTCCATGAAGAAGCGTGTACTGACCATGCATAATGGAGTGATCATCAGCGACGAGAAAGAGGGAGAATATTATGAGGCCTAGTACCATCTGGTATACTCTGAAGCAGGGTATCAAGAACATCAAAAGAAATTTCATGTTTTCCATTGCTTCTATTATTACGATGGCAGCATGTATTTTTCTTTTCGGAATTTTCTTTTCCATTGTAAATAATGTGAATACGCTGGCACATAAGGTTGAGGAAGATGTGCCGATCACAGTGCTTTTTAATGAAGGAACCACGCAGGAGCAGATGGATGCAGTTGGAGAACTGATCAGGCAGCGCCCGGAGGTTTCCAAGATTGAATTTGAGTCCGGTGATGAAGCCTGGGAGAAGATGAAGCAGGAATACTTTGGTGATGACTCTGAGGCAGCAGACGGTTTCAAGGATGATAACCCGCTGGCAAACTCATCTAACTACCGTGTGTACATGAACAACATTGAGAAACAGTCTGAGCTGGTTGCCTACATCAAGACACTGGATAATGTACGAGAGGTTAATCAGTCTGAGCAGGCTGCAAGACTCTTGGTTCCATTAACCGTATTGTTTCCTATGTATCTGTGGCTGTGATCGTGATCCTGCTGCTGATCGCTGTTTTCCTGATCAGTAATACCATTTCCGTTGGTATTACAGTTCGTAAGGACGAGATCGGAATTATGAAATATATTGGTGCTACCGATAGTTTTGTACGTGCACCGTTCCTTCTGGAGGGTATGATCCTGGGACTGATCGGTGCGGGAATTCCACTGATCATTTTGTATTTCTGTTACAATAATGTGGTAACCTATGTATATACCAAGTTCAGCGTACTTCTGGGTGTTGTAGATTTCATTCCGGTTGGACAGATCTACCAGACATTGGTTCCGGTGGCGCTGGCACTGGGAATTGGAATCGGTCTTGTGGGAAGCTTTATTACTACAAGAAAACACTTGAAGGTGTGAGAATTCTGTTTTACAATAAGGGCGGTTATTCGCATTCCGCCAGAATATGAGAAGAGGATATGGGGACTGCTGGAGAGATCTGGCAGTCCTTTTGTATAAAGAGACAGAGAGGGTATTCAGGGCGGACGCATTTGGGCAAATGATATTCCACGCAAGTTGGTGCAACGTTCCGGTGAGCTGGCAGGTAACTGGATAGAACTTATATTGCGAAAATGAGGAGAACTATAAATGGCAGATAAACAATTTATAAAGGGAGCTGTAACCGGAGTGCTGTGTGCGTCTCTGGGTACTGGGGGAGGCTATGCTGGTCTACAGAAAGCGGGTCGTGCAGGAAGTACAGTGCTGTCGGATGTGGCGGTTACGCAGAAGATTAAGTATCTGGAAGATATTATAGATCAGAATTATCTGGAAGATGTGGATGAGGATTCGCTGAAGGAGGGGATTTATACCGGACTTCTTTATGGGCTGGGGGATCCGTATTCTAGGTATTATACGGAGGAAGAATACGAGGAGGAGATGAGAGACACCGAGGGCTCTTACTCTGGAATCGGTGTGAGCATTACCCAGAATACGGAGGGCGGAATTCTGGTGGTGGATTGTTATGAGGGCAGTCCGGCTGATGAGGCCGGGCTGAAGGCGAATGATGTGATCACGGCTGTGAACGGAACGGATGTAACGGAAATGACGCCTGCTGAAGTATCGAAGATGATCCGGGAAAAGGAGGACGGTACTTCTATCCTGACCGTTTATCACCAGGAGGCAGATGAACCGGAAGAAATTACAGTGACTTTGAGCGATGTGGAGCTGCCCACTGTTTCTTATGAAATGCTGGAGGATTCTATAGGATATTTGCGAATTGCAGAGTTTACCATGGTGACACCCCAGCAGTTTGAGGATGCTTACAAAGATCTTCAGGCAAAATGCATGGAGAAGCTGATCGTAGATCTTCGTGACAATCCAGGTGGGGTGCTTTCTTCTGTGTGCGATGTGCTGCGCCAGATTTTGCCTGAAGGACTGATCGTGTATACAGAGGATAAATATGGGGAAAAACAGGAGATGAAGTGTGACGGCGACACTCCGATTGACATTCCGCTGGCAGTGCTGGTAAATGAGAACAGCGCCAGTGCATCAGAGATTTTTGCCGGGGCAGTGAAGGATTATGAGATTGGAACGATTGTGGGAACCACCACTTATGGAAAGGGAATCGTTCAGAGCATCCGCCAGCTTTCTGATGGAAGTGCGGTGAAGCTGACTACGGCGAAATATTTTACCCCCAAGGGCAATGATATCCACAAGGTGGGAATCACACCGGATGTGGAGGAGAAACTGGATGCCAGTCTTTTGAACCGGACGGATTATACCCATGACGAGGATAATCAGCTTCAGGCCGCAATAGAGGCGGTTTCTCGTGTCAAGCGTTTTTGAAAATGTCCTAAAATAATTGAAGTATTAGCCCCGGCTTTTTGCTGGGGCTTGTTATATTGATGTGCTTCATTCCTCAGGCAATTTTTGTATCTTGATCATTCTGGTGGTGTT
>ENA-OQEX01000955-OQEX01000955.1-human-gut-metagenome-genome-assembly--contig:-NODE-955-length-12458-cov-9.720380_pt1 | contig 12458 bp, 13 predicted proteins | sample MGYA00242802_ERZ504649 | MGnify/ENA primary metagenome ERZ504649 (study PRJEB26092, sample SAMD00036194) | human gut metagenome | host: Homo sapiens | study: EMG produced TPA metagenomics assembly of... | reverse complement strand
ACATGCCACCACACCGCCGACGAACGTGACCAGCAGGAAACGCACCGTATCATCCATCTGAACGCCGTTGGCAACCAGCAGCTTGCTCATCAACGCGGCGGAATATGCGCCGATCGCCTCGAAACCGCAGCAGCCGAGCGTAAGCTGTCCGAGCACACCGATCGTCAGATTCAACGACGTGGTCATGATCACCGCAATGCAGCAAGTCATGAGAATACCCTTGACATACAGGGAAATAGCGCCTGTTTCACATACCGCAACAAGAATGCCGAACAGCACAAGCACGCCAATGGCACACAATGCATACGATTGCTTCGTGGAAAGCATTGATTTCTTCATAATCACACCTTCTCGCTTTCCGGCTCGCCCATCAGACCGGACGGCTTGACCAGCAGCACGATGATGAGAATGCCGAACACAATGGCGTCGGAGAACGCCGACGTGATCACACCGGCCGTAATCGTACCGATATACGCCTTGGTAAGACTCTCGGCCACGCCGATCAGCAAACCACCGACCATAGCGCCCGGAATGGAACCGATGCCGCCAAGCACCGCGGCGACGAACGCTTTCAAGCCCAGCATGGCACCCATCATCGGAGAGACCTGCGGGTAGGAAATGCAGTACATAAGCGCCGCCACCGCAGCCAGGCCGGAGCCGATGGCGAAGGTCAACGTGATGGTGGAGTTCACGTTGATGCCCATCAGAATCGACGCTTCCTTGTCTTCGGACACCGCACGCATGGCCTTGCCCTGCTTGGTGAGGGAGACGAACAGCTGCAACGCGACCATGATGGCGATGCCGAGCAGCACCGTTATGATGGTCGCTCCGTCGATTTTGAGTTTGCCAAGCACCAGCGTTGGAATTTCAACGATGGTTGGCACGGTCTGATAATCAGCGCCGAACAGCGCCTGGGAGCCGTTTTCAAGCAGCAGGCTCATGGCGATCGCAGTGATCAGCGCCGTCATATTATTGCCTTTTTCACGCACCGGCTTGTACGCGGCCCTTTCCACGATAATACCCACCGCCACGCACACAAGCACCGCCGGAATCACGGCGAACCATGCGGGCAGACCGCAGGCGATAATGAACGGAATGGTAAGCATCAGCGCGTAGGAGCCGACCATGATGAAGTCGCCGTGCGCGAAATTGATCAGTCGGATGATGCCGTACACCATGGTGTAGCCGAGGGCCACAAGCGAATACACGCTGCCGATTTTCAGACCGTTGAAGATCTGACCGATGAACATAATGACCGAATCGCTCATCATCCCTCCTTTCTTGTTGTTTCGTCAGTTGAAGTCTTGTTTTTCTTGATTCCTCGCGTTTTTTCGCTATTTCGCCGGCTGGATGGTGTCTTTGTATGTCGGTTCGCCGTCGCTCATTTCCAGCACAATCACCGATTTCTTCGGAGAACCATGCTTGTCGAGCGTGAATGCGCCGGTCACGCCGGAGAAGCTCATACCTGCGATGACGTTGCGAATATCGGCACGAGTGGCGTTTTCACCGGCTTGTTCGATGGCCCGCTTGAACATGTAGACGGAATCGTAACCGAGCGCGGTGAAGGTGTTCGGCGATTCGCCGTTATTGGCCTTCTTGTATGAGGTGATGAACTGCTGCACCTTCGTGTTGGACTTGTCATCCGGCGAATAATGCGTGGTGTACAGCACCTTGTTGTAGTTCGCTTTGTTTCCCGTGGTTTTGAGGCCGTCGTAGCCGTCGGGGCCCATGATGTAGCCTCATAGCCGACCGCTCGCGTCTGTGGCACAATGTACGGGCCAACCGTGGAATAGTAGTACGGCGCATATAGGAATTCCGCACCAGAAGCTTCGATTTTCTGCAGCTGCGACGAGTATTCGGTATCGTCGGCGCTAGAGGAATTCTCTTCCGCCACCACGTCGAGTCCGTTCTTCTTCGCCGCCGCAACAAAAGCCTTGCCCACACCAGACGAATACGGATCGCCCGTGCCATACAGCACGGCCACTTTCTTGACCTTCAATGTTTCGGCCGCATACTTGGCGGCGATCTCGCCCTGGTAGGAGTCCTTGAAGCAGGTGCGGAACAGGTATCCGCCCGTTTCCACGGAATCGGCGGTTGCGGCCGGAGCGATGGTCGGCATCTGGTTCTGGTCGGCGAGCGGCGCGACGGCACCGGAGGTTGACGAAATGGTCGGTCCGAGCACGGCGATCACGTTCTTGTCGCCGGCCAGACGGTTAAAGGCGTTGGATGCCTCGATCACATCACCCTTGTCGTCCATGGATTCCAGTTTGATCTGTTTGCCGAAGATTCCCCCATCGGCGTTGATTTCCTTGACCGCCAGTTTGAACCCGTTCACTTCGCTTCGCCATAGGCTGCGGCTGCACCGGAATTGGTGGTGACCGAGCCGATGGTGATCACATCGTTATCCGCGATGGTGGCGCTCTCATTACTGGTGGCGTACATGTTGCCGCCCGAACAGGCTGCAACACTCACTCCCATAACCGCCGCAAGACAGAGTGCGGCCAGTTTTTCGGCATTCTTGATTTTCACTGCCGTTCCTTCTCTTCCTGTCAGCGCAACCGGACGCCTCATCTTGTGGATGCTTCCGCAACCGGTATGCTTACCGCTGAACTGGTCTAATGCAATGGTCGGACTTCCAACTGGAACTCTATTGCAACAGAAAAACCACGTTCCCCTGGAAAAATCTCTTATTCTGAGACGCGTTGCATCACTGCTTTTTCGCGGTCATGTATCGCGGGCGACCTGTGTAATCGTTATGCACCATCACATTGCTGAATCCATATGACAGCGCGAATGCAGACAATCGTTCACCTTGCGTAATATCGTGTTCCATTACCAGCAAACCGCCGTTTTTCAGCAGTTTTGCGGCACGGGCGATAATGCGTTCCGGAATAAGCGTGCCATCTGCGGAACCGCCGTATAGCGCAAGATCGGGATCGTAGTCGCGTACTTCCGGTTGCTGCGGAATATCCGCAAGAGGCACATACGGAGGATTGGTGAGCACGATATCGATCGTGCCGTCCAGCTGGTTCAGCGTCGGTGTTTGCGTGGCATCAGCGATTTCCAGATGATAGTTGCTGGCGATGCTGGGGTACTTTTTTGCGGTTTCGTTGAGATTGACGCGGGTCCATTGCGCGGTTTGCTCGCTTTTTTCGACCGCCCACACCTCGCTGCCGGGCACTTCCGTCACGAATGACAGGCCGATTGCGCCGCTTCCCGCGCACAGATCGACCACTTTCGCCGAATACATGCCGTGCTTGGTGATCCAGTCGACACCTTCCTGCACCACGAGTTCGGTTTCCTGACGCGGAATGAACACGCCCGGACCAACCTTCAGATCGAGGTAGCGGAAGGGCGCGTGGCCGGTGATATGTTGCAGCGGTTCACGCTTGGACCTGCGATCCACCATGGTGTGGAATCGCTTCAACGCAGCGTCTTCACCGCTCTGCTTCGCGCCTTGCTTCGCCAGTTCGGATGTTTCGCTTCCCATCAGCATGGCCTTGTCGACGGTCTGCAGGTCGACGCCGAATACTTCGGCGGCCAATAATTTGGCATCGTGCTCCGGAGTGTCAACACCGGACGCACGCAACATGGCCGAAGCGGATCGCACGAGTTCGAATACGGTAGCCATCGGCCGCCTTTACTTCTGATGGGCCAAGCGATCGGCTTCGTCAGCCTGAATGTCGCTGTCGATCACAGCCTGCAGATCGCCGTCAAGCACGGCGTCAAGGTTGTACGCCTTGTAGTTCGTGCGATGATCGACGATACGGTTCTCCGGGAAATTGTAGGTGCGGATTCGTTCGGAACGATCCAGCGAACGCACCTGGGAGTGACGCATGTCTGCGGCCTGTGCGGCTTCCTCCTCGTGCTTCATGGCGAGCAGGCGGCTCTTCAACACGCGCAGTGCGGCCGCACGATTCTGGATCTGGCTCTTCTCATCCTGCATGCTCACCACGATGCCAGTCGGAATGTGGGTCATACGAACTGCGGAATATGTGGTGTTCACGGACTGGCGCCCGGGCCAGAGCTCATGAAAATGTCGATTTTCAGATCTTTCTGATCGATTTCGATCTCATCGTCATCTTCATCGGCTTCCGGGAATACAATGACGCCCGCTGCGGACGTCTGAATACGACCCTGCGATTCGGTGACGGGGATACGCTGCACGCGATGCACGCCACCCTCGTATTTGAGGGATGCCCATACGCCGTCTTCCGGAGCGGGAGTGCCCTTGGCGCGGATGGCGAGCTGCACGTCTTTGACGCCGCCCAGTTCGGTGGTGTTTTCGCTTTGCAGGGTGACGGTCCAACCGCGCTTTTCCGCATATCGCATGTACATGCGTAGCAGATCGCCGGCGAACAACGCGGCTTCCTCGCCGCCGGTGCCCGCCTTGATTTCCATGATCGTATCGCGCGCATCATCGGGATCGCGCGGAATCAACGCGGTGCGCAGTTTCTCCTCAACTGCCGGAAGCTCGCTCTCCAAACGTTTCGCTTCTTCCGCGAAATCCGGATCTTCGGAAGCCATTTCCTTGGCTGCCTCCAGATCGTCTTTCACCTGCTTGTATGCGGTGTATGCGGAAACGATGACGCCCAACTCGGCGTGACGACGTCCCAGCTTACGCATCTTATCCGGATCCGACGCGACTTCCGGCTCGGCCATCTGCTGTTCGATATTATGATATTCCTCAAGTGCGGTAACTGCCGCGGGGAACTGCTCGTCTGCCAATGTACGCCTTTTCTATCTGCTTATAAATCTGCGCTTCAGCGTGAACGCTTCGCTGAACTCCACTCAACCTGTCCATCATATAAGGTGCCTTGGAAACGCTGCCGAAGCGCGGTATTTCGCAGGCATCCCACGCATCTTACGAATATCTCGATCGCATGCACGCCAGCGCATGCGCATCCGTCGCATAATGAAAAACGCCAGCCCACAATCGGACTGGCGTTTTTCATTGCCTAAGCAATAAGACTCACTTGGCCTTCTTGCCGTAACGCTTCTCGAAGCGTGCCACGCGACCACCGGTGTCGAGGATCTTCTGCTTGCCGGTGTAGAACGGGTGGCAGCTGGAGCACACGTCGACGGTCATGTGATCGCCGCTGTAGGTGGAACGGGTGACGAAGGTGTTGCCGCAAGAGCAGGTGACCTGCACTGCGTGGTAATCAGGATGGATACCCTGCTTCATAGTTTGTCTCCTAGAGATTCGGGGGACCCGGGTCGCTGAGCCCCTATGGCAGAGCGTGAACCGGATAACCTTGCAGAGTATATCAGAAGCCTTGACTTTGTGAAAGAGTGGGGCGTCACGGGCTTGAACCGTGGACCGGCGGATTATGAGTCCGATGCTCTAACCGACTGAGCTAACGCCCCACGTTGCAACATGCGAACATGCCAACTTGGCAAGTTTAACAAATGGGTGGACTAGTTTTGCTTCATGAAACGCAGCGGATTGTCGATAAAGCGTCGCAAACCGATTTCCGCAGCGCCCATCAAGGCCGGACGATCGACGATATCCGCCACAAGCACGCTTGCCTCGACTTCCGGATACGCCAGCACTTGCGGGCGTACCATACGTTCGATTCTGCGAATCAGTTCAGGTTCGAAACGCGCCCACAAGCCGCCGAGCATCACCACGTCGACGTCACAGACATTGATGGTCGATGCGATTACGGAAACCATGGCCTCCAATGCTTTTTCCACAACGGCCACGGTCTGCGCATCGCGCTGGTGCCAGCGGTCGATCAATTCGTCGATGGCGCTGCGGGTCGCGGCGGCATCGCTGCTGGCGATTCCGGCCGCGCTCACCATGGAACGCCTGCCCGCATACACTTCAAGGCAGCCGCGACGGCCGCAACGGCAGACGGGACCGCGCATGTCGACGGAAACATGGCCCAATTCGCCACCGAAACCGTGATCACCGCTCACCACACGCCCTTCGCGGATCACTGCACCGCCGATACCCACGTCGGTCGACATGTAAAGAAACGAATCCGTCGGCTTGATCCGCCCAGAATCCTTACGCTGCGTGGCATAGCCGGGAACCTGTGCCAACGCGGCGGCATTGGCCTCGTTGCAGGCAACAGGATCAAGTCGCTTGACCACATCGAACTGCTTGAGATCCAAACGTTCCCAACCGAGATTGCGCGCGCCAAGCAATCGCAGATCATCGGTGACGAGACCCGGCAATGCCAAACCGGTACCGGCAAGCACATAACCTTTCTTGGCAAGCGCTTCTTCCTGCTGCAAAGCCAGTTCGTCGAGACGGGCGAAAATCGCCCGCTCGTCGGCGTTGGCCATGTCGGCGTCGACCCACTGCTCCCCCACAACGGAACCGTCAAGATCGAGCACCACCGCGCCATAACCGTCGGTGTTGGCCTGCAATCCCATGCCGCACAGGCGTCCACCTTTGATTTCAAGCGGAATGCTGGGGCGCCCATACAGCGATTGGCCGGAAGGCGCGCCTTCCACCAGAATCTCATTGTCGAGCATCAACGACACCAGTACCGACATGGCCGCTTTGGTCAATCCGGTTTTCTTGGCAAGATCGGCGCGACTCATTGGTTCGGTGGCACGCAACAGCGAGTCGAGCACCACGGAAAGATTATGGTTTCGCAAATCGTCTTGATTGATACTCCGCAGTGAAGCCATGGTTCCCTCCTCTTTGACGCGTCTTTGCCGAAAAAGCGCACCGTCTCAATAGTTAAATCACTTTATGATGGTACACTAGACATTATAGTTCATTCATCTAACTAAATGAGGTGGCGAACGGTGCATTTCCCTTGCATCGTGTTGCGCCAGCTCACTGCAAGGAGACACAATGACTCGAACTCTCGTGGCCGGCGTCGACACCTCGACCCAGTCCTGCAAAGTGCGCGTGACCGACGCCGAAACCGGCGAAATGATGCGCTTCGGCCAGGCCAAGCACCCCAATGGCACGTCTATTGACCCGAAATTCTGGTGGGACGCGTTCCTCGAGGCAGCCCAGCAGGCCGGCGGACTTGACGATGTTGAAGCACTGGCCGTTGGCGGTCAGCAGCACGGCATGGTGATTCTCGACCAGCAAGGCAACGTGATTCGCGACGCCATGCTGTGGAACGATATAAGCTCGGCGCCGCAGGCGCGGCCTCATCGAAAAGATGGGCGAGGCTCCCGCCGAAGAAGGCGAACCGGAAGATGTGATCGCGCGTGGTAAGCAGCGTTGGGTCAAGGCCGTTGGCTCCTCCCCCGTTGCTTCCTTCACGCTGACCAAGGTGGCGTGGGTGGCTGAAAACGAACCGGAAAACGCCAAGAAGATCGCCGCGATCTGCCTGCCGCACGATTGGCTGAGCTGGCGTATCGCCGGCTACGGCCCGGTCGCGGAAGGCGAGGACGCACACTTGGAAGCGCTGTTCACCGACCGTTCCGACGCTTCCGGCACCATCTATTACGATGCCGCTTCCAACGAATACCGCCGCGATCTGATCGCCATGGTGCTTGAGCCAGCGGAAGGTACCGAAGCGGCACGCAAGCATGCCGACGCAATCATGCTGCCGATCGTGCTTGGACCGCACGATGCCGCCGCAGTCAAGGCAAGCCCGAAAATCGCCGGCAAGAACGTTGAAGGTGGTTGCATCATCGCACCGGGCGGCGGCGACAACGCCATGGCGTCCCTCGGACTTGGCATGAGCGTGGGTGACGTTTCCGTTTCGTTGGGCACTTCCGGCGTGGCAGCAGCCATTTCCGAAAATCCGACCTACGATTTGACCGGTGCCGTTTCCGGCTTCGCCGACTGCACCGGCCACTACCTGCCGCTCGCCTGCACCATCAACGGATCGCGCATTCTTGACGCCGGTCGCGCGGCCCTCGGTGTGGACTATGAGGAACTCGCCCAGCTGGCGTTCGCTTCCGAACCGGGCGCCGGCGGCATTACGCTGGTGCCGTATTTCGACGGCGAACGCACGCCGAACCGTCCGGACGCGACCGCAACCCTTTCCGGCATGACGCTGGCCAACACCACACGCGAGAACATGGCCCGCGCGTTCGTCGAAGGCTTGCTGTGCTCCCAGCGCGACTGCCTGGAGCTTATCCGTTCGCTTGGCGCTGAGATTTCCCGCATTCTGCTTATCGGCGGCGGCGCGAAGTCCAAGGCAATCCGCACGCTCGCGCCGAGCGTGTTCGGCATGGACGTGACCCGCCCGACCACCGACGAGTATGTTGCCATCGGCGCCGCCCGTCAGGCCGCTGGGTGCTGTCCGGCGAAACGGAACCGCCCGCATGGCAGCTCACCATCGACGGCGTGGAAACCGGCGAACCGACTGAAGCCGTGTACGAAGCTATGCAAAGGCCCGCGCTGATCAATCAGCATAAATCGCACTAAAACAACGCAAAATGGGTGCCGTCACAACCAACCGCAACGGCACCCATTTTCGTCTCAAACAAAATCGTGCGATATTCCGATCAAATCGTGAGGTCAAAACTGAAATCGTGCGACAACACGTCTAGCAGTAGGGCAACACGCGAATTCGCTCTGAGGGAACACCGTAACCCAACGTCAGACGATACCCTCGACATCGGCGAAGGCGGGATCGCGTTCGGGAATCTCGCGGATTACATGCGCCGGATTGCCGACTGCGATCGAATTGGCGGGAATGTCTCGTGTAACCACAGAACCCGCGCCGATAATGGAATTCGAGCCAATCGTGACGCCAGGCGTGACCGTAACGTTCGCACCAAACCACACGTTGTCACCAATCGTCACCGGCGAAGCATGTTCCCAGCCAGCCAGTCGCGTTGCCGCATCCAAGGCATGATTCGGCGTGGCAATGGTACAACGCGGGCCGATCAGGCAATCCTCGCCAAGCGTTACATATCCGCCGCCGCACACCATGAAATCCTTGTTCAAGAACGTGCCGCGGCCAATGGTCAGGCCGATGCCATAATCCACATTGAACGGCGGCGTGAATTGTACGCCCTCCCCCGCGTCGGGAACGAGCTCGTGGAACAGGCGGTAGGCCTCGTCAGGATCATCGAAGAAGATGCGGTTGATCGTGGCGCAGGTACGCATGGCCTCGCCAGTAAACTTCGGCAGCGACTTCGATTTGCGGTATTGCGTCGGCTTGCCGGCGAACAGCCTAGTCAGATCCTCGTCGGACGCGATCAGCGTCTCCGTCTCCTTCGTCATGCCCGTCTCCTTCGTCACGATTTCCACCACGCTATAGTGAGCGCTCACACTATACTATATTCATCTACTTGACCTGGCATACGACATACTATCCGATGTATCGTGCATCCGCCGAGCAGCATGTAACGTTGGCCATTGGGTCCGCATGCCGGACATTCGGGCAATCCGGAACCGTTCGGATCGCCCGTCGCCGCGAAATTCGTCCAATACCGAATCATGACACGAGACAAATCGTAATGCGCCAACGGGAAGGCTTGGCATAGGGGATGCCACGAAACACGGTAATCACAGAGTCCGTATCGGAGAATCCATCGACGAGTCCTTGTCGAAGCACGACCTGCCTACACATGAATCCCCTTATCATCGTCCGTGGGCAATGTCAGGCGGAACGGCGGAATCAGCATGCCATCGCCGTCGCAGATGAGTCCGGATTCCGGATTGTTGCTCCACGCGTACCGCACCTCATCTGGCCTGCGCGCCGTCATGCGCGCCACGATATCACAGCCGTCCAGCCATGCCTCGGCCCGCGCGGATGTGGCGCAGTCGCGCCATAGAAATTCGATTTCCTGGGGAGCGTCACCGTCCAACGTCATCAGCCGGCGGCCCTCCGATCGGATCCGCTCGTCCGAGCGACTCCGCCACACACAGTGCATCCGCAACAGATCTCCGCAGACCTCGATGGTTTCCACGGCCGGTTGAGGCTGAGCCTGGCGACCGTATACCAAATCCATCGCGGCATTGAACACGCGATCCGCGACGAGCTTCTTGTCATACGGATGCAGATCGTTGCTCTCGCCGGCGTCAAGCGTCACCACCGTCGCAACGTTTTCAAGTTCGTTCGCGACGTTCCATTCCTGTTCGCGGACGAGTGGCCAGCCTCCATCCTCAATGGCGTCAATGTCGAATTTTGGAAGCTGGACGATCAGAAACGGCATATCCGGCTGATGCCATTTGACGCGCCACAATTGAATCATGGCCTTCAGCTCGTCGCCATATCGCATGGCGCGGTCGCCGGTATTCGATTCGCCCTGATACCACAGCACGGCCCGCACCGCATATGGAAAACACGGGGCGAGCATGGCATTGTACAGGCCGGTCGGCTTCCATCTGACGAAATCCTCGAATGGGCAATCGCGGTCAGCTTCGGCGGTCACGGCATACTGCCAGATGCCGGACAGATCGAAGACATCGTCTCCGATGGTCAGTGCCATCCGTTTGCCGGGCGTCACACGTCCGCCGGGACGCTCAATAACCAGACGCATGCGGATTTCATTCGCACCGGCGCGCAGCACACCGGACCCGACCGGATAATCGCGCGGTTCGTACACATTGCTTCGACCACCGACCAACACACCATTGACCCACGTATGGTCGGCGTCATTCATGGTGCCCAGACGCAATAGAGCGGGCTTGCCCGCATCCGACGGAGGCAGGAACACGGTTTTTCTCATGGTAATCTCACCGCGGAAACCGGCAAGTCCGCGATCCTTGTACCATCCGCAGGCGTATGCCATGCCATGCCACGTCGCGCGGCTCGATGTTCTTGGATTCCGGACAGTCCCACGCGATCAATGGCAGCCATTCATGGTGGGCATCGGCCACAGCCTCGTATCCAAGCGCCTGGTACCACCGGTCCCGTTCGGCAACGGAATCGCGGCTTTTCTTCGACGCCACGCCATCGCCAAGATACGGCTCAAGGTCAGCGAGCACTTCGGGGAACGCCCGCAATGCGTCGACATCCATCCAGGATTCAATCGGCGATCCGCCCAATGAAACGTTCAACAGGCCGACGGCACATTCAGCCACTGACGGATCCTGCGTCCGAAGAAATAGGCGAGCGCGGAGAAATCTCCAAGGGTTTCCGCATCGCACCCCTGCCAGAACGCATGGTCATGATCGCTGCGAGGACCGTTGAAGTCACAATCGGGAATCGCTTTGTATTGCCGCAGCAATGGGTCAGGCTCACGATCCCACTCCAGCGGATAGTCCGCACGCACCCAAGCCATGGGCAGTTCCATGTTCGACTGTCCCGAACACAGGAACACTTCTCCCGCATAGCATTGGCGCGAGATGCATTCGGTTCCGTCCTCATAACGCACCGTCAAATCGTACGGTCCGCCTGCTTTGATCGGACCGTACGGCACGCTCCATGAGCCGTCGTCCCCCACCCGCGTAGTCCGGTCCTTGCCATCGAGGCGTACCAGCACGCCGCGTCCAGGGTCGCCGGCGCCCCAGATATGTATGGTCGCACCGGCCTGCAGCACGCAACCGTCGTCAAGCAGTTTCGGCAATTGCAAAACCATGCTCGTCCGCTCCTCATTGCCCATAGAATTCAATCCCGTCGAGTATGCCGGCTGACGGCGGACGCTCTGTCGCCAGCCGGCACTGTCTACTGGTTATCGGAAAGCTCCCGATAGTCGAAGTAGTCGAATTCGGCCTGCGCGTCGTAGCCGGACAGATCGACGCAGGCAAGTCCCACGAACGCGCCGGTGAAGAAGCCGCCGTAACGTTGGTTCACGTAATCGTCGGACAAGATCTTCGCATCGAGCCTGACCGGAATCTCGGTGAAATGTTCTCCGTCAAAGGAATATTCGTAGGAATAGTATTCCGTGCGGACCTTGGTGCGCAGCCATACCGCCTCAGCCTCTTCGGGCACTACGATGGCGTCATCCTTGAGGAACGACGTGTACTGGTTGAAATCGTTCTGAGCCACTTCGACGACCCTTGCGTGACGTTTCTCATCCCAAGTGACAAACGCCCATGACCAGCATAGGTCATCGTAATAGTTGGTCAGGCCTGCCATCTGCATGTAATTCTTCGGATCGAAACGCATCTTGGTTTCGGCGTCGAAATCAAATGCCTGCCAGCGACGAGCTACAAGAGACAAGTCAAACAGGTTGCACAGCGAGCCCTGACCACGCAATGCCAGTTTGCCACCACCCACCGTGCCCATGGCGTCGGTGAACGGGACGCGTAAAGTGTTCCAATTCGGACCGAGCTCGCCGGAATCGAACTCATCATGTTCGTCACGCGTCGTTGGGGCCAAAGTCTCGATGGCATCTTTCGGAGCATCAACGTAACGCTGTCCGCCGTGCCCTCCAACCACGCGCGGCCAACCGTCCTCATCCCATTCGACTTTCTGGATGGAGGTCTCGCGTCCGAGTGTGCACCATCCGCGGGTGCCATGGGCCGGTTCGGTATCATGACGCCACGGACGACCGCATAGGGAGGCGTAATACCACTCGCCGGACGGGGTGTCCACCAACGCTCCATGGCCCTGCTTCTGCAAATAGGTGTCAGG
>ENA-OQEX01000954-OQEX01000954.1-human-gut-metagenome-genome-assembly--contig:-NODE-954-length-12467-cov-2.103728_pt1 | contig 12467 bp, 15 predicted proteins | sample MGYA00242802_ERZ504649 | MGnify/ENA primary metagenome ERZ504649 (study PRJEB26092, sample SAMD00036194) | human gut metagenome | host: Homo sapiens | study: EMG produced TPA metagenomics assembly of... | reverse complement strand
CCCAATATAGCAAACACGACGGCACTGTACGGCATATACGACTATACCTTTCCTGAATTACCTTTAGAAGTCAAATACTTTTTCAGCGTCAAAACAATTCTTTTGAAAACAACCCCAGTGTCAGGCAGGTTTGATTACTTCTGATATATATGCCTCCTCAAATCCCGTAAGCTCCGAGCAAATGAAAGGCAACTCTTTATCCCACTTCATATAATACCCACTCTTGTAGATATTGCAGAGCAGCAGAGCATATACCGTTATAGCTTTTCCACCTTGATACTTGATTAGTTTTCTTATTTTAAGGTCGTTAAATATATCTATATCCAGAGGGAAATAGTCAAGACCTTTTTTTAAAGTTCGTGCCATATCTGACTTTTTTAAAATTCATTTCTCAAATAATCATCCACTTCACGAATGAAATCATCTAGCGAAAGCACAGAACATATTTGTATTCTCCGTTTTCACATATTATCTTTTGCCATTCTTTTGTGATGGAGATTGATAGCCGCCTTTATTTTTCATTTCAATGACTTGAAGCGTGTTTTCTCTGTACCAACATCACAATTCCTGCCAAAAATGTAAAGACTGAAATAAACTGCGACGTAGAAAGCACTCCACACTTCCTCTTGCCAGATCTCCGCGGAAAAACTCCAGCACAAATCTTCCTGCACTATAAAAATCAGATATGCCGCCGCTGTCTCTCCATCTTTTTTCTGGCTTCTCAAAATCAGGAGTAACAAACCATAATGAAGAAAGTCAAGAATACTGGAATAAATCTGCGTAGGAACCAGCGCCACCCCATTTGGTGCAAAAGCAGACGTATGAAACGTAATAGAAAAAGCACCTGACGTTTCTTTTCCGTAACAGCATCCTGCCAGCAGACACCCAATTCTTCCAAATCCCTGTGCAAGTGCTACAGAAGGCATTAACGTATCAAAAAGCTTCAGAAAATTCAGTTTTTTTACCCTGCAATATACATACGCCGTGAAAATTCCACCAACAATTCCACCAAATACCACAAAGCCATCGGTCAGAGTAGCACTCAGAAACCCAGGATTTTCCAGGATACTTTTCCATTCTGTAATCCAATACAGGATCTTGCGCCCAGGAATCCTCCCACTACGCACCATACCACCAGATAAAAAACGTGTTCATAGGGCAGTTTCCGCTTTTTTTGCCCTGTATTCTCCGGTAAAATAAGCTGCCAGAATTCCAATGGCGATCATCAGTCCGTACCCATAGACCGTAAATGGACCAATCCGCAGAAGTTCATTTTTCATAAATTATTCTCTCCACTCAAAACCATTTTTTCCAGAACCTTAAAAGTTCCTTGTTTGCATGATCATTTTTAGGACTTTCCATACTCTTATCCGGATCACATTCCCCGCAGATATCCACCTGCAGGATTTTTCCATTCTCTTTTTCAAAATGAGAGCACAATGCCAGAAGTACTTTCAACATCTCTTCTAAAGTCATATCTCCTTGGCTCCAGGTAGTGGCTGCCTCCTCCGGACAGAGCACATCCTTATCAATGGAAATATACAGCGGTATATTGGCAGGAATTTCCAAGCTTCTGATCAATTCTTCCTCAGAACCTTTTTTCTCAGCCATATACGGCCTTGCCTCAGCCAGCCTCTCTCTGGACAAAAAATGCACTCTGTCCTTAAAGGGTTCTTCCACCTGCCCGTACGCTTCCTCATCCGGCCCGATCAGCCAGACCTCATGAAGCTTTTCTACCTCTTCCAGTGCACTTGCAATCCACCCCCCGCAGGACAAAAGCCCTCCGAAAGCAGGAAGCTGCATGTCTGTATGATTGTCAAATACCAGCAGGTTGAAGGCTCTTTCACCCGCCCGATCCCGATTCTGCTCATATAATGATAATTTCCGGAATCAATAAAATAAATTCCGGAAACCGGATATTTTTCCATTCGTTCCAGAATCTGCGCCTGGGCATCTCCATCGCAATAGCAGTTGGTTCCTGAAATATCACTCAGGTCTATCCAGGAAATCTGCTCTCCCTCATAGAACTGCTCTTCCTGGTAAATTCCAGAAAAATCCATGATCACAATGTTCCGCTTCAATCCTTCCATTCCTCCAGAATTTCCTTTTCTTCCTGCTTCTGATCCGCCTGCTTTTCCAGATCGGTCTGATCTTCCTGATTTGCCTGTTCTTTCAGAGCACCTGTATTTTCAGCACCAGATTCGACTGTCTCAGTGTCAACCTTCTTCGCAGGTTCAAAACCTGAGTCCGGTGTTTCAGCATCTTTCACAGCCACATCAATATCTGTCACTTTATCCTCTTTCTTTCCATCACCAGCTGATCCATCCTGAATCTCTTTTTTCAGCCCGTGTTTCAGAATCAGATAAAAAATAATATCCAGCACTCCGTTCGCTACAAAAATACATCCTGAAATCTGTACGGTCATCCTGATTTCAGAAAATGGATTTACAAGGATCAGCACTCCAAGTCCTATAAAAATCAGACTTTCAACCAGAAATGCCTTCCAAACGCCCTGCCCGCGCTTCTTCAGTTTCATACTGCCGCGCATCATCCAGATGCTGTCCACCAGAATAAAAGCTCCCAGCATAAGAGTCAGCAGTTTCACAACCACAGTTGGATTCATAAACAAAAAGATACCGATCACCAACACGATCACACCGGAAAAAAGATCCAATATAGTAGAATTATCCTTTTCCAGAACAAAGATCAGAATGTGATAAACACCGGCCCCGATCAGAACCAGCCCAAATACCACCTTGCACAGAACATTCACCGTTTCTACAGGCATCAATGCCAGACACAGTCCAAAAAGAATATAAAATACAGATGTTGGAATCTGTCCTCTTAAAATTTTGCTTTTCTTCTCTTCCATCATTTAACCTCCAGTTATCCTCCGGTTCTTTTTGGACAGTATAAACCTTTTCGTGAAATTCGTCCACAAAAAGCCGGAAAAAGAGTATAATTTCCTATATAAAAAATCCATTTTTATACTTGAAGTTTTTCCCTGTGGTATTATAATGAATGTCGAAGGAAAATGAATTATGTCGTAACTGTTCATACAGGGAACAGTTCCATTATATCTAATTTTTTATCGGAGAATTAAATTTTGAAAAATATAAAAAACAACAAAACCATTCTTGCCGTTATCCCAGCTGTCGTAGTGCTGGCTGCAGGGGTAGCTTTTTTTTGCTCTCGTTCAGGCAATACTGACAAACAATGTCAGGAAACAGTTGAACGTCTTCAGAAGCTTGAAACAGCCGATATCTCCAGTATAGAGGATGCGATCCGTGCACTTTCCGAGAAAGAAAAGCCCACCGGATCGGACTCAGAGGAGGGTGTTCTTGGCGATATTCTCACAGATGTACAAATTAAACAGGCATTTCAGGGAACTGTTATTGTAGGAGACTCTATTACAGAATCAATTGCAGAATATGGTTTTCTTGACACCAGTATTGTAGTTGCCAAGCTGGGACTTCGTATTGACGATGCAGATGACCAGATCAATACCGCCATCAGTCTGAATCCAAGCGTATTTTTCCTGTCCTTTGGAGCAAATGACCTGGAAATTTACAATGGTGATTCCTCTGCTTTTATTGACGCCTACCGTGTGAAAGTGAAACAGATCCAGAACGCACTTCCTGATACTGCCATTTACATCAACAGCATTCTTCCCATCCAGCAAAGCGCCATTGACCAAAATCCTGCTCTTGCTTATTATGACAGCTTTAATCAGGCACTCAGGGACTTTTGTGACGAAATGGGATGCACTTTTATAGACGATACATTCCTTGTAGACGAAAGCATGTATGAGCCGGATGGTGAGCATATGGTTTACAATTACTACCCCAAATGGCTTACTTATATGGCAGAAAGGCAGGTCTCGTATGAAGCTGAATACCAAACGAAATATCCTCTCAGATTTTTCTGGCAAACTGAGCGGCAATCTGAAGAAAAATAAACATCAGGGAACCAGCATCCTTTCTGATTTCAAGCTTACCGGTTCCCTTATCTTAAAATCCGTCATGGTAATTTTCCTGGTTGTCTATCTGGGACGCCTCTATGTATCCGACTACGCAGCAGACGTATCCATGGACAAAATATCTGCTGCCCTTGAACAGGTTTCCGGTGTAACGGACCTTAGTGAGCCAGGGGTTTCCGGTCTTCGCCGTTTTTATCAGATAGATGAGAATGACATAGACAGCTACTTTTTCCGTAAAGCAGCCTCCCCGATGTCTGTAGACGAAGTTCTGGTAGTTAAGGCTAATTCTTCTTCTGAGGCAAGCGCCTATTTAGAAGCAGCTCAGGCTCATCTTGAAAGTCAGAAGAACATTTTCGAAGGCTATGGAACTGATCAGATGGCACTTCTCGGAGAAGCTTCTGTAGAAAAGCGCGGTGCCTATGTCTGGTATTTCTGCGGTGAAAACGCCCAGGAACTTCGCCAGGCTTTATTATCCATGATATAGGAGAATTGACGTTATGGTATTTAACAGTGTAATTTTTATATTTTGTTTTCTTCCCATATTTCTGCTGATCTACTATTTCGTGCCGGCCAGGCCCGTAATCCGGTACTTTTCGCAGGAAGCCTTTTCTTTTATGCATGGGGAGATCCTACCTATCTGGTTCTTATGCTGTTTTCCAGCTTTTTCAATTATTACATGGGCAAAGAACTTGGGAAAATAACCGATGAAGATCCGTCCCGCAAGCGAAACCTTATTTTCGCAGTAGTGATCAACCTTCTGATCCTGGGATTTTTCAAATACTGGGGATTTCTTCTTGATACCGTCAGCGGTGTCACAGGACTGAAGCTTACCTATCCGCAGCTTGCATTGCCCATCGGACTTCTTTCTATACCTTTAAGAATCTGTCCTACATCCTGGACATCTATATGGGAAAAACAGAACCCTGTAAAGGATTTTTTCCATATGCCGTATACAGCACCATGTTTCCGCACATGACAGCCGGACCCATTGTCCGCTACACTGACATTTCGGAATCCATCAGCCGCCGCAGTATAAACACAACGCGCCTCGGTGCAGGTGCAGAGCTCTTTATCAAGGGGCTTTCCAAGAAGGTTCTCCTTGCAGACAATCTTTCCGCTCTGTACACCACCCTTCAGTCTTCCGGTACTACCTCTTTTGTGGGAACCTGGCTTGCCATTGGCGCATATACACTGGAGCTGTATTTCGATTTCAGCGGATATTCCGATATGGCCATCGGTCTTGGACAAATGCTGGGCTTCAATTTCAACAAGAACTTTGATTATCCTTACATTTCCACCAGCGTCTCTGAATTCTGGCGCCGCTGGCATATTTCTCTTGGAAGCTGGTTCCGTGATTACATCTACATCCCACTGGGAGGCAACCGTGTTTCCACAGGCCGACATATCCGCAACATCCTTGTGGTATGGGCACTTACTGGTCTCTGGCATGGCGCCAGCTGGAACTTTGTGTTCTGGGGTGTTTACTACGGTCTCCTTCTTCTGGCAGAGAAATTCCTTCTTGGACGTTTTCTTGAGAAAGCACCTGTCTGGCTTCGCAATTTATATACCATGTTTGCCGTGATCATCGGCTGGGTATTTTTCAGCCAGACCACACCTGCAGCCATAGGAAAAATGCTGGGATCCATGTTTGGATTGGGAGCTTCCTGCTTCGCAGACCGTGCCTCCCTGTATGCATTGAAATCCGGACTGATCCTGATGATCATTTCCGTGATCAGCTGCCGTCCGGGGCTTTACCAGTATTTCAAGCGCCTTGCAAGACGCAATACTTACCTTGCCGCAGTGATAAACGCAATCCTGTTTTTCCTCTGTATTGCGTATATGATCTACAGTTCTTACACACCATTTATGTATCAGCAGTTCTAGAGTAAATTTGAAAAAGCCCTGAACTGGTACCATATTAATTGGAGGACCCATGAAAAAGAAACCAAACGGATACCGCTATTTTTGTCACCTGACCGGATGCCTTTTCGGAATCTTCATCCTGGCAGTACTGATAATCAATTTTTTAGTTCCGGACCGGGGCTTTTCCCAGAAGGAAAACCGTGTGCTGGCCTCCCGTCCGGCCATCAGCGTTTCACAGCTCACATCCGGCAAATTTGCGGATGGTTATGAAACCTATGTAAATGACCAGTTTTTCCTTCGTGACTGGTGGATCACACTGCGCGCCACAGCCCAGCGTATCCTTGGAAATACTGAAGAAAACGGTGTTTTTCTTGGCAAAAACGGCTACCTGATGGAGGATTTTACAGCACCCTCCCAGGAGCGTCTGAACCGTACCGTAAACGCTATGACAGATTTTGCAGCAAGGCATTCTGATCTATCCCAGTATGCGCTGATCGCGCCAAATGCCGTGAATATCCTTTCAGATAAGCTCCCTGCCCTGGCTGCTGCCACTGACCAGAATCCTTATCTGGACGCAACTGCCGCTGCTCTTGAAAAGGCAGGTGTCACTTTCGTGGATGTGCGTGACACCCTTTCCCAGCACAAGGATGACGGAATTTATTACCACACAGACCATCACTGGACTACTCAGGGAGCTTACTTTGCTTATATGCAGCTTGCAAAGGTACTTGGAATCGATTCTTCTTCCATCTCCTACGACAAGCTCCCGGTTTCCATGAGCTTCCAGGGAACCCTTTCTGCCAAAAGCGGTTTCCGTGCTTCTGAGAAAGAAGAAATGGATGTCTTTCTTCCAAGAGATGACTCGGTTCCTTCCTCTGTTGTAAATTATGTAGACGAACAGAAAAAAACAGCCAGCTTTTACGATACCAGCAAGCTGGAAACCAGAGACAAATACGCCATGTTCTTTAACGGAAACCATGGCAAGGTTGTGATCACCACCCCTACAGAGGAAAACCGTACCTTACTTGTGATCAAAGACTCCTACGCAAACAGCCTGATCCCTTTCCTGGCGCCTTACTACCGCAAGATTGTTATGGTAGACCCTCGTTATTTCTATGACGATCTGGAAGAACTGATGCAGGTAGAGGAAATTCAGGAAGTACTTTATCTGTATAATGCAAATACATTCTATTCAGATACTTCCCTGGAGCTTGCACTTATGCCTCAGAGCAGTACAGATTCCACACCTGACAGCATTGAAACGGATAACACAGATACTGCTTCTGCTTCTTCTGACAACGCTTCTGCTGACAATCCAGAAGCTTAAAGCGTATCTGAAAAAGGCTTTCTGCAAGATGTGCGTCACAATTTGTGGGAATGATTTTTCAGACATACTTTAGTCTTATTTCCTTCTGCCAGACAGGCAGGAGGATTTTTTTTCCAAATTTCATTGTACAACTCATGCAAATTCGCTATAATTACTTTATTAAGCAGCTATTTTCTGCAAAGTGTTTTTGGAACGCAGTTCGCAGAAATCCCAATAAACAGAATCCTGCAAGCAGGATTCTCCGCCTGCGGCTGGTCGCCTCCAGCGACATCCAGCGCATGTTTGAAAAAGGCTTTCCGCTGCAGTGCGAAGCGGGTAACTGTGAAGGTACTGGACAGTTACCTTTATTAAACATTTAGGAGCGAAATTATGAAAATAGTATTAGAACATCTCACAAAGCAGTTTCCGCCCCGTGGAAGAAAGGCTCAGGAGCCGGTCACAGCTGTAAGCGATTTCAATTTCGAAATTCCTGACGGTCAGCTGATCGGACTTCTCGGCCCCTCCGGCTGCGGGAAAAGTACTACCCTGAATATGATCTGCGGCCTGGAGAAACCAACCAGCGGCAGAATTCTTTTCGGCGATGATGATGTGACTTCATTTCCCCCAGAGCGGCGCGGCGTTGGTATGGTATTTCAGAATTATGCACTTTACCCCCACCTCACAGTGAAGCAGAACATCCTCTTTCCTCTTCAGAATCTGAAAGGAAAGGACAAGCTTTCCAGATCCCAGATGGATGAGCGGGCTCAGAATGCAGCCCGTCTGGTGCAGATCACAGAGCTTATGGACCGACGTCCTTCCGAGCTCTCCGGCGGTCAGCAGCAGCGCGTAGCCATTGCCCGTGCACTTGTAAAAATGCCCCGCGTACTGCTTCTCGACGAACCACTCTCCAACCTGGATGCCAGACTCCGCCTCCAGACCCGGGAAGAGATCCGCAAGATCCAGCGGGCAACAAAGATCACAACTGTCTTTGTCACCCATGACCAGGAGGAGGCCATGAGCATTTCCGACATGATCGTAGTCATGAAGATGGTGTGGTACAACAGATCGGGAAGCCACAGGACGTTTACGACAGCCCTGTAAATCTGTTTGTTGCCAAATTCCTTGGTACCCCTCCCATCAATGTATTTGAGGGGCAAATCCGTGGCGGAAGCCTTTACATTGGTGAAAATGCAGTTCTTCTCACACCTGGGATCTCCGACCAGCCGGTTTCTGTGGGAATCCGTCCGGAGGGATTTATCCCCGATGAGAAGGGAGCGCTCTGCTGCCAGCTTGGAGGCATGGAAGTAATGGGACGTGACATCTCTGTTGTCTCCACCCATGCATCCTCCGTAAATCCTGTGATCCGCTCCATCATCAGCTCTGACATCCAGATCCGGCTTGATGCAAAAACCATCCGTTTTTCTATCAACCAAACAAGATCTTCCTGTTCCGGCATGATAACGGTGAACGAATCAACCTTTAAAGGGAGGCTCCTATGAACAAACGAAACTTCAAAGGCTGGCTGTACCTTCTGCCGGCTATGCTTTTCCTGGGTATTTTCATGGTCTACCCTCTTATCGATGTTTTTATCTATTCCTTTGAAGAGGGCTATAATTCCGCTTCCCAGACTTACTATGGGACAGGTATGTACAACTATTCCTACGTCCTTCATGACCCATATTTTCTCCAGGCGATCCGGAATACCTTTATCCTGGTTGTGATCACAGTGCCCCTTTCCACTTTGCTGGCACTTCTGATTTCCGTTGCCTTAAGTTCTGTGAAGGCTCTGAAAAAACTTTTCCAGACCATTTACTTTCTGCCATATGTAACCAACACACTGGCCGTTGGACTGGTATTCATGATTCTTTTCAAAAAAACCGCTTATTCCGACGGACTGATAAACCTGGTGCTGAAGCTGTTTGGACAGGGACCTGTAGATTTTATTGACGGACCATACTGGGCGAAGATGCTGGTATTATGTATTTATACCATCTGGATCGTTATGCCATTTAAGGTACTGATCCTTACCAGTGCCCTGGCTTCTGTAAACCAGAATTATTACAATGCAGCCCGGGTAGACGGTACCTCCAGATTCCGTATTTTTATCCGGATCACCCTACCGATGATCTCTCCCACTGTTTTCTATCTGATCATCACTGGTTTTATCGGTGCATTCAAGGCTTACAGCGATGCAGTTGCCCTTTTTGGCACAGACTTAAACGCAGCTGGCATGAACACCATCGTAGGCTATGTTTACGACATGCTTTACGGAAATGGCGGCGGCTACCCGTCCTATGCCTCAGCAGCAGCGATCCTGCTGTTTGTTATTGTTTTGACAATCACCTGCATAAACCTGCTTGTAAGCAAAAAACATGTATACTACTCGTAACGGTGAAGGTTCACCCTCTTTATCTGAAAGGTATTTTCGGGCAAAATCTCTCACAAATTGTGACGTACATTTTACAGAAAGCCTTTTTCAAACACGCTCTAGTACATCGTTTCGTAAATAACTACACCAATCGCGTAGGATGTGGATTCGAGTGTGCAGGCATAAAAACGCAGGCGTAGCGCTACGCCGAGACTTTTATGTCCTGTGCAATCGGATTCACAGACAAGTGAGTGGTATAGTTATTTCGAAAACGATGTACTAGTCTTCATAAAGGAGAAAACATGGAAAAAGATACCACTCAGTTTACAAAATCGGAGCATACTGCCGCCAGACGGCATTCCCTGGGAAACATCCTTGTCTACCTGCTGCTTACCATCTGGGCTCTGGTCGTACTGTTTCCTTTTTACTGGATGCTTCTTACCTCTGTAAAAAGCTACAGTTCCTACAACGCAGAGCACATTCCCACCTTCTTTACACTGACGCCCACCCTGCAGAATTATGCAGATGCCTTTACAGCAGTGCCTCTGGGAAAATATCTGCTGAACACACTGATTTTCACAGTTGCCACCACTGCTATTATGATGGTTGTGATCACACTGTCCGCCTTTGCTTTCGCAAGGCTTGAATTCAGAGGGAAAAATCTGGCTTTCACTTTATTCCTTTCCCTGATGATGATTCCAAACGAACTTGTGATCATTACCAATTTTGTGACCATCACCAACCTGGATATGCGGAACACCTTCCTTGGGCTAATCCTGCCATCTGTCACCTCTGTATTTTATATTTATCTTCTGAAAGAGAATTTCGAACAGGTACCGGATGAGCTTTACCGTGCAGCCAAAGTGGACGGAACCTCAGATCTGAAATACCTTTGCAAGGTGATGATTCCCATCTGTAAGCCTACCATGGTCACCATTGCTATCCTGAAGGTAATCGAATGTTGGAATTCCTACATTTGGCCAAGACTGATCACCGATGACCAGAACTACTATCTGGTTTCCAACGGAATCCAGGAGATTCGCGAAAACGGTTTCGGTCGTGAAAATGTCCCTGCTATGATGGCGGCGGTAGTTGTGATTTCCCTGCCCCTGATCATTTTGTTCCTGCTTTTCAGAAACAAGATTATGTCAGGAGTTTCAAGAGGAGGTACAAAGGATGAGACTATTCAGACAAAAACATCCTGGAGCGTTCCACAAAAAGCCCTTCCTGCTTTTTTCCCTGGCTGCCCTTTCTTCTGTGACTCTGCTTACAGGCTGTCATGGCGCGAAGGACCAAAGTGCCTTTACCATTCCCGGGGAATTTGACACCTCCAGAGATTACGAGATCACTTTCTGGGCCAAAAACGACACAAACAAAAACCCAGACCGAAATCTATAAAAAGGCAATATCCGATTTTGAAGCCCTGTACCCCAATATCATCGTAGATCTTCGGCTTTACACGGACTACGGCAAAATCTACAACGATGTAATCACCAACATCGCCACAGGCACCACTCCGAACGTATGTATCACCTACCGGACCATATTGCCACCTACCTTACGGGAAACGATACCGTTGTCCCTCTGGACGATCTGATGGCAGATTCCAGCTACGGACTTGGCGGTGATAAGCTTGAATTCGCTCAGTGAAAAAAGATGAGATCATTCCCCGTTTTTTACAGGAGTGTTCTTTTTCCGGTCACTATTATGCACTGCCTTTCATGCGCTCCACAGAAGCCTGCTATGTAAATAAAACCTATGTGGAAAAGCTGGATACACCCTTCCAGAAACCCTCACATGGGATTTTGTGTGGGAAGTAAGTGAAGCCGCTATGGCGCAAAATGCAGATGGAACCTACAAGGTCAACGATCAGAATGTGCTGATTCCATTTATTGACAAGTCCACAGACAATATGATGATTGAAATGCTAAAGCAGAAAAATGCAGGATATTCCACTGACAGCGGAGAGATCCAGCTTTTTAACGACACCACGGCAAGTCTGCTGGATACCATCGCGGAGCATGTAAAAACCGGTGCTTTTTCCACTTTTAAAATTTCCAGTTATCCGGCTAACTTCCTGAATGCAGGGCAATGTATCTTTGCCATTGATTCCACAGCAGGCTCCACCTGGATGGGTACAAATGCCCCTCTTGTGGACATCAGTTCTGATGCTCTGGTGGATTTTGAAACAGAGGTTATGACCATTCCACAGTTTGATCCGGATAATCCGCAGATGATTTCACAGGGACCTTCTGTATGTATCTTCAATAAGAAAGACCCTCAGGAAGTGCTGGCCTCCTGGCTCTTTACACAGTATCTGCTCACAAATGACGTACAGACCGCTTATTCTGAAACGGAAGGTTATGTGCCGGTTACTAGCAAAGCCCAGGAATCCGACCAGTATCAGGATTATCTTTCCAGGGAAGGGGAAGACAATTCCACTTACTACGATGTAAAAATAAAAGCGTCCAGGCTGCTCCTTGACAATGTAGAGCACACTTTTGTTACCCCTGTATTTAACGGCTCCGCTTCTTTACGTGATGCTGCAGGACAGCTGATTGAAAGCGTGACCAAATCTGTCCGAAGAAAACAGGAGATTGATGATGCCTATATTGATAAACTTTACAGCGATGTAACCTCCCTGTATCACCTGGATCAGATTTCCTCTGATCAGCCTCCGGGAAAAAGAGCTTGGACCTCTTCCCGCAGAATCCAGAATTCTTCTTGGAAGTCTGGCAGTAGTCTGGGGTCTGATTCTTCTTTATCTTTTACTTGAACGATTAAAGAAGAAAAAGGTTACTGTTCACTTCGTTCACAGTAACGTGCTTCGCGATGCACAGAAATCATGCATTCGCATGATTTCGCGCCGCAATTCTCGGGTTTTCTGTGAACTTTGTTCACAAAAAACGCCTCGCGGAACGTTACCAGTGAACAGTAACGAAAAAAGCGTA
>ENA-OQEX01000953-OQEX01000953.1-human-gut-metagenome-genome-assembly--contig:-NODE-953-length-12470-cov-4.964109_pt1 | contig 12470 bp, 18 predicted proteins | sample MGYA00242802_ERZ504649 | MGnify/ENA primary metagenome ERZ504649 (study PRJEB26092, sample SAMD00036194) | human gut metagenome | host: Homo sapiens | study: EMG produced TPA metagenomics assembly of... | reverse complement strand
TTCGCCAGCTCTTTTTCCACAATCTCTTTCCACTCGTCCAGACTGTGGCTTCCGGAGTAAGTCTCGCCTACAATATTTCCGTTTTTGTCAACAAAGAATGTTTCCGGGAAAGCGGAGATTCCATTGAGACGTCCGTTCATCATTCCGGAATCCGGGATCAGGAATGGATAGGATGCCTTTGTTTTCTCCTGAATTACCTGAGCCTTTTTCACTGCTTCCTCATCCTGTTTTCCACCACTGCCTACTGTATCCCGTGTAACGCCTACTACTCCCACGCCTTTATCCTTCATCTCCTGATAAAGCTTCTCCAGATCAGGAATCTCATTAATACATGGAGAACACCAGGTAGCAAAAACATTTACCATAGTCAGATCGTATTTGCTGAAGATATCCTGTGTATAGGTTTTTCCGTCAACTCCTGTTGTTTCAAATTTGCCTACATTTGTTCCTTCAGCTGCATCTGTACTGTCAGAAGTATCCTGTGGCTGATCAAATGCAGAGAGCATCTGGAATGGAGTCATTTCTGTAAGTGTTACTTCAATCCCTTCCACGTCCTTTAACAGGTCTGCATCCGCATCCTTGTTTGTGCTGAGATAATATTTATATTTGCCGTCACTGCTGGTACCCAGTTCTTTATGCTCTGTGCAGCCGGTAATCGTATCCAGATCTTTCTGGGATTCCTCATCATACATTCCGATCACACCTACTCTGCTGAGACTTTTCAGCCAGTCGTCATATCCGGTGCCCATCTTGTCCACCTCTGCATCCTTCTGCTCATCTGTCAGGGTACACCAGCTGGCTGTAGCATATGTCACTGCATCTGCATTATCATTCCATCTCTCATCTGTAAACATGGAAATGTTCTTCTTCTCCATCTGCTCTTTCAGGTCTTTGGAAATCCCTAATTTCATTCCAAGGAATGGATATTCATAAGTATCCTGTGCAGGCTGGGCAATCTCTGACGGTTTGAAAGATCCTGCGATCAAACCCTCGGAAGCTGCCACACTGCCATCTTCTGCTGCCTGAGCATCCTCTCCGTCCATCTGGACTACACCAGCTTCATCTGCAGGCACTGCAAGGGTTTCCTCTGCATGTGCAGTTACAATTCCTCCCATAGATGTCACACTTAATACACCTGCTGCAAAAATCGCCATTAATCTCATTCTTCTGTTTTTCATTATAAGTAAACTCCCTTCATTTTTTACTGTTATGATTTTTATATTACCTTTAAGCCAAGCCGATAAAAGCACGCACTTCTCTACCTGCTCCTGACCAAATAACTGCTTCACAGTTTAATTGGTCAATTCCTTATGTCTGTCTGCAGATCTGGATTTTGTCCCCGCATAACAGGCATCGTTTTATTGATATGCACACATTATAGCATCTGAGAAATAAAATCTGTGTTAAGAAAATAACTTTTTTTCGAATTTTATTTCATGGCCAATCACAGACGAATCTGAAACTTGTTAAAAGGACTTTATAATCGGATATTTTAGAGGATTGCTATAATATGAAACATTTTCTTTTTTTACACGAATTTTATACTTCGTGTGCTATGATAAAATTGATAATATATCAGAGTCAAAAATTTAATCGTACAAACACAAAAGATCTTCTGGCCTTTTGATTCTGATATTATAAAACTATGAAACCGGAAATTCAAAAAGGAGACTATCATGCACATTTTAATTATAGAAGACGAAGAACAGCTCTGCCGTTCCATGGCAGAGGGGCTCCGCATGGACGGATACGAAACAGATACCTGCTTTGACGGGGAAGAGGGACTGGAATTATGTATGACTGAAAATTACGATCTGATCCTGCTGGATCTGAACCTGCCTGGAATTGACGGTCTGGACATTCTGCGTCAGTTCCGTACTTTCAATACCAACACTCCTGTTCTCATACTCTCCGCAAGAGTACAGATTCAGGATAAGGTGGAGGGTCTGGATCTGGGAGCCAACGATTACCTTACCAAGCCATTTCATTTCGAGGAACTGGAAGCCCGCATCCGCAGCCTCACCCGCCGTAAATTTATCCAGGAGGATGTCTGCCTGAGATGCAGCCGCATTACCTTTGACACACGCACAAGAGAAGCCAGTGTAGATGGCACACCCCTGGCTCTCACCAGAAAAGAAAGCGCACTTCTGGAATACTTCTGCTTCACCGCAACCGAATCATCAGCTGAGGAAATGATCGAGCATCTCTGGGACGGCAGCGTAAACAGCTTCAGTAACTCCATCCGGGTGCACATTTCTTCCTTAAGAAAAAAACTGAGAACTGCCCTTGGATATGATCCTATACAGAATAAGATCGGACAAGGATATATTATGGAGGACTAAATCTATGAAATTTTATTCAGAAAAACTTTCCCCCCGCAGGCTCTCTCTCCAGTGGCGGCTCACATTGCTGATCTCCGGGCTGGTTATCACAGCCTGTGCACTGATGTATTTCTTCATCAGCCGTTCTGCTGTGACCGGTCTGGAAGGGATCTCCGACTATGTAGTTCTGGTCACCCCCGACAATTCAAGCCCGATCTCCATTAATGTAGATCCAAAAATCCTCATCCCTGATCTGGAAAACCAGATCCAGAATACCAAAAACAACTTTCTGTTCCAGAGCATGATCGCCACAGGTATCATTATTCTTCTAAGCAGTATCTGTACCTGGTTTGTCACCAGAAGAGCCCTGACCCCTCTGCGCAGATTCAGCGACAGGATCCGCCAGGTACAGGCACAGAATCTGTCTGAACCGCTGGAAGTCCCACTCTCAGAGGATGAGATCTCACGTCTGACCAGATCCTTTAATGACATGCTTGCCCGTCTGGACAATGCCTTCTCTGCACAGAAACAGTTTGTGGCAAGTGCAGCACATGAGCTTCGTACTCCTCTAGCTGTAATGCAGACAAATCTGGAAGTTTTTATAAAAACCGGAACACGCACCCCAAGAATACGACAGGCTTTTCACCATGCTTCAGGAACAGACCGGACGGCTTTCCCATCTTGCTGAAATCCTGCTGGACATGACAGGCCTTCAGACTGTAGAGCGTTCCGACACTATTTCCCTTGCAGCACTCACAGAAGAGGTTTTCTGCGATCTGGACCCGGTTGCAGACAAGCATCAGATCCGGCTTATTCAGACAGAAGGTGACTGTACTGTTACAGGCAGCTATATCCTTCTGTACCGGGCAGTCTATAATCTGGTTGAAAATGCGATCAAATATAACCGTCCTTCTGGTTCCGTCACTGTAAGCATTCACACTGCAGAGTCTGCAGTCCTGGAGGTAACTGACACAGGCATCGGTATCTCCCCTGAAAATCAGGAAAAAATCTTTGATCCCTTCTACCGTGTGGACAAATCCCGCAGCCGCGCCATGGGCGGTGCAGGTCTGGGTCTTGCTCTTGTAAGCGAGATTGCCAGACAGCACAAGGGTCAGGTAAAAGTAACCCAGAGCAGCGAAAAAGGCAGCACCATTGCCCTGATACTGCCTAAATCAACTGACTATTGATTTTTTCTCTTATTTATTTTTTCCAGAATCTGAATCAGTTTCTGTGTATCTTCCATAGTAGTAGCCCAGCTTGTGGCAAAGCGGATTAGCTCCATTGCAGGTTTGCCGATCCGCATTTGGTTCCTCCAATTTCAACGAAAACGATTGTCCAACTTTTATTCCCATTACCTCGTTTTTGTGATACGCTTATCTTACTATAGCAATCCTCTAATATAATGCATTTACGAGAATTGCTATAAAATTTATTATGGAGGGTTTTACTATGCAGATCAAATTACAGTCTGATGATTACCACGTACTTTTAAACACACTTGGCGCCGAATTAAATTCCTACTCCAGTCCAACAGGAAAGGAATATATATGGAATTCTGATCCGGCCTACTGGCTTCGTTCCTCTCCCCTTCTTTTTCCTACAATAGGAAATGTCCGCAATGGAGAAACAGTCATCAAAGATCATATATACCCAATGCCCAAACATGGATTTTGTAAAGAATCCGAGTTTGAAGTAACTGAACAGACTGAAAACTCTGTTACTTTTCTGCTGAAAGCAAATGAAGAGACACAAAAACACTATCCTTATGATTTTGAGCTCCGCCTGTCCTACCATCTGAACGGAAGCACCCTGTCTATGGACTATACAGTCACAAATAAAGATACAGAGCCTATGTACTATCACCTGGGTGCACATCCTGGTTTTATGTGTCCTGTCAATGACGGAGAAAACCTTGAAAATTGTATTCTGAAATTTGAAAAAGAAGAGGATTTTGTTTCCTATGAATATGATCTGAAGAATCTGGAATTTAATTTTGACCACAAAGTATCTCAAAAGGCAGAGGGCAATGTACTTCCTCTCACAATTCCAATGTTCGACCAGGATGCTGTTTTTTTGAGCACACCAACTCACATCGTGTTTCTTTCGTAAATGCAGTAACAGGAAAAGGCGTATCCATGTACTATCCTGATTTTGAATCCCTTGCAATCTGGACACCGATTGGAGGAAAGGCTTCATTTCTCTGTCTGGAACCATGGAACGGTTCTGCTATCTTCCATCAGGATGATGATGTTTTCGCTCACAAACACAGCATCCTTACACTGGAACCAGGCAAAGAAAAAACATATCATCTTGAGATTTCTCTGATCGAATAAACTTCTGTTTTTCAGAAAAAAATATCCCTGTCCAAAGCATATAACCGGCTTCGGACAGGGATATTTTATATGATAAATTCGTCATTACACAAACGTTTGCCTTATCATATAGTGACTTACGCTTTTTTTACAGCGCTCAAAACTACATTTGCCACACCACACAAAACCATTGCAAGTATAGGATTTATTTTAAATTTACGAAGCAGTACCAACGCAATCACAAAAAATATGATCATTTCCACACATACATTCTGGCGTATAAGATTTACAGTACCATCAATGAAAAATGCAGAAATTAAAATCGTTACCCCTGCTTTGGCGATCATCGATACAACTGCCGGTCTGAGAGATGCCAGTGTTCCCTGAAGTAAGGACATATTCTGATACTTCATATAACATATGCCAGCAAGGTTACAATAATACAGGATGGAAGAATACATCCCAATGTAGCAACTACTGCACCTAAGATTCCCGCTATCTGCATCCCTACAAAGGTGGCAGAATTTACCGCAATCGGTCCAGGTGTCATTTCAGCGATCGTTATCAGATTTGTAAATTCACTCATGGAAAGCCAACTGTGCAGATTCACCACCTGTTCCTGTATCAGCGGCATTGCAGCATATCCTCCGCCAAAACTCATTGCCCCGACCTGAAGGAAACTTAAAAAAGCTGAATATAGATCATTTATCTCTGCCTCCTTTTACTATTGTCCGTACCATTCCAAATACAGCTACCAAAAGTATTATATAGATAATGTTAACATTCAGGAAATAGCTGAGACAGAAGCTGATGATCATGATCACCACATTAACCCAGTCCTTTGACTTTACAACATTTTCCCCATATCATACACTACAGACATAATAACTGCTCCAACTCCCGCAGTCATTCCTTTTAATAATGCCGCAATATAATAATTGGAACAAAACGCATCATAAAATACAGAAATGACAGATAAGATCACCATAGGAGGAATGATCGCTCCTATGACAGATACCAGCATTCCCGGTATGCCGGCAAGCTTATACCCCACAATAATCGCTCCGTTTACTGCAATCGCTCCAGGCGAAGACTGGGCGATCGCAACCAGATCCAGCATTTCATCTTCTTCGATCCAGTGATAATGATCCACAAATTTTTCTTTCAGCAAAGTAACAATTACATAACCGCCGCCGAAAGTAAATGTGCTGAGATACAGACATGCAAAAATAATTTTCGCAGTACATATCCTTTACTTTTGGTTTTTCTTCCATTTTGCTTCCCCCAATTTTATTCAAGAATGCTATCGGCATTTTTATAATAATCCCTTCACTTTCCGAAATTGTTATAATTTCTAATCTTATTTTATCATGTACTGTACTATAAAAAATCATTCTTTTTATCCACAGATATTTTCCTGTGACATTGTAGAACACAACAGTACTGCAATTCCCAAAAGAGCTGACTTCCAACGAAGCCAGCTCTTTTTTATAATTCATAATTCAATACATGATTATTTTTCCCATCTGCTCTTTTGATTCTCACAGATAGAATTCCACTGGCATTCTCCACAGATTTCTTTTCTCTTTCCTGATGCCAGAATTTCCTTTTGTACAATGTCAGTAAATGTCTGAAAATCCATTACCTGTCCATTTTCCAGACTGCAAAGTTCCAACACTGCCTTATCATATTTCTCAACCAGCGAAAAAGATGAACAACATCCTTTTTCATTATTAGGACACGCAGAACAGATTTCGTCTGTGTCTGCATGAAGCTGTATCTTCGCTCCTTTTTCAAAGATATCCAGCATCTCCTGCATATGCGCTGAAAATCCGTCACTGTATCCCTCACCCTTAAAATATGCAAGGCACATTCCATGATGAGGACGTAGTGGAATACTGTTAGTCAAAAACATCTCTGTTTATCCTTTCCTTTAACATCATTCTTACTTAATCAGTAATTTAATACAAAGCGTCTTAATTGACAGCCTTCATATTATAAAGAAATGTTCCCAATGATGCTAGAATAATCAGCACATATCCTATAAAACTGTACTTATCCGGAATCTCTCCAAACAGTATAAATCCCAGCATCGTAGCAAAAATAATCTGTGAATAATCAAAGATAGAAATCTTCCCTGCAGGTGCATAGGTGTATGCAGCCGTAATCGTAAACTGTCCGCCTGCTGCGAATAATCCTGCCATCAGCAATGTCACAAGCTGCTTCATACTCATCGGTGTGAAATGGAACAACATCCACGGCACAACCGACAAGCAGGAGAAAAATGAAAAATAAAACACGATAACCGGTCCTTTCACTCCGTGAGTTCCCAGTACACGCACCATCGTATACGCAATTCCTGCTCCCAGTCCACCGCAAACTCCGATCAGTGCCGGAACAAGTGCCGCATTCTGAAATCCCGGTTTCACTACAAATAAACATCCGATAAATGCCAGTGCAACACACGCTGCCTGCGCCGGTCTGATCTTTTCCTTTAACAGAAGAAATGAAAAAATAATCGCAAAAAACGGAGACAATTTATTCAGAATCGATGCATCTGCCACCAATAGATGATCAATAGCATAAAAATTACACAGAATCCCCAGTGTCCCGCACACACAACGCAAGATCAGCGGTCCCCAGTATTTCTTATCCACCTTCGGCACTGTACGATTCTTACAGAGAATCACCGCTGCAAACACCGCCGCCACCAGATTCCGGAAGAAACTCTTCTCCACAGACGGCAGATCACCTGCCAGACGCACACTCACATTCATACAAGCAAAGAAAAACGCCGACAGGATGATCATTATCATACCCTTTATGTAATTTTCCTGTTTCATCAGATTTAACCTGCCTTTCTGTCCATGCAGCCATGCTTCTTTTTATCATATGCTGTCTGTCATCTACCTGTTAATCATAGCACGGACAATCGTTTTAGTACAAATAGATTTTTTATGTGAATTAAAAACTTTATCCTCACACGACTGAAGTCGCGTGCTTCCCGAGCTTTAGGCGTCAGACTAAATATCGGCGGATACGCCTGTAACTTAGGCCAGCGCAGTTATGCGCATTTTTCCATGCCAGATATGGCAGGTTCCCACATTGCAGGTAGTCCACTGTATATCTGCCTGCATTTATGCTGCCTTTAAGATTTCCATTTGTAAATGAAGTTCTTTCAGATCTGCATAAACACATGAGGTTCTACGCTTTACCGGAGGGACTTTTGCCTCCAGCAAAGACCTTTCCGTTACCGGAAGGGATTTTAAAAGTTCTCTGATAAAATATCTTGCTCCGATATTATACGATGCCGACAGGTCACAGTTATATCTTTTTCCTGTCTGGAATACACAAAGACTGTGATTTTTCAGGTCACGGGACACACTTCCGGAGCCATCGTATGCAAGCCTGCTCGTATTCCATGCGCAGACTCTGGATACCCGCATTCCTTTTCTGTGTGCCTGATGCTCACAGCGTTTCTGGATATCCCGTTTTCTCCACAGATGCAGTTTCTGTTTTTTCTTTCCGGATATCTTTCCCTGCATTTCCAGATACTCGAATACGATCACATCTGCATGGTTCTCTTCTGCATTTTTTACGATCGCACCTGCAATTTTTCTTCCCAGCTCTATGTTCAGGCGTTTCGTATATGCCCATCTTCCCCGTGACTGCGCAGAGCCGTGTTCCCTCTGGAATCTTCGGATCCGGCCCAGTGTGCGGTACATCCGGTCTTTTTCACTGGGATGATTGATAAATTTTCTCCCCAGGACAGTTCCGTCTGCCCGCATAATGGTACAGACCGCATCGGTATTGATTCCCAAGTCCACACTACAGATGATCTGTTCTTTTACCGGTGTTTTCGTAAGTGTCACTTCTTCCGTATAAGAAAAACGCAGGAAATATTTATGGTGCCTTTTCTCCAGTGTCGGGGCTGATGCCTTTTTCCCCGACCAGTTCCTGCGCAGATATTCCATATCTGTGTGATTTAAATGCACACAAAACCATTTCCAATCATGGCCATCATACAGTTTCAGGTATGCTTCGTCTTTTCCTTCTTTTTCCTCTCTGTACATGACATCACGATAAAAACAGGCATGGCATGATTCTCATACGCCAGTCTGGGTTTCCCTACTTTTCTCCTGACTTTTCCCACAAATCCATCCGTGTTTCGTAAGAAGATACACTTCCCAATGCATGCTGGATTGCGGCTCGCCTCAGGTAGGACGGCATCTTCGGAAAGCGAAGATCAAAATCAAAGCGTGCAGGATTCTTTTTTGTAGTATGCACCAGATGCTCTGCAGCATTAAACCGCCTTTTGGCATCCGGTATCTCTGCCAGTTCTTCCCACACCTGCTCATATATTTCTGTCAGGTAACTGACCGCAGACCGGTAGATTTCCAGTGTCTGGCGGACTGGGATATTCTGTTTTCGTAATTCTACGCCATAGCTGGATACGGTCTGCATCTCTTTTCCTCCAACAAATCATTTCTTCTGTTCAGGCTTTTTCTTTCTTTTCCTTTGTCCTTCGATGTAGGCAAGCACCTGGTCTCTGCTCCTGTCACTGACCGTTATGGCACAGTAAGACGGATTCCACAGATGCCCACCCCACAGTTCCTTTTTTAACTCCGGATGCGCAAGAAACATCTGGCGTGCAAGATTTCCTTTCATGATCTTGATCATATCTGAAATATAAAACTGAGGTTTACAGTCCACAAGCAGATGGATATGATCCGGCATCACCTCCATTGCCAGAATCTGAAATTTATATTCTTCTGCAAGATTCTGTAACATTTCTTCGCATTCTGTATCGATTCCGTTTTTTAAAACCTTTTTTCTGTATTTTGTACACCAGACAAGATGATACTGCAAGGAATAGACATATCCCCTACCATATGAAAGTTTGTTTTTATCTATATTAAATATATCTTTTTCCATATAAATATTATACCATATGTATTGGTTTATGTAAACATTTGTTCTGTTGTTTTGTAAAAAATTTGCGCGTCTAACTCATCACTGGAAGTAACGAGAATGCGACGCGCAGTTATTCAATTCGTCCTAAACCATGATATACTATAAGAGCTGTCGAACCTCCAGCAGAAAGGAGGTGAGTTTTATGGAAGAAATTCTCGTCACATTTCTTGTCTCTGTTTTAGCAGGCGTAGTTAGCTACTACATATGCAAATGGCTGGACGGCAGACGCTAGACAGCAACAGCCCAAACGGAACAGCTCACCGTAACGAGCAAGAAAGCCCTCAGAGCTGCAACTCTGAGGGCTTTTGTTTCTTTAGGTCGCTTCATGGAATCTCGTCACATTCCTTAGCTACTGTTAGTATATGCTGAAAAAAATAAAAAGTCAACTTAAAAATAATATTAGGTAGTGTGAATTTACTGTAGAAAATTTACCCTGCTTTTACATCCCATTGACTTTTCCAAAAGCTTGTGTTACTCTAAAGCGTGTTTGAAAATTGTAACGCACATCTTGCGTAAAGCATTTTTCAAATACGCTCTAACAAAAGAAAATCTGCATAATGGATAATAACAACGGGAGCCTGTGGGACAGGCTGAGAGGAAGATAGATCTTCGACCGCACCTGATATGGATAATGCCAGCGTAGGGACTGTATTTGTATATTAAAATCTGCCAGTGTGTTATTCCGGCAGATTTTTTGCAGGATTTTATCTGCTTCCTGCACAACTGATAATGTCTGCTTCGGCAGACCAAATCTTCATTTCAAGGAGGTTCATTATGAACACAGACAGATCAAAACACTCAGAATGGTCATGCTCGCCATGATGGTTGCCATCGGCGTTGTCATCTCACCTATTCTGAGAATCGAGGGTATGTGCCCTACTGCACACCTGATAAACATCGTCTGTTCCGTACTTCTGGGACCGTGGTATTCACTTCTTTGTGCCACTCTCATCGGAATCATCCGAATGATGTTTATGGGTATCCCGCCACTTGCACTGACAGGTGCCGTATTCGGCGCATTTTTATCAGGCGTTTTCTACCGCGCTTCTCATGGAAAGATTATCTGCGCAGTGATCGGTGAAATCTTCGGAACCGGTATCATCGGCTCTCTGGTTTCCTATCCTGTAATGGCATTTCTTATGGGCAGAAGCGGACTGAACGCATTTTTCTATACACCAATGTTTCTGGCAGCAACCTGCATGGGCGCACCATTGCCTACTTCTTCCTGAAGGCCTTAAGTCACGCAGGAATGCTTGCCAAATTTCAACAAAGCCTTGGAGCAAAAGTATATGATCGTAAATCAGACAAATCCCAGACAATTAACCAGAGCAGCACAGCCGCTGATTCATTGCATCACTAATCCGATTTCTATTCATGACTGTGCGAATATTATTCTGGCGGCCGGAGGCCGCCCGATTATGGCAGAACATCCGGCAGAAGTAGCTGAGATCACCAGAAACTCTCATGCACTGGCACTGAATCTTGGAAATATCACTGATGCACGTATGAAATCCATGCCTGAATCTCTGAAAATCGCTGCCAGTCTCCACATACCCGTTATGCTTGATCTGGTAGGAACCGCCTGCAGCAATCTGCGCTATGAATTTGCGCAGAAGCTTATGAACATCCACATGCCCGAACTCCTTAAAGGAATATGTCTGAACTTCTTGCCATATCCGGACAGACTGCACATGCAATCGGAATTGACGCAGGCGTACAGGATGTGCTTACAGATGCCAATCGTTCCCATCTGAAAGAACTTTTCCAGGAAAAAGCTTCCCAATGGAATACCACACTTCTTATCACAGGCAAGGAAGATATGATCGTCTCCGCCAGTAAGTGTGAATTTATCACAAACGGTACTCCTGCTATGTCACAGATTACAGGAACCGGATGTATGCTTGGAATGATCTGTGCCACCTATCTGGCAGTTACAGACCCATTTACAGCTGCCGTCTCAGCAGCCAGAGAATTTGGCACAGCAGGAGAAAGAGCAGAGAAAAACAGCTCCGGACCCGGAAGCTTCCAGACAGAGCTGTTCGATCAGTTTTACAATCTTTTATAATCTGTAATTTATCAATAATTTTTTCATAAAAAAGTTCCCGTCAGACAATATGGACAAATTTCTTCCATATCATCTGCGGGAACTTTTTTATACTATTTCCGCACTGCGCATTTTTCCCAGTTCTCGTCTCGCAAACACAATCGCCAGCGCAAATGCCGCTGCATCTGCGATCGGTCCTGCATACATCACTCCATCAATCCCATAAACAACGGGAAGATAATGATCAATGGCAGAAGAAAAATCACCTGTCGTGTCAGAGACATTACAATACCCAGCTTCGCCATACCGATAGAAGTAAAGAAACCGGAAGATACCGGCTGGATACCGTTTGCAAAGGTCATAAACATAAATATTTTCAGATAACGTTCTGCAAACTGAAAATACAGCTCACTTCCTGTTCCGAAGATACCCACGATCTGGTGTGGAAATATCTGGAAACAGAAAAAGAATATCGTTGCAATTACTGTACAGGCAGTTACAGAATAACGGTATGCCTGTCTTACTCTGTCATATTTCTTTGCTCCGTAGTTAAATCCCCAGATTGGCTGACTGCCCTGAGAAATACCAATACAGATTGCCATAAATACCTGATTAACTTTGGAAATAACCCCAACACAGGCAATTGGAATATCACTTCCATATACAGAATTTGCTCCGTAATAACGCAGAATATTATTCAATACGATCTGCACGATTGCCATTGCAATCTGATTAATACAGGAAGCAAGTCCCAGAGAAATAATTGCCCCAGATATGACAGTTTCGGTTTCAGCATCTCACCGGACAGATACATTTTTC
>ENA-OQEX01000951-OQEX01000951.1-human-gut-metagenome-genome-assembly--contig:-NODE-951-length-12488-cov-2.536122_pt1 | contig 12488 bp, 14 predicted proteins | sample MGYA00242802_ERZ504649 | MGnify/ENA primary metagenome ERZ504649 (study PRJEB26092, sample SAMD00036194) | human gut metagenome | host: Homo sapiens | study: EMG produced TPA metagenomics assembly of... | reverse complement strand
AGAAGAACAACAGATGCTGCAACAAGTGCACCTGCTGACCAGCAGGCGACAGAGCCGCAGCAAACGGATGCGCCGCCGGCACAGTAAAATAATACCACGTAAATATACAAAAGCAGCTCCGTTCTTTCCGGCGGAACTGCTTTTTTGCTTGTGTGCGATAGTCTTTGTAGTGATTATACGTGCTTGTTCTATCCACGTATCCTTGTGTGTCATGCTTTTACTGCATTTGAATCTTATATTGTGCTATTCTTTTTTTAGCACAAGAACAGAATAGACAACTATATATAATAATGTTTAGTTGACTGTTGCATAATATTATCATGTATAGACATAATAATCAAAAGCAAAAGCTTCTTTTTTCTTCCGCTTGTTCAAACTGTGCAAAATTATCAAGAAAACGAGGATAAAACTATTGACATTGCCGTTGTGATGTGGTATGATATATACAACGAAAGGGAACAGCAATAAGGAGCTGGCGAGAAGGTCCAAGTTGATTGGTTCCCGAGCGATAAGTTTCCCAAGGTCTAAGGTTCATCCTTTTGCGGAAACGATTTTACATCAAAAGGGAGGGCGAGGTCCGATGGCAAGTGAAGAATCACAGCTGCATATGCTGTCAACGTCGGGTGCATCGCCGGTGATGCAGAGCTAAGAACGTAGCGAGGAGTCAACTTCGATTGGCTGAGAGCACGTAAGAAATGATGAATGAAACTGTAAACCGGAGACACTTGATGAATGACGTAAGCAACTGTTTGCGCCACAAATCTGTTATTTGAATTGGCAGCATATTTCTCCAATTCCAGTGCGATGACGGCACGGAATCTCCGGCGTAAAGACGCTTTATATAGTATGCTGATCTTACAGGTAACAATCTCAGGTGATTCCCATGAAGTAAAATGTTTTGATTTTATGATATCACTTCAATGAAAAAGGTGAGTCCCATGGAAAGCATGACTTTTATCTGAAAATTTGATAGAAAAGGTGAGTCCCATGGCTTGATGGTATTGTACTGAAAAGATCATAAGGAAACGTGTTCTATCGGAAAGGACGTGTTTGTAATGTGGTTTTTGAGAAAGCGATTTGTACGGTACGAAACAACGTGAGGAGTGAGTCCAATCGAAACTGATGCGAAAGAATGAAAGTTCTTTCATCTGAATGAACTAAAACACAAGTCCGGAATGGAGGTCTCCTGTTCCGGATTTTTTGTTCCCGAGAAAAAGGGCGAGGATGCACACTCGCCCTTTTTTATTTGCTGAAATATTTTCCCTGCCAGCTGTCTGTTCGTTTCAGATGCTGTGCAATGGCGTTGCGCACGGCAAGCTTGTCCAGACTCCAAAGCGGCGCTGCGAGACAATCCGCTGCACCGTCTCCCGTCAGCCGCTCGATAACTGTGTCCGGCGGCAGGAGCGCAAGCTGTGCGGCAGTGATCTGCACATATTCCGCCATGGAAAGCGGCTGGACTTTTCCGCTTTTCCAGAGCTGTTCCAGTGGTGTGCCTTTGAGAATGTGCAGCAGGTGTATCTTTATGCCGTCCGGCTGCATTTTTCCAAGGACACGTGCGGTTTCCAGCATATCCGCATCCATTTCACTCGGAAGTCCGTTGATGATATGCACACAAATTCGTATGCCACGTTTCCGCAGGGCAGAAAACGCCTGCACAAAAACCGGAAAATCATATCCCCGATGGAAAAAGCAAGCGGTTTTGTCATGCACTGTTTGCAAGCCCAATTCCATGGTAAGAGAAGTTTTCTCGGCGATCTCTTCCAGCAGAGACAAAATCTCCGCCGGCAGGCAATCCGGTCTTGTTCCAATGGAAATCCCGACCACATCCGGCTGTTCGAGCGCCTCCAGATAACAGCGGCGCAAATATGCCAAATCTCCGTAGGTGTTGGTATGTGCCTGGAAATAGGCGATCAGCCCGGCATCCGGCACACTTGCCCGAATCCGCTGCCGTTCCTGTTCCAGCTGCCGGGCAACCGTTCCCGGATGCGTAAAATGTCCGCTGCCGCCGTCACAGAAAAGACAGCCGCCGGAAGAAATCGTCCCGTCTATGTTGGGACAGGTACAGCCAATGTCTAGCACCGCCTTTTGAACCGGTCTGCCGAATTTGGAAAGATAATAGGCAGATGCCGTGTAATACCGCTCAGACAAAATAAATACCCCCAGACAAACAGAACCGGCAGGAAAAGGAGAGGAGACCTGCCGGTTCTGTTTCGATTTATGGAAACGTACAAGAATAAGGAGAATGTGATTGGAAAGGAGTAAGGATTCCTGTACGGTATGGTTGGTCCGTTTCTTTCGAGAAACGGTAAGAAATCTGCAAAACTTCTGCTTTGCGTATATGTACATATGAAACATTTGCTCCAAATGACGATGGTATTAGTATACCAGTGGTTTGTGATTGCTTTGTGAAAAGCCGCTGGAAATTATCTGAAAATCCTTTTCCTGCCCATAGGAATCTATTTTAAGCAGCAATGCCCTTGTTTTCCACAGAAAATTCGAAAAAAATTCTTGCAAAGAAAAGTGAATTATGCTATAATAAAGTATAATGACCTTTTTTGGGGCAGCAGCGCTGTACCGGAAAGAAATGGAGATGGATTGCTATGGAACGTCAGAAAAATGAAACTGCGGCAGCAGTAACGGAGGCAATGCGCACCCGGCTGCAGCCGTATCTGTTTGCAGAACGGGACACGGTCTATGCGTGTGTGCATAGCTTTGGCTGTCAGCTGAATGTTTCTGACGGAGAGCGCATCCGTGGAATGCTGACAGAGTTGGGCTATACCATGACAGACTCCTATGAAAAGGCAGATCTGATCCTGTTCAACACCTGTGCCGTCCGTGAAAGCGCCGAGGACAGAGTCTATGGAATGCTGGGCAATATCAAGAAATACAAAAAGACCAACCCCAATCTGATCCTGGTGCTTTGCGGATGTATGGCGTCGGAGGAGCATACCGCTGAATTTGTGCGGTCGCACTATCCTTACGTGGATATTGTTTTCGGCACCGCTCGCTAAGCCGTTTTCCCGGACTCCTGCTGGAACACTTCCAGGGGAAAAAGTTTGCCTGTGACACCGGCGAATACGACGCTATGTATGAGGGTATCGTCCCGTCCCGGAACATCCGTTCAAGGCGTCCGTTCCTATTATGTTTGGCTGCAACAATTTCTGCACATACTGTATTGTGCCGTATGTCCGTGGCAGAGAACGAAGCCGTGACCCGGAACAGATCCTCCGGGAAGTACGCCAGCTGGTGGCAGACGGCTACAAAGAGATCATGCTGCTGGGACAGAATGTGAATTCCTACGGGAAAGACCTGGAACAGCCGCTGACATTTGCACAGCTCCTGCAAAAAATCAACGATATCCCAGGCGAATTCGTGATTCGGTTTATGTCGTCCCACCCGAAGGATGCAACGCCGGAACTGCTGGACACCATATTGCAGTGCAGCAAAGTCGGACACCATCTGCACCTGCCGGTACAGAGTGGCAGCAACGATGTACTGCGCCGCATGAACCGGAAATATACCGTAGAAAAGTATATGGAAAGCGTAAACTATCTTCGCCGGCGTGACCCGGATTTTTCTTTGACGACCGATCTGATCGTCGGATTCCCGGACGAAACAGAGGAAGATTTCCAGGGAACGCTGGATCTGGTACAGCGGGTGCAGTACGACAACATTTACACGTTTATCTATTCCAAGCGACGTGGCACAAAAGCGGCAGAAATGGAAGACCATACCACAGATGCAGAAAAGAGTGACCGCATGGAACGCCTGCTTTCCCTGCAGCGTGAGATCGCATCGGAACACAACAAGCGCTTTATCGGCAGAACTGCGGGTGCTGGTAGACGGCGAAAGCAAGCGCCCAGGACGGCTCGTGGGAAAAGATAACGCATTTATCATCGTAGAATTTCCCGGCGATCCGTCGCTGATCGGAACATTCCAGAACGTCCGCATCACAGAGGCAAGAAACTGGGCAGTTCTGGGCGAATTGGCAGAGGAGGAACAAAAATGACAGAAGTAGAGGCAGCAGTACGGCAGCTGGGAAAAACCATCCAGGCTGACCCGAGATATACCGCATACTGGCGTGCAAAAGCGGATAACGATGCAGATACCGATCTGCAAAACGACATCCAGGCATTCAATCTGAAAAAGATGTCCTATCAGCACGAAACCAAAAAACTGGAAGAAAAACGAAATCCGGAAAAGCTGGAAAAACTAGAGCAGGATATCCAGGCGCTGTATCTTCGCATCATGGAAACCCGAATATGCGTGCCTTTGACAGTGCAAAGCAGGCAATGAACGCCATGATGCAGGAAGTGGACACCATCCTGTCTCTCTGTGCCAACGGCGAAGACCCGGACAAATGCCATCCGGATCTGTCTAATTGTTCCGGCAACTGCGCCTCCTGCGGCGGCTGTCACTAACTCGATTTTCATAATATTCGGAGGTGAATCCCGTGAATTTAGCAGATATTCCAAAAGAAAAGCTGTCGCCAATGATGCAGCAGTACGCAGCAACCAAAGAAAAATACAATGACTGTATCCTCTTTTTCCGGCTGGGAGACTTCTATGAGATGTTCTTTGAAGATGCCATTCTGGTGTCCAGAGAATTGGAACTGACACTGACCGGAAAGGAATGCGGTCTGGAAGAACGTGCGCCGATGTGCGGCGTGCCGTACCACAGCGTAGAACTCTATCTGAAACGCCTGGTGGACAAGGGCTATAAAATTGCAATCTGTGAGCAGATGACAGACCCGGCGCTGAGCAAGCTGGTGGAGCGTGATGTGATCCGGATCGTCACACCAGGTACGCTGATCGAAAGCAGTATGCTGGACGACGATTCCAACAACTACATCTGCACGCTGTACTATGGAAATGACGGTTCCTGTGCGCTCTGCTTTGCCGATCTTTCCACCGGCGAAATGTCGCTGACCATTCCCCAGGAGGCATCTGACCTGTCTGTCCGCATCATGGATGTGCTGTCCCGGTATATGCCGGCTGAGCTGGTCATGAACAGCCAGGCGCTTTCTCTGAAATCCGTTATGGACTTCATTAAGGTTCGGCTGCAGTGCGCAGTTTCTCTTCGGGATGATATCTGCTTTGACCGGTACAGAACCGGGAACTGGTCTGCCAGCAGTTCGGCGTTTCCTCTCTGGATCTGCTGGGCATGACGGAGGACGGCGCAGACGTAAGTGCTGTCTGCGGAATGCTGGACTACATCCGGGAGACCCAAAAGCGGAACATTGCCCGGTTTGTCTCCATTGAAGTGGCAGACAGTGCATCCACCATGGGACTGGACCTCAACGCACGCCGCAATCTGGAACTGACAGAGACCATCCGCAACAAAGAGCGGAAAGGTTCACTGCTCTGGCTGCTGGATGATGCAAGAACTGCTATGGGAAAACGTCTGCTGAAACCTGGCTGGAACAGCCGCTGGTGCAGCCGGTAAAGATCATGGCTCGTCTGGATGCGGTAGATGCGTTTGTCAAGAAAAGCATTGTCCTCATGGAAGTGCGTGATTTACTGGACAACGTCTACGACCTGGAACGTCTTATGGCGCGTGTGATCTACCAAAAGGCAACGCCCCGTGATCTGAAATCCCTTTCCATGACAGCACAGCAGCTGCCGGAACTGAAGGCACAGCTGCAAAAGCTGGCAGGGGATTCCCGGCTGCTGAACACACTGGAACAGCAGATCTCGCCGTTGGAACGTGTCTCTGCACTGGTGGAAAATGCCATCGTAGACGATCCGCCTATGACCTTGAAGGACGGCGGCGTCATCCGGGATGGATTCCACGAAGAGCTGGATCGCCAGCGCCGCATTATGAACGGCGGCACACAGATCATTGACGAGATCCTCCAGAGAGAACGGGAGCGGACAGGCATCAAAGGCTTGAAGATCGGCTATAACCGGGTATTCGGGTATTACCTGGAAGTCACCCGGTCCTATTACGATCTGATCCCGTCCGATTATATCCGGAAACAGACCCTGGCAAACAGTGAACGCTTTATCACCGAGGAACTGAAAAACGTGGAAAACGAGATCCTCGGTGCAAAAGACCGTGTCCTGCGCCTGGAAGAGGGCATTTTCTCCGAGGTTCGGGACTGCCTGGCATCCATGCTGAAAAAGGTACAGGAAACGGCTGCCGCTGTGGCACAGGTAGATGTGCTGGCATCCTTTGCAAATGTGGCAATGGAAAACGATTATTCCAAGCCGGAAATTGCCGTAGACGGCAGCATCCAGATCACCGGCGGCAGACACCCGGTAGTAGAGCGGATGCTCACGGAAGAAGTTTTTGTCCCGAATGACACTTACCTGGATACCAAGGCACAGCGGATGCTGATGATTACCGGTCCGAATATGGCAGGTAAATCCACCTATATGCGCCAGGTCGCACTGATTACACTGATGGCGCAGATTGGTTCGTTTGTTCCGGCAGAGTATGCAAAAATCTCTGTGGTAGACAAATTTTCACCCGTATCGGCGCATCGGATGACCTGACCGCCGGACAGAGTACTTTCATGGTGGAAATGCGGGAAGTCTCCGACATCTTAAACTACGCCACAAAAAACAGCCTGGTCATTCTGGACGAGGTGGGCAGAGGCACGTCCACGCTGGACGGTGTCAGCATTGCCCGTGCTGTGGCAGAATACATCAGCAGCCGGAAGATCGGCTGTAAGACGCTATTTGCGACCCATTACCACGAACTGCTGGATCTGGAACAGGAGATTCCGGGCATCAAAAATTACAGCGTTGCCGTGAAAAAGCACGGGGATTCCATCCGGTTCCTGCGGAAGATCGTCCCCGGCGGTGTCGATGACAGTTACGGCATTGCTGTTGCAAAGCTTGCCGGACTGCCGGATCAAGTGGTAAAGCGTGCAAAGGAACTACTGGCGGAAATGGAAAAGCAAGCCGCAGCAGGAATGTCCAGACAGACTGCACAGAACGGACAGATCAGCTTTGCCGCCATGCAGCAGGAACGTGTCATTGCAGCCCTGCAAAAAACACATCTGGCAGAACTGAGCGATGCAGAGTGCCGGGAACTCCTGGCAGACCTCACCGCAATGTTATCATAATCCCACTGTGACAGCACCGCACAAAAACAATGCGCTGTGCTGTCCGAACCTGCGGCGAAATGCCGCTTAGAAAGAAGGTGTTTGTCATGCCGCATATTTCCGTTTTACGGAAAGAAATTTCCGAACTGATCGCCGCCGGCGAAGTGATTGAGCGCCCGTCCTCCGTCATCAAGGAGGTCGTGGAAAACGCCATCGACGCCGGTGCGAAACACATTACCGTAGAAATCCAGCATGGCGGAACAACCTATATGCGAATCGTGGACGATGGATGCGGCATGGCCGCCGAAGAAGTGCCGACTGCATTTACGCCACGCCACCAGCAAAATTTCGGATAAGGCTGACCTGGATCACATTTTTACCCTGGGCTTTCGTGGCGAGGCGCTGGCATCCATTGCAGCTGTTGCCAAAGTCACCGTGTTGACCAAACGGAAAGAGGACGACTACGGCACAAGCTACAGCATTTCCGGCGGCGTTGCGGAAAAATCGGAACAAACCGGCTGCCCGGACGGCACAACACTCTTGATTCGTGATTTGTTTTATAATGTGCCGGTGCGTCAGAAATTCATGAAACGTGACGTCACAGAGGCAAATGCAGTAAGCCAGATCGTACAGAAAATCGCACTGTCCCATCCGGAGATCGCTTTCCGGATGATTCGGGACAATCGCACCGAATTCCGCACAGACGGCAGCGGCGATTTGTACACGGCAGTCTATGCAATACTGGGCAAGGAATTTGCACACGACCTCATTCCGGTTTCTTACCAGGACGGCATGAACCAGGTCACCGGATTTGTGGGCAAGCCGCTATACTCTCGGTCGAACCGGACGTTTCAAAACTTTTTTCATCAACGGCAGATACGTCCGTTCCCGGCAGTGCAGCGTGGCTCTGGAAAACGCCTATCAGAACCTTATCATGGTAGGAAAATTTCCCACCTGTGTGCTGATGCTCCAGGTTCCGCCGGAACAGGTAGACGTAAACATTCATCCGGCAAAAGCGGAAGTGCGGTTTTCCAACGAAAAAGCTGTCATGGACAGCCTGTTCTTTGCCGTGAAGAACGCACTGATGCAGAACGGTCTGATTTACGAATTCCAGATGGAACACGTGCCGCAGCATGACTGGACGGCACAGCCGGAACCGCAGCAGGAATTTGTACAGCCTGCACTTCCGACCATAGAAAAGACCACAGAGCCAGAACCGGAAGTCCTCTTGCCGCCGGCAGAGATCACACCGCCGGAACCGGTAAAAGAGACGGTTTCACCGCTGGTCAGCACAATGCCGGCTACCACCCTTACGATTCCCCAAAGGGAAGCAGAGCCAGACGTATCGGATATTGCCGATTCGCCTGTACAGGACGAACCGCTCACACCGATTCCAAAAGAACCAGTTTCCATTCCGGAACTGTCAGAGGGAAAATACGAGTTCCTCAGCGGCAGTGCTTTTGCAGAAAAGCCAAAGTCTCTGCCGGAACCAATGCCTGCAAAACCAGCGCCGAAGGAACATACCAAGATCCGTGTGCTGGGAGAGATTTTCGAAAACTACATTATCGCTGAGGGCGTAGGGGAAGACAAGCTGCTGATTTTCGACAAGCACGCCGCTCATGAGCGAGTCCTGTTTGAACAGCTGCGTTCTGGCGCATCCAAGCAGACCAGCCAGATGCTGCTCCGTCCCAGTGAGACACTGCTATCTATGGAGGAGTTTTCGGCAGTGCAGGAAAACCTGCCACGGCTGGCGGAGATGGGCTTTGCCTTTGACTGCAGCACACCGCCGCAGCTCCGGGCGACTGCTGTGCCGTCCTTTGTCCTGCCGCTGAACATCGATGAAGTGGTAACAGAAATCGCACACAATCTGGTACTGGGAAAGCGTGATCCCCAGGTGCATACGTTTAACGATACATTGCATACCATTGCCTGCAAATCCGCCATCCGTTCCGGCGACCATTCTACGATCCAGGAACTGCAAAAACTGGCGCAGCAGGTCTGGGATGACGAAAACATCCGGCATTGTCCGCACGGCAGACCGGTGATGTTCGTCATCCGCAAATATGACTTGGAAAAACAATTCCGACGGAGGGTATAAGCCATGACAGAATCGGAAAAGCTCCCGGTGCTGGCGGTTGTTGGTCCGACGGCATCCGGAAAAACAGCGCTTGGCGTCATGCTGGCAAAACAATACCACGGAGAGGTGATCTCTGCAGATTCCATGCAGATCTATCAAGGGCTGGATATTGCCACTGCGAAACCAACGCCGGAAGAACAGGACGGCGTACCGCATCATCTGATCGGCTGTATTCCGATAGATGCCGCATTCAGCGTTGCCGACTATCTGTCTCTGGCGAAACCGCTGATTCAGGAGATACACGACCGAAATCATCTGCCCATCGTGGTGGGCGGTACAGGGCTTTATGTTTCTTCGCTGCTTTCCAATGTCCAGCTTGCCCCTACCAAACAAGATCCGGCGCTGCGGCAGCAGTTTCTGCAATACGCTGCGGAGCATGGAAACGATGCCCTGCACGACAAGCTGAAAGCACTGGATCCGCAGGCTGCGGCAGAGATCCATCCGAACAATCTGGTTCGGGTGGTGAGGGCGCTGGAAGTCTGCACGCTAACTGGAAAAACATTTACTGCCTGCAAAGCGGAGAGCCATCAGATCCCCAGTCCTTACCGCTCTCTGGTGATCGGGCTGACGTACGAGCGCAGCGTCCTCTACGACAGAATCAACGAGCGTGTCGATCAGATGGTTGCACAGGGACTGGTAGATGAAGCGTATGCCGTGTATCAGAATGAGGCGCTGCGGACGGCGTATCATGCGATCGGATACAAAGAACTGATCCCATATTTTGACGGTGTCATGTCTCTGGAGGCGTGCATCGACAAAATTAAACAAGAAACACGCCGATATGCCAAACGACAGTTGACATGGTTCCGCAAAAACAATCAAATACAGTGGATTATTTTAGACAGATTCGACAAGAAACAAAAAATTATGGAAAAGTGTCAAAAAATTATAGCCAAGTCCGGCGAAATGTGTTATAATATAGATTGAGCCATTATATACAAAGAGAAAATAAGGGCAGACTGTATCGGAAACACCGGAAAAGTCTGCTGCGCTCACGCAGCCGCTCTGGCTGCAGAAGAAAAGGAGTATAGCAATGAACAAGAACATCAATCTTCAGGACGTGTTCCTGAACCAGGCAAGAAAAGAACGAATCGGCGTCACCATTTTTCTGACCAATGGATTCCAGTTCAAAGGCGTCGTCAAGGGATTTGACAGCTATGTCGTGATCCTGGAATGCGACGGCAAGCAGAATCTGTCTACAAGCACGCCATTTCAACGATCATTCCGATTCACCCCATCTCGATTCTGGAAGTGGGAGAAGAGTAATCGAAATCTGACCGCAGCGGAGAAATCATTTTTTGAGAGGTAATCCAGGTATGAATTCCAGCAATAAAATGAATAATGTTCTGTTGGTACTGCTGTCTGCATCTGTGATTGCAACCATCGGCACGATCTTTTATCATTTTGTGGATACCAGCTATGAAACGGAAACGGCGATCCGTGCCACCGCAGACGAGTCCAAATATTTTGAGGGCGTGTATGTCCGGGATGAAAATGTTCTGTCCTACAGCGGAACAGGTGCTGTCAGCTACCAGGTGCCGGACGGCGGTAAGATTGCCGTAAACGATGTGATTGCAGAAGTGTATCCGGATGAAAGCGCAATCGAAAAGGAACAGCAGATCAAGGTCCTTCAAGATAAGCTGAACGTGCTGGAACGCATCTCGAATCCCGGCACGCTGGAACAGGCGCAGCGGCAGACCTCTCCCGGCAGATCTCACAGTATTACGAAAAGATCGTGCAGAGCCGGAACAGCGGTGACTTGACGGAATTATCTTCCGCACAGCAGCAGTTTGTGGAATCCTACAGCACATATCAAATCGTAATCAGCAAGGGTGAAGTTTCCTTTGCCCAGGAGATCAGCGATCTGACGGCGCAGATCCAGGCGCTGCAAAGCGAACAGGAGACACCGGTAGACACGGTAAAATCTGATAGCTCTGCCTATTTTGTCAGCCACGTGGACGGGCTGGAATCCAAGCTCAGTATCGAAAATCTGGCGAACATCACGCCGGAACAGATACAGGAGATCACAAAAAACAGTAATGACAATACGACCCAGACAAACCAGAACAGCAATGTTGTCGGAAAGACGATTGCACAGTATGGCTGGTATATGCTGGGCATCATTGATAATAAAGAACAGAAATATCAGGTAGGAGATTCTGTTAAGATTCGCCTTATGACTTCTTCTGCAACCGCAGATGCCACCATCAAAGAACTCCGCAGCACCAGCGAAGACGGCAAGTTCATGGTTGTGCTGTACAGCGACACTTTGACCTCCGATTTTGTGCAGAACCGCACGGAAAACGTGGAAATGGTTCTGGGCGAATATGAGGGCATCAAGGTGCCGAGAAATGCGATCCGGTTCAAGGATGTGGAAGAAACAGTCACAGACGAAGAGACGGGAGAAGAGAAAAAGCAAACCGTCAATTGCCGTGGTGTCTATGTACAGGACGGCGAAAAAATCGAATTCCGGCGTCTGGATGTAGTCTATGAGGGAAATGATTACGTTCTCTCAAAGCTCAACGCAGGCGATGGTTATTTAATGCTTTATGATTCCATAATTGTAGAAGGGATTGATGCAAATGGAAACTAACTTTGCTTATATCGACGAAAACTACAAGCGGATCGTCGATGCAATGGAGGAGGCAAAAGCGAAATACCGCAAGCCTTCTGATGACATTACACTGATGGCGGTGACGAAAACCGTTGCACCGGAGGCAGTCAACCACGCCATAAGCTGCGGCATTCATACCCTGGGAGAAAACCGGGTGCAGGAATACCTGTCCAAAAAGGATTTCTATTCCAAGGATGCAAAGGTACACTTTATCGGACACTTGCAGACCAATAAAGTGAAGTACATCATCGAGGATATGGACTTGATCCACTCTGTGGACAGCATCAAGCTTGCCACGGAAATTGACCGCCATGCTGCACGGGTAAACAAGGTGCAGGACATCCTGATCGAGGTCAATGTGGGCGGCGAGGCTTCAAAAAGCGGCATCGCACCGGATCAGCTGGAAGAACTGTTGCACGAGGCAGGACAGTTGTCTCACGTACACGTGCGTGGACTGATGACTATCCCGCCGGTAGAGGGTGATGAAAAATTTCTTTACAAAATGCAACAACTTTATCTTGACATTTCCTCCAAAAAAATGGATAATATAGATATGGAGATTTTGTCGATGGGAATGTCGGGGGATTTTGCAACCGCCATCCGCTATGGATCGACACTTGTCCGGATCGGCACAGCCTGTTCGGCGCAAGAAATTATCAAAGTAAATAACAATCCGACTCATCCTG